>Ga0156283_1182_pt1 | contig 17279 bp, 18 predicted proteins | sample RifCSPlowO2_12_FD_107932 | JGI IMG/M metagenome (GOLD analysis project Ga0156283, IMG submission 107932) | Betaproteobacteria bacterium RIFCSPLOWO2_12_FULL_65_14 | reverse complement strand
ACCTATTAACCGCTAATACAGACCACGGCGCCTAAAAAGGAATGTCGTCGTCCATGTCGTCGAATTTGCCCGCGGGTTTTTTTGCCCCCGCCTTCGGCTCATCGGCCGTGGCCGTTTCCCGCGCGTCGCCGCGCCCCGCCGCGTCCCCCATGCCGGCGCGGCTGCCCAGCATCTGCATGCGGTCGGCGACGATCTCGGTGCTGTAGCGATCCTGTCCCTCCTTGTCCTGCCATTTGCGCGTGCGCAGCGACCCTTCGACATACACCTGCGAACCCTTCTTCAGGTACTCGCCGGCAATTTCGGCCAGGCGATTGAAGAACACCACCCGATGCCATTCGGTGCGTTCCTGCTTTTCGCCGCTGGTCTTGTCCTTCCACGTGTCGGTCGTCGCGACCGAGATGTGGCAGATCGCCCCGCCTTCCGGGTTGTAGCGCGTCTCCGGATCGCGGCCCAGATTACCCACCAGTATCACCTTGTTTACGGACGCCATGTTCCATCTCTCCCGCTCAATATGTGTTCATCGCAAAAGGCTGCGCCAAACCACGCCGCTTGCAAAGGACGCGTTTCGGCAAGCCGCCGTCCGGAACTCTCGCATCGCCCTCCAGCTGCATGAATTGCCATTGTTGCACCCGGCCGTCAAACCCGCCCGTCGATAATATCCATCGCCGCCTGCTCGTCCCAGTTATCGGCGTAAAAGGTGAGCAGCGCGACCCCCTGCTCGGGCAGCAGCACGGCCTCGCGCACCCCCCGCAGACGCACCAGCCGCTCGCGCAGCCCCGCGGGATCGTCGCGCACGGCCAGCCGGAAACGACGGGTTTGCAACTCGCCCGGTACTCGCATCCCGGCTGCCGCTACCATCCATAACGCAATAAGCGCCGCGCCGAATACAAAGACCGCGGAAGGTTTCACATTCTGGGCGAGCCACCCGCCTGCCAGGCCGCCCACAAAGAGGCCCAGCGACTGGGTGGTGTTGTATACGCCGATCGCCGTGCCGCGCGCGCGCGCGGGCGCCATGCGTGTCACCAGCGAGGGCAACGCCGCCTCCAGCACATTGAATACGGCAAAAAACGCCAGCAGCAGCCCCACGAGGGCCCAAAAGCTGTCCATCCAGGCAAGAAAACCCAGTTGCACGAAGACCATGCCAGCCACCGAGGCCAGGAACATTGCTTTCATTTTCCCGCGCCGCTCGGCCAGAAAAATCGGCGGCAGCATGAGGATGAAGGAGAGGAGCACCACGGGAAGATAGATCTTCCAGTGGTCGTTTACGGTGAGCCCGGTCTGCACCAGCGCAACGGGCACGACGACGAACATGGCCATCTGCACGACATGCAGCGAAAAAATACCGAAGTTGAGCCGAAGCAACTCCACGTTGCGCAGCACTCCGCCCAGGCTGTCCGCCTGAACCCGTCGGGAAGTGTCGACGATGGCAGCCGGTTCGGCAGGCACCAGCTGCAGCGTCACCCAGATGCCTCCGAGGGAAAGCAGGCCGGTCAATGCAAAGATGCCATCCATCCCGATCGATCGGTAGAGCAGCGGCGCCGCGACCAGCGAGACCGCGAACGTCAGTCCGATCGATGCACCGATCGCCGCCATGGTCTTGGTGCGATGTTGCTCGCGGGTGAGGTCGGCCGCGAAGGCCATGACCGGAGCGGCGATGGCGCCCGTTCCCTGCAGGATTCTGCCCGCGATGACCAGCCAGATATCGCTCGCCAATGCGGCGATGAAGCTGCCGAGCGCGAACAGCAGCAGGCCGGTGACGATGACGCGCTTGCGGCCGTAGCGGTCCGAAGCCATGCCGAAGGGGATCTGCAGCAGCCCCTGAGTCAGCCCGTAGGCGCCGAGCGCCACCCCCACCAGCGTCCGATCGGTGCCGCCAGGAAGGTTCATCACCGCGTGCACGGCGAATACGGGCAGGATAATAAAAAGCCCCAGCATGCGAAGCGCGAACAGCGACGCAAGGGAAAAGGTGGCGCGCAGCTCCAGCGCCGACATGCCGCTTTTTTGTTCGGGAGGGGGCGTATCGCCGTTGGACGAGGACATCAGCAGGATTTCACCGGGGCGGCTCTTCGGCGTGCGGCCGTTCCGCGTTCGTGCTGCTAGGAAACTGGCGCAGGGCTGGCGCAATTTCGTATAGTAGCAAGTTTGCACTTCGCGGACTGATGCCGATAATGGATCGCATCCGGATTCGTGGCGCTCGCACCCACAATCTGAAAAACCTCACGCTCGACCTGCCGCGGCACCGCCTCATCGTCATAACGGGACTGTCGGGGTCTGGCAAGAGCTCGCTTGCGTTCGACACTCTCTATGCCGAGGGCCAGCGCCGTTACGTCGAGTCGCTCTCGGCGTACGCACGTCAGTTCCTGCAGCTCATGCAGAAGCCCGACGTCGACATGATCGAGGGCCTTTCGCCCGCCATCTCGATCGAGCAGAAGGCCGCCAGTCACAACCCCCGCTCCACCGTGGGCACCATCACCGAGATCCACGATTACCTGCGGCTGCTCTATGCTCGCGTCGGCACGCCCTATTGCCCGGAACACGGGCTCGCGCTGCAGGCGCAATCGGTGTCGCAGATGGTCGACCATGTGCTCGCGCTTGCCGAGGATACGAGGCTGATGATCGTGGCGCCCGTGGTGTCCAGCCGCAAGGGCGAGCAGGCGGACCTGCTCATGGAGCTGCGCGCTCAAGGGTTCGTGCGGGTGCGCATCGACGGCAAGGTGCACGAGATCGACGCGGTGCCGAAGCTGGCGAAAACGGTGAAGCACACGGTCGAAGTGGTGATCGACCGCGTGAAGGTGCGCCCCGACGCCAAGCAGCGCCTCGCCGAGTCGTTCGAGACTGCTCTGCGCCACGCCGACGGCCGGGCGCTCGCGGTCGAGATGGAGAGCGGCCGGGAGCACCTTTTTTCCGCGAAATTCGCCTGCCCGGTGTGCAGCTATTCGATCTCGGAGCTCGAGCCGCGGCTGTTTTCGTTCAACAATCCTATGGGCGCCTGCCCGAAATGCGATGGGCTGGGAAGCGTCACCTTCTTCGACCCGAGGCGCGTGGTGGCGCATCCGGAGCTCTCGCTCGCCTCGGGCGCCATCAAGGGATGGGACCGGCGCAACCAGTTCTATTTCCAGATGCTCACCAGCCTCGCGACCCATTTCGGCTTCGCGGTGGAGACGCCGTTCCAGAAGCTCCCCGAGAAGGTGCAGAACGCGGTGCTCTACGGCACGCGCGAGAAGATCCCCTTTTCCTACCTCAACGAACGCGGCCGCACGGTGGTGCGCGAACACGCCTTCGAAGGCATCGTGCCGAACCTCGAGCGCCGCTACAAGGAGACCGATTCCCTGGTGGTGCGCGAAGAGCTGGCCCGCTACGTGAACACCAAGACCTGTCCCGAGTGCGAAGGCACGCGGCTGCGCCCCGAGGCACGCAACGTGAAAATCGGCCCCCAGCCGGGCCGGGAGCGTGCCATCTACGAGGTGAGCGGCATCCCGCTCAAGGACTCGCTCGCCTTTTTCAAAGCGCTTGCGCTGCCGGGCGCCAGGCAGTCGATCGCCGAGCGCATCATCAACGAGATCGCTTCGCGCCTGCAGTTCCTGGTGAACGTCGGGCTGGATTACCTCACGCTCGACCGCTCGGCCGATACGCTCTCCGGCGGCGAGGCGCAGCGCATCCGGCTCGCTTCGCAAATCGGCTCCGGCCTCACCGGGGTGATGTACGTGCTGGACGAGCCTTCCATCGGGCTGCACCAGCGCGACAACGCCCGGCTGCTCGACACGCTGAAGACTCTGCGCAGCCTCGGCAACACGGTCATCGTGGTGGAGCATGACGAGGAGGCCATCCTCGCGGCCGACCACGTGGTCGACATGGGACCCGGGGCGGGCGAGCACGGCGGCCAGATCGTCGCCCAGGGCTCGCCCAGGGAGATCACGACCAACGAAGCCTCGCTCACCGGCAAATACCTTTGCGGCAAGCTCGCCATACCTCTGCCGTCGCGGCGGCGGCGTGCCGACAAGGACATGCTCTTCAAGCTCTCCGGGGCGCGCGGCAACAATCTGAAGGACGTGGAGCTCGAGCTTCCGGTGGGTCTTTTCGTGTGCGTGACCGGCGTGTCGGGTTCAGGCAAATCGACGCTCATCAACGACACGCTCTACCGCGCGCTCGCGCAGCACGTGTACGGCAGCGCCGCGGAGCCGGCCCCGCACGAGTCCATTTCGGGCCTCGAATTCTTCGACAAAGTGGTCAACGTCGACCAGAGCCCGATCGGGCGCACGCCGCGCTCGAATCCGGCCACGTACACGGGCCTCTTCACCCCCATCCGGGAATTGTTCGCGGGCGTTCCGCAATCGCGCGAAAGGGGCTACGGCCCGGGGCGCTTCTCCTTCAACGTGAAGGGGGGGCGCTGCGAGGCATGCCAGGGCGACGGCGTCATCAAGGTGGAGATGCACTTTCTGCCTGACGTCTATGTGCAGTGCGATGTCTGTCGCGGCCGCCGCTACAACCGCGAGACGCTGGATATCCGCTACAAGGCCAGGGGCATCGACGAAGTGCTCGACATGACGGTGGAGCAGGCGCACCAGTACTTCGGCGCCGTGCCGGCCGTGGAGAGGAAACTCCAGATGCTCATCGAAGTGGGCCTGGGCTACATCAAGCTGGGGCAGTCGGCGACGACGCTCTCGGGCGGCGAAGCGCAGCGCGTGAAGCTGGCGCAGGAGCTTTCGAAGCGCGACACCGGACGCACGCTCTACATCCTCGACGAGCCCACCACGGGGCTGCATTTTCACGACATCGACCTGCTGCTCAAGGTCCTTCACACGCTGCGCGACCACGGCAACACGGTGGTGGTGATCGAGCACAACCTCGACGTCATCAAGACCGCAGACTGGGTGATCGACCTCGGGCCCGAAGGCGGCGACGGCGGCGGACGGATCGTGGCGGTGGGCACCCCCGAAGAAATCGCCGCGAATCCCGCCAGCTTCACCGGGCAGTATCTGCGCGGCGTGCTGGGCAAGAGCGAGAAACGCGCGGCGTAGGGCAGTCAGGGGCCGTTCAGCGGCAGTTGTTCCCGGGCTCGGCTAGACTGCGGCGCTGCAGGCGGTCTTGTGGTTGAACCGTTCGATTTTCGCACCGAGTATGAGAAGGCGATGCGGGGCGAGCTGATGCCGGGCCTGAGCATGTGCTTCGTCTCGCTACGGGGCCTGATCGCCATGAAAGAGCTCGCCGGCCGGCCGCGCGATCTGGACGACGTCCAGCATCTGCGCTGGATACTCGAGGAAGACAAGCCCGATGAGTCAGACGCCCGAGGACTTTGATTGGAGCTTGACCACATGGGAGGGTGCGCGACGCGCCCAGTTGCGCCACGCGCTCAGGCTCACCCTGCGTGAACGTTTGCAGGTCCTGGACGATATGAACGAGGTCGCCGAACACTTTCGCCACATGCGGGAGACGGACATGGAAGGCGCGCGACAACTGAAAAAACTGGCTGGAGATCAGGATCGTGGGGAATGACCGTTCATCCGGAACGCCGCGCGTGGGAAGCGCACAATCTGTCGCAGCTCCGGTACTTCCGCTCGCTGCCCCTGTAGCGGCTCGCGCTCCAAAGGCGGGATTCGTAATGGGTCAGGGTGCAAGCCGCGCTCGAACGCGTACACGGCGCGCGCCGCGCGGCTTCGCCCGGTATGGCTTGGGGGGCTCGTGCGCCTCGCCGCGTGGGACAAGCCGCATGCGGGAGCGCAGCCAGGCGGCGAAGTCGCGCTCTCCGAGCTTGCCTTCGGCGAGGGCGAGATATTGCGGAAACAGCTCGAGATCCTCGGCGTCGAGCGTCGCGCCGTTCATCTCGATGAACGTTTCGCAGCAGACTGCGGCGGTGCGCTTGTTGCCGTCCACGAACGGATGATTGCGCGCGAGCCCCTGCGCGAGCGCCGCCGCGAGATCGGCCAGGTCCGGCGCCGGATCGCCGTAGGCGAGCAACTGCGGCGCCCGGGCGAGCGCCGATTCGAGCAGTCCTTCGTCACGCACACCCGCGCTTCCGCCGTGCTCGGCGATCTGGCGGTCGTGAATGGCGATGGCCAGCGTCTTCTCCACCCAAACGATCATCGCTGCGCCTCAGGTCTCGGCGAGCTTGCGCAGCAGGGTGCGTCGCCTGCGCATCACCCGCTCGGCGACCTCCATCTGCGCGGCGAGCTTCGGATCGAACGGGCTCAGCTTGATCCCGTCGGGAAGCTCCATGGCGTAGAGCGTGTCGCCCTTCTCGAGGCGAAGCCGCGCGAGCAGCTCCTTAGGCAGGATGATGCCGGCGGAATTGCCGACGGTGGTGATCTTGATCTTCATGGCGCGACCTCCGCCGCTCATTATAACGCCCGTTATATGTCGGGTCACCGGAGGCAACCGGCGAAACTCGCCGACACCGGACCTATTCACGGATCTGCCGATTTCCGCACCGGCGGTGCGGAAATCCGGGTCGAGCGCGCCCGCGCCTCTTCCGCCGGAACTTTTGCCGTTGCAAGCGACGGGAAGTCAATTCTGAGCTTGAGGCCGTGAAAATCGTGCTCGAATGGATCAAAAAACTGTTGCGGCGATCTGGCCGGGAGGCACCGCCCCGGGGACGCCTTGAGCCCTTGTCGGAGGAAGCAGATAATCCAGCCCATGGACTGGAAACAGACAATCGAACACTGGCGCAACCTCACGCCGGAGGAGCAGGCCAGGATTCGCCTGGCCAGCTTGCCGCGGAAGGTGGCGCGGAGCATGGCGTTCGAGGGCGAGCCGGTGGACCAGCGCACCCTGGAGCGGGAACTCGACCGCCTCGGGCAGCAACCCGTTACCTGAACACCACCCTCGGCGTCCTCAGTTACGCCGAGCTGGCGCCTCACCTGGCCACGCGCGTCCAGGCGTTGCAAAGCGCGATCGTGGCCGGCGAGTTCGATGGCCGCACGTTCGACGAGGATCTCCTTCTTGAGCTTCACCGGCGCATCTGCGCCGACCTGATTCCCGACATCGCGGGCCGCTGGCGCACGACTGACGTCGTGGTCGGAGACCATGAGCCGCCCGCCTATCCCTTGGTGCCGCAACGGATGCGCGAGTACGCACTCGATCTGCAGACGCGCCTCGCATCATTGCCGCAGGAGCCCGACGATCTGTGGCTCGAAACCCTCGCGTTCGCCGAAGGCAGGCTGCTGAGCATCCACCCCTTCGCCGATTTCAATGGGCGCGTCAGCCGTGTATTCGTCGATCTGCTCACCCGCGTCCTCAGGCTGCCGGACGTGGACCCGACCCCCGATGCGGGCGAGCCGACGGCGCGCTATCTCACCGCCTTGCGGGCCGCCGACCGCAACGACTGGCGGGCGTTGATGGACATCTGGCGCCGGCGCATCGAGGAGGCGTTGCCTTGATTCACGAGAAGTTTGATATTGGACTGACCACGAACTCCCCCGTGCGCCAGAGACTTCGGGAGAAGACAGAGTGCTGAATAGCCAATTCAAGACTCTGACCGGATTTTCGCCACTGTCGTGGCAGTCGCGCCTGTTTTCGGAATATTTTGAGAAGGGCGAGATTCCTGCCGCTGTGGACATCCCGACGGGGCTGGGGAAGACGGCGGTCATGGCGTTGTGGCTCATCGCTCGGGCTCGGGGCGCACGGTTGCCGAGACGGCTCGTGTACGTGGTCGATCGCAGGGCGGTTGTCGATCAGGCAACAGAATTTGCGGAATTGTTGCGCCAGAAACTAGATTCACCAGAAGCAGTGGACCTGAAGAATACGCTGGAGTTGGGCGACCGTTCATTGACCATCTCCACGTTGCGTGGTCAGCACGTCGACAACAGGGGATGGCTGGAAGACCCGGTTTCAATGGCGATCATCGTAGGCACGGTCGACATGGTCGGCTCACGGCTCCTGTTCGAAGGCTATGGTGTGTCTCGAAAGATGCGCCCCTATCATGCGGGTCTCCTGGGTGCGGACACGCTCGTCGTGTTGGACGAAGCTCATCTCGTCCCGCCATTCGAAAAACTGCTGGAGGCGATCGAGCAGGGAGCGAACCAGTTCGCAGCACGTGCCGAGACGGATAGGAAGCTCATCCCCCCGTTCAAGCTTCTTTCGCTATCGGCGACGGGGCGGGAGCGTGCAGGCACGGTGTTTCGCTTGGAGGGCAGCTTCGATGTACCGGTCGGGCAACGCCGCGATCTCGATGATCCAGTGGTGGAGCAACGTCTCATAGCAAAGAAGTCCGTCACGCTTCTTGCGGCCCAATCAGAAAAGCTTGAAGAGACCCTTGCCGTGCACGCGTGGGCGCTGACGGAGGGAGGCAAGGCGCCGATCCGGTGCATCGTGTTCTGCAATGAGCGTGATATGGCGGAGAAGACGAAGGGTGAAATCGAGACGCTGGCGAAAGGGGACAAGAAGGAGGGGCGACCCGCGGTCGATATCCACGCTCCTGAACTTTTTGTTGGTGCGCGCCGCGTGTTGGAGCGCGTGGATACTGCCGAGAAGCTCAAAGAGCTTGGCTTTATCGCAGGATCGGATGTGCCCCTGGTGAAGCCTGCTTTCCTGATTGCCACATCCGCAGGCGAGGTTGGAGTCGATCTTGATGCGGATCATATGGTCTGCGACCTCGTCGCGTGGGAGCGCATGGTGCAACGGCTCGGGCGCGTGAATCGGCGGGGCGAGGGCGATGCCAAGGTCGTGGTGGTCGAACCTGAGCCGAAACCCTCAAAGGCGGCTGACACCGCATTCAAAAAGCCGGAAGTGGACCGGACCGACAAGGATCGCAAGGCCATCAGCGCTTTCGAAGCATCATTGGCTCAGGCCCGCGCCTTTCGGAGCCCTTTCGATGAGGCATCCTTGCGCCGCGATGAAGGAACGATCGACGCAAGCCCCGGAGCTCTGCGCGATTTGAAGAAGCATGCGGCCAGCGACGAGACACTGCGTAAATTGATCGAGGCGGCTACCACGTCACCGCCCTTGCGCCCCGCGCTCACTCGTGCACTCGTGGATGCATGGTCTATGACATCTCTAGATGAACATACTGGACGACCGGAGGTCGAGCCGTGGCTCAGGGGGTGGATTGACGAGAAACCGCAGACTGCCGTTGTTTGGCGTGTGTACCTCCCCGTGCGAACCGGAGGTTCGGGAGCAACAAAGAAGGAGATTAAGGAGGTCGAAGCGTTCTTCGAGGCGGTCCCTGTGCATGCAAGCGAACTTCTTGAAACCGAAACCTATCGGGTTGCGGATTGGCTCAAGGAGCGCGCAACGATGCTCGCCAAGAAGCGTGAAAAGACCTCCGAAACATACGGAGCGCCAGACGCGGAGACGCCAAACGCAGAGGAAGCGAGCGAGCGTGCTCTGGAAAACAGAGCACCGCTCAAAGGCGGCGATGTTCTGGCCTTTGTGCTCTCAAACGCTGGGGATCTACGTAGAGCGCTACGCCTCGACGACATCATTGACGCCGACAGCGATGTCGCCAAGAGGAAAAAGGAGAAGTTGGAGGAGCAGCTTCTTGGCGCGACCCTCGTCGTGGACGCGCGGTTGGGCGGATTGCATGACGGGCTTCTGAACAAGAATTCGGACGAAATCCCGCACACTGCCGATGACGGCAGGGATTGGATCGTGCAGTCGGGAAGCTCGGCGCAGAGCGGGAAAGCCGGTTCCTCGGCGCAGCCGGTGATTCGGTTCCGCGTGCGCAGTATTTCCGCTGGGCAGTAGCTTGAAGACGACAGGAATTGGCGGGAGCGCCTGCGCTTCGAGAGCGAGCGGACTGAGGATGGCGACGTCGTGCGTTGGCTCGTGGTCGAGAAATGGCGTCACGATGCCGCGACCGAGGAGGACCGCTCCGCTGGACGGCCCCAGGCATTGGAAGAGCATCAATCGTGGACTGCGCAGAAGGCGCGCGATCTGGCGCTGCGAGTCGGGCTTCGGCGTGTTTATGTAGATATGCTTGTTTGCGCGGCGCGGCTGCACGATGAGGGGAAAAGAGCCGAACGCTGGCAACGGGCTTTCAACGCGCCGCGTGACGGGAAGGAAGCGTCACTGACTATCAACCGACACGCCATGGCAAGCGCATGACCCCGAATGAGGCGCTGGTGTCTGACGTGCAGTCAGAAGTGCTGAGGCGCGGAATCGCCATGCCGACGCATATCGAGATTATTGAGCTACGCGAAGGCCCGCGGGGTGGGCTGGCAGGCCGATTACGGCTACATTTTGCGGCTGCTGTGAGCGGGCCAATCATGATCGGCCGCACGCGTCATGTCGGTGGCGGGCTTTTTTCGGGGACTGAGTGAGGGAGCGCATAGTGGCTTCTTCGGCCTCTTCGTCCCCGCCCCCGATGCCCAAACCTAAACCCAACCGCGCCCGCGAGCGCCGCATCATCGACGAGATCGTGGTCGATGCCCATGACGAGGAAGAACGTGCGATGGGCTGGTACTACTACCTCGATGAGCAGCTCGCGTTTCCCTTCAAGGCGCGGTGCATCGCCCCCCGGACCATCTCCCCGCTCAAGAAGGGCGAGGAAGTCGAAGTGTCGTCGATGGCGCACTCAGACGACTGCATGCGCGAGATGTTCGTCCTGGTGCGCTTTGACGGCCGAAAGCTCGGCGTACCGCTCTCGCAGTTGGAACCCGTGACGCCGAAGGGCGGGACCCGCCAGGCGGTGGAGGACTGGCGCTATTGGGTCGCAATGGGGTACGAGTTTTGAAACCTGAGGGGTCCAGGTCGTGATGCTTCCCGATTTGTCGAACCCGGGCATCCGGGTCCGAGACTGATTACCGCACACCACTTGTAGATATCGGAGGATGTGATGAACGAGATCCGGGAACACGACCGTGTCGTACTGATGGCGGACCTTGCCGCAGAGAAACTTGCCACCGGCGATGTGGGAACCGTTGTGCACGTGTACGGGGACCGAAAAGCGTTCGAGGTGGAGTTTGTCGCGTTGGACGGCGAGAGTGTCGCCGTCGTGACCCTTGAGCGTGCGCAGGTCCGTCCGGTTGAGCATCGCGAGATCACCCACGCGCGGCGCGTCGCGTGAGCGCTGCGGCTTCTCCCGGTCGCGGAATCAATGACGATTGACGGCGAGCGGTCAATTCTTTCCACCCCAGGCAATGAGCATCTACGCAACGCTCTGGAAGCTCAAGTTCCCCAAGCATGGGGACGACTATCCGGAATGCGAATGGATCACGGTCACCGCGCAAGGTGTTCCCGCGTACATCGGCGCCGAAGCCGACGATCCGTTCGCGGATTTCCTGTCCCCGCCCGTGCGTGCGGGAAAGGACGCCGAGCCTGAGCGCCTGCGAGCCGTTGTCTTTGTCACCGAGCGCACACCCAAAGGGACCGCCCGGAATCCGCAAGAGTACGTAGGACCGCTGCTCGTGCTCACCGGCGAGGCGTACGCCGGCATGAGCTTCGAGGCCCTTCATGCGCGTCTTTGTGACGCATTGCGGGGCGACAAGCCGCGGGTGATCGCCACCGCCCATGTTCCCGGTCGGCCGACGCGCATCTTCTTCGAGGACGGCACGGCCGCGGAAGGGGACGCGTGAAACGCATCACCCTGATCCCCGACGCCGACATCAGCCAGTATCCGGTCCGGGCGGTTTGGTGATCGCGGGCGCGGGCGGGGTCCGGAACTACGGAGGTCGCAGCCATGCCCTCGCAGCGCGAACTTCCCCTTTCAATTCCGGAGCTGTCCCCGGAGGCCCCGTTCATTCCGGTGCGGATGGTGAACGAGTACGTGTACTGCCCGCGCCTGGCTTACCTGGAGTGGGTGCAGGGCGAGTTCGCGCACAACGCCGACACCATCGAAGGCGCGATCAAACACCGGCGCGTCGATAAGGGCGAGGGTGCGCTGCCCGAGCAACCGAAGGACGACGAGGCTATCCATGCGCGCTCGGTGAGCCTGAGTTCGGCGCGGCTGGGCATCGTCGCCAAGATCGACCTTGTCGAGGGCGAAGGGACCCGGGTCACACCCGTCGATTACAAGCGCGGCAAGCGCCCGCACGTGGCGGCCGGCGCCTACGACCCCGAGCGGGTGCAGGTCTGTGCGCAGGGACTGCTGCTGCGCGAGCACGGCTACGAGTGCGAGGCGGGGGTGCTCTATTTCGCCGGCTCGAAGGAGCGGGTCCCGGTTGCGTTCGATGAGGCGCTGGTCGAATTGACGCTGTCTTCGGTCCAGGCCCTGCGGGGGCTTGCGCTTGCCGGGCACATCCCCGAGCCGCTGGCGGACAGCCCCAAATGCCCGCGCTGTTCGCTCGCGGGCATCTGCATGCCCGACGAGGTGCGGTTTCTGAATGAACCGGTGGTCGAGCCGCGGCCGCTGTTCCCTTCCGCGCAGGATGCGCTGCCGCTCTACGTGCAGACGCCGCGCGGCTTCGTGCGCAAGGACGGCGAGCGGCTGGTGATCGAGGTGGAGAAGGAAAAGGTCGCCGAGGCGCGTCTCCTGGAGGTTTCCCAGGTGGCGCTGTTCGGCCACACGATGATTTCCGCCGCGACGCTGCACGAATGTTTTCGCCGCGGTATTCCGGTCACCTGGCATACCTACGGCGGCTGGTTCGTCGGCCACACCGTCGGCACCGGGCACCATAACGTGGAGATGCCTCGGCCTCATTGAAGCACCGATACCGGCACCATGACCGGGGCGGCACCCATGTTTTCCGGGGCAGTGATGCCTCGGCCTCATTGAAGCTCCCGAGGAGAGTCCATGAAAGCCGCGCCGGATCCCCATCGCCCCCTACCGCGTCGCGCACCGCGAATGAAAAACCTAGCGCGCCAGCGATTCGAGAAGTCGTCCATAGCCGTGGATCGGCTCGTGAATTCCGAGCTTGTCGAATACATGCCAGAGCATACCCTGAAAGCTGGTCACCACCGGAACCCCCAGATCCCTTTCCAGCGGAGCAATATTCCTGAATGTGGGCATCTGGGCGCAGGGCATGTAGATGCCCTCGGCATCGGAGGCTTCGCTAAACGCTTGCTTTGCCAGCTGATACGAAGCCGACGCCGTCATGCGGCCAATATCGATAAGAGGAATTGCCAGCCCCTTGACGGCGACCACCCTGAATCCCGAGTCCTCGAGGAATTTCTTCAGGAGCAGATTCTGGTCCTCTGCGAACGGGGAGGCGATTGCGACTTTCTGTACGCCCAGACTGCGCAGTGCTTCAACGGCGCCGGTCTGGCTGGTTGTGCCGGGGATGGAGGTCACCTCGGCGATCTGGCGGGCGATCTCCTTGTCGAAACCGACTCAGCCGTAGGTGATCGGAGGAGATCCTCCCAGAACGATCACGCTCACCTTTGCGCGCGCGAGCTCCGCGGCGGCCGCTTTCAGCAAGTCTAGAGATTTCCCGATATCGTCCCGAACCAGGTGCTGAATCGCAAGATTCGTCACCACCAGGGCGACTCCTGGGGGTGCGACCATGGGAAATTCCTGCAACATGGTTTCCGCGGTCATGGAGGGATTGATGAAACCAATTCGGGCACGCCAGCCGTACATTTTGAATTCCTAATTGATGCGTCAAGGGATAAGAATTATAAGCGCCATCCAAATCGTGCACGGGCAGTCGGCTGCCGTCGGTGAACCCGATGGGAGGCGTCGATCGACGCTAATCTGCCTGAATACCACTCTGTCGAATGATGGGGGACCAAAGTTCGGTTTCCCTGCGGATGAAGGCGGCAAACTCGGCCGGAGTATTTGTTTCTGGATCGAGACCGATCGAGACCAGTTGGTCCCTGACCTCCGGCTGCGACAGGACCTGTCCGATGTCCCGATTCAGGCGCTGGACGATTTCGACAGGCGTCCCGGCGGGCGCGAAGAAGCCCATCCAGACCGAGGAATCGAATCCGGGCAGATTGACCGCCGCCGCTACGGTCGGGACGCCCGGCAACGAAGATATCGGCTGCGCACCCGTGGTGGCGATCGCACGGAAGCGGCCGCTTTGTATATGCGGCATGGCGGCACTGGTTGCCACGACCAGGAAGGTTACATCGCCAGAGAGCAGGCCCTGTATCGTAGGGGCGCTGCCCTTGTAAGGAATGAATACGATGTCCAGACCGAGTCGGCGCTTGAGCAGCTCCCCCGCAAGCCGCGAAGTAATCGTTCCCGCGCCGAAGTTCGCCTTGCCGGGGTTGGCACGGGCAAACTCGACCAGCTCGGGAAGACTCTTTGGTCCCGTGGCTCCGTTGACAACGATCACCGTCCGGGACCAGGCTACCAACGTCACCGGCGCCAGGTCGCGAAGCGGGACGTAAGGCAGCTTGGAATACAGCGACGGATTCACGGTAAGCGTCGAGTCGACCGTCAGCAGGAGCGTGTGACCGTCGGCTGGCGCCTTCACCACCGCTTCAGTACCTAATATGGTATTCGCACCGGGCCGATTGTCGGGGATGACGGGCTGCGACCATCGCTCCGAAAGCTTCTGCCCTATCACTCGCGCCAACACGTCGGTGGGACCTCCGGGTGGGTATGGAACGACAACGCGCACGGGTTTGGACGGAAATGTCTGCGACAAACAGTCCGGTATGACGAGCACCGCCGATAGCGAAGCCAGAATCCAAACAAGAATTTTCATTCCAATCTCCTCCTTCCTCCGCTTTCGGCATCCCACTTGCCGTGCGCCTCGCCCGATTTTCCTGAGGCTTTCACGGCCCGGGTGGCTCGTTCGAAAAACACAAGAACGGTGACGTTCAGTCCGCGATCTTAATGTTCGCGTCCTTGATGACTCGGCTGTATTTCCCGATCTCCGCGTTGATGAACGCCCCGAAATCCTCGGATCTGGAGCCGATCGGGACCAGACCCTGCGATACCAGACGCTCGGTGACTCGCGGCGTTTTCAGTGCGCCAGTGATTTCCCGGTTGAGGGCGTTCACGACATCGCGCGGCATGCGCGCCGGCCCCCATAGTCCGTACCATGAACCGTCCTCGAACCCCGCCAGGCCCGATTCCGCCAAAGTGGGAACGTCCGACAGCGCGCTCACGCGATCCCGGGTGCTTACCGCAATGGGCTTCAGTTTGCCGGCCTTGATGTGCTCGATGAAATTAGGGACCGGATCGATCATGATGCTTACGCGTCCCCCGATCAGGTCGATCACCGCGGGTGCCGCTCCCTTGTACGGCACAATAAGCAGGTTCAGCCCAGCCTCGCGCTGTATCCTTTCCGCAGTCAGGTGTCCCACCGAGCCAAGGCCGGAAGCCCCGAACGCGTATTTGCCGGGACTTGCCCTGGCGAGCGCAATGAATTCGCGAAGATTCGCTGCCGGGACACCGGGATGAATTACGAACGCGAGAGGCACCGTGCCGAGTAGCGACACCGGCGTGAGGTCTCTGACCGCATCGTACGGTACGTTCTTCAGCAGCATCGGCATGAGGATCAAGATCGACGGATATACGACCAGCGTGTAACCGTCAGGCGCGCTCTTGGCCACAAAATCGATCCCGATGATCCCGCTGGCTCCAGGACGGTTCTCGACGATGAAAGGCTGGCCCAGCCGCTCCCCGAGGGGCTGCGACAGGGCACGCGCGACCACGTCGCTCAGTCCGCCCGGAGGAGCCGGAACCACGACGCGCACCGGCTTATTGGGATATTGCTGCGCGGCGGCGATTCCGTTCAGCGACCACAGTGCCAAGACTGCCAAGCCCCGCAATATCGCGCATCTGCGAAGTCCCGACAAAGGTTTCCAGACCGTCCCCTTCCTTTCGAGCATGCTTCACCTCCCGGTTGAATCCGAATGCCCTGCACAGTGAAAACGGTTGCGAATTTCTCCGGCGCCCTTCGGTTATGCCAGTGGCAGGGGCACTTGCGACAGGCAACCGAGCTGCGAAAGCGCGTAACTAGTGGCGGCTGCTTTCGCGGCGAACCAGAGCGCCGCCTGGTTGCTGGTGACGACGGGGCGGCCTGCCGCAGCTTCGATGGTATCGAGCGATTCCAGGCAGCGGATATTTGCACAACTGAGCAGGACCGCATCCGCCTTCAGGAAATGCTCGCGGTCGGCAGCCAGCGCGTCGCGCCAGAACGTCGCTGGCGTTGAACAGAACGCGTCGCTTCCGGCCAGATCGAACGCATGGACGTGGGCGACGGCGATTTCGCACGCCTCGAGATAGCGAACCTCCGCCTCCGTGGTCTCGGTATCGTACGGCGTAACGACCGCGACCGTCTTCGCCTGAAGCGCAGTCAATGCCGCGCGAATGGCCAGTCCGGGCGCCGCCGCCTTGCTTCCCGTTGCTTCGCGAATCGCGTCCAGCAATTCGAGTTCTCCCTTCGGACCAAGCTCGGTGCTATGCGCCGTGCAATGCAGGAAAACGAGTTCACAGCGTGCATCCGCGAGGCACCGTGCGGCGTCGAGTATCCTTTCCAGAACCACCTCGGGGGCGGCTTTCGAAGCACCGGTCATCCGGGCCCGAGCGATATGCGGTACAACGTCCGCCGGCAGGAACGCGGCGGCTTCGGGTTCGAAGCGCCGGTTTGAAGACGGAATGATGAATCCGACCCGCCGCGGCGAATCCGCGACCGCGCGCTCGGTTGCCGGGTCCCGCGAGTTGGCGGCAGCATTCATCCGAACCGGCGCCTCTTATCGCTCACGGCAGGCTCCCCATGCTTTTCCCCGGTGGAGGTGAGAATCTGAAATCGTCCCGAGCCCATTCTCATTGGTGCACGCCAGGCTCGCGAGACAATATACCTAAGCTCGAGGGGACGCAAAATCGCGGACTAGCCGTTGCGGATCGGCACTGGCATCTGCCGCCCTAACCGGGTGCGCAGTTCCTCGCGCTGGTCGGTGGTTTTGACCTGGGTGGTACGATGGACTACGGAAGTAACCCAACCCGAACTGGCTGTATAGTCCGCCGTACAGTGGGCCGTACCCACAAAAGACGGTGACCTGCCGGACATCATCGCCTAATCGAGTATAAATGCCGCTCGTCCAGCTATCGCAGGTATGCCTGGCCTACGGCCACGTGCCGTTGCTCGACCATGTCGATCTGGTCATCGAGTCCGGCCAGCACATCGGATTGATCGGGCGCAACGGTACCGGCAAGTCAAGTCTGCTCCGGGTTATGGCCGGAGAATCCGATCCCGACGACGGCAAAGTCTGGCGCGCGCCGAACCTGAAGCTGGCGAGCGTTTCCCAGGAACCCACATTTCGGCCAGACCAAAGCGTGTTTGAAGCGGTAGCCGAAGGACTGGGCAAAGGCACCCGACTGTTGGTGGACTACCATGCGGTGACGCACGCGCTAGCCGACGCGCACGACGACGCGACGCTGATGGAACGCGTACACCAGCTGCAGGAAGCGCTGGACGCGAGCGGCGGCTGGAGCCTGCAGCACCGGGTCG
>Ga0156283_1245_pt1 | contig 17503 bp, 21 predicted proteins | sample RifCSPlowO2_12_FD_107932 | JGI IMG/M metagenome (GOLD analysis project Ga0156283, IMG submission 107932) | Betaproteobacteria bacterium RIFCSPLOWO2_12_FULL_65_14 | reverse complement strand
GTCTTGCCGTGATCCACGTGACCGATCGTGCCCACGTTCACGTGCGGTTTGGTACGCTCGAATTTGCCTTTTGCCATAGCGTGGGCTCCTACTTCTTATCCTTGTCTTTGTTGATGATCGCGTCCGCCACGTTCTTCGGCGCCTCGGCGTAGTGCTTGAATTCCATCGTGTACGTGGCGCGCCCCTGCGTAAGCGAGCGCAGCGTGGTCGAGTAGCCAAACATCTCGTTAAGCGGCACTTCCGCCTTGATCGCCTTGCTGCCCGGCAGGTCATCCATACCCAGGATTACCCCACGTCGCGAGGACAGGTCGCCGATGACGTCGCCCATCTTGTCCTCCGCCGTCTCGACCTCGACCGCCATGATCGGCTCGAGCAGAACCGGGTTGGCGGTGCGCATGCCGTCCTTGAAGGCGAAGATCGCCGCCATCTTGAACGCGTTCTCGTTCGAGTCAACCTCGTGGTACGAGCCGTCAGTGAGCGTGACCTTGATGTCGACCACCGGGTACCCGGCCAGCACGCCCTCCTGCAAGGCCTCGTCGACGCCTTTTTTCACCGCCGGAATGAATTCCTTCGGCACTCGTCCGCCCTTGATCCCGTCTATGAATTCGTAGCCCTTGCCGTGCTGCGGCTCGAGCTTCAGCCAGACATGGCCGTACTGGCCGCGACCGCCGGACTGCTTGACGAACTTGCCCTCGGACTCGGTCGCCTTCTTGAAGGTCTCGCGGTACGCGACCTGCGGCTTGCCGACCGACGCCTCGACGGCGAACTCGCGCTTCATGCGGTCGACGATGATCTCGAGGTGCAATTCGCCCATGCCGGAAATGATGGTCTGTCCGGATTCCTCGTCGGTGCGCACGCGGAACGACGGATCCTCCTGCGCCAGGCGGCTGAGCGCGACGCCCATCTTCTCCTGGTCCACCTTGGTCTTGGGCTCCACCGCCTGCGAGATCACCGGCTCGGGGAACTCCATGCGCTCGAGGGTGATGGACTTCTTCACGTCGCAGATCGTCTCGCCGGTGATGACCTCCTTGAGGCCTACCACCGCGGCGATGTCGCCGGCGCGCACTTCCTTGATCTCCTTGCGCTCGTTGGCGTGCATCTGCAGCAGGCGGCCGATGCGCTCTTTCTTGCCGCGGTTCGACGTCAGCACGGTATCGCCGGAGGTCAGCACCCCCGAGTACACGCGGATGAAGGAGAGCTGGCCGACGAACGGGTCGGTCATGATCTTGAAGGCGAGCGCGGCGAACGGCTCGTCGTCGCCGGGCTTGCGCACGTCCGGCTCGCCCTTCTCGTTCTCCCCCTTGACCGGCGGGATGTCGACCGGCGAGGGCAGATAGTCGATCACCGCGTCCAGCATTGCCTGCACGCCCTTGTTCTTGAACGCCGTGCCGCACAGCATCGGCACGATCTCGTTGGCGATCGTACGGATGCGCAGGCCCTTCTTCACTTCCTCGGCCGAAAGCTCGTTCGTCTCGAGGTATTTGTTCATCAGCTCTTCGTTGGCCTCGGCGGCGGCCTCGATCATCTTCTCGCGCCACTGCTTCGCCTCGGCGGCGAACTCCTCGGGGATGGGCCGGCGCTCGAACTTCATTCCCTGGGAAGCATCGTCCCAGTAGATCGCCTGCATGTTTACCAGGTCGATCACCCCTTCGAACTTGTCTTCGGCGCCGATCGGGATCTGGATCGGCACCGGGTTGCCCTTCAGGCGGTCGCGGATGTGCCCGTAGGACTTGAAGAAGGTGGCGCCGACGCGGTCCATCTTGTTGATGAACGCGAGCCGCGGCACGCGGTACTTGTTCGCCTGGCGCCAGACCGTTTCGGACTGCGGCTGCACGCCGGCAACCGCGTCGTAAACCATGCACGCGCCATCGAGCACGCGCAACGAGCGCTCGACCTCGATGGTGAAGTCGACGTGCCCCGGCGTGTCGATGATGTTGATATGGTGCTCCGGATAGGTCTGGTCCATGCCCTTCCAGAAGCACGTGGTGGCGGCCGACGTGATGGTGATGCCGCGCTCCTGCTCCTGCTCCATCCAGTCCATGACGGCAGCGCCGTCGTGCACCTCGCCCATCTTGTGCGACACGCCGGTGTAAAAGAGGATGCGCTCGGTGGTCGTCGTCTTGCCGGCGTCGATGTGCGCCGAGATTCCGATGTTCCGATACCGCTCGATTGGGGTTTTGCGCGCCACGGCCATTCCTAGAACCTATAGTGTGAGAAAGCCTTGTTCGCTTCAGCCATACGATGGACTTCCTCACGCTTCTTCATCGCACCGCCACGGCCCTCGGCCGCTTCCTGCAGCTCGCCGGCGAGGCGCACGGTCATCGACTTCTCGCCGCGCTTCTGCGCCGCCTCGCGGATCCAGCGCATCGCGAGCGCGATGCGGCGCACCGGCCGCACTTCGACCGGGACCTGGTAGTTCGCGCCGCCGACGCGGCGGCTCTTCACTTCGACGACCGGCTTCACGTTCTGCACCGCCTGCGTGAAGACCTCGATCGGGTCCTTGCCCGACTTCGACTTGATCGTGTCGAGCGCGCCGTAAATGATGCGCTCGGCGACCGACTTCTTGCCCCGCGTCATGAGCACGTTGACGAACTTGGCGAGGTCGACGTTGCTGAACTTCGGATCCGGCAGGATCTCGCGCTTGGGGACTTCTCTGCGACGCGGCATGCTGTGCTCTTCCTCTCTTAAGCGGACTTCGGCGCCTTGGCGCCGTACTTCGAGCGGCCCTGCTTGCGGTCCTTGACCCCCTGCGTGTCGAGCGAGCCGCGCACGATGTGGTAGCGCACGCCCGGCAGGTCCTTGACCCTTCCGCCGCGAATCAGCACTACCGAGTGCTCCTGCAAGTTATGGCCCTCACCGCCGATGTAGCCGATCACTTCGAAGCCGTTGGTAAGCCGCACCTTGGCGACTTTGCGCAGCGCCGAATTGGGCTTCTTGGGCGTCGTCGTGTAGACCCGGGTGCAGACCCCCCGCTTCTGCGGCGAGCCGGCGAGTGCCGGGACTTTCGACTTGGGGCGCTTGGCGATGCGCCCCTGGCGCACTAACTGATTGACGGTGGGCATGTTTTAACGTTTCCAGAAACGAAGGGGCGGCCACGTCTAGCTCGTCGAGGCCGCCCGGGCAACCCAAAAAAGAGGCCGGATTATAAAGAGGAAATTGGCCCAGCGCAAGGAAGACTACGGGTTCGGCTCGGGGTCGGCGACGAAGCCGAAGCGCTTGGCGACCTCGGCGCGCGGGATCACGTGCAGCGGGTGCGCCGCAAGCTCCGCGTAGCGCGCCAGATCGCGGTCATCCAGCAGGGCCACGGCGGGCTCGCCGACGAGCAAAACCGAGCCCTCGTCGTCCTGGAAGGCTCCCCGGGGCAAGAACCGGCGCTCGCAGTGGTCGAAGAGCGCCTCGCCCGCGTAGTGCACGACCAGCGGCGTGTACGCGAGGCGCACGTACACGCGCTGCGGCCCGTTCTGGAAGTACCACCTGCCGTGCGCGTCCGCCTCGTAGTTGCGCGCGATGAACTCGCGCAGCGCGCTGTTGCCGATGCGCTCTCCCTTGATCAGCCAGTTCCCGCGCCGGTCGAGCGCGAGCCAGCCGTAGACCGCGGGGACGTTCGGCCACTTCGCCAGGCTGCGCGCAACGATTTCGTCCATGACGGCTACAATCTTTGCCGAGGAGAGCGGAGGAGTCTACCCATGTCGGCCATCGACACTTACCTCGCCAAGCCGTGGCTCGCCTATTACCAGAAGGGCGTGCCGGCGGCGCTCGAGGTCCCCGCGCGATCGGTTGTCGAGGCCTTCGACGAAGCCACCGAGCGCGCGCCCGAGCGCCCGGCGGTGGTGTTTCACGGCCGCTTCATCAGCTACCGCGAGCTGCGCGAGGCCGCCGACCGATTCGCCAACGCGCTCGCTTCGCTCGGCGTAAGCAAAGGCGACCGGGTTGCGCTCTATCTCGTCAACAGCCCGCAATTCATCATCGCCTACTTCGCGGCGCTGAAATGCGGCGCCACCGTCACGCCGATCAGCCCGGTCTACACGAGCCACGAGGTGCGCTACCAGCTCGAGGACAGCGGCGCGCGCGCCGTCGTGTGCCAGGACATCCTCTACGAGAAGGTGGCGAAGTGCGGCGCCGCGCTGGATGTGGTCGTCGTCACGAACATCAACGAATATCTTCCGGCGCTGAAGCGGCTTTTCTCGAAGAGCACGCCGATCTCCGGAAACGTGCATTGGCTGCAGGAGCTGCTGAAGAGCCACCCGCCGCAGGCGCCCGCGATCCGCTTCGATCCCAGGGCGGATCTCGCCGCCTTGCCGTACACCGGCGGCACGACCGGCCATCCCAAGGGCGTGATGCTGTCGCATTACAACCTGGTCGCGGCGCAGACCATCGCCGCGGCGAGCTTTCCGGCGCTGCAGCCGGGGCGCGAAGTGGTGCTCGCCTTCCTGCCGTTCTTCCACATCTACGGCCAGGTGGTCCTGATGCTGAACCACCTGTGCCAAGGCAATCTGCTGATTCTGTTCACCAACGCGGATACGCAGGCGATCCTCGAGGCGATGGAGCGCTACCAAGCCACGGTGTTCTACGGCGTGCCCACGCTCTACGAGTACCTCAAGGATCACAAGGACACGAACAAGGCGAACTGGCGCCGCATGAAGCTCGTGCTCTCGGGGGCGGACACGCTGCACGTGTCGACCATGCACGACTGGGCGCGTCGCACCGGCTCCAACATCGTCGAAGGCTACGGCATGTCGGAAACCGCGGGCGCGAGCCACATCAATCCGCTCGACCGGGTGAAGCCCGGGTCCTTCGGCTGCCCGATCCCGAACATGCAAGCGGCGGTATTGGACGCCGAGACGCACGAGTTCGTGCCGCCGGGGGAGACCGGCGAGCTGGTGCTCTGCGGGCCCAACGTCATGCAAGGCTACTGGCAGCGCCCCGAAGAGACGGCGCGCGCTTTCGTCGAGAAGAGCGGCGTGCGCTGGATGCGCACCGGCGACATCGTGCGCATGGACGAGGAAGGCTACTTTCACTTCTACGACCGGGCGAAGGACCTCATCAAGTTCAAGGGGCTGTCGATCTTCGCGAAGGATATCGAGGACGTCCTCTATGGCCATCCGCAGGTGAAGGCCGCGGGCGTCATCGGGGTCGCCGATCCCGCTGTGGGCCAGCGCATCAAGGCAATCGTCGTGCTCCAGGGCGATGCGCGCGGCAAGATCAGCGAGGAGGAGATCAAGGCCTACTGCAGGCAGCAGCTTGCCGAGTACAAGGTGCCGCACATCGTCGAGTTCCGCGGCGAGCTGCCGAAGACCGACGTCGGCAAGGTGTCGCGCCGCGAGCTGCGCGACGAAACGAACGCCTAGCCCGGCGCGGGCGCGGCGATCGAATCCAGCGGCTGCGGCTGGTAGACGCCGAAGCCCTGCGCGTACTCGATGTCGAGCGCCTTCAGCCGCAGCAGGATGTCCTGCTCCTCGACGAATTCCGCCACCACCGCATAACCGAGCGCCTTGCCGACGCGCTGGATGGCGCCAAGCTTGGTACGCGCTACTTCGCTCGAGAGCAGCTTCCTCACGATGGCGCCGTCGACCTTGACGAAGTCGGCGCCGATCGCCTTGATCGCGGCAAAGGACACCGAGTGCCGGCCGAAGCTGTCGACCAGCACCCTGCCGCCCAGGGCGTGGTAGGCGGCCGCAAAGGCGGCCGCGGCGTTCAGGCGCGCGAGCGTATCGCTCTCGTCGATCTCGAACAGCAGCGCCTCGGCCGATATCCGGTTGGAAGAAAGTTGCGCGGCGACGAAGCGCGGAAAATCCTCGTCCTCGAGCGTCTGCCAGTGGAGGTTGATGGTAAAGCGCTTGATGCGCGAGCCGGCGGTGAGGCGCCTGACGGTGTTGCGCACCACCCAGCGATCGAGCCGCGGCATCATGCGGTAGTGCTCGAGCACCGGCAGGAATTCGCCGGGCGGCAGAAGCGCCTGCTCTTCCTCTCGCATGCGCACCAGCACCTCGGCCATCGGGTAGCGCTCGGCGCCGCTCGCTTGCGGCGAGAGCGCGAGGATCGGCTGGCAGTAGAGCGTGAACTCGTCCTTGTCGATCGCCTGGCGCAACCTGCTTTCCGGGCGCGGCCATCCGGCGAGCCCGGCGTGAGTCTGGTCGATCGAATCATCCACGGCGAGATTTTAGCCATCTGCTGCTAAGATGCCGCGCCTAGGCCGCGGGACGGACGGCGGGAAGGACAGCGGGATCAAATGACCGGGCCATTCTTCGAAGTCGAGCGCCTGACCAAGCGCTTCGGCGGACTCACCGCAGTGAACGCGGTCAGCTTCGCGCTCCGGCGCGAAGAGATCGTCGGGCTGATCGGCCCCAACGGCGCGGGCAAGACGACGCTGCTGCGCCTGATCACCAAGATCCTGCGCCCGGACGCCGGCCGCATCGTGTTCAACGGCGAGGATATCACGCGGCTGCGGCCCTGGGAGGTCGTCGAGCGCGGCATCGCCGGCACCTTCCAGAACACGCGCCCTTTCCGGCATCTGCCGATCGTCGCCAACGTCATGGTGCCGCTGGTCGCGCCGCGGGCGCGGCGCCGCGGCGAATGGGTGAAGCGCATCGAGGCAAAAGCCATGGACGCGCTCGAATTCGTCGGCATCTCGGACATGGCGCTGGAGCCGGCCTCGGCGCTCTCGCAGGGCGACCTGAAGCGGCTCGAAGTGGCGCGCGCCATCGCCACGGAGCCGGAGTTGCTGCTGCTCGACGAGCCGCTCGGCGGATTGAGCCCGGCGGAATCCGAGCTGCTCGCGAAATCGATCCGGCGGCTCCACAAGGGCGGCCGCTTCGGCCGGCTGCATTCCGAAGGTCCCGCGGTGCTGATGATCGAGCACAAGCTGAAGGAGCTGATGTCGATCGTCGATCGCGTGATCGTCATCGACTACGGCGAAGTGATCGCCGACGGGCCGCCCGCGGAAGTCGTCAAGAACCCGAAGGTCATCGAAGCCTACCTGGGCGCCGAGCATGCCGCTGCTTGAGATCAGGCAGCTGAGCGTGCGCTACGACAAGGCGCAGATCCTGAACGGCGTCTCGCTTGCCGTCGAGGCGGGCGAGTTCGTGGGGCTGGTCGGCCCGAACGGCGCCGGCAAGTCGACGCTGCTGCGCGCGATCTCAGGCCTGGTGCGCTTCGAGGAGCGCATGAAGCGCGGCACCGCCGGCGACATCGTGCTCGAAGGCGAGGTGCACTTTGCCGGCGAGCGCATCGATTCGCTCGCGGCGCACGAGATCCGCATGCGCGGCCTGGTGCATTGCCCGGAGCGGCGGCGGCCGTTCCGCGAGCTCTCGGTGCTCGAGAACCTGCTCGCCGGAGCTTTTCTTTCGTCGAGCAAGGCGCAAACCGAGCGGCGCCTCGAGCGCGCCTTTGCGCTCTTCCCGCGGCTCGCCGAGCGCAGGAGCCAGGTGGCCGGGACGCTCTCAGGCGGCGAGCAGCAGATGCTCGCGACGGCGCGCTCCCTGATGTTCGACGCCAAGCTCCTCGCCATCGACGAGCCCTCGCTCGGGCTCGCGCCCAAGATCCGCGAGGAGCTCTTCGCCGCCATCGGCAAGATTCACGACGCGGGCGTACCGGTGCTGCTCGTCGAGCAGGAAGTCGGCCAGGTGTTCAAGATGGCGGACCGCAATTACGTGCTGTCTCAGGGCCGCATCATCGGCCAGGGCAGCGGCGCCTCACTGATGGCCGACGAGACGCTGCGCGCCGGTTACCTCGGCCTCTAGCACGGCGCCGCAGAGCCTGCAGGCTTTGCGCCAGGCGCCGTTGCGCTGCTTGCAGCGCGGGCACTGCGTTTCGATCTTGTCGCGCACCCAGGGGGTCAGCCCGCGCGGCATGAAAAGCAGCACCAGCAGCACGATCACCGCGAAGATGAGCAGCCGCAGCTCGCCGAAAGCCTTGAAGCTGCCGAGCCATTCGGTGAGGGGATAAAGGATGAACACCGCGGCGACCGGTCCGTAGATCGTCGCCACGCCGCCGAAAATGCCCCAGATCACGACCTGGAAGGACAGCGCTACTTCGAGCGTCGAGGGACCGGCGACGCGCAGGTAATGGGCAAACAGCGCGCCGGCGAACCCGGCTGCGCCGGCGGCCACGGCGAATACGATGAGTTTGTAACGCGGCGTATTGATCCCCGAGGCGCGCGCCGCGACCTCGTCGTCGCGGATCGCGTGCAGCACGATGCCGAACTTCGAATCGGCGAGCTTCCACAGCCCGAAAACGATCGCCAGCATCGAAATCGAAGCCACGTAGTAGTTCGCCGTCGGGGTCAGCACGAAACGGCGCAGTCCGGAAATGCCGAGCTCGCCGCCGGAGAAATCAGGGAAGGCGAAGAGCAGCCCAAGCGCTATCAGCGGGAACGCCAGCGTGGCGAGAGAAAGATACGAGCCGCGCAGCCGCAAGCAGAGATAGCCGACGACGAAGCCGAAGAACATCGCCACCGCGGCGCCCGCCCAGAGGGTGGCCCATGGCGTGATGCCGAGCTTGTGCGACATCAGCGCCGAGGTATAGGCGCCGGCCCCAAAAAAGAGCGCGTGGCCGAAGTTCACCTGGCCGGTATAGCCGGCGAGGAGATCCCAGCTCGCAGCGAAGATAGCGAAGATACACGTCATGGTGAGAATGCGCATGACGTACGCGTCGCCGTAAACGACCGGCAGGAGAAGCACCGCGGCGACCCAGGCGAGCACCAGCGTGCGCGAGGGCAGCACCAAGACCTCGTTCTTGAGCTCGGCCCAAGCCCAGCGCAGCCAGTACATTCAGCGCTCTTCCTCGAAAGCCACGCCGAACAAGCCCTCGGGACGCGCCAGCAGCACCGCCACCATGATCGCGAGGGCGACCGCGCCCTTCAGGTAGGCGCCGGCGGGCAGCGCGAACACCGTGATCGCCTCGACGTAGCCGATGATCAGAGCGCCGATGAGGCTGCCCTTGAGGCTTCCCAGGCCGCCCAGCACCACGATGGCGAGCATGGTGACGAGCGGCGAGAGCCACATGAACGGGTCGACGACGAACACCGGAGCGACCACCACCCCGGCGATCGCGGCGAGCGCCACTGAAATCGCGACCGTCGCCATGGCGACGCGATTGACGTTCATTCCCATCAGGTTGGCCACTTCAAGATCGTTCGCGGTGGCGCGGATCGCGAGCCCGAGGCGCGTGCGGTAGAGGATGAACCACACAGCCGTCAGCATCACCGCCGCGACCACCAGGATCAGCATGCGCTGGTACGGGATGCTCACCCCGAGGAGGCGCACCCCGCCCTCGAGAGTCGAGGGGATGCCGAGGTAATGCCCGCCGAAGGTGAGGAGCATCAGCTCCTGAAAAATATACGCAAGGGCAACGGTCGCTATCAGCACCGCCGCCTCGTGCTCGCGCACCGGCTCGATCACGAGGCGGTAGCACAGCACCGATAGGAGCGTCACGCCGCCCACCGCGAGGACGCCCGAAAGCACGAAGCCTAGCCCGCCCTTCACCAGCAGTGTGTAGAAGGCGTACGCCGCGAGCATGTAGAACGCAGTATGCGCGATGTTGACGATGCGCGCGACGCCGAAGACGAGCGAAAAGCCGACCGCGAGCAGGGCGTACACCCCGCCGTTGACGAGGCCGGTTACGAGGATGTCTTGAAGCAAAGGCGCGTCAGCGCGCCGGCAGCTTGAACGGCTGCATGCCTTTCATGTTGGGCGGCCAGAACGGCACTTTCTTGCCATCCTGCCACTGGACCGCGATGCCGGTGTTCTTGCCGGGCGCCCATACCGGGTCGTGACGCTTGTCGAATTCGAGGACCGCCGCAGCGGCAACGTACGACATTTTCTCGAGCACCGGCACGAGCTTGTCGGCGTTGGTGGTGCCCGCCTGCTCGATCGCCGCCTTGAGCAGCATGATGGCGTCGTAGGTGCCGGCGTTGTAGGTCGGCGCCTTCTTGAAGCGCGCCTTGAACGCCTTGACGAAGGGAATCGTCTTCGGCGTGATCTCCACCTCCGCCAGCGTGTCGAGCGTAGAGACAAACTGCGCCTTGCCGGCTGCCGCCTGCCAGAACTCCTCTTTCTGCGCCTCGACGTTGATGCCCCAGGCCACGGCCTTCATGCCGCGCTCGCCCATCTGGCGGCCGACCGAAATTCCGACGGGACCCGAAAGGATGGTGAACACCAGCTGTGCGCCGCTGCGGTCGATGGCGGAAAGCTCCGCGGTGACGTCGGTGGCGGTCGCCGAAGGCTGCCAGGTGCCGACCACTTCCATCTTCATCGCCGGCAGGTTCTTCTGCGCCGCGGCGATGAGCGCCTCGGTCCACACCGCCTTCTCGGCGAGGATTGCGACCTTCGGCATGTCGGTCTTCAGCTCGGTGCGGATCTGCTGGGCAATGGTGTTCAGCACCGCGAAAAGCGTGCGCACCAGGTCGGTGTCCTTCACCGGCGTGACGCGGAACCAGTACTTGTAGCGGTCGTATTTCGCTTCCACGTTGGCGCCGAGCTTCGAGTGCGCGGCGCCCGCGCCGAGAAAGATCTTCTTGTAGTCCATGGCCACTTCCTGCATCGCGAGCACCGCCTCGGAGCGGAAGCCGCCGATCAGGAAATCGGCCTTGTCGCGCGTGACCACGCGCTCGATGGCGTTGGTGGCGTCGGACACCGACTGGATCTCGTTGGTGTCGGCGCGGATCAGCTCCACCTGCATCCGCTTGCCGCCGACGCTGATGCCTCCGGCCTTGTTGATCTCGTCGCGCGCCATTTCGGCGCCGGCCCAGTGGTTCTCGCCCTGCACGAAGGACATCGGTCCGAGAATCGCAATCTTGATGGTTTGCGCCTGGGCGCTGGTTGCGACCAGGGCCGCCGCCGCGGCGAGGATGATGGAACGCAGCATGTGCGATCTCCTTTGAATTACACTTTATCTTCTTGTAACAATCGATGTTGCCAGCAATTCTCCCCTTCGTCTAGGACGCATGATCTGGTGGGAAGACTTCCGACTCGGCGAGTCGACCGAGATGGGGCGCCATACGTTCACCGAGGATGAGATCCTCGCGTTCGGCCGCCAGTACGACCCGCAGCCCTTCCATGCAGATCCAGCGGCCGCGGAGAGCACGGTGTTCGGCGGGCTGATCGCGAGCGGCTGGCAGACCTGCGCGGTGGCGATGCGCCTGATGGTCGAGAGCTACGTCGGCAAGACGGTGAGCCTGGGTTCCCCGGGAGTCGACAACATCCGCTGGCTCAAGCCGGTGCGGCCCGGCGACACGCTGGTCTACAAGCGCATCGTGACCGAGACCCGCGCCTCCACGACCCGCAAAGGGGTCGGCCTGGTGAAGCACCGCTATGAGGCGGTGAACCAGGCGGGCGAGCTGGTCCTCACCATGGAAGGCTGGGGTATGTTCGGCCGCCGTCCATGAGCGTCCGGATCGATCTCAACCACAAGGTGCACGTCCTCACGAAAAAAGAGGAGCTCGACAGCGTGCGCGTCCCCGGCAAGGTGGTCGTGGTCCTGGACATCCTGTTCGCCACCACCACGATGGTGACCGCTCTCGCCCATGGGGCGAGGGACATCGTGCCGGTGCTCGACGAAGCAGCCGCGCGCGCGCATGGGAAAGACCTCCCGGAGGATTCGTACGTGCTTGCCGGCGAGCTCTACGCCGAAACGCTGCCCGGCTTCGCGCACCCCGCGCCGCTCTCGCTGCTCAAGCATGGCATCGAGGGCAAGACGGTGGTGTATTCCACCACCAACGGCACGGTGGCCTTGACGCAGGCCGCGGGCGCCGCGCGCGTCTACTGCGGCGCGCTGCTCAACGCGCGCGCACTCGTGGAGCACATCGTTGCCGCGCATCGGCGCGAGACCGTGCTCATCGTGTGCTCGGGGTCCGGCAACAACTTCAACTTCGAGGATTTCTACGGCGCCGGCTATTTCGTCGAGCGCTTCGCCGAGCTGCTTGGCGAGGCGGCCGATCTCTCCGACGCGGCGAAGGCAGCGCGCCTGCTGTACCGCCAGGCGCGCGCGCCACAGGCGCTGCTCGAATGCCGGGTCGGCCGCATGATGGTGAGCAAGGGCCTCGCGCACGAGGTCGAGTTCGCCTGCCGCCTGGACGCCCTGCCCGTCGTCCCCGCGCTCGAGGAAGGGCGCTTGCGCCTTCTGCCGCCCGGTCAGGTGCGCTCGAGCTCGGCGCTGAGCGCCAGGTGATCCGAGAGCATCGACCAGGGCTTGCCGCGGTGCACGGTCGAGGACGCGACCCGGAAACCGCGCACGTAGATCCGGTCGAGGCGCAGTAGCGGCAGCAGGCTCGGAAAGGTCGCCGCGGCCCGGCCTTGATGGGCGAGCGAGACTTCCTTCATTCCGAGCCGCCGCTCCAGGATCGCGCTCGCGCGGTGGCGCCAGTCATTGAAATCGCCTGCGATGATGATCGGCACGTCGCGCGCGGCGAGCTCCTCGAGCCGCCCGGAGATCGCCTCGAGCTGCCGGCTGCGGCCGCGCTCGTGCAGCGACAGATGCACGCACACGCAGTGCAGGTTCTTCCGCCATCCCGGCACCGAGACCACGCAATGCAGCAGGCCGCGCCGCTCGAAGCGGTGGTCGGACACGTCCTGGTTCTCGAACGACACGAACGGATAGCGCGACAGCACCGCGTTGCCGTGGTGCCCGTGGTCGTACACCGCGTTGCACCCGTACACGTGCTGCCACTGCTTGCCGGCGAGAAACTCGTACTGCGGCTCGGCCGGGCAGGTGATGAAGCGCATCGTGAAGCGCTGATTGAGGCCCTGCACCTCCTGCAGGAACACGACGTCGGCGTCGAGCGCCTGCAGGCCGTCGCGCAACTCGTGGATCACCATGCGCCGGTTGAAGTGCGACAGGCCCTTGTGGATGTTCAGCGTAACGACCCGCAGCCGGCGTCTCACGGGCGCTCCCCGCCGAGCGCGCGCCGCTCGATCTCGTCGATCATCGCCGTGAACTGCTCCCGCACCATGCTGCGCAAGACGAACGGCCCGATGAGCGGCGGGAGATCGAAGTCGGGCTCGATCTCGCCGGTGTAGTCGATTTGCACGCCGGGCCGGACGGCGTTCGGATTGAGGTCGTAGCGGCCGCTCATGCGGCGCAGATTGCCGCTGACGGCACGCGAGGCGAGCCAGTGCGGCGCCGCTTCCTGCACCTCGTAGCGCACTACGATCGGAAACGAGAAGAGGAAAAATCGCGCCTCGCCCTGCTGCTCGAGCAGCACGCGGTCCTGCGCGCGCATGAGCAACACGCTGCGCGCGATCCCGGGAATGAACTGCGGAATGTTTTCGTAATCGGTAAGCACTTGCCATACCAGCGCGACCGGAGCCGCAACCATCGCATGCGCACGAACCGCGAACCACGCGCCTTTGCGCTCGACGCTCACCGCGAGCTCCTCGGCCGCGCTCGCCGCGCCGGCCGGTGCCGCAAGCAGCGCCAGGGCCATGCATGCAATGCGCGAGGACTGCACGGTCGTCCTAAGTTATCACAGCGCTCTCGGCGAGCAGCTGAATCGCGTCGCGGTTGGACCAGCTGAAGCATTTCGCGGCCGCCTCGCGCCACGGCAGCCAGGCGAACGCGACATGCTCCTCGCGGGCGAGGCGCACCGGCATCGGGCGCGGCAGCGCCAGGCCGAACACATGCTCGGTGTTGTGCGTGACGCCAGGCCCGAAGCGCTGGCGCCACTGCCCGTAGATCTCGAACGTATTCGCGACATTCCAGCGCGCGAGGCGCCCGCTTGCGGCGTCGATGCCGGTTTCCTCCCTCACTTCGCGTGCGGCGGCCGTTTCCAGCGGCTCCTGGGGCCAGTCGAGAGACCCGGTGACCGATTGCCAAAAGCCGGGACGCGCGGCGCGCTCGAGCAGCAGAACCTGCAGATCGCCGGTATAGACGACCACCAGCACCGACACCGGCAGCTTGAAGCTCATGCTTCGCGGAAAAGGTCCGGCAACTCGAGCGCGCGCCCGGGATCGATGAACACCGCGAAAAAGGGCTTGCCCTGCCCTGCCCAGAATTGCGCCGCTGATGCGAGCACCTCGATGAGCGTGCCGCGCTCGTCGAGCGCCAGCGCGCCGATGCCTTCGAACAGCAGCACGTGCCCGTCGGCTTCGCACCAGGAAAGATCGGTGAGGCAGTCTTCCAGCGCGTCCCAGTTCTCGCCGAACCAGTCGGGGAACTCGAGCGCCTTGGCGATCGCGCGCAGCAGCGCGGGTTTTCCGTTAATGACGATTCTTACCAGGCCCAGGCTGCTGCCGCTCACGGCCTCGGCGATCTCGTCGACCCGCCCGCTGCGGTACACGCCGGAGCGCTTCGGATCCTGCAGCCGCTGCAGCAGCTTGGCCATTACTCGAGGATTCTCTTGAACGAGCGGTAATGGTCGTCAGTGTAGTAGTACTCGCCCCCGCTCCCTGCGACGATGCGCCGCGCTCCGCGGTCGCGCGCCCCGGGCGTTCTGACGGTGTACTCCCTGTAGTAGCCGCGATCCTTGCGCGGCAGGCGCCCTTCGCGGTTGGCGAACACCCGCCCGTCTTGCTTGTAGGCAAACGGCCCGCCGGCACGGATCGACTCGAGCGTCGCCCGCGCTTCCATGGGCAGCTCGCCTACCGGGATACCGGTCGAAAGAGCGAAAACCGGCGTGAAGCAGAAAAGCGCGACCGCGAGCAGCGATCGCATCAGGCCTTCGGCTTCTCCCGCAGGCGCAGGCCAAGCTCGCGCAGCTGCTTCTCATCGACGGGGCTCGGCGCCTGGACGAGCAGGTCCTGCGCGCGCTGCGTCTTCGGAAAGGCGATCACGTCGCGGATCGACTCGGCGCCGGCCATGAGCGCGACCAGCCGGTCCAGGCCGAAGGCGATGCCGCCGTGCGGCGGCGCGCCGAACTGCAGGTTGTCGAGCAGGAAGCCGAACTTGGCGCGCGCTTCCTCCTCCGAAATGCCGAGCGCCTTGAACACCTTCGCCTGCACGTCGGCCCGATGGATACGCACCGAGCCGCCGCCGATCTCCCAGCCATTCAGCACCATGTCGTAGCCCTTGGAGAGCGCGCTCGCCGGATCGCTGGAGAGCAGGTCCTCGTGGCCGTCCTTGGGGGAGGTGAAGGGATGATGCATCGCGCCCCAGCGCTTGCCCTCCTCGTCCCATTCGAACATCGGGAAATCGACCACCCAGAGCGGTCGCCACTCCTTGTCCACCATCCCTTTGTCGTGGCCGAGCTTCGCGCGCAGGGCGCCGAGCGCGTCGTTGACGACCTTGGCCTTGTCCGCGCCGAAGAAAATCACATCGCCCGCCTTGGCGGCGGTGCGCGCGAGGATCTGGTCGAGGATCTCGCGCGACAGGAACTTCACGATCGGCGACTGCAGGCCGTCGGGATTCACCTTGATGTAGGCGAGCCCCTTCGCGCCGTAGTTGGCCACGAACGCGGTGTAATCGTCGATCTCTTTTCGGGTCAATTCAGTTGAAATCCGAAGAGCGGCCACGCGCCCTCCGGGCATGTCCGCGGCCTGGCGGAACACCTTGAATTCCGCCGCCTTCATGAGATCGGTGAGCTCGGTGAGCTCGAGCGGCACGCGCAGGTCGGGCTTGTCCGAGCCGTAGCGCAACATCGCCTCGGCGTAGGTGAGCCGCGGGAACGGCTGCGGCAACTCTACGCCCAGCACATCACGGAACACATCGCGCACCAACCCTTCCATCAGCGCCTGGATCTCGCCTTCATCCAGGAACGACGTCTCCACGTCGATCTGCGTGAACTCCGGCTGCCGGTCGGCGCGCAGGTCCTCGTCGCGGAAGCATTTGACGATCTGGTAATAGCGGTCGAAGCCCGCCACCATCAGCATCTGCTTGAAGAGCTGCGGCGACTGCGGCAGCGCGAAGAACTCGCCCGGATGCACGCGGCTCGGCACCAGGTAATCGCGCGCGCCCTCGGGAGTCGAGCGCGTAAGCATGGGGGTCTCGATGTCGATGAAGCCGTGCGCGTCCAGGTAGTTACGCACCGCCATGGCGACGCGGTAGCGCAGGCGCATGTTCTTCTGCATCGGCGCCCTGCGCAGGTCGAGCACGCGGTAGGTGAGGCGCGTGGTCTCGGTGAGGTTCTCGTCGTCGAGCTGGAACGGCGGCGGCGCGGAAGGATTGAGAATCTCGACTTCCTGAGCGAGGACCTCCACCTCGCCGGAACGCAGCTCGGGGTTCACGGTCCCCTCGGGCCGGCGACGCACTTTTCCGGTCACGCGCAGCACGAACTCGCTGCGCACGCGCTCCGCGACGGCGAAGGCCTGCGGGCGGTCCGGGTCGAAAACCACCTGCGCCAGCCCCTCGCGGTCGCGCAGGTCGACGAAGATCACGCCGCCGTGGTCGCGGCGCCGGTGAGCCCAACCGCAAAGCGTGACGTTGCGGTCGACGAGGGCGGCGTTGAGCTCGCCGCAGTAGTGGGTCCTCATCTATCGGTTTTCGAGCGGCGGCACCACGCCCATGGAGATGATGTACTTGAGCGCCTGGTCCACCGTCATGTCGAGCTCGATCACGTCCTTGCGCTGCACGATGACGAAGTAGCCGCTGGTGGGATTGGGCGTCGTCGGCACGTAGACGGCCAGGCAGTCGGGCGGCAGATGCTTGCCCACGCCGCCGCCCGGCGTGCCGGTGAGAAAGGCGATGGTCCACATCCCCTCGCGCGGCCATTGCACCAGCAGCGCCTTCCTGAACGCCTGGCCGCTGGGCGCGAACAGCGTGTCCGAGATCTGCTTGACGCTCGAGTAGATCGAGTTGACCACCGGGATGCGGTGCAGGATGGCGTGCCAGATCTCGACCAGCTGCGCGCCGAAGAAGTTGGTGGCGAATATGCCGGTCACCAGCACGATGACGATGGTGAGGATCGCCCCCAGGCCGGGAATGTGCACGCCGAGCCAGCTCTCGGTGCGCAGTTCAATCGGCAGCAGCAGCAGCGACTGGTCGAGCAAGTCGACGATCGCCTTCAGGACCCACAGCGTGATGACGAGCGGGATCCAGATCAGCAGTCCGGTGATGAGGTACTTCTTCAAGGGTTCCTAAAATGAAAAGGCCCGGCGGCGCCGGGCCGGCCGGTCAGGTGCGTGGTTTCAGGCCGCTGCCTCGGACTTGGTGTCTTTCTTGGTTTCCGGCTTCGCCTCGGTCTTGCTTTCCGATTTCTCCTCGGGCTTCTTCTCTGCAGGCTTGGCGGTCTTGCTCTTGAAGTCGGTGGCATACCAGCCGCTGCCCTTGAGCTGGAAACCCGCGGCGCTCAGCAGCTTGTTGAAGGTTTTCTTGTGGCAAGCCGGGCATTTCGTAAGCGGCGGCTCGCTTATCTTCCGTAAAAACTCTTCCTGATGGCCGCAGGCTTCGCAACGGTATTCGTAAATCGGCATGGAGGCGATTATATCCCTGATTTCAGAAAGGAATATCGTCCTCCATGTCGTCGAACTTGCCGGCGGGCTTCTTCGCCGCCGCCGGCTTGGGCTCGGCCGCCTTCGGTTGCTCCATGGGCGCCTCGCGCGGCTCCCCGGACCCGGCGCGCGAGCCCAGCATCTTC
>Ga0156283_1267_pt1 | contig 17592 bp, 15 predicted proteins | sample RifCSPlowO2_12_FD_107932 | JGI IMG/M metagenome (GOLD analysis project Ga0156283, IMG submission 107932) | Betaproteobacteria bacterium RIFCSPLOWO2_12_FULL_65_14 | reverse complement strand
GCGCCTGGGCCGTGCGGCGCGCAATGGGAACGTGGATGTGCGCAACATTGCCGGCCATGAGCGTGCCGAGAAGCGCGCCGTAATGGATGAAGGCGCCGCGGCCGCTGTAGATCAGCGTGAGGCCCCAAGCGGTCAGCGCGAGCAGAGCGAGCAGCAGCGCGGTCAGCGCCGGCCCGTTTCTTATCAAACGACATGCCGCTTCATAGATGGCAAGGCCGGCGACGAGCAGGCCGAGGCTGATGACGATGGCGGCCCATTTGGGCAACGCCACGACCCGCGCATCGATGAGATAGACCTCGGCGTAAAGGTAATACATCGCGGCGAGCAGCGCGAAGCCCGTGAGCCAGGCGACGTAGGAGGGCCACATCACCCACGGCCGGCCCGCAGGCTGCTTCTCGAGGGACAGGAGGTAGAACGCGGCGCCGAGCCAAACCATGGCCGAGGCGACGTGCGCCCAGCGGAGCAGCAGGTTCAGCCAGTCGAGAACGTAGGCTTGCAGCAAGTGCGAGTGGGATCGGGAACGAAAGGAAGCGCCGTCACCCTAGTGTACACTCGCGCGGAATTCCGCTTCATCGACCAACCACTTATGGTTGACGACCTCAATCCCGCGCCGAGACTGCTGATGGGCCCCGGCCCCATCAATGCCGATCCCCGGGTGCTGCGCGCGATGAGCGCCCAGCTCCTTGGCCAGTTCGACCCGCAGTTCCGCGATTACATGAAGGAGGTCTCGGAGCTCTACCGCGGGGTGTTCCAGACCAAGAACCGCTGGACCCTGCTGGTCGACGGCACCGCGCGCTCGGCGATCGAGGCCGCGCTCGCCTCGCTGATCGAGCCGGGCGAGCGCGTGCTCGTGCCGATCTTCGGCCGCTTCGGCCACCTCAAGGTCGAGATCGCGAAGCGCTACGGCGCCGCAGTCATTCCAATTGAAGTTGAATGGGGAACCGTTTTTCCGGTGGAACAGCTGGAAACCGCAATCCAGAAGCACAAACCGAAGATCGTCGCCATCTCGCACGGCGACACCTCGACCACGATGGCGCAGCCGCTGCAGGAGCTCGGCAAGCTGTGCCGCGCGCACGACGCGCTGCTCTACGTCGATGCTACCGCGACCCTCGGCGGCATGGATCTTCCGGTAGACGCGTGGCAGCTCGACGTCGTCAGCGCCGGACTGCAGAAATGCCTTGCCGGACCGTCCGGAAGCGCCCCGCTGACACTGAACGAGCGCGCCGAAAAGGTGATCCTAAGGAGAAGGCATACCGAGGCCGGGCTGCGCACCAAGGACGAGGGGGAGGGCGAAGGCCCGGTGATCCGCACGAACTACTTCGACCTGGCGATGATCATGGACTACTGGTCCGACAAGGCGCTCAACCACCACACCGAAGCGACCACCATGCTCTACGCCGCGCGCGAGTGCGCGCGCATCCTTCTCAAGGAGGGCCTGAAGAGCGCGTTTGCACGCCATGCGGCTGCCTCGCGCGCGCTCACCGCAGGCCTGAAAGCCATGGGCCTCGAGCTCTTCGGCGACCCGGCGCACAAGATGGCGAACGTCACCGGGGTGTACATTCCCGACGGCGTGGACGGCGAGAAGGTGCGCCGCGCGCTGCTCAAGGACTTCAACATCGAGATCGGGCCTTCGTTCGGGCCGCTGCACGGACGCATCTGGCGCATCGGCACGATGGGCTACAACGCGCGCGCCGACGCGGTGCTCGCGACCCTCGGCGCGCTCGACGCCGTGCTTGCGGCGGAGAGATTCAAGCTGCCGCGCGGCGCCGGCGTCGATGCGGCGCTCGCCGCCTACCGCGCGGGCTGACGATGCCGGTCCCGCAGTCGCTGCTGGTCGCGATCGGCGGCAACGCGACCCATCCGGACAGCATCCGCGGCACCACCGAGGAGCAGGAGCGGGTCGCCGAGCGCGCCGCGCAGGCCTTGCTTCCGCTCATCCGGTCGAACAACCGCATCCTGATCACCCATGGCAACGGCCCGGTCGTCGGCAAGATTCTGATGCGCATGATGCTGACGCGCGACCAGATTCCGCCGATGCGCCTGGACGTGTGCGTGGCGCACAGCCAGGGCGGCATCGGCTACATCCTGATCCAGGCGCTGGAGAACGCGATGCGGCGCGCCGGCATCGAGCGGCCGGCGGCTTGCGTGGTGACGCAAGTCGAGGTCGATGCGCGCGATCCCGCGTTCGATGCGCCGAGCAAGCCGATCGGCCCGTTCTTTTCCGAGCCCGAGGCGCGCGAGCTCGAAGCCAAGGGCTGGCGCATGATGGAAGACGCCGGTCGCGGCTGGCGCCACTGCGTGGCCTCGCCCGAGCCGCGCGCGATCATCAACCTCCACGTCATCCGGGCGCTGCTCGATTCGGGGACGGTGCTGATCGCGGGCGGCGGCGGCGGCATCCCGGTGGTGCGCGACGCAAGCGGCGACTGGCAGGGCGTGCAGGCCGTGGTGGACAAGGACCTCACTTCGGCGCTGCTCGCGAGATCGCTCGGCGTGCCGGACCTGCTCATCCTGACGGCGGTGGACCGCGTCGCGATCGACTTCAACACGCCGCGCCAGCGTCACCTCGACAAGGTGACGCTCGCCGAGCTCAAGCGGTATCAGCAGGCCGGGCAATTCGCCAAGGGCAGCATGGAACCCAAGGTCGAGGCGGCGATCCGCCACCTCGAAGGCGGCGGACGCCGCGCGATCATCGGCCACCTGGAACGCGCATTGCCCGCGCTGCGCGGCGAAAGCGGGACCCATGTCATTCAAGGCTGACGTCGCCGGACGGTTCGCAAGAGAAGCGCTCGCTGACGGTTACGGAGAAGTGTGCGCGTCGTTCCGGCGCAGCTTCTACCTGCGCTGCCCGGGCGAGCGCTATGCGTGCCTCGGCGACGCTTCTCTCGGTCATGGGCCGTTGAATGTCCTCGTCACCGGCTTGACGATGCCGGCCATCGGCGAGCGCATGAGCGTCGACATCGAGGACGCGCAGTTGTGGACGCCACCGCCGTACAAGCCCGGTCATCCGAAGCTCGACGAATTGCGCAACGCGGCGCGCGATCGCGTGCCGGCGGAAGGCCTGGGGTGCCTGGTCCTCGGCTCGCACAACGCGCTGAGCGGCCACGCGCAGCCCGCGCTGGAGGCGCTCGAGCGCTGGCTGGTCGGCAACGCGCTCGGCAAAGAGGCCGAGCAGCTCATCGGCCTCGGGCCCGGGCTCACGCCTTCGGGCGACGACTATCTCGGCGGCATGCTGGTCGCGTTGCGCGTAGCCGGGCGCGGCGTGCAGGCCGATGGCCTCTGGCGGTGGCTGCAGCCGCGCCTGAATGGGCGCACGAGCGCGATCAGCGCCGCGCATCTCACCGCGGCGGCTGCGGGAGAGGCGCACGAGGCGCTGCATGACGTTCTTAACGGCGATTTGAATCTGGAAAAGCTCGACGCCGTCGGCCACTGCTCGGGTTGGGATGCGCTCGCCGGCGCGCTCGCCGTGCTGCAGGCCTACTGAGCCGGCTCGACGAGCGAGGCCGCAAGCGCGGCGGCATGAGCGTTGGACGCGGCGACGAGCGCGCCCGCCTCGCGCAGGATCGCCACCTGGCGCGACCACACCTGCGGGTCCTGCTCGGTCCCCGTGACCGAGGCAACCACCGCCTTTTTCGAAAGATCGTTCCTCGAAAGAACGCCGGCCGGGTTTTCATGCGCGCCGTAGCCGAGCACCACGTCGACAAGAACCACATCGACCTCGGGGTCCGCCAAAGCGCGCTTCAGGTGATCGTTGCGCATCTCGGGCTCGATCATGGGATGCGGCCGGCCGCGGGTGAACTCGTCGCCGCCGAGATCCACGAACCTATGACCGGCGAGGCCTCTGGCGCGGAAGACGAGCTCGGCCTCGGCGCATAGCGTGCCGCCGCAATAGAGGCCACGCACCCGCCCACCCGGTATTTTCTTCGTCGGCCCGGTGGCGAGCGCATGTAGCTTGCGGTTCGTCGCGCGCTCCGCGGCTTCGGTCAAAGTGAGTGCGATCCCGGGCGCCTGCAGTCCGAGAAAGCAAACTATGCACGGCTTGGCGCTGCGCCCGGCGCGCTCGAGCACGCTTTTCGCCACCTCGGGCGACGGCGGCTTGGAGATGAGCACGATCTTCGAGGTGGCGGGATCGCGCTCGAGCGCCTCCATCGCGGCGAGCGTGCCGAGCGCGCCGATGCGCGCGTCGAGGTCGCGCCCACCGACGCCGATGCCATGCGAAACCCCGCCCCCCAGGCGTGCGATGAGCGAAGAGACCTCCTGCAGTCCGGTTCCCGAAGCGGAAACGATGCCGATGTCGCCGCGCGGCACCGCGTTGGCGAACGCGATCGGCGTGCCCGCAATGAGGGCCGTGCCGCAGTCCGGGCCCATGAGGAGCAGGCCCTTTTCGCGCGCCAGCCGCTTGAGCGCCGCTTCTTCCTCCAGCGGCACGTTGTCCGAGAAGACGAGCACGTGCAGTCCGCGCTCCAGCGCCTTGCGCGCCTCGTAGGCGGCGAACTCGCCCGGCACGGAGACGAGGGCGAGGTTGGCTTGCGGCAGCAGCTCGAGGGCGCCGAGCAGGCTGCGCGCACGCGGCAGCGTTTCGGCGTTCGCGTGCTTCGTTTCGAGAAGAAGCTGCAAGGCGGACTCGACGGCCTCGCGCCCGTTTGGGCCGCGCACCGCGATGACCAGGTCGTTCGGCGTCGCCTGCTCGCCTTCGGCGGCGAGCAGGCCCGCGTCGCGCAGCAGCGCCTTGTTGGAGGGCGTGCCGATGAGCAGCGCCGCCGCTTCCACGCCGGCGAGCGTCTCGAGCCTGCGCGAGACGCGCATCAGCGCCACCGAGTCGAGGTAGCGGCCGCGCTCGACGCGGTTAACCAGCACGCGCGGCCAAAGCGAGAAGCGCCTTCTCGAAGCAGGCGAGCGGCGCGCGCGCGATGCCGGCTCCGACCTGCCCGACCCCCGCGAGCCGGTGCGCGATACCGGTATTGATGGCGGGCGCGATGCGCGTCTCGACCACGCGGCGCAGGTCGATGCCCGTCGGCGTGCCGGCGAACTCGAGCGCCGGTATGCCCCATGCCGGATCGCGCCCTGCGCAGATCTCGCCCATTGCGCGCGTGGTCGCCACCGCGTCGGCAAAGCCGCCCGCGCCCACGAAGCCGGCGACCGCAGGCGCGGCGGCCATGGCGAACGCGCCCAGGCCGATCGCCTCGAGGATGGCCGAATCGCCGATGTCCGGGTTGGCGTCCGCCGCGCTGAAGCCCGGGAAATAGAGGCCTTGCGGCATCTCCACCGGCGCCGTGAACCAGGCGTCGCCGAGCGCGGCGATGCGGATGCCGAACTCGGTGCCGTTGCGGCACATGGCGGTGACGATGGTCGAGTCCGCGGTGCCGCGCGCCGGATCGAGAATCGATTTCCCCATTGCCATGGCGACGTTGAGGAAGAACTGGTCGTTGCCCGCCATGAATTCGAAGGCCGTCGCGAGGGCCGATAGCTCGCCGGCGCGCGCGAGATGAGGAGCAAGGGCTCGCAGCAGAAGCGACGAGCAGGCGACGTTGCGCTGGTGCATTTCGTCCCCCATCGCGAGCCCGCGCGCGATGAGCGGCTTGAGCGGCACTGGCGCCGCCCGCAAGGCGGCGCCGAGAAGAGGGCCGAATTCCGCGCGCAGCCACGCGAGCCGGGCGAGCACTTCGGCGTCGTTGCCGCCGAAGCGCATGACTTTGCCCAGCCCCTCGTTCAGCGCGCAGAAGGCGCGGTTGCCGAACGCCCGGTTCTCGACCACGAGCAGCGGCATGCTGCGCGTGGTGATGCCCGTCATCGGGCCGACCGCGCCGAAATGATGGTTCGGCTCGAACTCCACGCCGCCGGCCGCGGCAAGGCGCTCGGCAGCCTCGAGGTCGCGCGCCCAACCCTCGAACACGATCGCGCCGCACACCGCGCCCTTGAGCGGCCCGCACATGTCTTGCCACGCGATCGGCGGACCGGCGTGCAGCACGAGCCGGCGTGAATCGAGCGGCGCAATGAGCTCGCCTGCGAGCCGCACGTCGACGAGCACCGGCTGCGCGGCGAGGATCTTCCCGATGGCCGTCCGGTTTGCCGCATCGATCCGCTCACCGTCCAGCCGGCTCAAGGCGGAAAGCAGCTCGGGCTTACCGGCCGCGGGTGGCGCCCAATCGATCTGGACGACGGCCGCGCCGTTGGCCGCAAGCTCGCGTGCGAACCCCGCGAGCCCCACGTTGACGACGCGGACCGGGCCCGCGAGCAGCGCGGCGATCATGCGCTCAGCGGCGCGCGCGCCAGCGCAGCTGGGGATAGCGCTCGCGCGGCCTGGAGGGCGCGAGGTAGGTCGGCGCAACCGCTTCGAGCGGCTGCGGCTCGATGCCGAACGGGAAGCTGCCGCTGCAGACACTCGGCGCCTGCATGGAGCGGTAGTTGTCGCGCGTCATGAGCCGGCCCGGGAGGCGCTCGAGGATCGCCGCCTGCAGGTACGAGAGCCGATCGGGCAGGCCGAACACCAGGCGCCGATGCCCGGTGGCCTGGCATACGTACTCGACCAGCGCCTTGAGGCTGTACTGCCGCGGGCCGCAGAGCTCGTAGGCTTTGCCGTGCGTTTGCGGATCATCGAGCGCGCGCAGCATAACGCGGGCGACATCGCCCACATACACCGGCTGGAAGCGCGCATCCGGGCACGGCACGGCGAACGCCGGCAGCAGGCGCGCGAAGAGCGCGAAGTTGTTGAGGAAGCGGTCCTCGGGCCCGAATACGACCGAGGGCCGGAACACCGTGACGTGAAGGTCGTCGGCGGCGAGCAGCGCCTGCTCGCCGATCGCCTTGGAGCGCAGGTACTCCGAGGGCGCCGACGGCGAAACGCCGAGCGCGCTTACGTGCAGCAGGCGCTTCACGCCGTTGGCGCGGCATGCGGCGACGATCGCCTGCGGCAGCTCGACGTGCATGCGCGCGAAGTCGGGCCCGTAGTCGTTGGGGCCGCGCTCGTCGCGCCGTCCCCGCCGGCTGTAGAGAATGCCCACGAGGTTGATCACCGCCTGGTGGCCTGCGACCAGCCGCTCGAGCGTCCCGGGCGCCAATATGTCCGCGTCGAGCACGCTCACCGTGGGCAGCAGCAGGAGGTGCTTGGCGCGCTCGCGGCGCCGAGAAGGCACCGTGACGTCGATCGATTCGGCTGCCAGCGCCGCGCAGACGTGACGGCCGATAAAGCCGGAGCCGCCGATCACCAGGACGTTCTCGAACCTCATCGCCGCCTCAGGGAAGCTCTTCCTCCTCGGTAGGCTCGCCCGCGCCGCGAGCCGGGATGGTGCCGAGCAGCGTCTTGATGGGCGTGACCTTCTCGTGCACCAGCGCGGAATAGAACACCGCGTTCGCCATGACCTTCTTCACGTAGTCGCGCGTCTCGCCGAACGGAATCGTCTCCGCGTAGATGGCGCCTTCCAGCGGCGTGGCGTCGCGCCAGCGGCGCGCGCGCGAAGGTCCCGCGTTGTAGGCCGCCGAAGCGAGCACCGGGTGACCGAGCTGGTCGAGCACCATCTTCAGGTACCCGGTGCCCAGCCCCACGTTGGTGGGAACATGGATCACGTCCTTCGGCCGATAGTTGCGCAGCCCGATTTTCGACGCGACATATTTGGCGGTGCGCGGCATCAGCTGCATCAGCCCCGCGGCGCCGGCGCTGGAGCGCGCATCCGTGATGAAGCGGCTTTCCTGGCGCACGAGCCCGAGCACCCACGCCTCGTCCAGTCCATGCGTGCGCGCATAGTCGCGGAACACCTCGTGGAAGCGCACCGGATAGCGCAGGCTGAAGTTGTGCAAGCGCCGCGTCTTGTCGGCCGTATGGATGGCGCGGTCGTAGACCTCGGCGCGGCGCGCGAGCTCGGCGGCAGCGATCAGCCGCGCGTCGTCGAAGTGGCGGATGGTGTACAGCCATTCGCGCACCCCCTCCATGCGGATGCCGAGGCGGATGAGCTCCAGCGCGCGCGTGAGGCCCGGGTTGCGCTTCGCCTTCTCGATGTCCTCCTCGCTTGGCACGTGCATCGTTTCGGGCAGTGCGGCCACGTACCCGAGCTCCTCGTTGGCGAGCAGGCCGTAGAAGTCGGTCTGGCCGGCGATGCGCAGGAAGTAGGCGCGGCTGCCGGTTTCTTCGCCTTGCGCCGCGAGCGCGCGGCCGTACCAGTACGTCCATGCCGGTTCACGCACCGCCTCGGGGGACATGCGGTCGATGGCGTCGGCCACGGCCGCCCAGCTCGAGCGGCGCAGCGCGGCGCGCACCTTCCACGCGAGCTGCTCGTCATCGAGCCGCGTATCGCCGGCGCGCGCATACCACTTGAGCGCATTCTCGTGATGCACGCGCGCCGCCTCGAAGCCCACGCGGCCCCAGAGGTAGCGCACGTCCGCCTCCGGCAAGCGCGCGGCGAGCGGGGCCTCGAGCGCGGCGGCGGCCGCCTCCGGGTCGTTGCGCGCGTAGCGAATGGCGGCGAGCACCACCACCTCGCGCGCCGCGCGCTTTTCCATGTTCTTCGGCAGCCGGTCGAGCAAGCGCTTCGGATGCCGCGCCGCCTCGGCGAGCGCGCGCTCATCCGGCGCTTGCTCCTTCGCGAGGTAGCCGAGCGCTTCCTTGGCGGCGGTGATTTGCCCGTTCTCGAACAGCACGCGCACGCGCTGCCAGACGTCGTTGGTGGAGATGCGCTCGCGCTCCCACAGCAGGGTGGCGAGCTGGTCGCAGCCCGCCGGCAGGTCGCGCGGCTCGAGCCACATCGCCTGCGCCTCGGTGAGCGCCGCTTCGTCGTCCCGTGCAAGCCGCGAAAGCCAGCCGTAGCAGCGGATCTCGAGGTCCTCGCTTGCGTAGCTCGCGAGCTCCCGGTCGAACTCGCGCCACTCGGCGCGCTTGCCGAGAACCTTGAGCCATTCGCCGCGCAGCCGCTCGGCGACATAGGTGTCGGCATGCGCGGCGAGAAACGCGCGCACCTCGGCGCTCTGGGCGTCTTCCAGGCGAAGCGCGACGCGCCAGTACTCGAGCCACGGCTCGAGCACATGCCGGTCGAGCTTCTTCGCGTGGCGCGAGAACTTCAGGGCATCGCCGGCGCGGTACGCGTCGAACGCGGCAAGCAGGGAGTCGTCTGCGCCGTTTGCCGCATGCGCCGGTGCCGCAGCCAAAGCGAGGACTACACTAAAATAGCGGAAATGCTTGAAAATCATGAACAATCGCAGAATAGCACGCCGCGCGATCCGCAAGCCTTGAAGGCGTGGCGCAAATCGCAGCGCGAACAATTGATTGCAGCTCGCATGGCGCTCGCGCCGGAGACTGTGGATGGCTGGCGGCGGCGCATGGATCGTTATCTCGAACTTTCTTTCCCCGGGCTCGCGGGCAAGCGCGTCGCTTTTTGCTGGCCGATCAAGCACGAATACGACGCCCGGCATTTCGCCAGAACGCTGCGCGCTCGCGGCGCGTTGACCGCGCTGCCGGTCGTTGTGGCCCCGAAATCCCCGCTCATTTTCCGCGAATGGCATCCCGGCGTCGACCTCGCCAGCGGCGCGCTGGACATCCCGTACCCGGTGAGCTCGCCCGAAGTCGTGCCCGAAGCCGTGCTGCTGCCGATGAACGGATGGGATTCAATGGGTTACCGGCTCGGTTACGGCGCCGGGTTTTTCGACCGGACGCTTGCCAGCCTTGCACGCAAGCCGGTCGTGATCGGCACCGCGTACGAGCAGGCGCGCCTCGAGACGATTTACCCGCAGCCGTGGGACATCCCGGTCGATTACCTCGTCACCGAACGCGGCGTCTATCGCCGCGACCCGCAGGGCCTCGCCTTCCTCGGCGCGCCGCAGGCAGGCGACGCGCCGAGTCCCCTCGCCTCGCCGGTGTGCTACGCCGGCGAAATCAAACGCGACTAAAAATCGGTTACACGAGGAAGAGCTTGTAGGCCGGGTTGCGCGTTTCCTCGGCGTACGGATAGCCGAGCTTCTTCAGAAACGTCCGGAACGCGCCCAGTTCATTGCGCGGCACCTGAATGCCGACCAGCACCCGGCCGTAGTCGGCGCCCTGGTTGCGGTAATGAAAGAGGCTGATGTTCCAGTCGCCGCGCATGCTGTCCAGGAAGCGCATCAGCGCCCCGGGGCGCTCCGGGAACTCGAAGCGGTACAGCAGCTCGTTCTTCGCGAACGGCGCGCGGCCACCGACCATGTGGCGCACGTGCGTCTTCGCCATTTCGTTGTCGGAGAGATCGAGGGTCCTGAGGCCATGGCGCCGCAGGTTGCCCACGATGCGCACGGTCTCTTCGCGCCCGCGCACCTCGATGCCGACGAAGACATGGGCATCGGCCGAATCGGCAATGCGATAGTTGAACTCCGTGACGCTGCGTGCGCCGAGCGTGGCGCAGAACTTGCGAAAGCTGCCCGGCCGCTCCGGGATGGTGACCGCCAGGACCGCCTCGCGGTGCTCGCCCACCTCGGCTTCCTCGGCGATGAAGCGCAGCCGGTCGAAGTTGGTATTGGCGCCCGAGGCGACCGCGACCAGCGTCTTGCCGCGCACGCCGTGGCGCTCCACCCATGCCTTGGCGCCGGCCACGGAAAGCGCGCCCGCGGGCTCGAGCACCACGCGCGTGTCTTCGAACACGTCCTTGATCGCGGCGCAAGTCGCGTCGGTGCCGACGAGCACCATGTCGTCGACGAGCTGCCGGCAGAGGCGAAATGTTTCCTTGCCCACCTCCTTGACCGCCACGCCGTCGGCGAACAGGCCGACCTGCTCGAGCCGCACGCGCCGGCCGCTCTTCAGCGAGCGCGCCATCGCGTCGGCATCGACCGGCTCCACGCCGATGATGCGCACCGACGGCCGCACGCGCTTCACGTAGGCCGCGATCCCCGAGATCAGCCCGCCGCCTCCCACCGGGACAAAGATCGCGTCGATCGGGCGCGCGTGCTGGCGCAGCATCTCCATGCCGATCGTGCCCTGCCCGGCGATCACATCGGGGTCGTCGTACGGGTGCACGAACGCGAGCCCGCGCTTGCGCTTGAGCGCGAGCGCGTGCGCATAAGCGTCGGAGTAGGAATCGCCGTGAAGCACGACTTGCGCGCCGCGCGCGGCGACTGCGTCGACCTTGATGCGCGGCGTGGTCACCGGCATGACGATGACCGCGCGGCAGCCCAGGCGCTGTGACGCGAGCGCGACGCCCTGCGCGTGGTTGCCGGCGCTCGCCGTGATCACCCCGCGGGCCAGGCGCGCACGCGGCAACGCGGCCATCTTGTTGTAGGCGCCGCGCAGCTTGAACGAGAATATCGGCTGCAGGTCCTCGCGCTTGATGAGCAGGCGGTTCCCCAGGCGCTTGGAGAGCGCCGGCGCAAGCTCGAGCGGCGACTCGATCGCCACGTCGTAGACCCGCGCCTTGAGAACCCGCTCGAGATAATCGTTCTTCACCACGTCCCCCGGAGCAGTCGAATTTAGCATGACGGAACTTCTCGGGCTGCTTGCGGCGAGCTTCCTTGCCTCGACCCTCGTGCCGCTGCCTTCGGAGGCGGCGCTCTATGCGTATCTCCAGGCGTACCCCGACCGTGCGGCCCTCGCCGTGACGCTTGCCACGCTGGGGAACACTGCCGGCGGCATGACGTCATACCTGATCGGACGCGTGCTACCGCAGAGGAAGCTGAACCAGAAAGCAGTCTCGTACCTCCACCGCTACGGCGCCCCTGTCACGTTTCTCGCTTTCCTGCCGGTCGTCGGAGACGCGCTGTGCGTTGCGGCCGGCTGGTTGCGCCTCAATTGGCTGGCGGCCATGGCGTTCATGGCAGCGGGGCGCCTTGCGCGCTACACGGCAGTTGCGCTTCTTCCCTGAGAACCCTTATCAACCAGCGAAAAAGGACACGGCAATGGCAAGCGTCGGTTACCACGAACCAATCGAGGAGCTGTCGGAAGAAACACGCGATATGCACAGGGCGATCGTTTCCCTGATGGAAGAGCTGGAGGCCGTGGACTGGTACAACCAGCGTGCCGACGCGTGCAAGGATGAAGAACTGAGGGCGATACTGGCGCACAACCGCGACGAGGAAAAGGAACACGCCTCCATGGTGCTCGAGTGGATTCGCCGCAAGGATCCGGCCTTCTCCAAGGAGCTGAAGGACTATTTGTTCACCGCCAAGCCCCTTGCCCATAAGTAATTTCCACGAGTGGCGCCCGCATCCCTGGCACGGCCTCGAGCTTCTCGGCTAGTACTTGAAGAAGCCGCGGCCCGTCTTGCGGCCGAGGAAGCCCGCTTCGACCATCTCGACGAGGAGCGGCGCCGGGCGGTACTTCGGGTCCTTGAAGCCCTCGAAGAGGACCTGCATCACCGCGAGCTCGACGTCGAGCCCGATGAGGTCGCACAGCGCGAGCGGCCCGATCGGGTGGTTCGCACCGAGCTTCATCGCCTCGTCGATCTGCTCGGGGCTCGCCAGCCCCTCGGCGAGCGCGAAGATCGCCTCGTTGATCATCGGGCAGAGCATGCGGTTCACGACGAACCCGGGGCTGTTCCTCACCTGCACCGGCGTCTTGCCGACGCGGCGCGCGGCCGCCTCGGCCACCGCATAGGTCTCCTGCGAAGTCTGCAGCCCGCGAATCAGCTCGACGAGCGCCATCACCGCCACCGGGTTGAAGAAATGCATGCCGATCACGCGCTCGGGGCGCTGCGTCGCGGCGGCCAGGCGCGAAATCGAGATCGACGAGGTATTGGTCGCGATGACCGCATGCGCCGGGGCGGCCTTGTCGAGCTCGGCGAAGATCTTGAGCTTGAGCGGCAGGTTCTCGGTTGCCGCCTCGATGACGAGGTCGCAGTCCTTCACCGCGCCGAGCTCGGTCGCGCCGCGGATGCGCCCGAGCGCGGCGGACTTGTCGGCGGCGGACAGCTTGTCCTTCTTCACCAGCCGCTCGAGGCTCGCTGCGATGGCCGCGGTGCCGCGCTCGAGCTGGCTTTGCGCCACGTCGGTCATGACCACCTCGACGCCCGCCACGGCGAACGCCTGGCTGATGCCGTTTCCCATCGTTCCGGCGCCGATGACGCCGATTCTCTTCAGCTCCATATGCAGGCTCTCTCGAATTGATTGGATGGCACGCTACTTGATCGCCTGGAAGCGACTTTGATCTACCACAAGACTTTACCGCCTTAAGTGCGGACTCGCTTTCGGTTACGGATTAATGCGAGCTCTTTCTCCAGCGAGGCCATGCGGGATTTGTGCGCTTGCTTCATTCGAGCAGCCGGTACCCTGGCCGCTGATGTCAACCGCGCTAAGTGCTCGTGAAGGGCAACAGCCGAGGACGCACGAATTGAACACTCCCATATGGTTTTCACACGCCAGCCCAAAGCGCGGAGCCGCCGCTCGTTGCGCCGGTCCCGAAGCCTATTTCCTTCGATCTTCCCGCTCCAGTAAGTCCGGTTACCGGCCGGCACCCTTCCTTGAAGACAATGATGCCCATGCCAAAAGCATCCTTTGACTTGCACGATAGTTCGAATCTTCGGAATGACAATGTCGGGACGGCCAGGCAAATCTGACACGTGCAATCGGAATCGATATCCCATCAGGTGGAGACATCGCCGCACTATCATTTCGGGCCTTGTATTCTTTGCCCGAATTGCGGACATCACCTGCGAACGCTTCGCGCGTGTAAATACATCGGCCATCGACCCGACATTACTGCCGCAGGCCGCAACCTTGCAAACCTCTTAGGCCTTTACGAGAGTCCGCAGCCACGCCTCCAAGCTCATCAGGCGGCCGCTTTTGACGTGCTTGGGCAGATTAAGTGCCGAGCCTCGCCCTTCCGTGCCGTACGCCGCAAGTGGACCTTGCGGGTTCACGTGCACGACGGCCGTAAAGAGCTTGGCATTTTGCCGGCGGCGCTCGCATGCTGCCGCCAGCCGCGCAGCATCGAATTCGTTTGTTACAAGCACGTAGTGGAAATCCTCCCCGGCTTCGTCAAGACGCGCGTACGCATCAAAGTCCACGCCAAATTGCTCCTCACGGTCGGCGCGAATGCTCCACTTAACGGTTAAGAGAGTCCTTCGCTTGCCGGGACCGAGAATCGCCAAATCAACAGTGCGGGGCTTCTCCCTCTTAGGCGGAGATCGAAAGCCAGGAAGCTCGTGCAATAACGGCCTTGCCTTAATCTTGAGCTTCGCCGCACCCGGAAGGCGTTCCAGCAGAAATGCCAGCACGTCTTCGAAGCCTTCGCCGAGCAAATTTTTTCGCTTGTTTTCCTGAGAAAAATAGGCGCGCGCCCGTTGCGTTAGCTGAAGCATCACGTCCGGTGGCGGCACTTTCGAAATCCAGGCTTTTAGCTCCTCGAGAATTAGGAGCTCGAATTCCCGGTCCTGTCCTGGCCGAGGGAAGCCTGCATATTTTGCTCGCTGTTGCTCGGCAATAACCGCTCGTCGCGCGTTTTGACTGACCAACGTTCTGGCAAGCCGCTCGAAGCCCCGTATAAAAAGCCAGTCCAGCTTCTCGTTCAACTTTCCAGCATCGGCCTCTAGCTCTTTCGAAAGCCAGTCGTGGAATGCGAGGGAGCGCGCGTACCAAGGTCGTCCCGGTTGGGACTTATCGCTTTCATAGCAATGCGCAAGGCCGGTCGTGCGGTCTATCCACAGAAGCAGGCGATAGGCATGCTTCCAGGCGTCCTCTGGAGCAACCGTTTCGAACGGCAAAAAATACTCGGTGAGGAGCTGACGCCGGCTTTCCTCGCCGAACGCGCGTTCCGGCGTTGTCGCTTCGTCTTCGGTCAAGCGGCTTCGCGGGCCTTCACTTGAGACGTGAGAACTTGGTGCAAAGACGTGGCAATGGCGCAGCCTAGCAGCGGTGGGACAGCATTTCCCGCTTGGCGATACCGTGAATGTGCAGCACCTCCATCGATGCGCCCCGGAAGCGGCCCGCGCCGCGGATCCGTTGCAAACACAAAGCGATCAGGAAAGCTTTGGAGTCGCGCGAATTCCCTCACGCTAAGCGCACGCAACTCGCTGTAGTGGTAAACCGAATCTCCCTTCGTGTTGAGGGTCCAGGACCACAGGCCTGGATGTAGCCGCCGATACGCGTAAAAATGGCGCCGGCCCAGTCGACCCGTTCCATTATGCTGGCCCCATAGCTCTCCTGAGATGTAGCGCTCGGTCATCTCTTCAGGCAGATCATGAACATTCCCGCCAGGCGGCAGCTTAGCTAGGCGCAATCGGGTATCAGTGTTGATTCGCGGCACGCTGACGTTGGAAATTACGCCTTCTAGACCCTTCCTCATCCGCCTCTGGTACTCGGATAACGGACTAGGAAGTTCATCAATCGGGATGCTTTCGCGCCTTTCCCCGGCTTGCAACCAAGCAAGATCGCCGATTGCGTGCTCCGCTGTTACAAAATCCGCATTGGCCGGATCCTGTAATTTCGCCATGTCACAGAAGAGACTCTCTCGCTCACGAACTTCATAGCGGATTCGAGAGCCGCGGCCGCGGCGTTCCAGATAAAAAGCAGCAGTGGCCCCAGACCCGGCGAGCCGTGGCGGGTCGAAATCAAGCGACGAATGCAGCCCAATAAACACAATTCTTCGGCGTGTTTGCGGCACGCCGAAATCGGCTGCATCAACTAATTGTGCGGTGACGCGGTATGCGCCCTTCTGCGCCAGGTCCTCCAGAACCTGCTCCCTAACCCCCATTTGGTCAAGGCCAGGCACGTTTTCCATGACGAATGCTAATGGCTCGACATTAGCGACAATACGAACGAATTCGCGGTAAAGCGTGTTCCTCGCATCGTCGATCAGCCGGCAGTGATTTCGAACCTGGGAAAACGCTTGGCAAGGCGGACCGCCAACTACAATTTCCGCACTTGCCGCTGCTGCGACTACTTTCTTGCGGATCGCCGGGTTCCGAACGTCGCCACAGATCGCGTGCGCTTCTGGAAAGTTGAGCGCGTACGTAGCGCAAGCATCAGGATCAATATCTGACCCTGCGACAATCTGGTAACCGGCTTGGCGGAAACCTTCCGACAGGCCGCCGGCGCCGCAAAAGAGGTCTACAACCCTAAAGAGGTGTCGCGCCGGCACTTCATTTCCTCCCGGTCTGCTAAAGCGCAACATATTGTGGCCAACTTTCTAGCCGGTCGCAATACATGGCGCTGGTTATTTATACAGCGCTCACCTCCCGGCTGCTGCTAACCCTTGATCAAAGAACGATAAAACGACTGTCCGGTTGACCAAATCGCTTTTCTAAGCCGCCTCGAGTTTGGCGACCGCCAGCGCGAGGAGCTTCAGGCCGTGGTTGCGGAAATTCACCTGGACGCGCACCTCGGCGCCCTGCCCTTCCAGGTCGACGATGACGCCCGCGCCGAACTTGGGGTGGGTGACGTTCTGGCCGATGCGAAAGCCCTGGACCTCGCGCGCGGGCGGTTTCTTGAACGTGGTTCGCGTCTGGCGCGAAAAATCGGGCGCGAACGCCTGTTGCTTCGAGAAGCGCGGGGTGAGCCACTTCAGCAGCCCCTCGGGAATCTCCTCGAGAAAGCGCGACGGAATGTTGTAGCGCGTCTGGCCGTGCAGCATGCGCGTCTGCGCGTGCGAGAGGTAAAGCCGGTGGCGCGCGCGGGTGATCGCCACGTACGCGAGGCGGCGCTCCTCTTCCAGGCCGTCGCGCTCGGTGACGCTCTGCTCGTGCGGGAAAAGACCCTCTTCCAGTCCGGTGAGGAATACCGCGTCGAATTCCAGGCCCTTGGCCGAGTGCACGGTCATCATCTGCAGCGCGTCCTGGCCCTCGCCTGCCTGGTGCTCGCCCGCCTCGAGCGCGGCGTGCGTGAGGAAGGCGGTGAGAGGGTCGGCCGGCTCGCCCTCCTCGGCTTCGCGGTCCTCCTGGACGAACGCCGCGGCCGCGTTCACCAGCTCTTCCAGGTTCTCGATGCGGTCGGCGCCCTCGCGCTCGGTCTTGTAATGCCCGATCAGGCCGCTGCGCTGGACCACCACCGCGACCAGCTCGGGCAGCGGCAGACCCCGCACCTCGGCGCGCAGGTCCTCGATGAGCTTCCTGAATGCGGCGGCCTTGCCCTCGCTCACCGCCTTCATCAATGAGGTGTTGTCCTGCTTGGCGAGGTCCTGCAGCTGCTCGAGGGTGCGCGCACCGATGCCGCGGGTCGGAAAGTTGACCACGCGCAGGAACGCGTTGTCGTCGTCCGGCGCGGCGACGAGGCGCAGGTAGGCGAGCGCGTGCTTGATCTCCGCGCGCTCGAAGAAGCGCAAGCCCCCGTACACGCGGTACGCAATCGCCTGGGAGAAAAGCGCATGCTCGAGCACCCGCGACTGGGCGTTCGAGCGGTAGAGCACGCCGATATGCGAAAGCCGCGTGCCGTCACGCGCGAGCGCCTGCACCTCCTCGACGAGCCAGCGCGCTTCGTCGGCGTCGGACTGGCCCTCGAAGACGCGCAGCGGCTCGCCGGCGCCGGCCGAGGTCCACAGGTTCTTGCCCAGCCGGTTACGGTTGTTGGCGATGAGCGCGTTGGCGGCGTCGAGGATGTTGCCGTGCGAGCGGTAGTTCTGCTCCAGGCGCACGACGTTGCGGACGTTGAAGTCGCGCTCGAAGTCGGCCATGTTGCCGACGTTGGCGCCGCGGAAGGTGTAGATCGACTGGTCGTCGTCGC
>Ga0156283_1219_pt2 | contig 17865 bp, 17 predicted proteins | sample RifCSPlowO2_12_FD_107932 | JGI IMG/M metagenome (GOLD analysis project Ga0156283, IMG submission 107932) | Betaproteobacteria bacterium RIFCSPLOWO2_12_FULL_65_14 | reverse complement strand
AGGCGGCCCGCCTCGCCGGGCGCAACCGCACCGAGTTCTACCGCCTGCTGGAACGCCATTCGCTTGAACCGGGGATGTTCAAGGCCGCTTGAATGCCCAGGTACGCATGAAGCCGATGCCGACGGCAATGGCCGCCGCCAAGGCGCCGACCGCGTAGAACCCCGTCACGATGCCGTAGCGGTCGGCAAGGAATCCCATGATGAGGGGGGTGCTGAAATGGGACAGGCTCCATCCCAGCCCGCCAAGCGCCAAGGCGGCGCCGCGCTCCTCCTGGCGGCTGGATTCCGCGATCGTGATCTGGAAGTAAAGCGTCATGGCACCCGAGCCGAGCCCGACCACGAGCATCCAGAAGCTGATCGGCACCACGTGGTTTACGGTCGGGATCAGCCCGACCGACGCGGCCACCGCGACTCCGCATACCACCGGCCACAGCGTTTCCGGCCCGGTGCGCACGAAGCGCGCGGCGATGAGGCCGGCTGCAATGGCGCCCATGGCGCGCAGCGAAACCAGGATCCCCGAGGATTCCTCGCCATAACCGTAATGCGCCAGCAGCAGCGGGTAGAAGGACACCGACAGCGAGAACGGCAGCGCCGAGAGGTAGGCGCACAGCACCGAGTAATGGATGAGGCGCTGGCGCAGGAGCGGCCCGTAGGCGGCGAGCACGCTGCGCCCGGGCACAGCGGGCTTCGCGGGCGAGGGCCGGGTGCCCAGGCCGGCGAAGTAAGCGATCAGCCCGGTCGCCGCGAGCGCCGCGAACGTCGCGTCATAGCCGGCCCCGGCAAGAAGAAACCCGCACAGACCGACGCCCGCGATCTGCCCGAGGTTGGTCACCGCATTGAGCCGGCCGAGCTGGATGCCGCGGCTGCCGGGCAGCTCGCTCGCCATCGCCCAGGTCGCCGGCCAGAATGCGGCGCGCGACAGGATCAGGCCGAGCTGTCCGGCCATGAGCATCCAGAAGCCTTTGGCGATCATGAACCACAGCGCCGAGAGCACGATCGCCCAGCACGAGGCGAGCATGATGCGCCGGCCGCCGATGCGGTCGGTGTACGCCCCTCCGGCGAGGTTGAGCGCGGCCTGCGCAAGCACCGGGGTGGAAAAGAGCGCGCCGATCTGCGCGTTCGAGAGCCCCTGGGAAGCCGCGTAGAGCGGCACCACCAGCCAGGTCATGCCCAGGCCGAAGTTCCAGACCAGGGAGGCGATGAAAAAGAACGGGTGGGACACCCGCAATTATGGGCCGGGGCGCTCCTGGTCCTCCTCGGCAGTTTCATCGGCTCGGCGCTGGCAGCCGGCTGCGTGGCGCAATCCGGCGCCGATACGGTGGCGCTCGTCGAGCTGTACACGTCGAAGAAATGCGCCGGCTGCGCGCGTGCCGAGCACTGGCTTTCCACGTTGCGAACGCTGGAGCGCGTGCTGCCGGTGCTGCTGCACATCGACGAGCGGGATTACGGCGGCGAGCCCCAGGCGCATTGGCCGAGAAGGCTCACGCTGCTGCAGCGCTTGGCGCTCGTCCACAAGCCGCAGGTGCTGGTGCAGGGGCTTGAATTCGCCGCCTGGGGCACGCCGGCGTTCGATGCGGCGCTCGCAGAAATCAACGCCCGGCCCGCCCAGGCGCAGATTCGCCTCGAGATCGTTTCAATGGGCAACGGCGGCATCGAGGCGCAAGCGGCCGCCACGGTGCTGCGCGCGGGCGAGACGGAGGCTGCGGCCCTCTATCTCGCCGCCTATGCGGCCCGGCCGGGCGGCGCGCTGGTGCTGGAATGGCAGGGCCCATTTGCCGTTTTTTCCGGCATGCAGGTGCACCGTACGCTGCCTTTTCCACCTGGGACAGCGCCCAATAATTCCGGCGTTTTAGGCTTCGTGCAGGACCGGCGCAGCGCCGAGGTCCTGCAGGCCCTGCGGCTTCCGGCCTGCTAACCAATCCGGCCCGCTTCGCGATTTTCCTTTATATTCGCGGCGTCATGCCCGGCCGGGGGGTTGGGCGGCATTAGAGGAGCGTCCATGCAAGCGACGCAGATCCGGCAGAAGGACGGCGTCTTTTACTTTGTCAGCTACAGGGCCAAGGACCTGCTGGGGAAGGTGCGGTTTATCAGCCGCTTCTACGGCGAGGGCGAGCAGATCGAGCCCTCGCGCGTCGCGGCGGACGATGATATCGCGCAGTTCATCGCCAAGATCGAGCGCACCGACCAAGCGTTCCAGCGCACCATCTCGCGCGGCAAGGTGCGGCAGCTCAAGAACTTCTACGAGACCGCGGTTTCGCAGCCGCCGATCCCGGGCACGGTGCTGCTGTTCACCTCGGAGCGCCTGACGTTCCGCTCGAGCGGCGAGGGCGGCGTGGGGACGATCAACGAGCCGAGCTCGAAATTCCTCATCATCGACGGCCAGCACCGCCTGGCGGCGCTGCAGTTCTACCTGCACGAGCGCCCCGACGACGTGGCGACCATCAACGTGCCCTGCATCATCTTCGACGGGCGCAGCGAGGATTTCGCCACCGAGATGTTCGTCATCATCAACTCCACGCCGACGCGCATCAACAAGAGCCACCTTGTCGACCTGTACGAGCATGTCTCGTTCGCCGCGCCGGACCGCAAGTTTGCCGCGCGCCTGGTCGAAAGGCTCTACAGCGAAGGCGACAGCCCGCTGCGCTACCGCATCAACCGCCTCGGCGGGCGCAGCCAGCGCGACAAGTGGGTGCTGCAGGCCGAGCTCTTCAACGAGCTGCACCGCTGGGTGCGCGGCCGCTGGCGCTCCATCCAGCTTGCGGGCGGCAGCTCCAAGGAAGTGCCGCGCTACTACGCCATCATCCGCGACTTCTTCAAGGCCGCGCGCAACGTCTTCGGCGAGGCGGTGTGGGGCAAGGACAGCTACATGGTCACGAAGCCCGTGACCATCAAGGCGATGGTGCGCGTGTGCGCCGACCTCGCGCGCGAGGACGCCGAGCCGGAAACCGGCCGGCTGGCGCGCTGGGAGAACCGCCTCGCGCCCTGGACCGACATGGCCAAGCAGTTCCGCGAAGAAGGCTTCTACGAGCGCTTTCCGGCGAAGGGCGAAGTCGAGCGCGTGGCGCGCGTGCACCGCGATCTGGCGCGTGCTGCCGGCATCGAGGTCGGCAAGAAGGCCTAGATCGCTCCGCCCGCCGCCAGGCGGGCGATCTCCGCATCGCTGTAGCCGAGCTCGGCAAGCACGGCGCGGCTATGCTGGCCCACGTCCGGCACCGCTTCCATCTTGGGCTCCATGCCGTCGAGGTTGAACGGCGGCTTGAGCGCGTCGAGCTCGCCGGCCGGCGAGCCGACGACCGCCCAGCGCCCCCGCGCCTGGAGCTGGGGGTGGTGCCAGAACTGCGCCATGTCGTTCAGCCGCGCGTTGGCGATCTCGGCGGCATCCAGCCTGGCGACCACTTCATCGGTGGAAAGCGCCGCGAACACGCGCTCGATTTCGCCGTGCATCGCTTCGCGGTTTTGCTGGCGTGCCGGTCCGCTGCCGAAACGGGGGTCGTCCGCGAGGGTGGCGTTGCGCAGCACCCGCTCGCAGAACGCGCGGAATTCGCGCTCGTTCTGCACGCTCAGGAAAACGCTGCCGCCATCGCCGGCGTGGAAAGGGCCGTACGGCACGATCGTGGAATGGTGGGCGCCCGAGCGCGGCGGCGGCGAGCCCCCGTACGCCGTGAAGTACGCCGGGAAACCCATCCACTCGCCGAGCGCTTCGAGCATGGTGACGTCGATGGTCGCGCCTTCACCGCTGCGCTCGCGGCGCACGAGGGCGGCAAGTATGGAAGAGAAGGCGTACATGCCGGCCGCGATGTCGGCCGCCGGAATACCGGCCTTCGCCGGCGACTCGGGCGTGCCCGTCACCGAAAGCAATCCCGCTTCGCACTGCACCAGCAGGTCGTACGCCTTCTTGTCGGCGTAAGGACCGGCCGGGCCGTAGCCCGAGATGCCGCACCACACCAGCCGTGGGTGCCTTGCTCTCAATTCGACGGCGCCCAGGCCGAGGCGCTCGGCGGCCCCGGGCGCGAGGTTCTGCAGGAACACGTCGGCTCTCGCGAGGAGCTTCTCGAGGATTTCCTTCGCCGCTGGATGCTTGAGGTCGAGCGCCAGGCTCTCCTTCGAGCGGTTCACCCACACGAAATGCGAAGACAGGCCCTTGACCGTGCGGTCGTAGGCGCGCGCCGGGTCGCCCCCGCCCGGGCGCTCGATCTTGATCACCCGTGCGCCGAGCTCCGCGAGCTGGCGCGTGGCGAACGGGCCGGCGATGACCTGCTCCAGCGCCACCACGGTGAAGCCTTCCAGCGGCCTCATGCGAAGTGCACGGTGAGCCCTTGCAGCGGCAGGCCGTCGATCGCGGTGCGCCAGGTCTCGCCGGCAGCGACGGGATGCGCGTCGGTGAGCGTTCCGGTGGTGATGATCTCGCCTGCGGCGAGCGGCGCGGCGCCCTGCCGCGCCAGCAGGTCGACCAGATGCGCGAGGGCCGCGAGCGGGCTGCCGAGCACGTTTTCCCCGCGACCGCGGTCGACGAGCACGCTGCCGCGAAAAAGCCGCGCTTCGGTGTGCGGCAGCTTCGCTTCAAGCTCGGGCAGGTCCTTCACGGCTATCGGCGCGCCGATGATCAGGCGACCGTGCAGGCCGTTGTCCGCGGCGCACTCGGCCAGGGGGACCTTCCACCCCGGCTGGCGGCATTGCACGATTTCGATGGAATGGGCCGCCCAGTCGAGGCAGGAAACGAGCTCGTCGGTGCGCGCGGAACGCGGCGCCGCCTTGAGCCTGAAGAGAATCTCCGGCTCGATGCGCGGCTGAAGCAGCGCTTCCAGGGGAACGCGGCACACGTTGTCTTCCGCGTGCAGCACGGTACGGTCGTACACCGTTCCCCACATCGGCTCGTACACGCCGTAACGCGGCCAGAGGGTTCGATTGGTGAAGCCGATTTTCCGGCCGAGCGCTCGCCAGCCCTGGCGCAAACGATCCTCGTGCAGCGCCCGCGCCGCGGCGTAGCCTTGCTCCGGCGTCATGCTTTGATTCTAGCCGGTGTTGCAGCCGGGGCTCGCGCGTGCCAAATTAGCTTCCATGGATCCCGCGCTGGCATGGGCCGTCGCCGGACTCGCGCTCGTCATCGTCGAGCTGCTGACCGGGACCTTCTACCTCCTGATGCTCGGCGTCGCCGCCTTCGGCGCGGCGGGCGCTGCCTGGCTGGGCTACGATTTCGCAGTGCAGGTGCTCGTCGCCGCGGTCGTCGCCGCGGCCGGCTGCTACGGCATTTACGTCTACCGCGCGAAGAACCAGGCGGAGCAGATGGCGCCGCTCGACGCCGGAATGCCGGCGAGCTTCGAAACCTGGATCGATCCCGGCGCGCGGCTCGCGCGCGTGCGCTACCGCGGCGCCAGCTGGGATGCCCGGGTGGAAGGCGGCGAGGCACTCGAGCCCGGCGCCACCGTGTACGTCGTGGCGGCGGACGGGAACACGCTAAAGGTTGCGAAAAACCGGCCCTAAGGGAGGGTAAAGATGTTCTGGAAACTCGCGGTCGTAATCGGGCTCGCGGTCGTCGCCGCTCTGGTGCCCGCGCTGTCGCAGTACTGGCTCTGGGTCCTCGTCGTCGGGGTGGTCGTCGCATTCGTCATCGAAGGCGTGCGCATCGTGCCGCAGCAGAGCGCCTGGGTCATCGAGCGCCTCGGGCGCTTTCACGGCACCCTGGAGCCGGGCCTGAACCTCATCATTCCATTCCTCGACCGCGTGGCCTACGTGCATTCGCTGAAGGAAGTTCCGCTCGACGTTCCGGAGCAGGTGTGCATCACGAAGGACAACACCCAGCTGGGCGTGGACGGCATCCTGTACTACCAGGTCACCGACCCCCGGCTCGCTTCCTACGGCTCCTCCAACTACGTGGTCGCGATCGTGCAACTCGCCCAGACCACGCTGCGCAGCGAGATCGGCAAGATGGAGCTCGACAAGACGTTCGAGTCGCGCGACGAGATCAACCGCCAGATCGTGCAGGCGCTCGACGAGGCGGGGCGCAACTGGGGCATCAAGGTGCTGCGCTACGAGATCAAGAGCCTTACGCCGCCCGAGACGATCCTGCGCTCCATGCAGGCGCAGATCACCGCCGAGCGCGAGAAGCGGGCCTTGATCGCCAAGTCGGAGGGCCAGCGCCAGGAGGAGATCAACCTGGCCGACGGCGCAAAGCAGGCGTCGGTGCTGAGGTCGGAGGGCGAAAAGCAGGCGGCGATCAACAAGGCGCAGGGCGACGCGACCGCAATCCGGGTGATCGCCGAGGCCACCGCCGCCGGCGTGCGCGCGGTCGCCGAGGCGATCGCCGACAAGGGCGGGCTGGACGCCGCGAACCTCAAGGTCGCGCAGCAGTACGTGGAGGCCTTCGCAGGCCTGGCAAGAAGCTCGAACACGTTGATTTTGCCGGCCAATGCCGCCGACATCGCCGGAATGGTGGCCACCGCGATGACGGTGCTCGACAAGACGCGCCAGGGCCAGGCGCCGGCGAGCGCCTAGTCCTAACGGACTAGGCTTCGATGTTGATTGTGGCGACGCGTCGCTGCATCATGCGTACGTGTAGAGAACAGCCTACACACGTCGAACGAGTGGCCAGCACGCTGTTAACAGCCCCGTCCGAGAGACCGGTCTCCTGTTGACCGGTCCACGGTAGGGCCAAACAAAGTGCAGTCGCGGTTCGATCGCCGCTTGAACTAGAAACTTGCGTCACGGAGGGCGCGGCTAGCGGTCGCGCCCTCTTTTGTTGTCCGCCTGCGAAGCATTCTCGCCTGTCCCCGGCGGCCCCGCTATCGCCGCGGCCGCGCTCTTCGTGTCGAATTTTCAGGAATTTCGTATTGGCGCCTTGGCGACGTCGCCCTCCGACGTCGCCGCGCTACGCCTGCGCGCCGCAAGCTGCGCCGCGCCTACGACGGCGAGCAGCGCGAGGCCCACGGTATCGGTGACGAGGCCCGGCTTGATGAGGGCGAGCGCCGCGATGAAAAGCAGCACGCGCTGCCAGACGAGCGCAAACCCCAGCAGCCAGCCGAACAGGCTCGCCGCGAGGCATACCACGCCGAGCGAGGCCGTCAGCACCGACCAGGCGACGAACGGCCACTCTGCCGACCAGTCCTGCACGACGAGCAGCAGCATTGGCTCGTAGACGAACATGAAGGGCACGATGTAGGCGGGCGCGGCCGCGCGCATGGCGGCGAAGCCCGTCTGCCACATGTTCGCCTTGGCGAGGCCGGCCGCGGCGTACACCGCCAGCGCGACCGGCGGCGTGATGGCCGACAGGATGGCGAAGTAGAAGGCGAACATGTGCGCCGCCGGCGTCACTGCATTCTTGCACTCGGCAGTAACCGGCTCCGGGCAGCCGGTGATGCCGAGCTTGATCACGGCAGGCACGAGGAGCGCCACCATCATGATGTAGGCCGGCGTGGTCGGCATCCCCATGCCGAGGACGATTCCGGCAAGCGCGGTCAGCACGAGGGCGAGGATCAGCGTGTCCTGTGCCAGCGCGACCACCAGTTGCGTGAACACGATGCCGAGGCCGGTGATGGTCACGCACGCGATGACGATGCCGGCGCAGGCGCACGCCATGGCGACCGCAAGCGTGTTGCGCGCGCCGTCCTGGAGCGCCTCGAGGACCGTGCGCCAGGTGATCCCGGCGCGCGTCGAGGCGCGCAGCAGCGCAAGCGGCAGGCAGGAGAGCGCCCCGGCGAGCGCGCACAGCGGCGCGGAGTAGCCCAACAGCAGGCCGAACAGGACGATCAGGATCGGGACGAAGAGGTGGCCGCGCTCGAGCATCACGCCGCCGAACCGTGGCAGCTGGGATTTCGGCACCCCGGCCAGCTTGTAGCGCTTGGCCTCGAAGTGCACCGCCGAAAAAACGGCAAGGTAGTAGAGCAGCGCCGGGATGATTGCCCACACGGCAACCTGCGCATACGGCACGGCGAGGAATTCGGCCATGACGAAAGCCGCCGCGCCCATGATCGGCGGCATGAGCTGCCCCCCGGTGGAGGCGACGGCCTCGACTGCGGCGGCGAAGGGCGGCCGGAAGCCGGTGCGCTTCATGAGCGGGATGGTGATCGGCCCGTCCACCATCACGTTGGCGACCGCGCTGCCCGATACCGTGCCGAAGAGGCTCGAGCTCACCACCGCGACCTTGCCGGGCCCGCCGGCGGTATGGCCGGTAATGGACATGGCGAAATCCATGAAGAGCTGCCCGGTTCCGCTGCGCTCCATGAACGCGCCGAACAGCACGAACAGCATTACGTAGGACGCCGACACGCCGAGCGTCGAGCCGAAGATGCCTTCGGTGGAGAGATACACCTGCTCGAGGAGCACCGGCAGCGTCACCTTGGTGCTCAAGGCATAGGCGAGAAAAACCAGCGCGGTCAACGGCAGCGCCCAGCCGATGACCCGGCGCGTGCCTTCGAGCACCACCACGATGGCCGTCACCGCCCAGAGCTTGTCCGCGAGCGTCAGCTCGTCGATGTAGATGATGCGGTTGGTGTAGTACTGGTAGTTGAAGAAGATATGCAGGACGATGCCGAGTCCCGCGACGAGGAACAGGACATCGAGCGCGCGCCAGCTCCAGCCCGCTTCGGCGCGGAACGGGTAGAGAAGGAACACCAGCGTGGTGGCGAACATCAGGTGCGTGCCGCGGAAGATGAGCGCCTCGGGCGGGCCGAAGGCCGCGACGTACATGTGATACAGCGACATCGCGATCGCGATGGTCCCGACCACCCATCTCAGCGCATGTGTGCCTGGTTTGGTTGCCGGCTTTTCCGCTTCCAACTCCCCTCCTCAAGAAAAAGGGGCGGCCCGGCCGCCCCTTTTCCTCCCGTTACATGAGCGTTACATCGCCCCGGCTTCTTTGTAGTACTTCGCCGATCCCTTGTGAAACGGCACGCCGATGTCGAGCGCCATCTCCTTGGGCGTGATGCCCTCGATCGACTTCACCACCGCCGCCATGGCGGCGACGTTCTGGGCCATCGCCTTGGTCATCCCGTAAACCGTTTGCTCGGGCAGGTCGCAGGCGACCACGATATGCGTGGAGTAGCCGATCACCGGAACGTCGCGGTCCTGCTTCGGATAGGTGCCCGCCTTGATGATGAGCTTGTTATAGCCCGGGTTCTCCTTCTTGAGCGCGCCCATGGTCTTGTCGTCGACCGGCACGAGCTTCACGTCGCGGGCGCTTGCGAGGTCCATGACCGCCGAGGCCGGCGCCGTGGTGCCGAGCGTGAACACCTGGGCGTGGCCATCTTTCATGAGCGATACGGCGTCGGTGTACGCGGCCTGGAAATTGGCCCGGGAAAGCGACTGGTAGCTCAGGCCGTTCAGCTTGAGAACCGTGGCGGTGAGGATTTCTCCGGTGTTTCCCTTCGGCTGCGTCACCAGGGCCTTGCCCTTGAGGTCGGCAAAGGAGTTCACCTTCGCGTCGGCGAGCGCCACGACCTGGAAGTACTGCGGGTAGAGGTTGGCCACCTGGCACACCTTGGTGACTTTCTTCGGGTAAGGCGGCCGGCCTTCGAGGCCGTCGACCGTGGTGCTGGAGTTCGCGATGCCGATGTGGGCTTTGCCCTCATCCACGCCGCGTACGTTGGCGATGCCGGCGCCGGGGGTCTGCGTGATGTTGAGCCCCGGGACCGCCTTTTCCCACATGCCCTTCAGCGCGCCGCCGAGCGGGATCCAGGAGCCGCCCTGCGGCCCGGTCATGAAGGTCACTTGTTGCGCCGCGGCAGGGGCGGCGAACAGGGCTGCCGCTGCCGCGGCGATCAGCGTTTTCTGCAGTGTCATTGGGAAAGCCTCCTCGTTGGTCGGCTAATTCTAGACCACTCTGCTCAGCACCAGCTTGCCCGCGAAGTGGCGCCGCAGGTTCTCGATCTGCCGGTCGCCCATGGCCTTGCGCGTCTCGACGGTGGCGCTGCCGACGTGCGGGAAAAGCACGGCATTGTCCAGGGTGAAGAACTGCGGCGGCACGCGCGGCTCGTCGGCGAAGACGTCGAGCCCGGCTCCCGCGATGCGCTTCTCCTGCAGGTAGCGCAGCAGCACCGGCTCGTCGACCACCGAGCCGCGGGCGATGTTGACGAGGTAGCCCTCGGGTCCCAGCGCGTCGAGGATGGCCGCGTTGATGATGCGGCTGGTTTGCGCGGTGGCGGGCGTCACCACCATCAGCACGTCGGAGTTCTTCGCGAGCGTGACCGGATCCGGGTCGTACGGGTAATCGACGTCTTTGCGGTTACGGTTGTGGTAGCGGATGTTCATGCCGCAAGCGAGCGCGCGCTTCGCGATGGCTTCGCCGATGCGGCCGAGCCCCAGGATGCCGAGGGTCTTGTCGCCGACCGAGGTGGCGAGCGGGTAGGGGCCGCGCGCCGCCCAGTGGCCGGCGCGCAGGTACTGCTCCGACTGCGGGAACTTGCGCACGGTGTTCAGCACCAGCGCGAGCGCGGTGTCGGCGACGCACTCGTTGAGCACGTCGGGCGTGTTGGTCACGATAATGCCGCGCTTTTTCGCGTCGTCGAGATTGATCGCGTCCACGCCCACGCCGAAGTTGGAGATGATTTCGAGCTTCGGCAGCGCGTCCATCAGCTTGCCGTCGATCGGCATCGGCGCGAAGCTCGCCATGCCGCGCGCCGTCGCCGCGTGCTGGCGCAGGAACGCTTCGCGGTCCGGCGCCTCGGAAAGAATGTGGCCGTTGAACTCGCTCAACAGCGTGGTCATGGTCGGGCCGTGGCCCCTGGAGGTGATGACGATTTCGGGTTTCATGATTTGAATTTTGCGGCGAGCGCTTCCGCGCCGCGGGCGAGGATGCCGACGTCGGCGCCGACCGCGACGAAGAGCGCTCCGCACGCGAGCCAGTGGCGGGCGTCGGCTTCGCTGGGGGTCAGGATGCCGGGCGCGCAGCCGCACTTGCGGATGCGGCGGATCGCCTCGTCGATGAGCGGCTTGACTTCAGGATGCGCGACCTGCCCGGTGTGGCCGAGCGAGGCGTGCAGGTCGGCCGGGCCGATGAAGATACCGTCCACGCCTTCGACGGCGGCGATCGCCTCGATGTGGTCGAGCGCCGCCTGGGTTTCGACCTGAACCAGCAGGCAGATTTCCTCGTGCGCGCGCCTGGCGTAATCCTTGATGCGCCCGAAGCGGGTGGCCCGCGTCGTGCCCGCCACGCCGCGCACGCCTTGCGGCGGATAACGGGTGTAGGCGAGCGCGTTGCGCGCCTCGGCCGCCGTCGACACATAGGGCACGAGCAGGGTCTGCGCGCCGATGTCGAGGACGCGCTTGATCCACACCATGTCGTTCCACGGCACGCGCACCACCGGGTGCGTCGGGTACGGCGCCGCCGCCTGCAGCTGTCGCAGCAGGCTCTCCACGTCTGCGGGGGAGTGCTCGCTGTCGAGCAGCATCCAGTCGAAGCCGGCGCCGGCGATCACCTCGACGCTGTAGTTGGAGGACAGGCTCGACCACAGGCCGATCTGCGCCTTCCCCGCCTTCAGGGCGCGCTTGAACGCGTTTTGCGGCAATTCCATCAATGGATCTCCGGCTCGGCAGTGGGGACGGTGCCCTCGAGGAAATCGAAGTCGCAACCTTCGTCGGCCTGCTTCACGTGACGTGAAAAAAGCGCGCCGTAGCCGCGCTCGTATTTCCTCTTCGCGGGTCGCCAGGCGGCCTTTCGTTTCTGCAGTTCTTCCACCGAAACACTCAGGTTGAGAACCCGCTTCTCGATGTCCAGCTCGATCAGGTCGCCATCGCGCACCAGCGCGAGCGGTCCGCCGACGTAGGATTCGGGCGCGACGTGCAGGACGCAGGTGCCGTAGCTGGTGCCGCTCATGCGCGCATCCGAGACCCGCACCATGTCGCGCACGCCTTGCTTCAGCAGCTTCTTCGGCACCGGCAGCATGCCCCATTCCGGCATGCCGGGACCGCCGAGCGGGCCGGAGTTGCGCAGCACCAGCACCGAATCCGCATCCGCCTCGAGGTCGTCGCGGTCGATGCGCGCCGCCATGTCGTTGTAGTCCTCGAAGACCACGGCCTTGCCCGCATGCTTGAGAAGCCGGGGCGAGGCGGCGGCTGCCTTGATGACCGCCCCGTTGGGCGCGAGGTTGCCGCGCAGGACGACGAGCCCGCCGGAGGCTTTCAGCGGCTGGCTTCTCTTTCGAATGACCTCTTCGTTGTGAATGCGGGCGCCCTCCAGATTCTCGCCGAGGGTCCTGCCGGTGACCGTCCGGCAGTCGAGGTGCAGGAGGTCTTTCAGCTCCGAGAGCAGCGCGCGCAGGCCGCCCGCGTAGTAGAAGTCTTCCATCAGGTAGCTTTCTCCCGACGGGCGCACGTTGGCGAGGAGCGGCGTTTTCGCCGAGAACTCGTTGAAGCGCTCGAGCGGCAGGCGGATCCCGGCGCGCCCCGCCATGGCGACGAGATGGATGAGCGCGTTGGTCGAGCCCCCCATCGCCATGAGCGTCACGATGGCATTGTCGAAGGATTGCGCGCTCAGCAGGTCGCGCGGCTTCAGGTCTTCCCAAACCATGTCGACGATGCGCTTGCCGGCGAGCGTCGCCATCTTCGAGTGGTTCGAATCCGGCGCCGGGATGGACGATGCGCCGGGCAGCGTGAGGCCGAGCGCCTCGGCGATCGACATCATCGTCGCCGCCGTTCCCATGGTCATGCAGGTGCCCGGCGAGCGGGCGATGCCGTCCTCGATCTCGCGCCAGTCGCGCTCGCTGATGTTGCCGGCGCGCAGCTCGGCCCAGTATTTCCAGGTGTCGGACCCCGAGCCGAGCCTGTGGCTGCGCCAGTGACCGGACAGCATCGGGCCTGCGGGAACGTAGATGGCCGGCAGGTTCATGCTCGTGGCGCCCATCAAGAGTCCGGGGGTGGTCTTGTCGCACCCGCCCATGAGCACCGCCCCGTCGGCGGGGTAGGAACGCAGCAGCTCCTCGGTCTCCATGGCGAGGAAATTGCGGTACATCATGGTGGTGGGCTTCTGCATCGGCTCCGAGAGCGACATCGCCGGCATCTCGACCGGGAAGCCGCCGGCCTGCCACACGCCGCGCTTCACTTCCTCGACGCGCTGCTTGAAATGCGTGTGGCACGGATTGATGTCGGACCAGGTGTTGAGGATCGCGATGACCGGCTTGCCCGCGTAGTCGCTGCGGTCGTAGCCCATCTGCGCGGTACGGGAGCGGTGACCGAAGGAGCGCAGGTCCTGCACGCCGTACCAGCGGTGCGAGCGCAGATCTTCGGGTTTCTTGCGCGTCGGGTTCATCGGGAGAAGCGCGATTCTAGATCAAGTAAACTGCGGCCCCACCTATGAAAAACGTTTTCCACAAGGAACCGCTGACGCGCGCCATCGAGGCCGTGGTCGCCGCCGGCGGCAGCGAGCCGCGCGAAGCGCGCCTGGTCGCCGAGAACCTGGTCACCGCCAACCTGCTCGGCCACGACTCGCACGGCATCGGCATGATTCCGCGCTACGTCGATGCGCTGCTCGAGGGCGGGCTCTCCGTGAACCAGCATCCGAAGGTGAAGCTCGACGGCGGCGCGCTGCTCGCCCTCGACGGCTGCCAGGGCTACGGGCAGGTGATCGGGCACGAAGCCACCGCCATGGCCATCGGGCGCGCGCGCAGCCACGGGCTATGCATCATGGCGCTGGGCCGCTCGCACCATCTCGGCCGCATCGGGCACTGGGGCGAGCAGGCGGTGGCGCAGGGGCTGATCTCGATCAGCTTCGTCAACGTGATCTCGCGCGCCATCGTCGCGCCTTACGCCGGCGCCGACGCCCGCTTCGGCACCAACCCGGTATGCATCGCGATCCCGCTGCCCGGCGAGCCGCCGTTCCTGCTCGACATGGCGACCAGCGCCGTGGCGCAGGGCAAGATCCGCGTTGCCTACAACAAGAAGGAGAAGGTCGCGCCCGAGATGCTGCTCGACGACCGCGGCAATCCGACCGCCGATCCCCGCTATGGCGTGATCGAGCCCTTCGGCGCGCTGCGCACCTTCGGGCTGTACAAGGGCTACGGCCTGGCGCTCGCTTGCGAGCTCCTGGGGGGCGCGCTTACGGGCGGCGGCACCTGGCATTCGGAGGACAAGTCCAAGCGCCGGGTGTGGAACGGGATGCTGTCGATCCTCGTCGATCCCGCGCGGCTCGATACCGGGCAGGTATTTGAAAAAGAAACCCTCGAATTTCTCGCCTCGCTGCGCAAGTCGCCGGTGGCGCCCGGCTTCGACAAGGTGCGCATCGCCGGCGAGCCCGAGCGCGAGACGCGCGCGCGGCGCGAGGAGGAAGGCATACCGGTCGACGACACCACCTGGAACGAGATCCAGGCGGCCGGCGCCAAGCTGAAGCTCAAAAAAGAGACCCTGCAACAACTCGCCGAAGGCAGATGAGCACCCCCCGAGTGGCCCTCGCCTGGTTCAAGGCGTGGGGACGCGCGGGCATGTTTGCTTTTGCCGCCGCCGCCGCGGCGCTCTCCTTCTCGGCGTACACCGCGCGCACGCGCGCGGTGGCCATGAAGCAGGTGTATTTCGGCGCCTGGCAGGTGCTCCCCGGGTTCACCCTGTTCGCGGCGCTGCTCAGCTTAGTGGTGATCCAGATCACCCTCAGCCTGGCGCGCGGCTACGGCCTCGCGCAGTTCGCGCTCGAGCTGGTGTTCCGCGCGGTGGTGCTGGAGCTGGTGCCGTTCCTCACCGCGCTGTACGTGGCGCTGCGCTCCGGCGCGGCGATCGTCACCGAGGTGGCGCTGATGCAGATGTCGGGCGAGCTGGAGCAGCTGCGTGCGGCGGACATCGACCCGTACGAGCGCGAGTTCGTCCCGCGCATCGCCGCCTCGGCGATCGCGGTCTTTGCCCTCACCATCGTCAGCTCGTCGGTCGTCATGGGAATCGCCTACCTCGTGATGTATGGCACCAGCCCGTGGGGCTTCGCCGAGTACAGCCGGACCGTCGCCCTGGTGTTCAGTCCGGCGGTGCTGGCCGGCTTCATGTTCAAGGGCTTCGTCTTCGGCGCGGTCGTGGCCGTGATCCCGATCGCGGCCGGCCTGGACGCCACCCGCAACGAAAAATCGGTCCCGGTGGCGGTGATGGGCGGCATGGTGCGGCTTTTCGTCGCGCTGGCGCTGATCGAGCTTATCGCGCTCGCTGTAAAGTACGTCTAGATGGAGCGCGAAGGATTCACCCCGGTACCGAAGAACCTGCAGTTCCGGGTCGGGCTGCTGCTCGGCCTCACCATCATGGTGGCCGCGGTGTTCGTCATCTACGCGCTGTACGCGCGCGGGGTGTTCGAGGCGACGCAGCGCCTCACGCTGATCTCCGAAAACGCGGAAGGCGTGAGCATCGGCATGGACCTCACCTTCTCGGGCTTCCCGATCGGGCGTGTTCAGCGCATCGCCCTCGCGGACGACGGCCGGGCGCGCATCGAGATCGAGGTGCCGCGCAAGGACGCGAAATGGCTGCGCAACTCGAGCATCTTTACCCTGGAGCGCGGCATCGTGGGCGGCGCGCGCATCCGCGCCTTCACCGGCAACCTGCAGGACGAGCCGCTGCCGGACGGCGCGGAGCGCGTAGTGCTGCGCGGTGATACGCAGGAGGAGATTCCGCGCATGGTCGCGATCCTGCGCGGTGTGCTGGAGAACGTGGAGCAGATGACCGGTTCGGGCGGCAGCCTGCAGGCGAGCCTCGGCAACCTGCGCACCATGACCGAGCGCCTCGGCGGGCGCCACGGCGCGCTCGGCGCGGTGCTCGGCAACGAGGACGATGCAAAGAAGGTGATCGCGGCCATCGACCGCGCGAACGCGCTGCTCGCCTCGCTCGGCGGCGTGTCGCGGCGCATCGACGCAAGCGTCGGCAAGGCCGACCAGCGGCTGTTCGGCGACGGCGGCGTCATGGAGGGCACGCAGCGCGCCGTCAACCAGGCGAACGCCATCCTCAACGAGCTGCGCGAGAGCCTGAAGCGCGTGGACAAGATCCTCGCCGACGCGCAGGCGGTCAGCGGCAACGCCAAGGCGGCCACGACCGACCTTGCGGCGCTGCGCGCCGAGGTCGACGCGAGCGTGCGCAAGGTCACCGGACTCATCGACGAGATCAACCGCAAATGGCCCTTCCAGCGCGAGTCCGAAATTCGCTTGCCCTGATCCTGCTCGCCGCGGGATGCGCGGGCGGGCCGCAGGCGCCCGACTGGCAGGCGAACGCGGCGCAGGCGCTGCAGGCGTACCAGCGGCTGTACTTCGCCGGCAGCACCGACGCCGCGGAGGCGCAATTCAAGACTGCCCGGAATGAACTTGCGAGCACCGGGCGCGCCGATCTCGTCGCGCGGGCGGAGCTCGTGCGCTGCGCGGTGCGCGCAGCGAGCCTGGAATTCGACGATTGTCCCGGCTTCGAGAAGCTGCGCGATGGCGCCGCAGCGCCGGAGCTCGCGTACGCCGACTACCTCGCCGGGCGCGGGCGCCATGCGGCGAGCGACGACCCGCTGTCGCGCCTTGTGGCCGCCGCAGTGCAGCTCAAAAGCGGTGGGATCAGCCCCGCAGGGATCAGCACGGCGATCGACATCGCTTCCGTGCAAGGCTGGAGGCGGCCGCTGCTCGCCTGGCTCGGGGTACAGCTCAAGCGCGCCGAGGCCGCGGGAGACAACGATGCTGCCTCGCGGTTAAGGAAGCGCATCGAGCTCGTTTCCGAATAGAAATTTATCCTCTCGTCCGCGTTCGCGGATCGCCGGTCCGCGGGTACAGGCTTCGGCCTATGATTGTCGCGGGGGCAACCGGCGGTGACCAAGCTCGACAAGTTCGACCGCATCTACCACCTGCACAACATCCTGAGGGAGCGCCGCACACCGATTTCCCGCGCCGACCTTGCGGCACGCCTGGAATGCTCCGAACCGACGGTCTTCCGCCTCATCCGGCTTCTCAAGGATCAACTCAACGCCCCGATCGAACGGCACGAGGACCTCGGCGGCTATTACTACAGGCGCGACGCGGAAGGCGGGACCTACGAGCTTCCAGGGCTTTGGTTCAACGCCAAGGAGCTGCAGGCCCTGATGGTTTTCGACCGGCTGTTCGAGTCCCTGGAGCCCGGGCTGCTCGGCGAGCATCTCGCGCCGCTTTCGCGCCGCGTCACCGAGCTCCTCGAGCACAAGCGGCTTGGTCTCGGCGAGGCCGTGCGCCGCATCCGCGTGCTCGGCATGGGTTCGCGCCCGGCGGGAGAGTGGTTCCACGTGCTGGCGAGTGCCACGCTGCAGCGGCGCAAGCTCCGCATCGTCTACCACGGTCGCGGGCGCGACCAGCTCACCGAGCGCACCGTGTCCCCGCAGCGCCTTGTGCACTACCGCGACAACTGGCACCTGGATGCCTACTGCCACCTGCGCGAAGGGCTGCGTATCTTCTCGGCGGACCGCATCCGGAACGCGCGCGAGCTCGAAGAGCCGGCGGAATCGGTCGCCGAAACGAAGCTCGAAGAGCACTTCGCGACGAGCTACGGCATCTTCGCGGGAAAGGCGAACAAGACCGCCGTCCTGCGATTCACCGCCGAGCGCGCCCGCTGGGTCGCCGACGAGCGCTGGCACCCGCAGCAGAGCGGTCAATACCTGACCGACGGGCGCTATGAGCTGCGCATTCCCTACCGCGACGATCGCGAGCTAGTCATGGACATCTTGCGGTACGGGGCCGATGTCGAGGTCGTCTCGCCCGAGGGGTTGCGCGAAGAGGTAATGCGGCGGCTGAAAGCGGCGTTGGACCAGTATTCGGCGCTTTCGCCGTCCCGGTAAGCGCGGCAATGTCGCTATCGTCGTCTGAGAGTCCGGAGGAGCAGACTCCGGCGAGGAGGTTCGAATGTCCGAGGCGCGAGCAGGAGGATTCGCGATGATTCAGCGCGCGAGGCGTGCGCGCACGCGGCGCGCGCCGCGCGGCTT
>Ga0156283_1177_pt1 | contig 17875 bp, 13 predicted proteins | sample RifCSPlowO2_12_FD_107932 | JGI IMG/M metagenome (GOLD analysis project Ga0156283, IMG submission 107932) | Betaproteobacteria bacterium RIFCSPLOWO2_12_FULL_65_14 | reverse complement strand
GCATCGCGCGCTGGACCCACCTTTCGGAAACCACATTTCTCCTGAGGAGCGAGGTCGCGGACTACCGCCTGCGCATCTTCACCCCCGCGCAGGAGCTGCCCTTCGCCGGCCATCCGACGATCGGAGCCGCGCATGCGGCCCTCGAATCGGGTTTTATCGGAAGGAACACGACATTCACGCAGGAATGCGGCGCCGGCATTCTGTCGCTCGAGGTCGAGGAAGGAAGGATATTTGTCAAAGGCCCGAAGGCGAAGATCGGCGACGTGCGCAAGACGCTGCCCTTCGCGTCCAAGCTGCTGCGCGTCGACGTCGGCGCGGTCTGGGTGGTCGGCGAAGTGGCCGACAGCAAGCGGCTTGCCGCACTCGAGCCGGACATGGAAAGCCTGATTGCCTTTTCGATCGATCACGAGGCGGCCGGCGTGACGCTCTTCGCCGCTTCGAGCGAAACCGACGCGGCGCTGCATGTGCGCTCGTTTGCGCCGGCGCACGGCATTGCGGAAGACCCGGTGTGCGGCAGCGGCAACCTGAGCGTCGCCGCCTACCTCCAGGCGACCCACCAGCTTGCGCGCTTCGGCAGCCGCTACGTGGCGCGCCAAGGCATGCAGGTGGGCCGCGACGGGCGCGTGCATGTGCGCGTCGACCCGGACGGAATCCGCATCGGCGGCCAGGCCGTCACCTGCATCGACGGGACGCTCAGGGCCTAAGTCGCGAGATCCGGCTCGCCGCAGTGCTTGAGGATGTCGGCGCGCACCCGGTCGCGCAGCCGCAGCGCCGCGTTCCAGTCCTCGCCGTCGGGGTGCACCGGCGCGCTGAAGGTGACGGCGATCGGCGCGCGCCGCGGATACCAGGTCTCGTCGCGCAGCACCGAGCGCACGCCGCGCAGCGCCACGGGCACGACCGGGATGCCGGCCTGCGCGGCCACCTGGAACGCCCCGGCGCGAAACGGCATGAGCCCGGTTTGGCGCAGCAGCGTTCCCTCCGGAAAGACGATGAGCGACACGCCGCTCTTCGCTTCTTCCACGAGCTCGTCCGCGTGCTCGGCGCTGCGCTGCACGTCGAAGCGCTCGACGAAGCACGCGCCGATTCCCCGCACGAGCGTGCGGGTGACGAAGTTCTCGGCGAGCTCGCGCTTGGCGACGAATGCGTAGTTGCGCCAGTCGAGCGCCGCGATCAGCACCGCGCCGTCCAGATAGCTCGTGTGGTTGGCGGCGACGACGAAAGGTCCGGATGCCGGCAGGTTCTCCAGGCCGCGCACCCTCAGCGGGATGCGGCAGACGCGGAAGAACAGGCGCAGCGCCGCGCCGGCGACGTTCCAGGTCGTCTTGCCGGGGGCGAAGGTGGCCACTGCGAACACCACGATGAACGACAACCCGAACACGAGCCAGGCGCCGATGGCGAACAGCACGCCGCGCGCGGCGCGCCATATGCGCCGCAGCTGCGGGCCCACGCCGGCTGCCACCAGGCGCAGGAACTGCCACCAAACGGCTTGCGATCTCACGGCGCTCGGATCGCGCTCGTAGTACTCGCGCGCGGCGACGCGGCGGATCTTGCCGCTCGAGGTCTTGGGCACGGTGTGCGGCGGCGCCAGCACGATGTCGTCGACGGGAGCGCCGATCAGGCCGACCGCGAGCTCGTTGATGCGGCGGCGCAGCTCCTCGTCGAGCGCCGTATCGGGCTGCCGCGTCTCGGCGAGCACGACCACGCGCTCGGTGGCGCTCCGGGCATCCATGACGCCGAAAACCGCGACGCAGCCGCGCCGGATGCGCGGCAGGTCGCCGATCGCTTCCTCCAGCTCGTAGGGGCTGATGTTGCGGCCGCCGCGGATGATGATGTCCTTCTCGCGCCCGGTGAGGTACAGCATGCCCTGCGAGAGATAGGCGCGATCGCCGGTGTTGACCCACTCGCCGGAAAACAGGCCCTTCGTCGCTTCCGGGTTGCGGTAATAGCCGCTGGTGGCCGAAGGGCCGCGGAACTGCAGCTGCCCTTCGTGACAGTCGGGAAGCTCGAGGCCCGCGGCGTCGACCACGCGCATCTCGTGATCCGGCAGCACGCGGCCGCAGCCGACCACGCGGAACGGCGCCGGGTCGTCGGCGCGCGCGGCGACCGCCTGGCCGGTGCGCGCGAAGACGTCGCGGTCGACGAGGTCCGCTTGCCACGGCTCGCCCGGCGGCGTGAACGCGAGACCCACCGAGGCTTCGGCCAATCCGTACACCGGGGACAGGCAGTTCTTGGGCAAATTCCATTTCGAGAATTTCTCGGCAAACGCGGTCAGCGTCTCCGGGCTCACCGGCTCTGCGCCGTTGAAGGCAAAGCGCCAGGACGAGAGATCGAGACCCTCCAGCTCGTGCTCGGGGATGCGTCGCAGGCACAGCTCGTAGGAGAAGTTCGGTCCGCCGGAAATCGTCCCGCGGTGCCGATGGACGGCGCGCAGCCAGCTCGACGGGCGCGAAAGGAAGGCGAGCGGCGACATGAGGACGACCGGGAAGCCGCAGTACAGGGTGGTGAAGCAGCCGCCGATGAGCCCCATGTCGTGGTAGAGCGGCAGCCAGCTCACGAACACGTCCTCGGTGGTCGCGCGCGCCGCCTTGGCCATTGCGCGCACATTGGCGAGCAGGTTGGCGTGCGTAAGCACTACGCCCTTCGGGTTGCCGGTGCTGCCGGAGGTGTACTGCAGGAACGCGATGTGCCCGCTGCGCCCGCGCACCGGCACGAAGCTCGCAGCCTTCTCGGAAAAATCGTCCGGCACCAGGACCGCGCGCAGCGACTCGACCTGGGCGCGCAGCAGCCAGGCAAGCGCCTTGGCTTCGGGAATCGTCACCATCACTGAAGCGCCGGCGCTTTTCAGGATGCCCACGTGCCGCGTCATGTGATCTTCGATGGTGGCCAGGCGCGCCGGCGGATAGAGCGGCACCGGAATGCCGCCGACGAGCAGCACGCCGTAGAAGCAGAAGAGGTATTCCTGCGAGGTCGGCAGCATGATCGCCACCGTCTGCCCCGGCCCCACGCGCTGGTGGGCGAGCCGCGCCGCATAGCGCAGGGCGCCGTCCCACAGGTCCTTGTAGGTGATGCGGTGCTCGGTCTGGTCCTCGTAGAGGAAAACCGTGAGGCGCTCGGGCTGGCGCTCCACGTGGTACTCGAGCGTCTCGATCAGCGTCTGCGCCTGGTCAGGGGCGCGCACGCCCTCGCCTTGCACCAGGCTCGCCACGCTGCGGTCCGCCGCCTGCGGCGCGTGCCCGGCCGCGGCCAGCAGGAAGCGCAGGAGGTCGCGCGGCGTCTCGCTCGAGGCGAGCGCCTGCTCGGGCAGGCTCGCCTGGAACTCGCGCTCGAGCCGCAGCACGAGCTCCACCCGCGCCAGGCTGTCGAGACCCAGATCGCGCTCGAGCGAGCTGTCGAGCGCGACGTAGGCCTCCACGTGCGGGCGCGCTTCGCGCGCCACGGCGGCCACCACGCCGAGCACGCGGTTGGCTTCGATTTCCTTCGGTTGGGCGGCCATGCGGGGAGGTAAGCGGCGAGTGTACACTCGGCCGGCACATGCAGTTTCTCGACAGGCTCGACGACGAAGCGCGCAAGCTGCTGCTCGCCGTCGCGCGCCCGGTGTCCTACGGGAAGGGCGCGCGCCTGGTGCGGCACGGCGACGCGGCGCGCGGCGCCTACGTGCTTCGCACGGGCACGGCGGAGGCGGTCGTGGCGCTTCCGGGCGGAGATCAGCTCACCGTCGCGACACTCCATGCAGGCTCGATGTTCGGCGAAACCTCGCTGATCGAGCGCAGCACCTGCATGGCGACGGTCAATGCCGGCGACGAGGTGGAGGGCTGGTTCATCGAGCGGGACGACTTCCGCGCGCTCGTCGCGCAGCGCGCGCCTGCCGCGCTGCGCGTGCAGCACGCGGTCACGCTGGTCCTGTCCGATAAGCTGCGCGCGCTGAACGCGAGAGTGCTCGAAGTGCCCGCGCCAGAGGATAGGGTTTCCGCCGGGAAAGTGAACGGCCCTGATCCGCTCGCCGGCATCAAGCGGGTGAAGCAGGCTTCGTTCGACTTCAGGCCATTCCTGCCGCTGCTGCCGCTGTTCGAGAGCTTCGACGAGGCCGAGACCGCCGAGCTGCTCGAGCTGTCCTCGCTATTGGAGCTGCCGCGCGGCCACGGCGTGTTCGCCGCCGGCCAGCCTTCCGAGGCCTGCTTCGCGGTGATCCGCGGCGCGGTCGAAATCCGCGCCCGCCATGCGAAGCGCGAGCGCCGCATGGCGGTCCTCGGCCCGGGCCAGCTCATCGGCTATATGAGCGCGCTCGAGCACGGCGTGCACGGCTCCGATGCGCTCGTGCGCGAGCACGCGCTGCTCCTCGAAATCCCGCGTGCCGCCTTCGATGGGCTCTACCACGGAACGAGCACGGTCTCGACCAAGCTTCATCGCGTCATCCAGCGAAGCCTGCTCTCTTCGCTCGCCCAGACCAACCGCCACCTCACCCGCCTGATTTCCCTTGCGCGCCTGCGCGGTGCTGACCGGGAGGGGGACGCGCTGGAGACGGCGCTTTGCGCACAAGTGGTTACTGCAGTTCGCGAATCGTGATCGCCGGACGGCCCTTCGCCAGGCTCGCTTGAAGCATCGAGTACTCGGGTACTTCGACCCAGGCCGCGGTGTCGCGGGTGAGGGGCTCCGAGGCGATCAGCACTGAGCTAGCGTTGTCGCTGCCACCGGTCATTTTCCACTCGCCGTCGTGCAGGCCGTAGTCGCGGCCTGCCGTGTACCAGAGCGAGTAGTAGTTGAGGTGCCCGGACACGAATTCGGCGGGGCCGTGGGGGTAGCAGCCGAAGTCGAAGCAGTAGCGCGCGGCGGCGAGCTGCATGCCGTCCGTGATGAAGAGGTTCACCGGCGAGGCGGTGGCGATGCCGAGCTGCGCGCGCACGTCGCGCAGGACCCGGATCGCGTGCGCGACCGCCTGGTGCAACGCGGCGGCCCCGGGGCGCGCGTGCGGATTTTCGAGCGCCGAAACGACCAGCGCGTAGATCCACTCGCTGTCGGTGCTGCCGCGGATCTGCTGCGCGAACTCGGGTTTCACGTGGGGGAGCAGAAGCGGCCTCATCTCGGCGAAGCGCGCAAGGTCGCCGTTGTGGGCGAGAGCCAGCGGCACGCCGGCGAACTGGAAGGGGTGCACGTTCTGCACTGCAATGTCGACGCGGGTGTTGTAGGGCACGCCGCGCACATGGGCGAGCACGCACGAGGCGGCGATCTTCTCGGCGAGTCCCTTGAGATTGCGGTCGAACACCGGCAGGGAATCCGAAGCATAGGAGAACGGGCGCTGCGGGTCGCGCGATGACGCGTCCCAGGCACGCATGCCGAAGCCGGCGAGGTTCATGAGATGCAGCATCTTCGGCATGTAGCTCTGCTTCACCAGCGCCGAATCGGGCTGGAAGAGCAGGTCGTCGAGCAGCACCGGCTCGCCGAGGTAGAGCAGGGCGCGGCACATGGCGGCGCGGATCGGGCTAGTCGACGCGGATATTCGCGTCGGTCACCACCTTGCGCCACTTGGCGATATCGGCGTGAATGATCGCAGCGAACTCCTGCGGCGTGTTGCCCACCGGCTCGGCGCCGAGCGAGTCAATTCGCGCGCGCAGCTCGGGCGTCTGGATGATACGCACGACCTCGTCGCGCGTCTTGCTGATGATCTGGGCGGGAGTGCCACCCGGGGCGAGCAGGCCGAACCAGGCCACCGTCTCGAAGCCCTTCAGGCCGGCCTCGTCCATCGTCGGCAGCTCGGGCACGAATTTGGAGCGCGACGACGTGGTGACGGCAAGCGCCTTGATGCGGCCCGCCTTGATGTGGCCCATCGCCGGAGGCAGATTGCCCATGAACATCACGATGTTGCCGGCGATCAGGTCGGTGAGCGCGAAGGTCGCGCCCTTGTACGGCACGTGCAGGATGTCGACGCCGCCCATGCTCTTGAAGAGTTCAGCGGAAAGATGCGCCGAGCTGCCGTTGCCGCCGGAGCCGTAGCTGTACTTGCCCGGGTTTTTTTTCAGCAGCGCGATGAATTCGGCGACATTGCCTACGCCGAGCGAGGGCGCCACGACCAGGACGTTCGGCGAGCGCATGATCTGCGTGATCGCCGTGAAATCCTTCTCCAGGTCGTAGGGCAGGTTGCGGTACAGGCCGCCGTTGATGCCGTGCGAGCCGGCGTTGCCCATGATCCAGGTGTAGCCGTCGGCCGGCGCCTTGGCCGCCGCCTCGGTGCCGATGCGCCCGCCCGCGCCGGGGCGGTTGTCGACCACCACCTGCTGGCCCCAGGCCGCAGCGAGCTTCTCGCCGATCAGGCGCGCCACCACGTCGGAGCCGTCGCCCGGCGGGCTCGGCACGATGACGCGGATCGGTTTCGTTGGAAAGGGTTGGGCGGCCGCGAACGGCGCGACCAATACAGCTATTGCGAGCAGCAAGGCTTTCATGGATTCTCTCCCTTGGAAATTTCTATCTTCAGCGGTCCCGGCAGCGCCGCGCTCCCCGCGCGCGGCTCCTCGAGCCCGGGCGCAATGGCGTAGAAGAGCGGCGTCTCGTCGTGCTGATATTCGAGACGCTCGCCGCTTGCGAGCGCCGCACTCACATGGAGGCTGTGCGCATGGCACACCGGTCCGCTCGGATTATGCAGCGAGCAGGCGGTGCCATGGCGCACGGCAAGCTCGGCGATGCGCAGGCACTCGGCGAGGCCGCCGGCGTACTTCACATCCGGCATCACCACGTCGTAGAGGCCCTGCTCGAGAAGCGGACGGAATCCGTCCGCGCCGATGAAGAGCTCGGCACCTGCGAGACGCATGCCGGCGGCGTTGGCCTTGGCGCGCAGGCGCTTGATGGCGGCGTAATGCGCGGGCGTTTCCGGCAGCGGGCATTCGAACCAGGCGACCCCCAGGCGCGCGCACTCCGCAAGCGCTTCGTCGGCGCTCGCCTCGTCGAAGCGCCAGTGGCAGTCGACCTGCAGCTCGGCGCTTTTGCCGATCGCCTCCGCGGCCGCCGCGACGCGGTCATAGCCGGCTTTGATCAGACGCTGGCCTTCTGGCATGCGTGCAATCTCTGGTTTCACATCATCAAAAGGCGCGATCTTGATCGCGCCAAAGCCGAGCGCAGCCGCTTCGGCGGCGCGCGCAGCGAAGCCCGCGGGGCTGCGGTCGATGGTGCCGCGATTGATGTTGGCATAGAGCGCGACGCGCTCGCGCCGGATGCCGCCCAGGAGTGCCGCCAGCGGGCGGCTGGCGGCGCGGGCCGCGAGATCCCACAGCGCCTGATCGACCGCGCTCAGTGCCGCAGCTTGCACCAAGCTACCCGGAATTGCGCCGAGATCCATTGCGGGCGCGACCTCGCGCCCGCGCAGTTTCGCGTCGAACATTTCTATTGCGGCCGCAATGTCGGCCGCGCGGCCCTCCAGCGTGCCTTCACCCCAACCTTCGGCTCCGTGCTGCGCCACCACGCGGGCAAAGACCCAAGTGGTGCGCGGAGTAACGCGTACTGACACGGCCGAAACCGAAGCTGCGCGCGGCATGCGTCAGGCCTTGGGCTTGGCTTCCTCCAGACGGTCGGTCGCCGGCGGCGGCGTGCGCGAGAGCGCCGCGATCTGGGCGCGCCGCTCGGGCGTGAGGCGGATCTTCACCGAGTCGAGCGAGGCGCTTAACTGCTCGACGTTGCGCGCGCCGATGATCGGCGCGGTGACCGCCGGATGCGCCGCCACCCACGCGACCGCGAGGCTCACGGGGTGGTGGCCTTCGCTTCGGCAGCAGGCGGCGAACTTGGCCGCCACTTCGTGCATCCACGGCTCGCCGTAGCGCTCCTCGTACATCTTGCTGGTCGACAGGCGCCCGGTACCGCGCTCGGCGTACTTGCCCGAGAGCAGCCCGCCGCCCGCGGGGCTGTACGGAACGACGCCGATGCCGTTGGCCTGTGCCATCGGCAGGATCTCGACCTCGGCCTGGCGCTTCACCAGGTTGTACATCGGCTGGATCGCCTGCAGGCGCGCCCAGCCGCGACGCTCCTGCAGGTCGAGCGCGGATTGCGTCTGCCACGCGGCGTGATTGCTGAGCGCCGGATAGACGACCTTGCCGGCGCGCACCAGGTCCTCGAACGCCCGCAGGGTCTCCTCGAGCGGGGTGAGCGCGTCGATCTGGTGCAGGAAGAGCACGTCGACGCGATCGGTCTGCAGCCGCTTGAGGCTTGCCTCGACCGCCTGCAGCACGTGGCGCCGCGATCCGCCGCGCGCGTTGACGTCGGTGCCGACCGGCGTGAAGCACTTCGTGGCAATCACGAGCTCGTCGCGCTCGCCGCGCATCAGCTGCCCGAGGATCTCCTCCGAGCGCCCCTTGTTGTAATTGTTCGCGGTGTCGAAAAAGTTGATGCCGGCGTCGCGGCAGGCGCGGTACATCGCCGCCGAGCTGGCCTCGTCCGCGTCGCCGCCGAAGGACATGGTGCCGAAGCACAGCTCCGAGACCCGGACGCCGGTTCTCCCCAGAACACGATATTCCATGCGGCAAGTCTACTTGACCGCAGTCAAGCTCGCGGCTTGCGCAGGTAGCCGATAATAGGGGTTGCGATGAGAACCCAAGTCCGTCCGATTCTCAAGGGCAGGGCCGTCGATCCCAAGGCGCGCGAAGAAGTCCTGCGGCTGCTCGGCGATGCGCCGCGCCGGCGCGACCTCCTGATCGAGCACCTGCACCGCATCAACGACCGCTTCGGCTATCTGCCCGCCGCCCACCTCGCCGCGCTGGCGGCGGAAATGGGCCTCGCGCTGACCGAGGTCTACGAGGTGGCGACCTTCTACCACCATTTCGAAGTCGTCAAGGAGAGCGAGACCCCGCCGCCGGCCCTTACCGTGCGCGTATGCGACTCGATCGCCTGCGAGCTCGCCGGTGCCGGTGAACTTCTGAAGAAGCTTTCCCTGGGCAAGGACGTGCGCGTCGTGACGGCGCCGTGCGTGGGGCGCTGCGAGGTGGCGCCGTGCGCGGTGGTCGGGCAGAACCCGATCGGCAATGCCACCGTCGACGCGGTGAAAAGCGCCGTGGCGCGGAAGCAGACCGGCCCGGATAAGCCGCAGTACCTGGACTATTCCGCTTATCGCGCAACGGGCGGCTACAACCTGATCGCCGAGTGCCTCGCGGGCAAGCGCACGCGCGAAGACGTCACCAAGATCATGGAGGACTCGGCGCTGCGCGGCCTTGGCGGCGCCGGCTTCCCCGCCGGACGCAAGTGGCGCCTGGTTGCGGCCGAGCCCGCGCCGCGCGTGATGGCGCTGAACATCGACGAGGGCGAGCCGGGCACGTTCAAGGACCGCTGGTACCTCGAGCGCGACCCGCACCGCTTTCTCGAGGGCATGCTGGTCGCCGCCTGGTGCGCCGGGGTGGGCGAGATCTGGATCTATCTCCGGGACGAATACGCCGGCTGCCGCGCCATTCTGGAGAAGGAACTGAAGATTTTGCAGCGGGAAAAACCCTGCGCGCTTCCGCCTATCCACTTAAGAAGGGGGGCCGGAGCCTACATCTGCGGCGAGGAATCGGCGATGATCGAGTCGATCGAGGGCAAGCGCGGCATGCCGCGGCACCGGCCGCCGTACGTCGCGCAGGTCGGGCTCTTCGGCCACCCGACGCTGGAGCAGAACATGGAAACGGTGTACTGGGTGCGCGAGATCGTCGAGAAGGGCGCGCGATGGTTCGCTTCTCAGGGCCGCAACGGGCGCAAGGGCCTGCGCTCGTTCTCGGTGTCGGGGCGCGTCAAGAAGCCCGGCGTGCATCTCGCCCCCGCAGGAATTACTTTGAATCAATTGATTGAAGAGTTCTGCGGCGGCATGCTCGAGGGACACAAACTGTACGCCTACCTGCCCGGCGGCGCGTCGGGGGGCATCCTGCCCGCGTCAAAGGCGGACATTCCGCTCGATTTCGACACGCTGCAGCCGCACGGCTGCTTCATCGGCTCGGCGGCGATCGTCGTCCTGTCGGACAAGGACAAGGCGTCGAAGGCGGCTGTGAACCTGATGAAGTTCTTCCACGACGAATCCTGCGGGAAATGCACCCCGTGCCGGGTGGGAACCGGCAAGGCGGTGACCCTGATGCAGGAGCCGAAGTGGAACCAGCCGCTGCTCAATGAACTCTCACAGGCCATGATGGACGCTTCGATCTGCGGCCTCGGGCAGGCGGCGCCCAATCCCGCGCTCAGCGTAATGAAATACTTTCCGGACGAGGTGTCCTAATGGAACGGGTGACTACGCAGCAGATCGCGATGATGCCGATCGAGTTCAAGCTGAACGGCAAGACCGTGATCGGCCGCCCGGACGAGCCCATCATCACCACCGCGCAGAACCACGGGGTCGAGATCCCGCACCTGTGCCACGGCGGCGACCAGCGCTCCGACGGCAATTGCCGCGCCTGCGTGGTCGAGATCAAGGGCGAGCGCGTGCTCGCGCCTTCGTGCTGCCGCACCCCGACCGCCGGGATGGAAGTGACGACCGATTCGCCGCGCGCGCTCGCGTCGCAGAAGATGGTGCTCGAGCTGCTGCTCTCCGACATGCCCGAGCAGGAGTACACGCTCGACAACAAGTTGAAGGCTTGGGCGAGCAAGCTCGGCGTTGCGAAATCACGGTTTCCGGCGCGCACGCAGCCGAAAGCCGACCTGTCGCATCCTGCCATGGCGGTGCACCTCGATGCCTGCATCCAGTGCACGCGCTGTGTGCGCGCCTGCCGCGAAGTGCAGGTGAACGACGTGATCGGCTACGCCTACCGCGGCGAGCGCTCGGTGCCGGTGTTCGACTTCGACGACCGCATGGGTGAATCGACCTGCGTCGCCTGCGGCGAGTGCGTGCAGGCCTGCCCGACCGGCGCGCTGATGCCGGCGCGCGGCGTCGGGCTGCAGAAGATCGACAAGACCGTGGACTCGGTGTGCCCGTTCTGCGGCGTCGGCTGCCTGCTGACCTACCACGTCAAGAACAACGTCATCCAGTTCGTCACGGGCAAGGACGGCCCTTCGAACCACAACCGCCTGTGCGTGAAGGGGCGCTACGGCTTCGACTACGCCCATCACCCGCACCGCCTTACCAAGCCGCTCATAAGAAAAAGCGGAATCAGGAAATCCGCCGGCTTCGTAGTCGACCCGGGGGACTGGTCGGAGGTCTTCAGGGAAGCGACCTGGGAAGAAGCCCTGGAGCTCGCCGGCTCGGGCCTGCGACGCATCAGGGACGAGGATCGCTATGCGCTCGCCGGCTTCGGCTCGGCCAAGGGCTCGAACGAGGAGGCGTATCTCTTCCAGAAGCTGGTGCGCACCGGCTTTGGCACCAACAACGTCGACCACTGCACGCGCCTTTGCCACGCCTCGTCGGTGGCCGCGCTGCTCGAAGGCGTCGGCTCGGGCGCGGTGTCGAACCAGGTCAACGACGTGCTGCGCGCGGAGGTGGTGTTCGTGATCGGCGCGAATCCCACCTCGAACCATCCGGTGGCGGCGACCTGGATGAAGAACGCGGCGAGGAAAGGCGTGAAGCTGATCCTCGCCGATCCGCGGCGCGGCGATCTCGCCCGGCACGCGACCCACTTCCTGCAATTCAAGCCCGACACCGACGTGGCGCTGCTGAACGCGATGATCCACACCATCATCGACGAAAATCTCGTCAACGAGAATTTCGTAAAGGACCGGACGAGCGGTTACGAAGCCCTGAAGGAAAACGCCAGGGAGTTCTCGCCGGAGAAGATGGCGCCCGTCTGCGGCATCCCGGCGCCGACCATCCGCGAGGTGGCGCGCCTGTTCGCCACCTCCAGGGGCTCGATGATCCTCTGGGGCATGGGCATCAGCCAGCACGTGCACGGCACAGACAACGCGCGCTGCCTGATCGCGCTCACGCTCATGACCGGGCAGATCGGCCGGCCGGGGACCGGGCTGCACCCGCTGCGCGGGCAGAACAACGTGCAGGGCGCCTCGGACTCCGGGCTGATCCCGATGATGTACCCGGACTACCAGCGCGTGGACAACCCCGAGGCGAACCAGCGCTTCGAGGCCGCCTGGCAGCGCGCGCTCGACAAGAAGCCGGGGCTGACGGTGGTCGAGATCATGAACGCCGCCTACGACGGCAAGATCCGCGGCATGTACATCATGGGCGAGAACCCCGCGATGTCGGATCCGGATGTCGAGCACGCGCGCGCGGCGATGGCAAAGCTCGAGCACCTCGTGGTGCAGGACATCTTCCTCACCGAGACGGCCTACCTTGCCGACGTGGTGCTGCCGGCGACCGCCTGGCCCGAGAAAGACGGCACGGTGACCAACACCGACCGCATGGTGCAGCTCGGCCGCAGGGCGCTCACGCCGCCCGGGCAAGCGAAGGAAGACCTGTGGATCATTGTCCAGATCGCTCGCCGCTTGGGGTTGGACTGGTCTTACGAAACACCAAGGGCGGTGTGGGACGAGATGCGCCAGTGCATGGACTCGATCAAGGGCATCAGCTGGGAGCGCCTGGAGCGCGACTCGTCGGTGACCTATCCGTGCGAGAACGAGGGCGACCCCGGCCAGCCGGTCGTGTTCCAGACGCATTTCCCCACCGCGACCGGACGCGGCCGTTTCGTGCCTGCGGACCTCATTACCGCGGCCGAGCGCCCGGACGGCGACTACCCGATGGTTCTGATCACAGGCCGGCAGCTCGAGCACTGGCACACCGGCGCGATGACGCGCCGCTCCGGGGCGCTGGATGCGATCGAGCCCGAGGCCGTGGCGTCGCTTCACCCATTGGATTTACAGGGGTTGAAGGCAAGGCCCGGAGACGTCGTCACCGTCGAGTCGCGCCGCGGCCGGATCTCGCTCTACGCCAGGGCCGACGAAGGCACGCCGCGGGGCGCGGTGTTCATTCCTTTCTGCTATTTCGAGGCGGCGGCCAACCTGCTCACGAACCCGGTGCTGGACCCCTTCGGCAAGATCCCGGAGTTCAAGTACTGCGCGGTGCGCGTCACCCGGGGCGGCGAACGCCCGGGCGACCCCGGCTACGGCAAGGGCCGCACGCTCGAAGAGCTGTACGGCTGATTTTTTGACTTGACCGTAGTCAAGGCCGCGCAAGGCGGCTGGCGGCGACAATTCGACTCCACCGAGGAGAGCAACACATGCCGTCAGACATCGAGATCGCCCAGGCAGCGAAGCTGCAGCGCATTTCGAGCGTAGCCCGCGAGAAGCTGGGAATAGCGGAAGAACATCTGGAACCCTACGGCCACTACAAGGCCAAGGTATCGCTCGACTACCTTGACAGCCTGAAAAACCGGCCCGACGGCAAGTGCATCCTGGTGACCGCGATCACCCCCACGCCCGCAGGTGAAGGCAAGACCACCACCACGGTGGGTCTGGGCGATGCGCTGAACCGCATCGGCAAGAAGGCGATCCTCTGCCTGAGGGAGCCGAGCCTCGGCCCGGTGTTCGGCGTGAAGGGCGGCGCTGCCGGCGGCGGCTACGCGCAGGTCGTGCCGATGGAGGACATCAACCTGCACTTCACCGGCGACTTCTCGGCCATCGGGCTCGCGAACAACCTGCTCGCTGCCGCGATCGACAACCACATCCACCATGGCAACGCGCTGGGGATCGACTCGCGCCGCATCCAGTGGCGGCGCGTGGTGGACATGAACGATCGCGCGCTGCGCGACATCGTGGTGGCGCTCGGCGGGACCGCCAACGGCTATCCGCGCGAGGACGGATTCGACATCGTGGTGGCGTCCGAGGTGATGGCGATCTTCTGCCTTGCGACCTCGCTCAAGGACCTGAGGCAACGGATCGGCAGCATCGTCTGCGCCTATACGCGCGACCAGAAGCCGGTCACCGCGCGCGACCTCAAGGTGGACGGGGCGATGACGGTGCTGCTGAAGGATGCCCTCGCGCCCAACCTGGTGCAGACGCTCGAGAACAACCCGGCCTTCATCCACGGCGGCCCGTTCGCCAACATCGCGCACGGCTGCAACTCGGTGATCGCGACCAAGGCCGCGCTCAAGCTCGCCGACTATGTGGTCACCGAGGCGGGCTTCGGCGCCGACCTCGGCGCCGAGAAGTTCATCGACATCAAGTGCCGCCAGTCGGGAATCCGTCCCGACGCGGTGGTGATTGTCGCGACCATCCGCGCGCTCAAGTATCACGGCGGGGTCGAGCGCGCCGAGCTCACCAAGGAAAATCTCGCGGCCCTGGAGAAGGGCATCGCCAACCTCGAGCGGCATGTCAACAACGTGCGCAACCACTACGGCCTGCCGTGCGTGGTCTCGATCAACCGCTTCGACCACGACACGCCGGCCGAGATCGAGCTGCTCAAGCGCAAGATGGCGCACCACGAGGCGCCGGTCATTCTCGCCACGCACTGGGCGGACGGCGGCAAGGGCGCCGCAGAGCTCGCGCGCACCGTGGTCGATCTGATCGACAGGACGCCGGCGAACTTCAAGTACGTGTACGACGAGCAGCAGCCGCTGTGGGACAAGATGAAAACGATCGCCACCCGGATCTACGGCGCAGCCGACGTGGCCGCGGACAGCAAGGTGCGCGCGCAGATCAAGAAGCTGCAGGACGACGGCTATGGCCACTACCCGGTGTGCGTAGCGAAGACCCAGTACTCGTTTGCCGCGGATGCGGGCGTGCGCGGCGCCCCGAGCGGGTTTGTGGTCAACGTCCGCGAAGTGCGGCTCGCAGCGGGCGCCGGGTTCGTGGTGATGATCTGCGGCGACGTCATGACCATGCCGGGGCTGCCCAAGGTCCCTTCGGCGGAGAAGATCGATCTCATCGACGGGAAAGTGGTTGGCCTGTTTTGATTCTGAAACAGGCAGGAGTTTCGCCAGGGGCTGTTCTAGAATAAGGCGATGCTGGAGGAAATCCTGGGGCAGGCCTTCTGGATCGGCCTGCTGAAGATCATCGGCGTCAACATCATCCTCTCGGGCGACAACGCGGTGGTCATCGCGCTGGCGGCGCGCTCGCTTCCGCCGAAGCAGCAAAAGGCCGCGATCCTGTGGGGCTCGGGCGCCGCGGTCGTAATGCGGATCATTCTCACGGTGTTCGCCGTCGCCCTGCTCACGCTGCCGTGGCTCAAGCTCGTCGGCAGCCTGCTGCTGTTCTGGATCGGCATCAAGCTGCTGATCCCCGAGGAGGAAGATGCGGACATCGACGTGAGCGACAACCTGATCGCCGCGATCAAGACCATCCTCATCGCCGACCTGGTGATGAGCCTCGATAACGTCATCGCCGTCGCCGCGGCCGCCGGCGGCAGCCTCACGCTCCTGATCCTGGGCCTCGCCATCTCGATTCCGCTGGTCGTCTTCGGCTCGACCCTGCTGCTGCACCTCATGGAGCGCTGGCCGATCATCATCACCGTCGGCGGCGGCCTGCTCGGCTTCGTGGCCGGCGAGATGCTGGTTACGGACCCGGCGCTGAGGGACTGGTTCGCCGGCATGGGCGTGCATTTCGAAGGCGACAAGCCCAAGGTAGGCGGGGTGAGCCTCGAGCTCCTTGCCGGGGCGATCGGCGCTGTCATCGTAATCGCCGCCGGGACGTTGCTCGCCAGGCGCAAGAATGCCGCAGTGCAACCTGCGGCCAATCGGCCCCAGTCTTGACCGCGGTCAAGGGCCGCGTCGCGACCGGGGAATCACAATCTCGCGGGCAGCACCACGTTAGAATGGTGCGCAGCGAAGGGCACACTTACGGAGGATTCATGACACGCACGATCAGCAGGACGCTAGCGCTGGCGGCGGCGCTCGCGCTGCCGTTCCCGGTCCAGGCCTGGGAACCGACCCGAAACGTGGAGTTCATCATCCCCGCCGGCACCGGCGGCGGCGCCGACCAGATGGCGCGGGCGATCCAGGCAATCGTCGCCAAGCACAACCTCGCCAAGGTCGCGATCCTGCCGATCAACAAGTCGGGCGGCGCCGGCGCGGAGGGCTTTCTCGACGTGAAGAACTCGGCGGGCGAGCCGCACAAGATCATCATCACGCTGTCGAACCTGTTCACCACGCCGCTCGCGACCAACACGCCGTTCAATTGGCGCGACCTCACGCCGGTGCAGATGCTGGCGCTCGACAACTTCGTGCTGTGGGTGCAGGCGGACAAGCCTTACAAGACGGCCAAGGACTATGTGGAGGCGGCGAAAAAGGCCGGCCCGGGCAAGTTCAAGATGGCCGGCACCGGCGCCAAGCAGGAGGACCAGATCATCACCGTGGCGATCGAGGAGAAGACCGGCGCCAAGTTCACCTATATCCCGTTCAAGGGCGGCGGCGCGGTGGCGACCCAGCTGGTCGGCGGCCACGTCGACTCGACGGTCAACAACCCGATCGAGGCCGTGGCGCAATGGCGCGGCGGAAAGCTGAAGCCGCTGTGCGTGTTCGAGCTCAAGCGCATGCCGTACAAGGCCAAGGTGACGGACAAGATGTCCTGGGCCGACATCCCGACCTGCAAGGAGGCCGGGCTCGATATCGACTATCTGATGCTGCGCGGCATCTTCATGCCGCCCGGGGTCGGCAAGGAGCACGTCGACTACTACCTCGGCCTGTTCGCGAAAATCTTCGAAACGCCCGAGTGGAAGGACCTGATGGAGCGGGGCGCGTTCAACCAGTCGCGGCTGAAGGGCAAGGAGTACGCCGACTGGGTGGCGAAGGAGGAAGCGCGCCATCTTTCGCTCATGAAGGCCGCCGGCTTCGTCGCCGGCAAGTAGCGCGCGGTTGGGCAAGCGGCGCGCCGGCTTCCGGCGCGCCGCAGTTTTGCGGGGGAAGGGGAAAAGATGTCGGAGCAGCCCGGCGGACGCGCGGCGTTTCGCTACAAGAGCGCGGAGATCGCCGTGGCGCTCATTCTGATAGCGCTCGGCGCCCTGATCGCGTTCGACAGCCTGCGCATCGGCGCGCGCTGGATCGCCGACGGCCCGCAGACCGGCTACTTCCCGCTGTACATCGCTTTGATCCTGTGCATCGTCTCGGCGGTCAACGTGGTGCGCGCGCTGCGCATCAAGCCCGAGGCGAACCGGAGCTTCGTGCAGGTCGGGCAGCTCAGGCTGGTGCTCTCGGTACTGGTGCCCGCCGCGGTGTTCGTCGGCGTCATTTCCTGGACCGGGCTGTACCTCGCCGCGACGCTGTTCATCGCCTTCTTCATGTACCGCCTGGGCGGCTACCCGTGGTGGAAGGCGGCGAGCGGCGGCGTGGGCGCCGGCGTGGTGCTGTTCGTGCTGTTCGAGATCTGGTTCCTGGTGCCGCTGCCGAAAGGGCCGCTCGAGCGGGCGCTGGGCCTGGGCTGAGGCGATGGACGAGATCCAGTCGCTGATGCAGGGCTTCGCGGTCGCGCTGACGCTGAAGAACCTGCTCTTCATGTTCGTCGGCGTGGTGCTCGGCGTGATCATCGGGGTGCTGCCCGGGCTGGGAGGCGCGAACGGCGTCGCGATCCTGCTGCCGCTCACCTTCACGCTCGCGCAGACGCCCGGCGGAACCACCACCGCGATCATCCTGCTTTCCTGCATCTATTGGGGGGCGTTGTTCGGCGGGGCGATCACCTCGATTCTGTTCAACATCCCGGGCGAGCCCTGGTCGGTGGCGACCACCTTCGACGGCTACCCCATGGCGCAGAAGGGGCGCGCCGGCGAGGCCCTCACCGCCTCGTTCACGGCGTCTTTCTTCGGCGCGCTGGTGGCAGTGATCATGATCACCTTCGTGTCGCCGATCATCGCCGAGTTCGCGCTCGCCTTCGGCCCGCCCGAGTTCTTCTCGGTGTACCTCCTCACGTTCTGCGCGTTCGTCGGCATGAGCAAGGAGCCGCCGTTCAAGACGCTCGCCGCGATGATGCTCGGCTTCGCGCTCGCCGCGGTCGGCACCGACACCGTCACCGGCACGCTGCGCTTCAACTTCGGCTCGATGCTGCTGCTCAACGGCTTCAACTTCCTGGTGGCGGT
>Ga0156283_1219_pt1 | contig 17990 bp, 18 predicted proteins | sample RifCSPlowO2_12_FD_107932 | JGI IMG/M metagenome (GOLD analysis project Ga0156283, IMG submission 107932) | Betaproteobacteria bacterium RIFCSPLOWO2_12_FULL_65_14 | reverse complement strand
CCGCATCCGGGGGCGCAGCCACGCCGCGAAGCCGCGCTCCGCGAGCTTGCCTTCGGCGAGCGCGAGCATCGCGACGTACTTCTCCTCGTCGGTGGCGACGAGCTCCGCGCCGTTCAGCGCAAGAAAGGTCCTGTAGGCGACATGCGCCGCGCGCTTGTTGCCGTCCACGAACGGATGATTGCGCGCGATTCCATACGCAAGCGCCGCCGCGAGATCGGCGAGATCAGGCGCCGGATCGCCGTAGGCGTGCAACTGCTGCGGCCGCGCGAGCGCCGATTCCAGCAGCCCTTCGTCGCGCACCCCCGCACTGCCGCCATGCTCGGCGAGCTGGCGATCGTGGATCGCGGGAACGAGCGCCTTCTCCAGCCAGACGATCATCGCGCGGCTTCAGCTCGCGGCGAGCTTGCGCAGCACGTTGCGGTCCTCGCGCATCACACGCTCGGCGACCTCCATCTGCTTGGCGAGCTTCGGATCGAAGGGAGAGAGCTTGATGCCATCCGGCAGCTCCGTCGCGTAGAGCGTGTCGCCCTTTTCGAGCCGCAGCCGCGCGAGCAGCTCCTTCGGCAGGATGATCCCGGCGGAGTTGCCGACGGTCGTGATCTTGATTTTCATGGGGATGCCTCCGGCTGTCATTATAACGTTCGTTATATCCGCGAGGGTCGATGAGCTCCAATTTTCAGGGTTGGGCGAGAACAGTGACGCCGGCATCGATGCGCCGCCATCGGCCTGCGGGCGCTGCGGGAACCGCAACCATGACGTCTCGTCTCGTGAACAAGCCGGACAGCCTGACTTTAATTCGGCAACCGGCTGTTGCCGATTCGAAGGTAGTCCGGAAAGGGACCATGCTTCGACCACAGCCAAGCGCAAGAGCTTGCGCTGCCGCCGCATACGCAGCACCCGTTTTGACACCGGGCCGGTACTCGACATGTTGAGTTGGATCGCCAGGCTCCTGCGACGCGACGGCCGGCAAGCGCCGGCGCGCGAGCCGCTTGAGCGCTCGCCGGCAGGGGCCGATAATGCCGTTCATGGACTGGAAACAGGCGATCGAACGCTGGCGCGCCCTCCCGCAGAAGGATCAAGCCCGCATCCGCCGCGACCGGATCCCGCTGAACGTGGCCGAGAGCATGGCCTTCGAGGGGGAACCGGTGGAGCTGGCGGCGCTGCGGGCGGAGCTCGCGCGCCTCGACACGCTACCCGCTACGTCGAAACACGCCTTGGCGTCTTAAGCTACGCCGAGCTCGCGCCGCATCTGGCGCGCAACGTCCTGGCACTCGAGAAGAGAATCGAAGACGGCGAGTTCGAACACGCCGTTCTCGACGACGCGCTTCTCCTTCGGTTTCATTCCCTGATCTGCGGCGACCTCGTGCCGCAGCTTGCCGGCTGGCGGCGAACGAACGTCGCCGTCGGCGAACACGAGCCGCCGGACTTCTTCAAGGTGCCGGCGCTCGTTCGCGAATACGGCCTCGACCTGCAAGCCCGTTTGTCCGCCGCCGGCGAGGCCGGCGGCATTCTGCTGGAGACGCTCGCCTTTGCAGAAGGGTGCCTGCTCTCCATTCACCCGTTCGCCGACTTCAACGGCCGGTGCGCGCGTGTCTGGCTGCGCGAGGTGCTGCGGCGGCTCGACCTTCCACCCGTACAACTTGCGCCGGGCGACGAACCGGCCCGAAGCGAATACCTGGCTGCGCTGCGTGCCGCGGATCAAAACGACTGGCGGCCGTTGAGTGAAATCTGGCGGAGGCGGTTTGAGAATGCGTGATTCGCGATGCTCGAGCCGCGTCCTCGTTTCCCGGAGCCGCCTGCGCGTCGGCGTCGAGATCGAACAAATCAAGCGGATCGCACGGATGCCACGGACGTTGCAGGCGCCGGCTCTTTCGTCAATGCCGTCAAACGGGAACGAGCGATGAGTTACGCAAATTTCTTCGGACGCGCAACACGCGATGAGGCGCACTCGGACGGCCTGAAGCCATTTCCCTATCAGTGCCGTCTCGCCGAAGAACCATGGCCTGAACTGCTCGACGTCCCGACCGGTATGGGCAAAACCGCTGCGGTCGCGCTGGCCTGGCTATGGAAGCGCGGCTGGCGCGAAGGGAGACGCGAGGCCGGCCCGGACGCAGAGACACCGCGGCGGCTCGTGTACTGCCTGCCGATGCGGGTGCTGGTCGAGCAGACGGAGCGGAACGCCCGTCGATGGCTGGAGAACGTCGCGGTTGCGGGGATGCCTGGCGAAAACAAGGTCTCGGTGCACCTCTTGATGGGTGGCTCCGAAGACGTGAAAAAGCCGACTTGGGCCGACTACCCGGAAGAAGACGCGATCCTGATCGGCACCCAGGACATGCTTCTTTCGCGCGCGCTGATGCGCGGCTACGGAATGAGCCGATATCAGTGGCCGGTGCACTTCGCCTGGCTGCATAACGACGCGCTGTGGGTGTTCGACGAAGTCCAATTGATGGGGCCGGGCTTGAAGACCAGCGCTCAACTCGAAGCGTTTCGCCGGAAGATAAGTTCGTCTTCGCGCAGCCGCAGTCTATGGGTCTCGGCCACGCTCAAGCGAGACTGGTTAAGAACGGTAGATTTCGATCCCGCATCAACGATCCCGCTGGCGCTGAGCGAGGAGGAAAAGAAGGCACCCGCAGTTCGGGAGAGACGTGAGGCGGTCAAGGTTCTGACGCGCTGCGATGTGGCGCTCATCTCGACGAAGCCTTCCAAGCCGGAAAAGGCGGAGGAAAGCGAGAAGGCCGACAAGCTGACGAGCGACGACATCAAAACTTACCTCAAAGCATTGGCTGACCGGGTTCTTACGGCGCATCAGCCGGGCACCACCACGCTTGCGATCCTCAACACTGTCGAGCGGGCGGCGTGGGCATTGCAAGCGCCGGAATGAGACGTTTCACTCCCCACGAAAGAGAACCGTGACATTCACAGACTTCTTCCCTGACTTGACTTTACTCGAAGGGCCACATCACTGGCAGGCGGATTTGGCAGAAGATGATATCTGCCGCAATCGCCTGATCCGAATCCCAACTGGGTTCGGGAAAACTCTAGGTGTGCTAGCGGCTTGGTCTTATCACAGATCGCACCGTCAGGACGAGCGATGGCCGCACCGCCTTGTCTGGTGCCTTCCCATGCGCGTGCTGGTCGAGCAGACTGAGCAGGAAGCCCGTCAAGCCCTGAAGAAAGTCGGTTTGCTCTGGGACGGTAATTCAGACCACACAGGAAAGGTCGGCGTCCATTTACTGATGGGCGGTGCCGACGGCGGGGACTGGCATCTTTATCCCGAGCATTGTGCGGTGTTGATCGGCACGCAGGACATGCTGCTCTCACGAACTCTGAACCGCGGCTATGCCGCGCCTCGCGCGCGATGGCCGATGGAATTCGGCCTGCTTAACCAGGATTGCCTTTGGGTAATGGACGAGGTGCAGTTGATGGACGTGGGACTTGCCACATCTGCGCAGTTGCAGGCTTTCCGCGAGGATAGTGCCGACAATGGGCAAGCGTTACGGCCCTGTCGAACCTGGTGGATGAGCGCCACCTTGCAGCACGGCTGGTTGCAGAAAAGTCCCGACACGCTCAAGTTGGCAGCCTCGCTGTCGCAAACGGCGATTCCTGCAACGAAGCGCACCGGCCACCTGTGGGATGACGTGCACAAACCTTGCCGGTTGGAACCCGTCAAGGACGAGAAGAAACTGGCCGAATTGATCGCCACTCAGCATATTGGAACGGGGCGCGGCACAAACGGGCCGACACTGGTAGTGGTCAATACCGTTGATCGAGCCGTGCAGGTGTTTGAAGCGCTGCAAAAGAACAAGGCTATCAAGGGAAGTGATCTGCGCTTGGTGCATAGTCGCTTCCGTCCCCACGAACGTGCATCTTGGCGTGAGGAGTTTCTAAATCGCAACGCATGCGCGCAGAACACTGACCGCATCATCGTAGCCACACAGGTGGTCGAAGCCGGCGTCGATCTCTCGGCGGCGCTGTTGATTACCGAATTGGCACCATGGCCGAGTCTGGTGCAGCGTTTGGGACGCTCGGCTCGTTGGGGTGGTGAGGCACGAGTCATCGTCGTCGACTTCAATCCAACGGATGATAGGAAGGCGGCTCCTTACAGCAAGGATGAACTGGACGCGGCCCGCGAGGCCTTGGGCCTATTGCAGGATGTCGCACCGCTACACCTGGAGGTATTCGAGGAACAGCACGCCGATTTTCTTACCCGGCTATATCCGTACGACCCAAAGCATTTGCTGCTGCGACACGAACTCGACGAACTGTTCGATACCACCCCCGATCTTTCCGGCGCCGACATCGACATCAGCCGCTTCATTCGCTCAGGCGAGGAGCGCGATCTGCATGTCTTTTGGGCCGATGTGCCGGAGAAGGGTGCACCAGATCCGAAACTGAAGCCCTCGCGGGAAGCGCTGTGCGCCGTGCCGTTCCTCAAGGCGCGCGACTGGTTGTGCGGAAAGGAAAGCGGAAGCGCGAAAGCGCCCAGGCTCAAGAAGAACATGCGTGCCTGGGTCTGGGATTGGCTCGATGGAAAATGGCGCCAAGCCGAGCGGCGCGACCTCTATCCGGGCCAAACGGTAATGGTCGCCGCTGACTGTGGAGGATATGACCCTGAGAAAGGATGGTCGCCCGATAGTTCAGCAAACGTAACGCCTGTGGCGGCCGTGATACCCGAAGCCACCGAACAGGCCGACGCCGCTCAAGACGACGAATCCTTGAGCGCGTACCCCTGGCAGACCATCGCCGTGCATGGGCGCGAGACGGGCAGGCTGGCCCGCGAAATCACTGACATTCTTGCCAAGGAACTGGCCGACCTGTTCGATCTCGCCGGTCGTTGGCATGACGTGGGAAAGGTTTTCCCGCCATTTCAGGGATCGATTGTCTCCGCCGACCGGCCAGCGCGAAGCGATCTTGCCAAGGCGCCGAAAGAAGCCTGGCTGCCTGTCAACAAACTCTATCCGATGGATAACGGCGGGCGCCGCTGCGGCTATCGCCATGAACTCGCCAGCACTCTGGCACTGTTTGCCGTCTTGCAACGCCATGCGCCAGACCATCCGGCTTTGCTTGGCCCTTGGCGCGAACTGCTTAACAAGGCTGGTATGCCGCCGCACAAAGCCACACCACCCGATGCGCCATCCAATCCACTGGAGCGGGAGATACTTGCTCTCGATGCCGACCGTTTCAACCTTCTGGCCTATCTGGTCTGCATTCATCACGGCAAGATACGGCTCGCCTGGCACGCCTGCCCCGCCGATCAGACGGCTGCCGATGAGCAGCCACGCATCCGCGGTATCCGCAATGGCGACATCTTGCCGCCGCTGGTCCTTTCCGCCGCCGACCGCACGCTTCACCAGTTGCCCGAAACTCTCCTCGATCTGGCTCCTGCCGCCGCCGGTCTCAACCCGCGCACTGGCGCGGGCTGGACGGAACGCGTGCTGTCGTTGCTCGATCGTCATGGCCCTTTTGCACTCGCTTGGTTAGAAGCCTTGTTACGCGCCGCCGACCAGCGCGCGTCGCGCCTGCCCAATGTGCGCGATGAACTATTAAGTCCGGAGGTGAAATCGTGATCGTTCATGACCTCGACGGCTGCGCTCCGACACCACTCGCCCATTACCTCAAGGCTCTCGGCATCCTGCGTCTGGTGGCCGAACAGGCTGACTCGCAGGCACGAGGATGGTGGGATGGGGATCGGTTCCGGCTGGCTACGTCCCGTTCCTTCGATGAGTTGCTCAGCTTCTTCATGGACGATTACCGTCCAACACCTCTGTTGGCACCCTGGAACGGAGCATCCGGGTTTTTCCGTACGTGGGATGCCAAGAAAAAGAAATTGCGGGAAAGCAAGAATGGGCGAGCACTCCAATCGCTGATCTCTCAGGAGGCTGAGCGTTGGAAACCTTTTCAGGAGACGTACCGGATCGCCGTGGAAGCGGTTGGTAGCGTTCTCAAGGAGGTCAATGTCGATAAGTTGCCCGGCAAAGAGCGTGGACGACTGCTTATCGTTCCGAAAGGAGAAGGGCCGGTTTTTCCAGTAGCCGACAAGGATAACGACAAGGCCATTATTCAAAGAGCGATGGCGCGAGCTTGTTCGGATAGGGGCCTTTATCGCAGCGCTATTGTCGATATGGGTGAGGACTTTGGCTACCCAAGCCTTTGGGGTTCCGGTGGCAACGATGGTGCAATCGACTTCACGGCCCGTTATTTTGAAAACCTCGAGCAGGCGCTTATTGATGCTGACAAGCAAACGTCGCGTGGATGGCTGTTGTCCGCGCTCCGGACGGAACCGGCAAAAGCGCTTTTGACAAAAGCTGCGGGGAAGGTCGGTCAATTCTTGCCCGGGGGGGCGGGAGGAGCCAACAGCGTCAATGGCCCTGGTTCTCAGCATGATACTTTGCTCAATCCATGGGACTTTATCTTCATGTTGGAAGGAGCGGTTCTATTTACCGCTCACGCCACCCGCCGGCTGGGGACATTGGAACAATCCCGCGCTGCCGCGCCTTTCGCTGTAGGCGCTCAGGGCGCTGGCTACGCGAGTGCCGCCGACTCTGATGAAAGTGCACGCGGCGAACAGTGGATGCCACTGTGGGCGCAGCCGATGGCGCTCGATGAATTGCGACGCTTGTTGGCAGAAGGCCGTGCACAGATCGGCGCACACTCCGTGCGCGAACCGCTCGACCTCGCCCGTGCTGTCGCTCGGCTCGGTACTGCGCGCGGCATTGCAGCCTTTCAGCGCTATGGCTACATCGAGCGCAACGGTCAGAGCAACCTGGCCGTTCCTCTTGGCCGCTTCGTCGTACCTGACCATATTTCGCCACGCCTGGCATGCTTAGACGATCTCGATGCTTGGCTGCCGCGCCTGCGTCGTGAGGCGCGCAACAACAATGCTTCCAATCGCCTGAAACTCACCGAGCGGCGCTTGGCGGATGCCCTTTTTGCAGTGATCCAGCATCCCGATGAACCCAGCCGCTGGCAATCGGTGCTGCTGGCGCTGGCCGAGATTGAGGCAGTGCAGATAACCGGCAGCGGTTACCAGGCCGGGCCGGTGCCGAAGTTGAGACCGGAGTGGGTGGAAGCAGCGAACGATAACAGTCCGGAATTCCGCTTGGCCCTCTCGTTCGCGCTACAAGCCAGTGCGTTCAAGCGGGAAAGCGGTATGCCTTTGAACCCTATACAGGCTTCCATTCGTCGTCACTGGCTGCCGCTCGACAGGGAAAAGCCATGGAAATTCGCCACGACGGGCACAGGCAGCCAGACTCGCCTGCAAGCCGGGGCGGACGCAGTCATGCAGGGGCGCCGAGGCATTGACGACGCCAGCGCGATGGTGGAACGTCGGCTGATCGAGGCTGCGCAACGGGGCCAGCGCCACTTGCCGCTTCAGGCAGCCACAAGAGCCGCAGCCGATCCGGCCGATCTCGCTACTCTCATTGCTGGCGCGGTGGACATGGACCGAACTTTAGCTTTGGGCCGTGCCCTGATGGCATTGGATCGCGAGTTGTGGCCGCAACAGTTCATTTCGCTGAGTCGACCACAGCATACCGAGTGGCCCGATGACGCTTGGTTCGCGATCCGTCTGGCCATGTTGCCCTGGCCATTACCCGACGGCCGGCGCATCGGTGTCGATCCAGCCATCCTGCGACGTCTCGAGAGCGGCGACGCCGCCACAGCCGTTGAACTGGCTCTTCGCCGCCTGCGTGCCGCCGGTATTCAGTCGACGGTGCGAGTGGCCTCGGTATCGCCCGAAATCGCGCGCCTCTGGGCAGCGGCCCTCGCTTTCCCTATTTCACAACACACAGCGAAAGCCTTTGTCCGCCGCCTTGACCCCCATTCACTAATGGAGACCGCGTAATGACTCTCGATCTTTCCAAACTCGACAACACCCATCGCCTGCTGTTTTCGATTCCACTCGTCCCGTTGCAGGGGAAGCGCTTTCAGCCTACGGGTTTCCCTGGACTCGGCGCCGCCACCTTTCAAACCAAAGATGGTCAGTGTTTGCTGGTGGAGAGCGCGCAAAGCATGGCCAATCGGCTGGAGCTGACAAGCTGGGATGAGGCGAATCAGGACATCAAGAATGAGCTGCAGGGACTGTCTCATGTACGGGTATTGCGAAACAAGAAATTCCTGACTGACACTCTGCTGGAATCGCATCGCATCAATAGCCCTTATCTGCTCGAGGGGAGTGACAAAACATTCTTCAATGCCTTGAAAGCAGACCTGGGCGGATTGGAAGAAGGCCCGATTGACCGTCGCAAACTTGCCGAAATTCTTTTGAAGTATGACATCGGGTCTCTGCTCCATGGCGTGTTCCTAGCTAAGAAGGACTTGGCTGGTGGTCGCCTGCGGGTGGCGCGTGCCGTGTCTGCTTTTATCGAGGCCGACGGTGTGCGGGTTGCCGCTTCAGGCGGAGTCAAGAACGATCATGTGAATCCGTCGGGCGAAACCAAGTCCGGTTTTGGCAATGTTCCCTTTGCACGCGACGAGTTCACCGCCGAACGTACCACCCTCTACGTCAATATTGACCTCGCTCAGCTCCGTGGCTACGGTTTGGGAGCCGATGTGGAGCGCCTGCTTATTCTGCTCGCGCTGTACAAGTTTCGTGCGCTGCTTGATGGCAATTTGCGGTTGCGTACTGCCTGCGATCTGCGTGTGGACTCAGATACCATCACTGCCAATGTGCCGGATGGCTACAAGCTTCCGCCCTTGACCGAACTGGCCGCTGATCTCAAACCCGCAATAGAAAAGTGCCGTGCCAAGATGACCGTGACCGAGGTCACCTTCAACGATGCGTTGAAGAAAGGCAAGGAAGAGGACAAAGCCGCGGACGACAATGCCGATGACGATGAAGCCAGCGAGGATTGAGCATGCCAACGCTGATACTGCGCTTTCCCGGGCGGCGCTATCACGCTACGCCGTGGGGGCATCACGTCAACGAAGGTCAGATCGAATGGCCGCCGTCTCCGTGGCGCTTATTGCGGGCACTGATCGCCACCGGCTATGCCACGTTGCAGTGGCCGGGCGGTGGTCCGCCACCCGTTGCGCGTTCGCTGATCGGGAAACTGGCCAGCAGGTTGCCGCGCTATCGTCTGCCGCCGGTTGCCGGCGCGCACAGCCGGCACTACATGCCACTGGCGAAACTCAGGAACGGCCGCGAAGAAACGACCTTGGTCTTCGACACCTGGGCTCAAGTCGATGACGGAAAGTTGGTAGTCAGTTGGGATATAGCGCTGACGGACGAGGAAACCCTTCTGCTTTCGGGATTGGCTGAACGTCTAGGTTACGTGGGACGTTCAGAAAGCTGGGTGATAGCTCGCTTGGCCAAGCCGGACGAAGCATTACCAAGCGGTGAGGAATGTAGACCCTGTGAGGAAATGCCAGCCCCGGGCAGAGGATGGGAGCAAATCCCGTTGATGACACCATTATCCAGTGCGTCATATGGGAAGTGGCGGCAGGCAACGTTGGATGTTGAATTGGCGAAACTGCCCGTGGCCCCCGGGGTGGCGGACGCGTCCAAGAAAAAACTCGATAAGGACGCAAAGAAGGTGCTCGCGCAGCGCAAGGAAGCAGAGGCGCAATATCCAGTCGATCTTGTGTCTTGTCTTCAGGCGGAAACCGACTGGTTGCGTCAATGTGGCTGGAGCCAACCGCCCGGAAGCCGCCGGGTGTTCTATTGGCGCAAGACCGATGCCTTGGAGGCTGGCGCGCCGAAGGCAAAACCACGCGCCGTCACCGCGCCTCCGGTCGAAGCTATGCTGCTGTCGATAGCCACGGCGAGCGGCAACGATCATGCACTTCCCTCGGTCACGCGAACCCTCCCGCAAGCCGAATTACTCCATCGGGCGTTGGTGAGTCTTGCGGAAAGACAAGGTATTCACTCCCGCGCCTTGACAGGTTGCGACGAGAAAGGCAGGCCGCTACTCGGACCTCACGACCATGCTCATATTCTGCCGCTGGACTTGGACGGCGACGTCCATCTTGACCACATCCTTCTCTGGGCGCCGATGGGGCTGAACCATCGAGATCAAGCCGCAGTGCGCGCCGTGCGCCAAACCTTTACCAAAGGCGGGGTCGGTCCGCTCAGGCTCGCACTGGCGGGGTCTGGGGAACTCTCCGACCTGTCCGGCCTGCCTGGCACGTTCGGCGATGGGCTGCGCGCGGTGCTGGGTTCGCACGTTGCAGCCACCGTATGGAGAAGCACCACACCTTTTGTGCCGCCCCGTCATCTCAAGAAGCGTGGACGCAACACGATCGAAGGGCAAATCGCCGCTGAATTGACTGCGCGCAGCTTCCCACCGCCTGCCGAGGTGCGAATGGTTGATCCCCACGAAGATGAACGCGCGCGACGCCACCGGCACTTCGTGCGTTCCCGTCGGTATGGCCCCGCTGCACCTGTCGATTGCGGGTTTACGCTGGAACTGCGATTTTCGAATCCCGTTCGAGGACCCATGTGCCTGGGCTACGGAAGCCACTTCGGCCTCGGCCTTTTCGTCCCCTGGAACACATGAGGCGAAACCAAGGAGGGTCACTTCGACTCGCTTTTGCCCGCCGGCTCCGCAAGCCTTATCCAGTGCCGGAGTCTGCGATTCACGCACACTCGCGGCACTCCATGCCCGGCAAGGACGACAGACGCACGCTGGTGTTCGACGCCTTCGCCCGGGTCGCGGATGACGATCCCGTCGTCATTGTCTGGCCGAGGCTTGCCCTGGATGCACCGCAAACCGAATTGCTCGACGCCCTGCTTGAGAATTTGGGCTTCCTGGGTCGCGCCGAGTCCTGGGTAGACGCTCGCCGCGCGCCGGCGCCAGTGAACTTCAACTGCGTGCCCGCTGCCGAATCCGTGGATCCTGAAACAGGGGGGGTAACGGGCGAGATCGTGCGTCTGATGGCACCGAGCACGCCGGAGATTTACCGCGCATTCCGTTCGGGAAAGCTTGAAGCCGCCGGGATCAAGGTCGATTCAGCGAGGCGCCCGCCCAAGCTCAAGCCGGACCAGAAGAAGCTGCTGACCACCCTTCCCGAGGACTGGCTGAACGCCATTAGTGTGGAAACCAGCGAGCTCCTGGCCGCCGGCTGGAGCGCGCCGCCCTGTGCGCGGACGGTAAGCTATCGCCGGCCGCTGCACGCGCTCAAGACCACCGCGCCGAAGGTCGTCCGCAAGCCGGCGATCGTCAGGCCGAATACGACCGTCACCACTGCACGCTTCGTGCTCTACGGCAAACCTTTTCCGCGCTTCGAAGACGCGGTACGCACGGGCGAGGCCCTGCGCGCTGCCGCGATGGGCCGCGCCAAGCGTCTGCTTGGCCCCGATGCTCTGCCCACCTTGCTTTCCGGGCATGACTTGGGCGAGCACAACCGTCACGCGCATGCCTTCTGGCTGCCCGATCCGAATGGGCGCGGCGAGATCGAGCATGTTCTCGTGCACGCTCCGGGCGGTTTGAGCCTTGAGGCGATGCGCGTACTGACTGCCCTTCAACAGATCAAGCGCGGCGAAGGCGAGCCGCTAAGGCTGATGCTGGAGGGGTTCGGCGCTGCATCGCTATTCGACAGGGTTACACCCCTGACCGGTGAAAGCGCGGTATGGCGAAACGTAACGCCCTATCTGCATCCATGGCACCTCAAGAAGCCAGCGATGCGCACGCCGCAAGCCACCGCGGCGGCCATCCTCGGTCAGCTACGGCGTGAATGGTGTGCGCGCGGCTCGGGGCTGCCGGACATCGTCGAAATCCGGGGACTGCCCTCGATTCAACACGGCGGCCGCGCCCTACGCCCGCTGCAATTCCACCGCTTCCGCCGCAAGAGCGGCCTCGTGCAACCCGACACGCTCGGACGCCTGATCGAATTGCGCTTCGCGCAGCCGGTACGGGGCCCTATCGCCTTGGGCTTCGCCTGCCACTTCGGCCTCGGCCTCTTCGTCCCTGTGATCGATGCCTAAACCGAAACGTCCGGCATTGAATCGCGCCCGCGAACACCGCATCACCTACGAAATCGTCGTCGACGCCTACACGCCCGAGGAGCGCGCGATCGGCTGGCATTGCTATCTCGACGACAAGCTTCGCTTCCCCTTCAATGCGAGGTGCATCTCAACCCGCAAAATTTCTCCTCTCAAGAAAGGCGAGGAGGTCGAGGTGGTCGGCATGGCGCCCTCGGACGATTGCATGAAGGAGATGTTCGTGATCGTCGGCTTCGCCGGCCGCAGGCTCGGCGTGCCGCTCGCTCAGCTCGATCCGGTGAAGCCGGACAAGGCGACGCGCGAGGCCATGGAGGACTGGCGCTACTGGCAGCAAATGGGGTGGGAATTCTGAGACCAACCGTTCGCCGGTAACGCGATCGGCCTGTTCGCGCCGCGCGCGAAGCGTAGACAGGGGGCGGATCGCTTGCCTGCCCTGCTTCGTTCTTATAACATGTCGAGCAGTTACATCCGGAGGCGCCGCGTGAACTTCAACGTCTACATCGACAAGCAGACCGGAGAGCGGCTGGAACGGCTGGCCAGGACCAGGCGGACATCGCGCAACGCGCTCGTCCGCGAAGCGCTCGCTCATCTTCTGGAGCGGGGGGCGAAGGCGGGATGGCCGCCGGAGGTGCTCGGCTTTCGGGGAATTCCGGCGGCGCGCCCGTTCGAGGCCGCGCGCCGGAGGCTGCGCGCTCCGCGGAAAGACCCGCTGGCTTGAGATATCTTCTCGACACCTGCGTCCTGAGTGATTTTGCGCGCGGCGACGCGAATACGCTCGATCGCGTCAAGGCGACGCTGCCCGGGCACATTGCGGTGTCGAGCGTCACCGCGATGGAGGTCGAGTTCGGCCTTGCGCTCGACGCATCGCGGGCGCGCCGGCTCGCTCCCGTGATGCGCGCTTTTCTTGGCGCGATTACCGTCCTGCCCTACGACGCCGGGGACGCGCGCGCCACGGGCGCACTACGGGCGGCGCTCCAGAAGAAAGGGCGTCCGATCGGCGCCTACGATGCGCTGATTGCCGGGTGCGCGCTCGCGCGCGGGCTCGTGCTCGTCACCTCCAACGAACGCGAGTTCAGCCGTGTAGGCGGTCTGAGGATCGAGAATTGGCGCAAGAAATAAATCGATGCCTCAACGCGTGCCGCTCGTTCAGCTCGAGCCGGTGAAGCCGGACAAGACAATCAAGGGCATCGACCGCGAGGAGGCGCAGCGCATCGTCGAGGCCGCACGCTCGACGAGGCGGCTTGTGGGCGCTATTGGATGGCGATGGGCCATGCGTTCTGATTGATGGGCGTCGTGGCGCGATTTCACGATCCCCATTCGGGCCTGTCAGTCTTCGACGGGGCGGGAAAACATCGCAATGCTCACCAGACAGCCGGCCGTGGAGTAAAATCCTTACGAGGTATTACTTTGGAGAACGCCCATGGCAACGGTGTCCGTGACCAGCAAGGGCCAGGTGACCATTCCGAAGCGGGTGAGGCAGGCGCTCGGCATCACCCCGGGCAGCAAGGTCGAGTTCGATCTCGACCGGGGCGGCGCGCGCCTCAAGCTGGTCAAAAAGCAGGTGCCCTCGCGCATCGCTGACGGTCCCGCGATCCTGAATTACACGGGACCCCGGATCCCTATCGCGCAGATGCATGGGGGTGTCGCGATGAAAAAGGCGAGCAAGCGTGCGCGCCGTTGATACGAACGTGCTCGTCCGCTACTACCTGCGCGACGATCCGGCGCAGGCACGCCTTGCCGAAAAGGTCCTCTCCGCCGGGGACGTGTTCGTTCCCAAGACCGTCGTGCTCGAGCTCGAATGGGTATTGCGCTCGGTGGTCGAGCAACCGGCCGCCAAGGTCCTGGATTGCCTTGCGCACTTGATCGCCCTGCCGGGAATCACGATCGAGGACCCCGAACAGGTCGAAACCGCGTTGCGTCATTGTCGAGACGGCGCCGACTTCGCCGTTGCGCTGCATCACGCGGCGAGCCATGCGTGCAGCGAAGTCCTTACGTTCGACGACCGACGGTACGTCCGCCGGGCGGCAAGGCTCGGTTTCAAGCCGCCGGTCCGGCTGCTGGCCGGTTGACCGGCTACTTTGGTCTCGGGTTGTTCGACCCCGCCATGGATGCGTAAGCCGGCGTCGAATCGCATCCGCGAACACCGCATCGAGCAGGAGATCGTCGTCGACGCCTGCACCTCCCGTCTGTTGCGGGCTTCGCGAGCTACGCCCACAAGCAGGAAACCGGCGCCGCGAACAACCGCTCTCCGAACGGGACCGCCTGCGCTCCGTCGTAAAGAACCACGCCGAGCCTGAATTCCTTCCCGCAGGCACCGGCCAGTTTGCGCAGCCCCCTGAAGTCGCCGGCGCCGACTGTCGCCGCCGCCTTCACCTCGATGCCGACGACCGCGCCGTCGTGGTTTTCGATGACGATGTCGACTTCATCCTGGTCCTTGTCCCGGAAATGATGCAGGGCGCAGTCCTCGCCGAACCATTCCGCCTGCTTCAGGACCTCGGAAAAGACGAAGGCTTCGAGCAGGGGCCCGAGGATCGCGCGGTTCTTCGCGATGCGCGCAGCGGCGGCGCCGAGTGTCGCGGCGAGCAGGCCCGAATCGAGGAAATGGAGTTTCGGCGTCCTCACCAGCCTCTTGAGCCGGTTGCGCAGCCACGGTTCCACGCGGCGCACGATGAACAGTTGCTCGAATACGCCTACGTACTTGCTCGCGGTCTTTTCGTCGAGGCCGATCCGGCCGCCGGCCTGTGCGAAATTGACGAGCCCGCCGGAGTGATGCGCCAGGGTCCGGAACAGGCGCGACATGCCGTCGAGCCTCTCCACTCCGGCGATGTCGCGTACGTCCCGCTGCAGGAGGGCCTTCACGTACTCGCGCGCCCATGCCTGCCGCCGCGGCAGGGTCTTGCGCCGGAGCATTTCCGGATAGCCGCCGGTCAGGACCGTGTGCACCAGATCATCGCCGGCGAGGACATGCCGCGGCGGCGCGATCCTGCCCGCGAACGCCGTCTTCAGAAACGAGGGTTTTCCACCCCTGACCTCGACTTGCGAAAGCGGCAGCAGGCTCACGACTTCCATGCGTCCGGCGAGGCTTTCGGAAACCCGGGGCAGCGCCAGGACGTTCGCGGAGCCGGTGAGCAGGAAGCGGCCCGGACGGCGATCGTCGTCGATCGAGCGCTTGATCGCGCGCAGCAGTTCCGGCGCGCGCTGTACTTCGTCGATGACCGCCCGGTCCAGGCCCCGCAGAAAGCCCGCCGGGTCGCCGCGGACGCCCGCCAGAACCGTGTCGTCGTCGAGGGTGACATAGGCCCGGTCCCGGCCGGCGAAGGCCCGGACCAGGGTGGTTTTCCCGGATTGGCGGGGCCCCGTGACCATGACGGCCGGCGTGTCCTTGAGCGCTTCCGTCACGCGGCGGGCGGAGAGGCGGGGAATCAGGGCGGAACCGGGAGCGGCCATGGCGGAACGTTGCTTCGTCCAATCCGGAATATTGTTTCGTCCAATCCGGATTATAGGGGCGTCCAATCCGGAAGGCCAGGCCGACAAACCGGACGGGCAGGACCCCGCCGCCGCAATAGTACCGTGCCGGGTTAGAATGTCCCATCTGGTTAACCAGGTGCGGAAAGCATGGACAAGCTGAGCGTGTGCGAAGCGAAAGCGCGGTTTTCCGAGGTGGTGAAACGGGCGGAGGAAGGAAAGCAAACGATCATCACCAGGCGCGGCAAGGCGGTCGCGCGCGTCGTGCCGGAGAAGGCGGCGCGCCCGGAGCGGTGGGACCGGTCCGGGGCGATCGACCGGATCGTCGAGTTCAGCAAGACTTGCCGTACCCGGCGCAAAGTCGACCTTCAGAAACTGATCGAGGAAGGCAGGCTGTAGCGCCGCTGATCGTCGACGCGAGCGTGGCGGTCGCCTGGTTCGTGCACAATCAGGCGACCGGCTGTACCGGATGGCGCGCGTCCATTTCGGGATGCGGCGCCGTCCGATCCGGATTCGGCGGCGCCGTATTTCATCGCTTGCCGCGCCGCCGGAGCAGCCCGCCTGCTTTCTTCGCCCGCGCCGGGGGCCGCGGCTGCGTCGCCGCCCGGGCCTTGCCTCGAGGCGCCGGTGCGGCGGGCCCGGCCATCTCGATGCCGAACATTTCCGCGAGCCCGGGGTCGCCGAGCAGCTTGCGCGCCGCCGGCGCTTTCTTCGCGAGCGGCAGGTCCTCGCCCGCGCGGGCGACGAGATCCTTCGCATCGACCTCGCGCAGCGTGAAGAGCAGCTCGGGCTTCTGGTCGAGCCGCGCGCCGATGCCGTAGAGCACCGCCGCGACGTGCTTGCACATCGCGGCCCAGTCCGGGCAACTGCACGCGAACGCGATTTCCTTCGGCGACGGAAAGAGCCCGGTTTCCGGCCGGCAGATGCGCTCCATGACGCCCCGGGAGAGGCGCCCCTGCAGCAGCTCGACCAGCGAGTCGATGGAGCGCGCGCAATCCCTGCCGAGCGCCTTCCAGCGCGCCTTCGGCAGCGCCGCGATGGTCACCGTGGTCTTGTAGATGTCCGAGCCGACCACCTGCGCCTCGACCTTGCCGGCGGCGATCCTGAGATCGATCACCGAGCCGTTGCGCACGTACGTCCGTCCGCGCGGCAGCCGGTTCGCGAAATCGCTGTAGCGCTCCATGTTGTCGCACCAGGCCTTGCCCCAGAAGGTGCCGGCGATGGCGCGGCCGGCGATCCTCACCGGCTCGAGCGCCGCGCCGTTGCGGGCAGAACGGGCCGCCGCGCGCTCGGCTTTTTTCCGGCGCTCGGCCGCGGAAACGTAGGGCTTCCAGCGAAAGAACATGCCTCAATCCTCTTTGCGCGCGGCGTGAATGTCGAGCGCGACCAGATCGAGCAGCTCGCGGTCGCTCATTTCGGTCAGCAGCAGCTCGGCGCCGCCCTCGAGCACGTCTTTCACGAGCTGCCGCTTGGACTCGATCAACAGGTCGATTTTCTCCTCGACCGTGCCCCGGCACACGAGCTTGTGCACCAGCACGTTCTTCGTCTGGCCGATGCGGAACGCGCGGTCGGTGGCTTGATTCTCCACCGCCGGGTTCCACCAGCGGTCGAAATGCACCACGTGCGATGCGGCGGTGAGGTTGAGCCCGGCGCCGCCCGCTTTGAGCGAGAGCACGAAGAACGGCACGCGCTCGTCTTCCTGGAAGCGCCGCACGAGGTCCCTGCGTTTTCCGACCGCGGTGCCCCCGTGCAGCACGAGCCCGGGGCGCCCGAACACCGCGCCGAGGAACGCGGCGAGCGGCTCGGCTGCCTCGCGGAACTGCGTGAACACCAGGACCTTTTCCTGCTTGGCGGCGATGACCTCGGCGATCTCGCGCAGGCGCGCGAACTTGCCGCTGTCCGTCTCCGCCCACGCCGCATCGCCCAGCCACTGCGAGGGGTGGTTGCAGAGCTGCTTGAAGCGCATCAGGAACGAAAGGACCACCCCCTTGCGCCGGATGTCCCGCGCCTCCTCGAGCTGCGCGGCGAGGTCCTTCACCGCGCGCTGATAGAGCGCCGCCTGTTTCGCGCTCAGGGAGCAGAACGCCTTCAGCTCGGTCTTGTCGGGGAGGTCCGCGATGACCGCTTTGTCGGTCTTCAGGCGCCGCAGGACGTAGGGGCGCACCAGCTCGCGCAGCGCGCCGTACGGATTGTGCTCGGCCTTCGCCAGGCGCCGGGTATAGGCCGCGAACGCCCTGTCCGAGCCGAGCAGCCCGGGATTGATGAAGTCGAAGATCGACCACAGGTCGGAGAGCCGGTTCTCCACCGGGGTGCCGGTGAGCGCGACGCGCTGCCGCGCGTCGAGCTTCTTGGCCGCGCGCGTCTGCCTCGCGCCGGGGTTCTTGATCGCCTGCGCTTCGTCGAGCACCGCCAGGCGCCACGGCACCGTTTCGAGCCAGGGCAGGCGCAGCAGCGAGCCGTAGCTCGCGATGACCAGATCGACGCCCGCGAGGCGCTGGGGACCGAGCGCGGCCAGCTCGGCGGCGGGTATCGCGGACGGATGCGCGACGAGCGCGTTCAGGCCCGGCGCGAAGCGCTCGATTTC
>Ga0156283_1174_pt2 | contig 18276 bp, 13 predicted proteins | sample RifCSPlowO2_12_FD_107932 | JGI IMG/M metagenome (GOLD analysis project Ga0156283, IMG submission 107932) | Betaproteobacteria bacterium RIFCSPLOWO2_12_FULL_65_14 | reverse complement strand
GGTTTTGTCCCCCTGACAAGGGGGCCGTGAGCCGCTCGCGTCGCGAGCGGGGAGCGGGGGGTTTCCCGCGCGACATGCAGGCCGAGGCCCAGCTCACCGCCTACGGCGCGCGCATGCACCTGCAGGTGCGCCTGCCGCGCGAGCTCGACTTCGACCCGGGGGACGGCCATCCCCTCGCGCTGCGCCTCGTGTGCGCCAACTCGGTCGACTGCCTCATTTCACCTTTATGCCGCTGCGCATGCTGCTCGGCTGGTACCGCTTCGTCTGCGCCAACGTCCTCGTGGTCGGCGCGACCCGCAGCCAATGGCGCCTTGTGCACCGCGAAGGCATGATGCCCGCCGACGTCGCGCCCCTTCTCCAGGCTGGCCTCGAGCTCGCCGGGCGCGAAAAGTCCGCCATCCGCGAGTGGCGCGCCACCCCCGTCCCTGCTCTGCGCCTGGGCGCCTTCGCTGACGGCCGCCTCGCCGCCGCCTGGGGCGTGCGCCTCGCCGCGCGCTTCCTGCACATCGCCGTCACCGGCTTCGACGCAGAGCTCGCCTTCCCCTTCGAGCCCGGCCCGCCCGGCGCCAAGACCCCGACCCCCTCTCGCCGCGTCCCCGGCAGCCCCGCGCGCTATGCACGGGAGGGTGCTCGATGCGCAGGACGTGGAGCGCCTCAGGTTGCATTTCGCTCGGATGACTCGGAGGCGCGTGGGCCATGCGTGAGGCCCGGGAGATGGCGGCGTTGGACGGAATTTCGCTGGTAAGATCAAATCCCATCGACTTGGGCATCGCCATGACCGCCACGGAACACGAGCTCCTCAAACGCATCACCGCGGATCCGAAAATCTTCGGTGGCAAGCCGATCGTGCGCGGCATGCGCATTTCCGTCGAGCTGATCGTCAGCCTGCTCGCGCAAGGCGAGACGCCGGAGGCGATCTTGAAGGACTACCCTGGCCTTACGCGCGACGACATTCAAGCGTGCCTCGCGTACGCGCACGCCGTCATTGCCAACGACTCGCTTGACGCGGTGCGAGTCGGTGGATGAGGTTTCTCGTTGACCGCTGCGCGGGGGCGACGCTCGCGCGGTGGCTTCGAGAAAAGGGCCATGACATCCGGGAGGCGCGCGAGCGCAGCCCCGATCCAGGCGATGAAGAGCTGCTCGCCGAGGCATTGGCGGAGCGAAGAGTGCTCGTGACCCTCGACAAGGACTTCGGTGCCCTGGTCTTTGCTTGGGGGAGCGGCCCATTGCGGTGTCGTTCGGCTGCCGGACGTGCCGCCGGCGCAGCGTATCGAGCTCTTCGAGCGGCTGCTCGCAGCACACGAACAAGACATGTCCGAAGGCGCGGTGGTCACCGTGCGTGGCGACCGCGTGCGCGTCTCGCGCTAGCTCGGCGTCCCTGGCTCACCCCCTGAGCCACCACCCTCCACACAATAGGCCTCCCTAGGCACACGAGGCTTCTCATGGAGGTGGCGGCCATGGCGACCTACTTCACCGGGCACGCCCGCGCCCGCCTGGCAAAGCAAGACCCCGCCGCCGCGCGCGAAGCCGCGCGCCTCGCCCGCACCTACGCGATCGTGGGATCCGACGGCATGGTGGTCACCGTCGGGCACCGCCGACCTCCTGCAGCGCGTGCGCTCGCCCTCGGGCCAGCTCTGCGGCACGATCGTCTGGGAGGCGAAGCAGACCAGGAACTGGCAGGCCGCCTGGGTGCGCAAGCTCAAGGACGACCAGCAGACCGTCGGCGCCGAGATCGCGGTGCTCGTCACCTCCGCGATGCCCAAGGAACAAAATGGCAGAAGCGGCGAGCCCTTCGTGCGCGAGTCCGACGTCTGGGTGACCCGCCTCGATGCCGCCCGCCCGCTCGCCGAGGCGCTGCGCATGACGCTGCTGGAAATGCACAAGCTTCGTCAGGCGAATTTAGGGAGAAGCGAGAAGATGGAGCTTCTCTACAACTACATCTGCAGCCCGCAGTTCGCGCAGCGGGTGAAGTCGGTGGTGGAGGGGTTCGAGGCGATGCGCAAGGACCTCGACGCCGAGAAGAACGCCATGATGCGCATCTGGAAGAAGCGCGAGATGCAGCTCACCCGCGTGACGACCGGGATGCTCGGCGTAGTGGGCGATCTGCAGGGGATCGGGCAAGAGGGGATGGCGCAGTTGGATTCGATTGCGGCTTTGCCTGGAACGGCGCAAGAGGAGGCGTCGGAAGTAGAGAGCGACGCGGCTTAGCAAGGCGTGAATTCTTGATCACCTCTTATCGGTTCAGCCTCTGCAAGGCTCATGGCGACGGGGCTCGATGAATTCGAGGCGTGGCTCAGCGCCGAAGAGGGCGCGCGCTTCGAATTCAAGGAAGCGAAGACCAATTTCCATTTCGACAGGCTGGTGCAGTACGCGGCGGCGATCGCGAACGAGGGTGGCGGAAAGATCGTTCTCGGCGTTACCGATCCCAGGCCGCGAAAAGTCGTCGGCACGAAGGCCTTCGTAAGCGTAGAGCGGACAAAGCAAGGGCTGATCGACCGCCTCCGCCTCCGATTCGAAGTCGAGGAGATGTCGCATCCGCACGGCCGCGTAGTCATTGTTCACGTTCCTGCGCGACCCCTTGGAATGCCGGTCCATGACAACGGCACCTACTGGATGCGCTCGGGCGATTCGCTGGTTCCTATGGCGCCGGACATGCTGAAGGGGATCTTCGAGGAGACCGGTCCGGATTTCTCCTCTGAAGTCTGTGCGGGAGCGACACCGGCGGATTTTGAGTCACGAGCGATCGAGGACTTCCGGCAACGCTGGATGCGTCATTCGGGCAACGCTGCGCTGGCCCGGCTCCCGGCGGAGCAGATTCTGTCGGACGCCGAGCTCCTCGTTGGCGGCCAGGTGACTTACGCCGCGCTGATCCTGCTCGGTTCACCGGCCGCGCTGGGCAAGCGCCTTGCGCAGGCCGAGGTGATCTTTGAGTACCGGTCGAGCGATGCCAGTTTGCCCGCGCAACAGCGTGTGGAGTACCGGCAAGGATTTTTCGCCTATTACGAGGACCTGTGGCGGAACGTCAACAGCCGCAACGACCGGCAGTCGTATCAGGACGGGTTGTTCCGACTGGAAATTCCGACCTTCGACGAGCAGGTCATTCGCGAGGCGATCCTCAATGCGGTAAGTCATCGGGATTACCGGCTCGGCGGGTCGGTGTTCGTGCGCCAGTTTCCAAGGCGCATGGAAATAGTGAGCCCGGGCGGACTGCCGGCGGGAATCACGCCCGAGAACATCCTGGACCGCCAAAGCCCGCGCAACCGTCGCATCGCAGAGGCATTCGCGCGCTGCGGGCTTATCGAGCGCTCCGGGCAAGGCATCAACCGCATGTTCGAGCAGAGCATCAAGCAGAGCAAGCCGCTGCCCGATTTCTCCGGCTCGGACGAGTACCAGGTCTCACTCGTAATCCGCGGCGACGTGCAGGATGCCGCGTTTGTCCGGTTCCTGGAGCGCTTGGGCGCCGAGCGGCTGGCGTCCTTCGGCACGCACGACTTCCTCGTTCTTGACGCCGTCAGGAACCAGCGCCCGGTGCCGGAGAACCTGCGGGAACGGCTCGACCGCCTGGTGGAATTCGGGGTCATCGAGCGACTGGGCCGCGGACGAGGCGCGCGGTTGATGCTTTCAAAGGCGCTTTACGCGGCGATGGGAGCAACCGGTGCCTATACGCGCAAGCGCGGGCTCGACCATGAAACGAACAAGGCACTCCTGCTCAAGCATCTCAAGGACGGCCGCGGAACGGGATCGCCGTTGAGTGAATTGCAACAGGTATTACCGGCGCTCTCGGCCAGGCGCGTACAGCGGCTCATGGACGAGCTGCGACAGGAGAAAAAAGTCCGCCTCGAAGGACGCCGCCGATGGGCGAGATGGTTCTTTGTCTCGCCAGGCGACGGATCTTAAATACCGGCGATCAGCGCAGGCGGTGTAAAGGCCGTATGAACGTGGTGAGATATCAAATACTTATAAAGCCCGCGGTAAAGCTGCGCGGGCAAATCCGTGTGTTAAAGGAAGGGTCTGTATCAAAGTGACTCAGGCACGAGCGGCTCGTGAGGCGATTACCAGGCACGGCTTTGTTCATGGTTCCGGCTTGTTCACTTTCCGTGGACAGGCGCCGGAAATGAACAATCTGTCCGGCGGCCGAGAAGCCACGCTCGTTTGCCATCGCCGCGGCCGCCGGTGTTGCGCTGGGCGCCGTCGGCGCCGTGTGCATCTGGGATGCAGATCACCCGCATGACGACCGGGGGCCAGTACCGGTCGGTCGACGCTGATGGGGCTGCAGGTGGGCTTGCCGCCGCTCGACTTCGGCGGCATTCGCGGCCGCGTCAGGCAGCGCTACATCGGCGCCGTGCACGCCGGGCTCGATCGCATGCTCGTCCCGCTCGCGCCGTTCGCCCTCATGGGGCTCCTCTGTGTGCTGGAAGGCCAGCGGCTCGCGGTATAGTTGCCTCAAGTCATAGATCACTCGGGCGTGGGCTCGTATCGTCGGGCGGCGCCTGGAAGGTGACGCAAGGGGGTCACAAATGACAAGAACGATCATGGTAGACGCCTCGGAGGAAGTCGTCCGCCCGCAGTGCAGCCACGCCGTCCGCTTTGGTGACTAACTCCGTCGCGACTGCGAGGCCTCCGGCCGGATCAGGGGAACCAAGGCTGCTTACGCCGACCCAGCTTTCCACGCACCTCGCCTGCGCGCATTACAGCCAGCTCGAGCGCAAGCGCCGAGCCGGCGAGCTCGAGGTCGAGTTCATGCCCGATCCACGGCTCGAAGCGATGCGCAGCCGAGGCGAGCAGCACGAGCGCGCCTACATCGAGCGCCTTCGCCAGGCGGGCTCGAGCATTGTCGATCTCCGGGAGAGAAAGGACCCGCGGGCCACGCTCGTTGCCATGCGCGAAGGCGCGCAGGCCATCGTGCAAGCGCCGCTCGGCAATGACGATTTCTCCGGCATCGCCGATGTTCTCCTGAGAGTCGAGGCGCCCTCGGCGCTCGGCGCCTGGTCCTACGAGCCGATGGATACGAAGCTTGCCCGCGAAACCCGGGCGGGCACGATCCTCCAGCTCTGCACCTACTGCGAGATGCTCGCCGCCATGCAGGGCGCGCAGCCGCTTCGCTTCCATGTCGTCACGCCGATGAAGGAGGAGGCTTACCGCACGGCCGACTTCGCCGCCTACTTCAGGCTCATCCGCTCGCGTCTGCGCAGCGCCGTCACGGAAGTTCCCACTCCTCGAACCTACCCGGACCCCGTCCTCCATTGCGACGTCTGCAATTACTGGAAGCACTGCGGCGATCAGCGTCGCCGCGACGACCATCCGTCCCTGATCGCGGACATCCGGAGCGCGCAGTCCCGGGAGTTCCAGCGCCAGGGCATCCCGACCCTCGCCGCCATTGCCGAGTGCGAGGGAAAGCTCCCCGCGGAGCCTGCGCGCGGCACCCGCTCGACCTTCGCTCGCCTGGGTCACCAGGCGAAGCTGCAGCTCCAGGCTCGAAGCCTGCCGCTGCCGCCGGTCGATGCTTTGCCCATCGAGCCGGGCCGCGGCCTCCAGCGCCTGCCCGAACCATCGCCGGGCGACATATACCTCGACTTCGAGGGCGACCCCTTCGTCGGCGATCAAGGCCTCGAGTACCTAACCGGCTATGCGTGGCGCGACGCGCAAGGCGCGCTCCGGTTCGAGCAGCACTGGGCGTTCGATCCCGCGGCGGAGAAGGCCGCGTGCGAGCGCTTCATCGATCTTGCGATGGAGCGCCTCGAGAAGCATTCGGCGCTTCACATCTACCACTTCGGCGCCTACGAGCCCTCCGCCCTGAAGCGCCTGTGCGCGCGCCATGCCACGCGCGGCGAGGCGCTCGACCGGCTCCTCCGCGGCGGATGCTTCGTCGATCTCCATGCCGTCGTGCGCGAGGCCTTTCGCATCGGCGTCGAGCGCTACGGCCTGAAGGAGCTCGAGCCTCTGCACCGGTTCGGCCGGAAGCTCGATCTGCGCGACGCGGCCCTTGCGCGCCGGGATCTCGAGCTCGCCATCGAGCTGGGCGACGGCGAGCGCATCACCCCGGAGTTCAAGGCGCAGGTGGCCGCCTACAACGGCGAAGACTGCCTCTCGACCGAAGCGCTGCAGAAGTGGCTCGAGCGCAAGCGCTCGGAGGCGCTCGCGGCGGGCCAGGCGATCGCGCGCCCCGCCCCGGCGGAGAGCGAGCCCAGCGACGAAGTGAGCGAGCGCGATCAGCGCATCGCCTCGCTCCAGGCCGCGCTCACCGGCGACCTGCCCGACAGCCCGGAGCGAACCGCCGAGCAGGCGGCGCGGGCGCTCCTTGCCTCGATGCTCGGCTACTGCCGGCAGGAAGAGAAGAACGCGTGGTGGGAGTTCTTCCGCCTGCGCGACCTGCCGGCGGCCGAGCAGCTCGAGGAGCGCGAGATGCTGGCGGGGCTCGAGTATCTCGGCGTGATGCCCAGGCAGGGAAAAGAAAGGAACGCGCGCCATCGCTATTCCTTTCCGCCGCAGGACACCGCCATCGATGTCGGCGACCAGGTCGTCTTCACCAAGGCTGAGGACCCCGCCCCCGATGGACCGGGCACCACTTTGACCGTCACCGAGATCGACCACGCCGGTTGCACAGTCGTCTTCTCCGTCGGCGCGAAAGCCGCAAACGCACGGCCGACCGCCGTTTTCCGGCACCAGGTCGTAGGGTGCAAGCCCATCGAGAACGCCCTCCTGAGCTTCGCCGAATCCGTGCGCGACCACGGCTTCCAGACCAGCGGCCCCTACGCCGCCGCGTCGCAACTCCTTCTGCGGCAGCCGCCCCGCCTGGGGTCAGGGCTGGAATTTGATAAGCGGAGCGACCAGACGATTTCGGCCCTGACCCCGAATTTGAGACGGCCGGGCGAGGATGTGCTGGAAGCAACCAAGCGCATCTGCAAGTCGCTGGACGGCGGCGTCCTCCCCATCCAGGGCCCTCCGGGCTCCGGCAAGACCTACGCCGGCGCGCGAGCCATCGCCGACCTTGCGAGGACGAAGAGGGTCGGCGTCACCGCCGTCAGCCACAAGGTGATCGACAACCTGCTCGGCGAGATCCACAAATTCATGCCGCCCGGCGCCCTCCGGCTCGTGCACAAGAACAACGAAGAGCCACCGCAGGGCATCGAGTATCTGGACGACAACGACGCCACGCTGAACGCTGTCCGCGCGGGCACCGTCGTCGGCGCCACGGTCTGGCTCTGGTCGAGCGACGATGCCGAGGGCTCGCTCGATTACCTGTTCATCGACGAAGCCGGCCAGATGTCATTGGCCCACGCCCTGGCCGGCGCCCGCGCCGCGAGGAACGTCGTCCTCCTCGGCGACCCGCAGCAGCTCGAGCAGCCCACCAAAGGCGCCCATCCCGAAGGCGCGGACGTCGCCGCCCTGGTGCACGTGCTCGGCAAGGACCGCGCGACCCTGGCTGACGCCCAGGGCCTGTTCCTCGATCGCACCTACCGCCTCCATCCCAGCATCTGCGCCTTCACTTCCGAGCTCTACTACGAGGGCCGGCTGCGGTCCATCGACGAGCTGGAGCGCCAGCGCCTGGAAGGCGACACGCCCTTCGCCGGCGCGGGCCTCTTCCTCGTCGAAGTCCCGCACGAAGGCAACCAATCCCGCTCCAACGAAGAAATCGACGCCGTCGCTCGCATCGTCCGGCACCTTCTCGCGGGCCTGCAGTGGACCGACCACGAAGGCCGTACGCGTCCGCTCGGGCCTTCCGACTTGCTCGTCGTCGCGCCTTACAACGCCCAGGTCAGCGCCCTGCGCCGCACCTTGGCTCCGCTCGGCGTCACCCGGGTCGGAACCGTCGACAAGTTCCAGGGCCAGGAAGCCCCGATCGTCATCTACTCCTGCACCGCCTTCTCGCCGCAGGATGCACCCCGCGGCATGGCCTTCCTCTACGACCCACACCGCTTCAACGTCGCGACCAGCCGCGCGCGCGGCGCCGTCATCGTCGTCGCCAGCCCGGCGCTGTTCGAGCCGGATTGCAGAACGCCGGAGCAGATGCGTTGGGCGAACGGGCTTTGCCGGTATAGGGAAGTGGCGACGGTAGTAGACCGATTTGCCTGCTTCAATGGTCGTGCGGTGAGGAGCCCTAGCTCGTCCATGAGGAGTGTGGGCGAGGTCGCAACTCCCCGGGACGGATGACAATGGCATCGAATACCGCGCCGCTGCTGCCGAAGAAGAAACGCCCGAAGGCCAAGTCACGCGCTCAGCGTGATCCTGATCAGCTTGCGTTGGGCGAGCAGGTAGTGGACCAAGCCGAGCTCTTCGATGGTTTGCCGGGTGGTAAACAATCAGCAAGCCGCCTGCGGGAAATCAACGAGAGCATGGAAGCGATTGATTCGCTCTTCTATGAGGCTATTCGCACCCGCGGTGCGAAGGTGATGGATGAGTTCCTGGAGTTCGTGCGGCGCTTCAACAGATTTTCGGCTTTTAATGTGATGCTGATCGAGATGCAGCGCCCAGGCGCCACCGCCCTCGGTTCACGGGAACAATGGCTTGCAATCGGCCGCCGCATTAAACCAGGAGCTATTCCGATTGCGATCTTGTGGCCGTTCGCTCCCGTGCGATGGGTCTACGAGTTGAGCGATACATATGGCCGGGATCTTCCCAACCACAGTACTGACCCTTTTCAGGTGTTGGGCGCGCCGCCAGGCGCGAGCTGGTCGGCGACGGTCCAAGCCGCGGATCGCCGCGGGGTGCACGTCGAGCTCACGGACCGGTGGGGCAGCCGAATGGCGGGCATCGCCGGTTTGCTTCACGGTACAAAAGACGGGGCTACGGTGAGCGGCACGGGGCGGCGGCACCGTTGGCTCGTACTCATCAACTCAGATTTGGATGCCGGAGCGCGCTTCGCGACCCTCGCGCACGAGCTGGGTCACATCTATTGCGGGCACCTTGGTGCTCACATAGAGGGCTTTTGGCCCGATCGATCCAAGCTGACGAAGTCGCAGAAGGAAATGGAAGCCGAAGCGGTCGCGTATCTAGCCTGCCGACGTTTTGGAATGGAGACCCGCTCGGTCGAATATTTGAAGCATCATGCGACGTCCGAGAGTCTACTGGGCATTAGCAAGCGCTTGATCATCGAGGCAACCAGCCGAGTGGAGGCGCGCTCCTAGAATGAAGCTCGAAGACCTGCAAGCCAACGCGTCCGTCAAAGGTATCCGGCCCGACTCGGCGGTCACCGTTGTAAGCACACAGTGGCACGGCTCTGATGCCCTGACACTTGTCTACCGCGACGCCGGCGGCACGCTCGGCCAGGAGATTCTTTACCGGCACGATGAGCCGCGGCTGGAAGTTGTCGAGCGCGGGCGGCCTTGGAGTTTCGACGGTGATGGACACCTTTTCCGTCTTGTCTCCGAAGCGCACCGCATTCGCCTCGCGCACCTCTTCGACCCGGTCCTCGCCGTCCACACCTCGCAAGTCGAGCCGCTCCCCCACCAGATCACCGCGGTCTATGAATCGATGCTGCCGCGCCAGCCGCTGCGCTTCCTGCTGGCGGACGACCCCGGCGCCGGCAAGACGATCATGGCGGGGCTTCTCATCAAAGAGCTCATCGCCCGCGGCTATCTCAAGCGCTGCCTGGTCGTTTGCCCCGGCAGCCTCGCCGAGCAATGGCAGGACGAGCTGTATCGCAAGTTCGACCTGCCATTCGACATCCTGACCAATGAAGGGCTGGAAGCCGCCCGCACCGGTAACTGGTTTCTCGAGCACGATCTCGTGATCGCAAGGCTCGACAAGCTCTCGCGCAACGAGGACGTGCAGGCCAAGCTCAGCGCACCGGATTGCCGCTTCGATCTCGTCGTGTGCGACGAGGCGCACAAGATGTCTGCCACGTTTTTTAGCGGCGAGGTGAAGTTCACCAAGCGCTACCGTCTTGGTCAGCTCCTTTCCGGCCTCACGAGGCACTTCCTCCTTATGACGGCGACGCCGCACAACGGCAAGGAGGAGGACTTTCAGCTCTTCATGGCGCTTCTTGATGGCGACCGCTTCGAAGGGCGCTTCCGCGACGGCGTGCACCAGGCGGACGTCACGGACCTCATGCGCCGCATGGTGAAAGAGAGCCTGCTCAAGTTCGACGGCAGACCGCTCTTCCCGGAGCGCATCGCTTACACCGTGCCCTACAAGCTCTCCGAAGCCGAGGCGCGCCTTTACAAGGAAGTCACCGACTACGTGCGCGAGGAATTCAACCGCGCCGATGCGCTACAGAACGGCAAACGCACGGGCACGGTCGGCTTCGCGCTCACGATCCTGCAGCGTCGCTTGGCCTCTTCGCCGGAGGCGATCTTCCAGTCGCTGCGCCGGCGCCGCGAGCGGCTGGAAAAGCGCCGGCGCGAGCTCGAGCTCCTGCAACGCGGCGCAGCGGCGCCCGAGATCGGCGGCAAGGTGCTCGACGACGAGGATCTCGAGGACCTCGAAGAGGCGCCGGAGAACGAGGTTGAGGAGGCGGAAGAGCAGATCCTCGACCAGGCGACCGCCGCGAGCACGATCCAGGAGCTGAAGGCCGAGATCGGGACGCTCACCCACCTCGAGGGCCTCGCGTCCGAAGTACGCCGGCGGAAGGAGGACACAAAGTGGCGAGAGCTTTCGCAGCTCCTCGATCACATCTTCAGCGCCGCCGGTCAGCGCACCGGCGAGGCCGGCGCGGCATTCGGCTCAGCGGAGATCTCGCCGCCCACGCCATCGCCGCGCCAGAAGCTCGTCATCTTCACCGAGCACCGCGACACGCTCACCTACCTCACGCAGCGCATCACTACCCAGCTCGGCCGCAGCGACGCGGTCGTCGTGATCCATGGAGGCATGGGTCGCGAGGAGCGGCGTAACGCTCAGGAAAGCTTCCTCTTCGACCAGCACGTCCAGGTGCTGCTCGCCACTGACGCAGCGGGCGAGGGCATCAACCTGCAGCGCGCGCACCTGATGGTCAACTATGACCTGCCCTGGAACCCGAACCGCCTCGAGCAGCGGTTCGGCCGCATCCATCGCATCGGCCAGACCGAGGTCTGCCATCTGTGGAACCTGGTCGCGCAAGAGACGCGCGAGGGTGACGTCTACCGCACGCTGCTGGAGAAGATCGAGGAGGCCCGCAAGGCCCTCGGCGGACAGGTGTTCGACGTGCTCGGCAAGATCCAGTTCGAGGGGAAACCCCTTCGCGAGCTCCTCATCGAGGCCGTGCGCTACGGCGAGCGGCCCGAAGTGCGGGCACGCCTCACCCGCGCCGTCGGGCAGGCGGCCGACCCGACGCACCTCCAGAACCTCATCGAGGAGCGCGCGCTCGCGCACGACGCCATGGACGCGAGCCGCGTGGCGCGCATCCGCGAGGAGATGGAGCGTGCCGAAGCGCGCCGGCTTCAGCCGCACTACATCGAGTCCTTCTTCCTCGAAGCCTTCCGGCGCCTGGGTGGGACCGCGCACCAGCGCGAGCCCCGTCGCTACGAGATCACCAAGGTCCCCGCGCCGGTGCGCACCCGCGACCGCGCCATCGGCATCGGCGCGCCCGTCCTCGCGCGCTACGAGCGCGTGGTGTTCGAGAAGGACCTCATCGCTCCGCAGGGGCAGAACCTCGCCGCCTTCGTCTGCCCTGGCCACCCGCTTCTCGACGCGACGCTCGACATCACGCTCGAGCGTCACCGCGATCTTCTGCGGCGGGGAACCGTGCTCGTCGACACGCGGGACCCCGGCACGTCGCCTCGCGTCCTCTTCTATCTCGAGCACGCCATCCAGGACGCCAGCGTCCTTCCCTCCGGCGAGCGCCGCTCCGTCTCGCGGCGCATGCTCTACGTCGAGATCGACGCCGCCGGCAATGCGCGCCACCTGCAGTACGCGCCCTACCTCGATTACCATCCGCTGCAGGACACTGAGCCTGGCGCGGAGGCGATCCTTTCCCGCCCCGAATGCGCCTGGATCGCACGCGACCTCGAGCAGAAGGCATTCAGCCACGCCATCGCCACCGTCGTCCCCGAGCACATCCAGGAAGTGCGCGCTAGGCGCCTCGGCTGGATCGACAAGACCCGCGCGGCGGTTAAGGACCGCCTGACCAAGGAAATCACCTACTGGGACCACCGCGCCGCCGAGCTCCAGCTCCAGGAACAGGCCGGCCGCACCAACGCGCGCCTCAACTCCCAGGAAGCGCGCAAGCGCGCCGACGAGCTGCAGGCGCGCCTCGAGAAGCGTCTCGCCGACCTCGACCGCGAGGCCCAGCTCTCCGCCGTCCCGCCCGTCGTCCTCGGCGGCCTCGTCGTCGTCCCCGCCGGCCTCATCGCCAAGATGACCGGCCAGGCGCTTCCCGCCGGCGTCGAATCCCCCGATACCCAAGCCGCCGCCGCCCGCGCGCGCGAGATCGTCATGGCGATCGAGCGCGAGCTTGGCTTCGAGCCGACGGATCGCGAATTCGAGAAGCTCGGCTACGACATCGAAAGCCGCGACCCCAAGACCGGCCGCCTGCGCTTCCTCGAAGTCAAAGGCCGCGTGACCGGCGCCGCCACGCTCACCGTCACGCGCAACGAAATCCTCTACTCCTTCAACAAGCCCGACGACTTCATCCTAGCGATGGTCGAGTTCATGGACGGCGACACCCACCGCGCCCGCTACCTGCGCCGTCCGTTCCAACGCGAGCCCGATTTTTACGTGACGAGCGTCAACTACGACTTCGCCGAGCTCCTCCGGCGCTCGGAGGAGCCGGCGTGACGATATTGGGTATGTCGACGAGGGGTTGCTTCAATGCGGGTAGGATTGAATCCTTAGCCGCGATGTGATCGCCTATGGCCAAGACAAATCTTCTCAATACTCGGACAACTAACTTTCTGGAGCTCGTTGGGAACGGGCGCGTGTACCGCGTGCCGCCATATCAGCGTGACTACTCGTGGGAAGAAGAGCAATGGGAAGATCTGTGGAACGACATCGTCGAGCTTCGCATCAAGCCCGATGACCGCCATTACATGGGCGCCTTGGTCGTCGAGGGGAAGAGCGATCGTGAATTTCTCATCATCGATGGACAGCAACGACTCGCCACGCTAAGCATTCTCGCTCTCGCTGCCATTCAACAATTGCAGCGCCTGGCCGAGGCGGGCACGGATGCGGATGCAAACCGCGAGCGCGCCGCGGCTATTCGGAGCCGCTTCGTCGGAGAAAAAGATCCCGCGTCGCTGGTCGAGAGCAGCAAGCTTTTTTTGAACAGTACGGACGACGCGTTCTACCAGGACTACCTCGTGCAGCTTAGAACGCCACTCAACCCGCGCGGCCTGCCGAAGTCGAACCGGTTGCTGTGGGAGTGCTTCGTCTATTTTCGAGCACGGCTCGAGGAAAACGCTGCGATCGGCAGGAATGGAGCCAGCCTTGCCGGATTGCTGGCCGAGACCGCGGGCCGACAGCTCATGTTCATTCTCATCACCGTGGACGACGAGCTGAACGCCTACACCGTGTTCGAAACCCTCAATGCGCGCGGTCTCGAGCTCTCCTCCACGGATCTTCTGAAAAACTATCTCTTCTCGCGGCTTCGAGTCGCCGCGGACCTGGATGCGCTCGGCCGGCGCTGGAGGGCGCTGATCGCCACCGTGCAGCAGGAGCGCTTTCCCGAGTTCCTGCGCTACCACCTCTTGTGCGAGGAGCCGCGCGTGCGAAGCCAGCGTCTCTTTCAGATGGTTCGTACCCGGGTAGGTGCTCCGCCGCAGGTCTTCGCTCTCATGGATGCGTTGGAGCGCCGGGCCGAGCTGTTCGCCGCGCTTTCGGACCCGAATCACGGCTACTGGGCCGAGACGCCCGAGGCGAAGCCGTTCGTGCGCGAGCTGCACCTTTTCCGCGTTCGGCAGATGACCCCGTTGCTGTTCGCCGCATGGGAACGGTTTGACCGTCAGGAATTCGCCCGCGTACTGAAACTTGTGGCTACGTTGGCTTTCCGCTATTCCGTGGTCAGCGGACTGAACACGAATGCGCTCGAGCCGGTCTACCACCGAGCGGCGAAAGCCGTGCTGGACGGAGCGGCTACTAACCCAGGCGCCGTGTTCCAGCATTTGCGCCCGATCTATGTCGAAGACGGAAAATTCGAGCAGGACTTCGTGCGCTTCGTCGTAGACACGAGCGGGCAGCGCAAAAAACTCGCGAAATACATTCTCAGCAGGCTCGAACAGGATGCATCGAATCGAGCGGTCGATCCGGATACGGACCCGGCGACCATCGAGCACATGCTCCCGGAGAACCCAGCCGACGTATGGGAGGTGAGCTTTCCGCGCGAAAGATGGGAGATGGCGGTTTACCGGCTTGGCAATCTGACTTTGCTCGAGCCGGGCGCCAACCGGCGGGTTGGCAATGCCGATTTCCCGGCAAAGCTTGCGGAATACCAGCGCAGCGCCTACGCCATCACGCGGGAAGTCGCTGTGCTCGCGCCTCAGGAGTGGACTCCCGCACTGCTCGAGGAACGCCAGCGCAGGCTCGCAGCACGCGCCGTGCATCTGTGGCGTTCCGATTTTCCTTAAACAGACATCTACTCCCCAAGCGGTGGCAAAGATCGCTAGGAAGCTCATCGAAGTCGCCTTGCCGCTCGAAGCCATCAACAAGGCCTCCGCGCGCGAGAAATCCATCCGCCACGGCCACCCGAGCACGCTCCACCTCTGGTGGGCGCGCCGCCCACTCGCCGCCGCCCGCGCGGTGATCTTCGCGCAGATGGTGGACGACCCCTCGGCGCGTCCCGATTTGTTTCCAACGGAGAAGAAGCAGGAGAAGGAACGCCAGCGGCTGTTCCGCATCATCGAGGACCTGGTGCTGTGGGAGAACACCACCAACGAGAAGGTGCTTCAGGCCGCTCGCAATGAAATTTGGGAGAGTTGGCGGCGCGCTTGTGCCGAGAACGCCGACCATCCGCGGGCGAAGGAGCTGTTCGACCGAAAGAAGCTACCCGCCTTCCACGACCCCTTTGCCGGCGGCGGCGCCCTGCCGCTCGAAGCGCAGCGGCTCGGGCTCGAAGCTTTCGCCAGCGACCTCAACCCGGTGGCGGTGCTGATCAACAAGGCGATGATCGAGATCCCGCCGAAGTTCGCGGGCCGGCCGCCGGTGAACCCCGAGTCGCGCCGCGAGAAGACGCTGCTCGCGCGCGAGTGGAAGGGCGCGCAGGGTCTCGCCGAAGACGTGCGCCACTACGGCCAGTGGATGCGCGACGAGGCCGAGAAGCGCATCGGCCACCTCTACCCGAAGGTCGAGGTCACCGCCGAAATGGCCAAGGCGCGGCCGGACCTGAAGCCCTACGGCGGCATGAAGCTCACCGTGATCGCCTGGCTCTGGGCGCGCACGGTGAAGAGCCCGAACCCCGCCTTCGCCGGTGTGGACGTGCCGCTCGCCTCAACTTTCATGCTCTATACCAAGGCGGGCAAAGAGGCGTACGTCGAGCCGGTGATCGAGAACGGGGGCTACCGCTTCACGGTGAAGGTGGGGAAGCCGAAGGACGCGGAAACAGCGAAGAGCGGCACCAAGCTTTCGCGCGGCGCGAACTTTCAGTGCTTAATGTCGGAGACGCCGATCGCCGGCGACTACATCAAAGCCGAGGGCAAGGCCGGGCGCATGGGCGCGCGACTAATGGCGATTGTCGCTGAGGGCGATCGCGGGCGAGTCTATCTCGCACCGACGCCAGAGCATGAGGCGGTGGCGCTCAAGGCGAAGCCCGAATGGAAGCCGGAGAATGCGCTGCCCGACGACCCGCGCAACTTCTGGACGGTGCAGTACGGCCTGACGACCTACGGCGACCTCTTCACCCCTCGCCAGCTCGTGGCGCTGACGACCTTCTCCGACCTGGTGCAGAAAGCGCGCGAGCGGGTGCAGCGCGACGCCCTCGCCGCCGGCCTCCCCGACAACCCCAAGCCCCTGCGCGACGGCGGCAATGGTGCCACCGCCTACGCTGAGGCGGTGGGGGTGTATTTGGGGCTCGGTGTGGGTCGGAGTGCCAATTATTGGTCCTCACTGACGCCGTGGGGCGGCGACTTCATCGTACAAACGTTTGGACGCCAAGCGATTCCGATGGTTTGGGACCACGCGGAGGGGAATCCGCTCTCGACTTCCACTGGCAATTGGACTGGGGCGCTGGAGTGGATCGAGAAAGTCATGGTCAACGCCTTTCCTGCATCGCAGGGCGGGGTAACCACACAAAGTGACGCACAGACGCAAACGATCAGTGTGGACAGACTCGTCTCTACCGATCCTCCCTACTACGACAACATCGGTTATGCCGACCTGTCGGACTTCTTTTACGTCTGGCTGCGCCGCTCGCAGAGGCCCATCTTCCCCGACCTGTTCGCAACACTCGCCGTGCCGAAGACGGAGGAGTTGGTTGCGACGCCCTACCGCCACGGCAGCAAGGAAAAGGCCGAGACCTTCTTCCTCGACGGCATGACTCAAGCGATGCACCGACTTGCCGAGCAAGCACACACGGCCTTTCCGGTCACAATCTTCTATGCCTTCAAACAATCCGAGACCGAGACCGACGAAGGGACCGCTAGCACCGGCTGGGAAACCTTCCTCGACGCGGTGATCCGGGCCGGCTTTGCAATAAGCGGTACCTGGCCGATGCGGACAGAGCGCGACCAGGGTTTGAAGACCGGCACTAACGTGCTTGCCTCCAGCATCATCCTCGTTTGCCGCCCGCGTGCCGCTGACGCGCCCACTGCTACGCGCCGTGAGTTTGTTACTGCGCTTAAGACCGAGCTACCGGGCGCGCTCGCTCATCTGCAGCGCGGGAATATCGCGCCGGTGGATCTTGCGCAGGCGGCCATCGGCCCCGGGATGGCGGTTTACACCCGGTACGTCAAGGTGCTCGACGCCGAGGGCAAGGTGCTCAGCGTGCGCGAGGCGCTGGCTCTCATCAACCAGACACTCGACGAGGCGCTCGCAGAGCAGGAGGGTGACTTCGACGCCGACACGCGCTGGGCCTTAACCTGGTTTGAGCAGTACGGTTTTGCCGAGGGTGAGTACGGCATCGCCGAGCAGCTTTCCAAGTCTAAGAACACCAGCGTCGATGGCTTAAAAGGGACTGGCATCCTCGAGTCGAAGCGGAGCAAGGTGAGGTTGTTAAGGCCGAAGGATCTTTCTTCAGGCTGGGATCCGGCTACGGATCCGCGGCTGACGGCGTGGGAAAGTGTCCATCAGCTCATCCGAGCGCTCGAGGCGGGCGGCGAAGCCGCAGCCGCGGAGCTCGTGGCGAAGCTGGGCGCTAAGGCGGAAGTTGCTCGGGAGCTGTGCTATCGCCTCTACACGCTGTGCGAGCGGAAGAAACGGGCGGCGGAGGCGCTGTCGTACAACGCGCTGGTGCAGAGCTGGCCGGAGATTATGCGGATCGCGCAGGAGGGGGCGAAGGCGGCGCCGGCGCAGGCGGATCTGCTGTAGCGTATGCCGACCAAGCGCATTGTGTGCCTGGCGAATTCGAGGAAGTTGTCGGGCAGGTGCGTGGCCGGAAGGCTGTATGAGGGAAAGCGCGTAGGTGACTGGTTGAGGCCGGTCAGCGCGCGTGTGACCGAGGAGGTGGACTTCAGCGAGAGACGCTACGAAAACGGAGACGATCCCGCGCTTCTCGACATAGTCGACGTGCCGCTCCTCAGGCCGAAACCGAAGGGGCATCAGCAGGAGAACTGGCTTCTCGATCCGACGGCCTACTGGAAGCGCGTCGGCCGGCTGGAGGCGAAATACCTGGCTGCGCTGGTCGAAAATCCCGCGCGGCTATGGGCAAACGAATCGAGCACCGCTCTTGGCTTAAACGACCAGATCTCGGAGCAGACCGCACGCAAGTTCAAAGACTCCTTGCAGCTAATCGTGGTTCGGTCGCTACGCCTGCACGTCGTGCGGTACGGGCCGAGGCTCAGAGTCCAGGGAAGGTTTCGCCATTGCGATACAGACTACTGGCTATGGGTCACCGACCCTGTGGTTGAAGAAACGTACAAAGCACGCGGTGTAGGGGAGTACTCGCTCGGCGAGCTCTACATCACCGTAAGTCTTGGCGAGTCCTACGAAGGTTATTGCTACAAGCTCATCGCAGCTATCATCCGTAAGAAATGACGAAGCAAGAGATACTTACGATCGGGCACTCGAACCACCCGATTGAGCGGTTCCTGGATCTCCTGCGCCGGAACGGCGTGACGGCGGTGGCGGACGTGCGCTCGAGCCCGTTCAGCCGGCACAACCCGCAGTTTAATAAGGAGACGCTGCAGCAGGCGCTCAAGGACGCGGGTATGGCGTACATCTTTCTCGGCAAGGAGCTGGGCGGGCGCTCGCCGGACAAGGCCTGCTACGAGGATGGGC
>Ga0156283_1173_pt1 | contig 18348 bp, 18 predicted proteins | sample RifCSPlowO2_12_FD_107932 | JGI IMG/M metagenome (GOLD analysis project Ga0156283, IMG submission 107932) | Betaproteobacteria bacterium RIFCSPLOWO2_12_FULL_65_14 | reverse complement strand
CGCGCACCGATGCGAGCTGGATCGGGTCCTCGGGCGACGGCCAGAATCTGGTTCTCGGCTTTCGCTGCAATCCCTGGGGCGGCGGCGCGATCGGCGGCAACGATTTCTACGGGCTGATCCAGACCGAGCCGAAGGACGTTCCGACGGGCTCGGCGGTCAACCGGCAGGCGGACGTCTCGCTGTGCCTCGTGCAAAGCGAGCTCGACGAGCTGCGCGAGATCCAGAGCGCCATCAACCGCAAGCGTCCACGCACGGCAGAGCTCGCAGAGTGGATGCGGGAGGATTCGCCCGTCGGCGAGCGCACCCGGGGCCTGTACAAGCAGTACGCCGCGGGCGAGAAGCCCTACCGCGTCGGCGATTTCGCCACCTTCGGCTATTACACCATCGAGGACGTGCGCCGGCACGCGTGGTTCCTGGTGCGCGCCCTGCCCGGGATCCCCGCCCGCTTCCTCGAGGGACGCGTCGCGAACCCGAACCCGGTGTAAAACGTGGTCCGTCCCTGATTTTCGTTATGGGAGTAAAGTGCGCGCGTAACCAATAAGAAGGAGGAACAATGAAAACGGAACTCCAATACCTGGTTTACGTCACCGTGCTGACCGGCGTGCTGTGGATCCCCTACATCCTCGATCGGGCCGCGAAGTGGGGGCTGCTGGAGGCGGTCGGCTACCCGGAGAACCCGCCGCCGCAGTCGCCCTGGGCGCGGCGCCTGATCAAGGCGCACTACAACGCGGTCGAGAACCTGGTGCTGTTCGCGGCGCTGGTGCTCGCGGCGCACGCGCTCGGCGCGACCGACAGCGCGATCGGCACGGCGGCGATCGTCTACTTCTGGGCCCGCGTGGTGCACGTTGCGGCGTACACCTTCGCGATCCCCTGGGTGCGCACGCTCGCGTTCACGGTGGGCTGGCTGGCGACGGCGGTCATCGGCTGGTACGTCCTGCAGAAAATCTACTCATGAGGAAGCTGGGGTCAGAGCATTTGCCCTGACCCCAGCGACTCCAGGCCGAGCAGCCGCTCGAACAGGGCGGCCTGCTTGCCTTGGGTGCAGTCGTCGAACTTCGCGCGCAGCTCCTCCAGGGTGAGCGGGTCGCGCGCATGGCCCTTGGCATGCCTTTTCGATTGCCGGGTCTGAACCGAGCCGTCGGCGAGCTTGACGCTCACGACGTCGAAGGGCGCGAACAGCGGCTCGTCGGCATCGGCTTCGTCGGTGGCGGTTACGCGCACCTTGCGCATCAGGGCCTGCACGGGCTCGCTTTTCACGAAGTCGTCTTTCAATTCAGCAAACCCCAGGCGCCGGTTGAGCAACGCCGCCGCCATGGCGAACTCGGCGCTGAACTTGGCGTCGGGCGCGTTCTGCGGCGAGCTGTGGCGCAGCATGCCGGCCTGGTGCTTTCCCAGACGCAGTTCGATCAATTCCACTTCGGCGGGTTTTACTTCTATCTGAAGAGCGGTGTCGATCGCCCGGTGCAGCGCATAGCACACCGGGTAGCGCTTGATGTTCACGCCGTAACGCACGATGTGCCAGCGCTCGATGTCGCGCTCCGCGTCGAAGCGGCCCTTGGGCGAGACGGCGGCCAGGAAGCCGCTGCGGTGCTCGAGCGCGTCCGCCGAGCCCGTCATGCCGGCCGCCGCCAGGCGCGCGGCCAGGACGCCGCTCTGCGCGGCGCGCCCGACCTGGAAGGGCTTCGTCATGCTGCCGAAGTTGGCGACCAGGCCGGCGGCCATGGAGGCGGCGATCCCAAGCGCGTTCGTGGTTTTTTCTGGATTGAGACCTGCAATCTTGGCTGCCGCGGCGGCGGCCGCCAGTGTTCCGAACACCGCGGTCGGATGCCAGCCCTTGCCGTGATGCTTGTCCGCATCGCGGCCGAGGAGCTCGGCCCAGGTCTCGTAGCCCGCGACGTAGGCGGCGATCCGCTCCTTGCCGGGCGCGCCGAGGCGCTCGCCCTCGGCGAAAACCGCCGGCACCAGGACCACGCTCGGATGCCCGTCGAGCCCGGTGTCGTCGTAGTCGAGCGCGTGCGCGGCGGCGGCGTTGAGGAGCGCCGCGTCGGCGCTGCCCGCGCGCCCGCGATCGAAGAGCACGCGCGCCTCGCTCCCGGCCGGGATGCTTTTCGAAAGCAGCTGAACGACGGGCTCGTCGCGGCCGGCGAACAGCACGCCCATGCAGTCGAGCGTGCCGCGCTTGACCGTCTCCACCGCCTCGCGCGGCAGCTTTGCGAACTCGATGCCGGCGACGTGCCCGGCAAGCCGGCGGGTGAGCCCCGGCACGCTAATAGGAGCGCGGCATGCCGAGCACGTGCTCGGCGACGTACGCCAGGATGAGGTTGGTCGAGATCGGCGCGATCTGCGAGATGCGCGCCTCGCGCCAGCGGCGCTCGACGTCATACTCGCGCGCGTAGCCGAAGCCGCCGTAGGTCTGCATGCAGGCTTCGGCCGCCTGCCAGGAGGCTTCCGAAGCGAGCAGCTTGGCGATGTTGGCGTCCTCGCCGCACGGCAGCCCCGCCTGGAAGAGCGCCGCGGCCTTGCGCAGCATCATGTCGGCGGCCTGGGTGGCGGCGTAGGCGCGCGCGATGGGGAACTGGATGCCCTGGTTCTGCCCGATCGGGCGGTCGAAGACGATGCGCTCGCAGGCGTACTTCGACGCCGTGCGCACGAACCAGCGCGCGTCGCCGATCGACTCGTGGGACACCAGGATGCGCTCGGCGTTCATGCCGTCGAGGATGCAGCGAAAGCCCTTGCCTTCCTCGCCGATCAGGTTCTCCGCCGGCACGCGCAGGTTGTCGAAGAACACTTCCGTGGTGTTGTGGTTGATCATTGTCGCGAGCGGCCGGATCTCCATGCCGTGCCCCTTCGCCTCGCGCATGTCGACGAGGAACACCGAGATGCCGTCGGTCTTCTTCGCGACCTGCTCGCGCGGCGTGGTGCGCACCAGCAGCAGCATGAGGTCGGAGTACAGCGCGCGCGAGGTCCACACTTTCTGGCCGTTGATCACGTAGTGATCGCCCTGCCGCACCGCGCGCGTCTTCAGCTTGGTCGTGTCGGTGCCGGTGGTCGGCTCGCTCACGCCGAAGGCCTGCAGGCGCAGCTCGCCGCTCGCGATCCTCGGCAGGTACTTCGCCTTCTGCTCCGGGCTGCCGTGGCGCAGCACCGTCCCCATGGTGTACATCTGCGCGTGCGCGGCGGCCGCGTAGCAGCCGGCGTTGTGGCATTCCTCGAGCACCACGCCGGCGGCGCGTATCGGCAGTCCCGCCCCGCCATATTCCTCGGGAATCAGCGCGGCGAGGTAGCCGGCTTCGGTCAGCGCCTTCACGAACTCGGCGGGATAGGCTTCGCGCCGGTCGAGGTCGCGCCAGTAGGCGCCGGGAAAGTCGGCGCAGATGCGCCGCACGCTCTCGCGGATCTCCGGCCAGTCCTCGCCCAGCGGAACGCTAACCGGCTCTTGCATCGGCTTTGACATAGTTGGTAGGAAGTCCCGCCCTGGCTACGGCGCCATGCAGCTCTGTTTGAGGAAGGTTGCGGCCCACGATTTCGCGGACCTGGAGAAGCTTTTCGATATCGATGCCGGTTTTGAGCCCCATCGAATCGAGCATGAATACCAGGTCGTCCATGACGATGTTGCCGCTCGCGCCGGGCGCGAACGGGCAGCCGCCGAGCCCCGCGAGCGAGGCGTCGAAGCGGCGCACGCCGACGTCCAGCGCGGCGGCGACGTTGGCGAGGCCGGTGCCGCGCGTGTCGTGGAAATGCGCGCCCACCGGAATATTTCCTACTTCGGCCATCACCGCCTTGAACACCGCGCGCACCTGCGCCGGATCGCCGTAGCCGACGGTGTCGGCGACCAGGATCTCGTCCACGCCGCAGGCGGCGAGCTGCGCGGCGTAGCGGCGCACGTCGTCGACGGGCACGCGGCCCTCGTAGGAGCAGCCGAGCGCCGTGGACAGGCCGCCGATAATTTTCGGGCGGCGGCCCTGGGGTTGGGCGTTGCGCGCCTCGACGATGCGCCTCAGGTCGGCGACCGACTCCTCGCGGCTGCGGCGCACGTTCTTCAGGCTGTGCGTCCTGCTCACCGACATGACGAAGTTGAGCTGGTGCACCCCGAGCGCGAAGCCGCGCTCGGCGCCTTTCATGTTCGGAATCAGCGCCATCACCGAAAGCCCCGGGATCTTCAGCGCCTCGCGCACCACTTCCTCGGCGTCGACGAACTGCGGCACCAGCTTGGGCGGCACGAACGAGGTGACTTCGATCTCGCGCACGCCGGCGGCCGCCTCGGCGCGGATCCAGGCGAGCTTCTGCTCGGTGGGAAAGAAGCTCGAGACAAGCTGCAAGCCGTCTCGCAGCCCTACTTCACAAACACGAACATCAATGGGGGAGAACGTAAGGGCCACCTATTTCCCCTTAAAGACAGGCTTTCGTTTCTCGTTGAAGGCGCGCACGCCCTCGTGCCGGTCCTCGGTGTCGACCAGCCGGTTGTACGCCTCGATCTCGAAGTGAAAGCCGGTGAGGAGATCGGTCTGCAAGCCGTAGTGGATCGCTTTCTTCGCCTGGCGCACCGAAAGCGGCGCGTTCTCGGCAATCGCTTTTGCAGTTTCAAGCGCTTCACTCAAAACGAAACCGGGCTCACACACGCGGTTGATCAATCCCCATGCCGCGCCTTCCTCGGCGCTGAACGCCCTGGCGGTGAGGATGAGCTCCTTCGCCCGCCGCTCGCCGACGGCGCGCGGCAGGGTCGCCGTGCCGCCGACGCCCGGCATGATCCCGAGGCGCACCTCGGAGAGCGCGAAGCGCGCGCCGCGCGCCGCGTAGATGAAATCGCAGCCGAGCGCGGTCTCGAGGCCGCCGCCGTAGGCGTGGCCGTTCACCGCGGCGATCACCGGCAGCGGCAGCTCCGCGAGCGCGACGAAGCCGCGCTCGAAGAGCTCGTGCTGCGCCTGCCATGTGGCCTGCGTCATGCCGTCGCGCTCCTTGAGGTCGCCGCCGGCGCAGAAAGCGCGCTCGCCGGCGCCGGTGAGCACCACGCAGCGCGTGTCGCCGGGCTCCGCGGCGAGGCTCGTCCACAGGCCGTACAGGTCGTGCCCCATCTGCGTGTTGATGGCGTTCAGCACCTCCGGGCGGTTGAGCGTCACCACCAGAATCGCGCCTTGTTTCTCCACTGCCAGGGTGCGGTAGTTCATAAAACCTCTCCGGTGTGCGCGCCGAGCGCCGGGGCGGCGCGCCCGGCGCCGGGACGCCGGCCGTCGATGGAAAGCGGCAGGCCGATCAGGGGAATCGAGAGCCCCTGCACGCTCTGCAGCAGGCCGAGCGCCTTCATCTGCTCGTGCTCGAGCATCTGCGCCACGTTCTGCACCGGCGCGCAGGGCACGCCGGCGGCGTCGAGCAGGCGCGACCATTCCGCGCTGGAGCGCTTTTGCATTTCCTGTTCTATTAGCCCGTAAAGGACAGCCGCGTGAGCTACACGATCCGGATTGGTCCGAAAACGCGCATCGTCGGCCCACTCGGGATGGCCGAGCACGCCGCAGAGCTTGCGAAACAGCGAATCGTTTCCGGCCGCCACCACGAGGTCGCCGTCGGTGGTGCGGTAGGCGCGATAGGGAACGATTGCCGCCTGGCCGGAGCCGTTCCTGCGCGGCAACGCGCCCGACGCGAGGTACTGCGCCGCGTACATGTTCATCCAGCCAGCGGCGGTCTCGAAGAGCGAGACGTCGATCACGCCGCCTTGCCGCTGGTGCAGCTTCGAGAGGATGCCGATGACCGCCCACAGCGCCGTGCCGACGTCGATGATGGAGGGCCCGACGCGCACCGGCGGCCGGCCTTCCTCGCCGACCACGCTCATGACGCCGCCGAAGGCCTGCATCAGCGGGTCGTAGCCGGGCCGGTCGCTGAGCGGCCCCATGCGGCCGAACGCCCCCATGTTGCAGTACACGAGGGCGGGCTTTTTCTTGAGGAGGTCTTCTGCTCCGATGCCGAGCGCCTCGACTTGTCCGGGCCGCAGGTTTTGCAGGACCACGTCCGCTTTTTCGAGAATGAATTGAGTTAAAGCGTTTTTTTGTTTTTCATCGCGCAGATCGCACACCACCGAGCGCTTGTTGCGGTTGAGCGACTGGAAGGTGGCCGAGGCGCCGTCGACGAAGGGCGGGCCCCACTTGCGCGCATCGTCGCCTTCGGCTTTCTCCACCTTGACGACGTCGGCGCCCAGGTCGGCGAGGATCTGCGCCGCCGCCGGCGCGGCCACGCTCGTTCCCAGCTCGACCACCACCAGGCCCGCAAGCGGCGCGGTCATTGGCGTACCTTTGACCCCCTGTAAAGGGGGTCGCGAGTGAAACGAGCGGGGGGTTGGTTTGTTGAGAAGCAAACCCCCCGCTCGCGAAAAGCACGCTCGCTTCCCCCCTTGTCAGGGGGGCAGACAGGGGGGCTCATTCCGGCTTGATGTTCGCGCCGGTCGTGATGCGGCGGAACGCCTCGATGTCGTTCCTGATCATCGCCTGGAACTCCTCGATGCTGGTGCCGAGCACCGGCATGCCGCCCTTCTCCAGCCTCTCCCGGGTCTCCGGATCGTGCAGTGCGCGCACGAGCTCCCGGTTCAGGCGCTGCGCGATGTCGGCCGGCAGGCCCGCCGGTCCGAAAAAGCCCAGCCACGAGACGGGCATCGCGTATCCGGGAACCGATTCGCCGATCGTCGGTACATCCGGCACGGTGGGCTGGCGCTTGGCTTCGACCATGCCGAGGATCTTGATCTTGCCGTTGCGCGCCTGCGGGAGCGCGGTCGACAGCGTGGTGAACACTGCCGGGATCTGGCCGCCGATCAGGTCCTGCATCGACGGGCCCGCGCCCTTATAGGGGATATGCACCATGCTGAGCCCGACGACCTGGTTGAGCAGCTCGCCGGCGAGATGGTGCGGAGAGCCCGTCCCCGAGCTGCCGAAGGAAATCTTGGTCGGGTTCTGCTTCGCGTACTCGACGAACTCCCTCGCGTTGTTCGCGGGAACGGAGGTGTGCACGGCAAGCGCGATGGGCACCACGACCGCCGCGGTGAGCGGCGTGAAGTCCTTCACCGGATCGTATTGCAGGCCCTTGATGAAGAACATCGCCAGCGTGTGCGTGGCGTTGGTGCCGAGCAGCAGGGTGTAGCCGTCGGGCGCCGAGCGCGCCACGACGCCGGAACCGAGCGTGCCGCCGCCGCCGCCGCGGTTCTCGACGATCACCTGCTGCTGCAGGCTGTCGCCGACCTTTTGCGCCACGCTGCGCGCGAGCAGGTCGGTGGAGCCGCCGGGCGGGTACGGCACGATGAGCCGGATGGGCTTGCTCGGATAGGGTTGCGCAGCAGCGAGCAGCGGAGCGGCGAGCAACCACAGAAGCGCGGCGCGGAACCAAGCCATGGCGTCCTCCTTGTGCAAAGATCAGGATGTCCGTACATTTACGCCAAAAGGGCGAGCATGGTCAATACTGCCTTCGCCGGGCGCACGGCGATCGTCACGGGATCGGGACGCAACATCGGGCGCGCGATCGCCCTCGGGCTCGCCGCGCGCGGCGCGGCCGTGGTGGTCAACGGCCACCGCGATGCCCAGGCGGTCGATGCCGTGGTGCGCGAGATCGAGCAGGCGGGCGGGCGCGCGCTCGGCGTCATGGCCGACGTGTCGTCGCACGAGCAGGTCGCCGAGCTGGTGCGCAAGACGGTGGCGCATTTCGGCTCGGTCGACATCGCGGTGTCCAACGTCGCGATGCGGCGCAAGCAGCCGTTCCTCGACATCGCGCCCGGCGACTGGGACGAGGTGCTCGCCACCAATCTTTCGGCGGCGTTCTACATGGCGCGCCACGTGATTCCGCACATGCGCGGCCGGCGCTGGGGACGCATCATCCATATCTCGGGCTTCGACGGCTTCTGGAGCCAGGTCACCGAGCGCGCGCACAACATCACCGCCAAGGCGGGGCTGCACGGCCTCACCAAGGCGCTGGCGCGCGAATTCGGCGCCGACGGGATCACGGTGAACTCCGTGGTGCCCGGCGCCATCGACACCGTGCGCGACTGGTCGCAATACACCCACCAGCCGCGCGAGCGCCTCGAGGCGGAGATCCCGGTCGGGCGTTACGGCAAGGTGGAGGAAGTCGCCGCGGCGTGCCTGTTTCTCTGTGCCGAGACCGGCGGCTTCACCTCGGGGCAGGCGATCCACGTCAACGGCGGCCATTACATGTACTAGCCCGTGGCGCGCAACCCGAATCCCGGCTTACCCCGTTACCAGCAGCTCGCCGATGCGTTGCGGCGCGACATCGAGGGCGGCAAGTACAAGATCGGCGCCATGCTGCCACCGGAGCTGGAGCTCTGCGAGCAGCATCGCGTGTCGCGCCACACCGTGCGCGAGGCGATCCGGCGGCTCGTAGACATGGGGCTGCTCGGACGGCGGCAAGGCATCGGCACGCATGTCAAGGCGCGCAGCGGGCGCGGGCGCTTCGTCGCGACGCTGGACAGCATCGAGGATCTGTTCCAATACACGCAGCGCACGCGGCTCAAGCTCATCGACGAGCGCATGGTCGCGGCGGACGACAAGCTCGCCGAGCTGCTCCATTGCAAGCCCGGCCAGAAGTGGCTCAAGCTCGAGACCTGCCGCTACCCGCGCGGCGACGCGGTGCCGATCGCGCACACGGAAATCTACGTTTTGCCGGCCCATGCCGCGATCCGCGACGAAATCCAGGGCGAGGGGGTGTGGGTCTACGGCCTCATCGAGAAGCACTACGGCGAGCGCATCGTCGAGGTGCAGCAGGAAGTCGGCACCGCGGTAACGACCCCGCGCATCGCCAAGCTGCTGCACGCCAAGGCTCGTGCGCCGGCCTTGCACGTGATGCGCTACTACCACGGCGCCCGGGAGCGGCTGCTCTCGATTTCGGTGAACCTCTATCCCGACAACCGCTTCAAGTTCGCCACGCGCTGGCGCCTGGAGTGGGACCAGTAGGCGCTAATCCATGTAGTGCAAGAGCTGGGGTCAGAGCATTTGCCCTGACCCCAATGGGCCCCAATGGGGCTGGCCTATCGATTGGAAGCGTAATACTCCACGCGGCGCTCGAGGAGCGCAATCGCCTCGGATACCGCGAAGGCGAAGAGAAACACGATGATGACGAGCGCCCAGAACTCTTCCATCAGGAAGTGGTTCGAATAAAGCTCGAAGAGCTCGCCCACGCCGATGATCGCCACCAGCAGCTGGCCGATCACCACGCCCTTGACGCCGCGGATCGCGCCCAGGCGCAGGCCGGCCAGGATCTCCGGGAGCGCGCTGAGGATCAGCACCTTGCCGTAGAGCTGCGCCGGGCGCGCGCCGAAGGAGCGCGCCATCTCCACGAGCGAGCGGTCGGCATGGTCGATGCCGACCTGGGTGTCCAGGGTGATCACGAAGACGGCGAACAGAAAGACCGTCACGACCACGGTGGTCTCGCCGATCCCCACGACCGCCATCAGCAGCGGCACCAGCGCGGAGATGGGCGCGCTGACGAAGATGTTCACCCACATCCCGAGGATGCGGCCGATGCTGCGCGCGCGCGCCATGAGGATGCCGAGCGGGATGCCGACCGCGATGGCGAGCGCCATGCCGATGCCGAAGGAGCGCAGCGAGATGACCGCCGCGCCGCGGAACTTTTCGGTCGGCACCACGGTGAACGCCGCCTCGATGACCGCGCTGAAGGGCGGCACGATGCTCGACAGCTGCAGGCGCCCCGCGACTTCCCAGACGGCGAACCAGAGGGCGAGAGAAAGAAGCGCTCTCATACGTACTGCCTCAAGGTGCCCCAGATGTCGTCGACCGTATCCAGGTAGTTGCGGTCGCGCCGGATCTCGTCCGGGCTGCGGCTGCGGTCGACCGCGGGCCGCACGATCCTGGACACCGTGCCGGGCCGCGGCGTGAGCAGCACGATCTGGTCGGAAAGGTAGGCCGCTTCCTCGATGCTGTGGGTGACGAAGATGACCGTCTTCTGCCGGTGGCGCAGCAGCTCGAGCAGGTCCTCCTGGAACTTGCGCCGCGTCTGCTCGTCGACCGAGGAGAACGGCTCGTCCATCAGGATGATGTCGGCGTCCACGGTGAGCGCGCGCGCGAGGCCGACGCGCTGCTTCATGCCGCCGGAAAGCTCGCTCGGGTGGCGCTCTTCGAAGCCCTTGAGCCCCACTTCGTCGATGTAGCGGCGCGCGACCCGCTCGCGCTCCTCGCGCGCCACGCCGCGCAGCTCCAGGCCGAAAGCGACGTTGCGCAGCACGCTCGCCCAGGGCAGCAGCGCGAAATCCTGGAACACGAAGGCGCGCTCGGGGCCCGGCCCGTGCACCTTGCGGCCCTTGACCCTGACCTCGCCCGCGTCGTGGGGGATCAGCCCGGCGATGATCTTGAGCAGCGTGGTCTTGCCGCAGCCGCTCGGCCCGAGCAGCGTGGAGAGCTTGCCGGCCGGGAAGGCGAGGTCGACCTCGCGCAGCGCCTCCACGCCGCCTTCGTAAGTCTTTCCTATCCCCTTCACCTCGACGATCGCTTCGCTCATTTTTTATTGACCCCCTGTGAAGGGGGTCGCGAGCCGAAGGCGAGCGGGGGGTTGGTTTTCGGAAAAAGCAAACCCCCCGCTCGTTTCACTCGCTCCCCCCTTGTCAGGGGGGCAAGGGCCGGGCTCATGGAAACAGCCTCCGTTCCAGGCGCTCGAGCGCATGGAGCGAGAGCGCGGCGACGGCGACGATCGAGGCGATGGCGGCGAACATCTTCGGGTAATCGGCGACCGAGCTGTGGTAGGTGATGAGATCGCCGATGCCGGTCGGCGTGATGAGCAGCTCGGCGATGACGATGCCGATGAACCCCATCGCGAGGCCGAGACGCAGGCCGGTGAAGATCAGCGCCGCGGCGTGCGGCAGCACGATCTTCAGCACCTCCTGGCGCCGCGTGCCGAGAAACGAGCGGCACATCTGGATGAGCGAGGGGTGCGTATTGCGGATGCCCTTGTAGGAGTTCATCACGATGACCGGCGCGGCGAGCAGGATCACGGCGAGCACCTTCGAGGCGAGGCCGATGCCATAGACGTAGGTGATGAGCGGGATCAGGGCCGCCATGGGCGCGGCCTGCAGGATGATGAACACCGGCAGCGTCAGCCACTCGACGGTGCGCGAAAGGCCCATGCCGATGCCGAAGCCGATGCCGGCCACGCCGCACAGCACGATGCCGATCACGAGCGGCTGCAGCGTGAGCCAGTACGCCCGGCCGAGGCTGCCGTCGCGCAGCATCTCCATCAACGCAAGAAAAGTGCTGCTGAAAGACGGGAACGCGGCGCTCACCGGCCAGCGGCCGGCGAGCTCCCACAGGCCGAAGAAAACGGCGAACGAGGCCAGCTGCCAGCCGAGGCGGCCGGCCACGTCGCTCTTGCCCGCCAAGCGCCTACTTCAGCTTGGCGAGCGCCGCCTTCAGCGGCGCGAAGGTCCAGAAATTCTCGACCTTGGTGTTGGCGCTCTTCAGCGCGCCGGACAGGTGGAAGAACTCGAGGTCGTTTTTCGCCGCGCGCTCGCCGCCGCCGTCGTTCGGGAAGATCCCGGTTTCGACGCCTTCCTTGAAGTACGGCAGGATCTCGGCCTCGAGCTTCGCGGGCAGGTCCTTCAGCAGGCCGAGCTTCTTGCGCTCGGCGACGATGGAGCCCGGGTCCTTGTTGATCTGGCGGTTCACGCGGATCAGCTCTTCCACCAGCACCGCGACGGCCGCCTGGTTCTTCTCGAGGAACTCCTTGCGCGCGAACAGCGCCTCGTCGCTCGCCTTGACCCGGCCGAGCGGCAGGATGATGAACTTCCCGGGGGCTTCCTTCATCACGTAGTTCTTGTTCGAGGCGTCGAGGATCGAAGCCTTGATATTGCCCTTCAGCAGCCCGACGGCGCGCACCTGCGAGCCTGGAACGTAGCTCACGTTCTTGTACTTGATGCGCTGCTGCTTCGCCATCAGGTTCATGATGGCCTCGGTGCCCGAGCCGCGCGCGTGGACCACGATTTCCTGCCCGTCGAGGTCCTTCCAGCTCTTGTAGAACTCCTTGTTGACGATCGGGTAGAACTGCAGCGAGCTGAGCTGGTAGAAAAAGCGGATCGGCACGTTGACCTTCTCCACCGCGGCGTAGGGCGTGCCCTGGCCGATGTCGGCCTGGCCGTTGATCACCGCCTGGGTGGCGATCTCCTCGCTCTTGAACGCCGTCACCTCGACGTTGACGCCGCGCTTCTTCGCGCGCTCCACGGCGACCAGCAGCGGCAGCTCGTCGATGGAGACGACGTCGCCGAGCGCGTACTTGAGGGTGCTCTGGGCCGGCGCCGAAGACGACAGCAGCGCGATCAATGCCGCCGCGAGATATTTGAACATGGCTTGCTCCTCCTCCTCCTGGACGGGGACGATATTGTAGGATGGACCGGCATGAGCCACGTGTTCCACCGCAGCCCCCGCCAGGAGTACGCCTGCGCCGTGCGCGGGGAGGGGGCCTACCTCTACGACCGCGCCGGCAAGCGCTACCTCGACGCCTCGGGCGGCGCGGCGGTGTCCTGCCTGGGACATTCGGACCGCGCGGTGATCGAGGCGATCCAGCGCCAGCTCGACCGTCTGCCTTTCGCGCACACCTCGTTCTTCACCAACGAGCCGATGGAGGCGCTCGCCGACACGCTGATCGCGCATGCGCCGGAGAGCTTCGACAAGGTGTACTTCGTCTCCGGCGGGTCGGAGGCGATGGAGGCGGCGCTCAAGCTCGCGCGCCAGTATTTCGTCGAGAAGGGCGAGCCGCAGCGCGCGCACATCATCGCGCGGCGCCAGTCCTACCACGGCAACACGCTCGGCGCGCTCGCCGTGGGCGGCAACCAGTGGCGCCGCAGGCAGTTCGAGCCGCTGCTCATCGAGACGACGCACGTCTCGCCGTGCTACGCCTACCGGGGCAAGCTCGCGGGCGAGACGGATGCGGCGTACGCCGAACGTCTTTCAAGGGAATTGGAAGCCCAGATCGAAGCCTTGGGGGGCGACAAGGTCATCGCCTTCGTCGCCGAGACGGTGGTCGGGGCGACCCTCGGCGCGGTGCCGCCGGTCGCCGGCTACTTCAAGCGAGTGCGGGAGATCTGCGACCGGCACGGCATCCTGCTGATCCTGGACGAGGTGATGTGCGGCATGGGGCGCTGCGGCACGCTCTGGGCGTTCGAGCAGGAAGGCGTGGTTCCCGACATGGTGGCGGTCGCGAAGGGACTCGGGGCCGGCTACCAGCCGATCGGAGCGGTCCTGGTGTCAGGAAAGATATGCGATGCGGTGATCGGCGGCAGCGGCTTCTTCCAGCACGGGCACACCTACATCGGGCACGCTGCGGCGTGCGCCGGGGCGCTCGCGGTGCAGCAGCGCCTGCACCGGGACGGGCTGCTCGGGCGGGTGAAGCCCCTGGGCGGGCTGCTCGAAGCGAAGCTGCGCGCTGCCTTCTGCGATCACCCCAAGGTCGGCGACATCCGCGGCCGCGGCCTTTTCTGGGGGCTCGAGCTGGTCGAGGACCGCGCCACGAAGGAGCCGTTCGACCCGCGACTCAAAATGAATTCACGGGTCAAGCGCGAGGCGCTCGCCGCGGGGCTCCTCTGCTACCCCATGGGCGGCACGCTGGACGGGCAGCGCGGCGACCACGTGCTGCTCGCGCCGCCTTTCATCGTCGAGGAGCCGCAGCTCGACGAGCTCGTGGCTAAACTAGGCACCGCGATAGCGGCTGCCATCACCCAAGAGGAGCACACATGAAGCATTCGATCGTCGCTGCGGCGCTCGCCGGCGCCGGGCTGCTGGCCACGCTGCCTGCGGCGCAGGCGCAGCAGAAGTTCGTCACCATCGGCACCGGTGGGGTCACCGGCGTCTATTATCCCGCCGGCGGCGCGATTTGCCGGCTCGTGAACAAGGACCGCGCGAAGCACGGCATCCGCTGCTCGGTGGAGTCGACCGGCGGCTCGGTGTTCAACATCAACACCATCCGCACCGGCGAGCTCGACCTCGGCGTGGCGCAGTCCGACGTGCATTACAACGCTTCCAAGGGCGTTTCCAACTTCCAGAAGGACGGACCGTTCCGCGAGCTGCGCGCCGTGATGGCCTTGCACCCGGAGCCGGTGACGGTGGTCGCGCGCAAGGAAGTCAACGCGAAGAACTTCTCCGACTTCAAGGGCAAGCGCTTCAACGTCGGCAATCCCGGGTCCGGCACGCGCGCCTCGCTGGAAGAGCTGATCGCGGCGATGGGCTGGAAGCTCTCCGACTTCGCGCTCGCCTCGGAGCTCAAGGCCGACGAGCACGGCCCGGCGCTCTGCGACGGCAAGATCGACGGCTTCTTCTACCTCGTCGGCCATCCGTCGGCGAACATCCAGGACCCGACCACGGTGTGCGGCGCGAAGCTCGTCAACGTCACCGGCCCGGCGGTCGACAAGCTGGTGAAGCAGCATCCTTACTATGCCTACGCCACGATCCCGGCCGGCATGTATCCCGGCAACCCGCAGGACACGCGCACCTACGGCGTGCTCGCGACCATCGTGTCGTCTTCGAAAGTGCCGGCCAACACCATCTACACCGTGGTGAAGGCGGTGTTCGACAACTTCGACGAGTTCAAGAAGCTGCACCCCGCGTTCGGCGCGCTGAAGGCCGAGAACATGGTGAAGGACGGCCTGTCCGCCCCCCTGCACGACGGCGCGGTGAAGTACTACAAGGAAAAAGGCTGGATTAAGTAGAAGCAAAAAAGTCATGGCGGCTGCTGTAGACGGTAAGCCTTCGGCCGAGCTGCAGCAGCTGGTCGCCGACGCCGATGTAGGAGGGCGCGCGGCGGGCGGCTTTGCCGGCAAGCTGATCTTCGCGGTCGCGGTCGCCTGGTCGCTGTTCCAGCTGTGGTACGCCTCGCCGCTGCCGTTCGAATTCGGCTGGGCGATCCTGAACGACACCGAGGCGCGCTCGCTGCACCTCGGTGTGGCGCTGCTGCTCGCCTTCCTCTGCTTTCCTTTCATCAAGAAGCAGAGATCCAGGATTCCGGCGCTGGACTGGGCGCTCGCCCTGGCCGGCGCCTTCGCCGGGGCGTATTTCCTGCTCTTCTATGCCGAGCTCGCCGCGCGGCCCGGGCGGCCCAACCTGCAGGACATCGTGGTGGCCTCGGCCGGCATCGTGCTGCTCCTCGAGGCGACGCGCCGCGCGGTGGGGCTGCCGATGGCGATCCTCGCGGCTGCGTTCCTCGCCTACATCATGCTCGGCGCCTGGCTGCCGGACGTGATCGCGCACAAGGGCGCCTCGTGGGACCGCATGCTCACGCACCAATGGCTCACCACCGAGGGCGTGTACGGCGTGGCGCTCGGCGTGTCGTCGGGCTACATCTTCATCTTCGTGCTGTTCGGCTCGATGCTCGACCGCGCCGGCGCGGGCAACTACATGATGCAGGTGTCGTTCGCGATGCTCGGGCACCTGCGCGGCGGGCCGGCCAAGGTGGCGGTGGTGTCCTCGGCGCTGAACGGCCTGATCTCGGGCTCGTCGGTGTCGAACGTGGTCACCGGCGGCATCTTCACCATCCCGCTGATGAAGAAGGCCGGCTACGGCGGCGTCAAGGCGGGGGCGATCGAGACCGCCTCCTCGGTGAACGGCCAGATCATGCCGCCGGTGATGGGCGCGGCGGCGTTCCTGATGGTCGAGTACGTGGGCATTCCTTACACCGACGTCGTCAAGCACGCGTTCCTGCCGGCGGTCATTTCGTACATCGCGCTGTTCTACATCGTGCATCTCGAGGCGCTGAAGCTCGGCCTCGAGCCCACGGCGCGCGCGCGGGGTCGCTCGCTTTCGCGCAGGGCCCTCGGCTGGGGCCTGGGGCTCTCGGGGACTGCCGCGGTGTGCGGCCTGATCTATTTCGCCGCGCAGGCGGCGAAGCAGGCATTCGGCGCGGCCGCGCCCTGGATCCTCGCCGCGGCGCTCGCCGTGCTCTACGTCTACACCGTGTACGTGGCGGCCAGGTGCCCCGACCTGCCAAGCGATATCGACGTCGAGAACCCGGTGCTGCCCGACACCTGGCCGACCGTCAAGGCGGGGCTGCACTTCCTGATTCCGATCGGCGTGCTCATCTGGTGCCTGATGATCGAGGAGCTCTCCCCGGCGCTCTCGGCGTTCTGGGCCACCGCCACGCTCATCTTGTTGATGGCGACGCAGCGGCCGCTCGCTTCTGCTTTTAGACGAAAAGGTTCTCTCCCTTCAGAAACGAAAAAAGGCCTGTCCGAGGTGGTCCACGGCCTGAACGACGGCGCGCGCAACATGATCAGCATCGCGGTGGCCACCGGCACCGCGGGCATCATCGTCGGCGGCATCACGCTGACCGGCCTGGGCTTCCGCATGACCGACTTCGTCGAGGTGGTGTCGCAGGGCGACGTGGTGCTGATGCTGCTGTTCACCGCGTTCGTCTGCCTGGTGCTCGGGCTCGGGGTGCCCACCACCGCGAACTACATCCTGGTGGCGACGCTGATGGCGCCGGTCATCGTCGAGCTCGGCGCGCAGTCCGGCGTGGTGATACCGCTGATCGCGGTGCACCTCTTCGTCTTCTACTACGGCATCATGGGCGACATCACGCCGCCGGTCGGTCTCGCCACCTTCGCCGCCGCGGCGATCTCCGGCGAGGACGCGATCCAGACCGGGCTGCAGGGCGCGCTCTACGCGCTGCGCACGGTGGTGCTGCCGTTCGTGTTCGTCTTCAACCCGATGCTGCTGCTCATCGACGTGCGCGGCTGGCTCGAGGCGACGCTGGTGGCGCTCGCCGCGACGCTCGCCTCGCTGCTGTTCGCCGCCGCCACGCTCGGCTGGTTCCGCACGCGCTGCAAGTGGTGGGAGATCGTGCTGCTGCTTGCCGCGACCTTCGCGCTTTTCCGGCCGGATTACTTCATGGACAAGCTGCACGCGCCGTACACCGAGGTGCCGGCAGGCGAGATCTTCCAGGTGGCGCAGCGGCTGGCGGAAGACGACCGGCTGGTGCTGGTGATCGAAGGCACCTCGATCGAGGGCGAAGACGTGCGCAAAACCGTCGCGGTGCAGCTTGGCGCGCCGAGTGAAGGCCGCAAGCGCCTCGCGGAGGCGGGGCTGTCGGTGTCGGCCTTCGGCGGCCAGGTGCAGGTGACGGCGGTGCGCTTCGGCAGCCGGGCGAAGAAGTCGGGCTTCGAGCAGGGCTTCAAGGTCGCGGCCGTCAAGGTGCCGACCGAGCGCCCCTCGGAGCACTGGGTGTACATTCCGGCGCTCGCGCTCGCGGCACTGGTCTGGTTCCTGCAGCGCGCCCGGAGGAAAAGATGAGAGTGATCGCGATCGAAGAGCATTTCATCACCCCGATGTACCGCGAGAAGGTCGCGGCCAACGAGTTCCGCAATTTCTATCTCACCGCCCGCGGGCAGGAGCTCGGCCACGACATCGTCGGGGAGAACCTGGACATCGGCGCGCGGCGCATTGCGCACATGGACGCCGCCGGGGTCGACGTGCAGGTGCTGTCCTTCGGCTCCCCCGGGCCGCAAGCCTTTGGCGCCGATGTCGCCATTCCCATGGCGCGCGACGCCAACGAGCGGTTGTATCAGGCGATTCAAAAATATCCGACCCGCTTCGCCGGCTTCGCGGCGCTCCCGACCGCCGATCCAGAGGCCGCTGCCGAGGAGCTCGAGCGCTGCGTCAAGCGTCTGGGGTTCAAGGGGGCGATGATCCACAGCCACCAGCAGGGCGAGTTCCTGGACGCGAAGAAGTATTGGCCAATATGGGAAAGGGCCGAAAAGCTGGGCGTGCCGATCTACCTGCATCCGGCGCTGCCGCATCCGGATGCGGTGAAGGCCTATTTCCAGGGCTACGAGGAGCTGGCGCGCGCCGGCTGGGGCTTCGCGATCGATACGAGCTGCCATTTCCTGCGCATCATGTTCAGCGGCGTGTTCGACGCCTATCCGTCGCTCAAGATCATTCTCGGGCACCTCGGCGAGGGGCTGCCGTTCGCCATGCACCGGCTGAACGCCCACACGCACGCGGCCGCCGCGCGCCGCGGGCTCGAGAAATCGCCGCTCGAATACCTGCGCGACAACCTGGTGGTGACGACGAGCGGCAACTGGTACGAGCCGGCGTTCGTCTGCACGCTGCTCGCCCTCGGCGTGGACAACATCCTCTTCGCGATCGACTGGCCCTACGAGGCGAACACCACCGGCATGGAGTACCTGCGCAAGCTTTCGGTCAGCGACGACGACCGGGCGAAGATCGCCCACCGCAACGCCGAGCGCCTGCTAAAGCTTTAAATCAGGGACGGACCACGTTTTCCTTCCGGAAAATCGTGGTCCGTCCCTGAGGTTTCCCCGCATTTGGATCATTGTTAATCAATGACTTGCGGGGTATTGTTCGAGCAAAAACT
>Ga0156283_1268_pt1 | contig 19007 bp, 18 predicted proteins | sample RifCSPlowO2_12_FD_107932 | JGI IMG/M metagenome (GOLD analysis project Ga0156283, IMG submission 107932) | Betaproteobacteria bacterium RIFCSPLOWO2_12_FULL_65_14 | reverse complement strand
AAGCCGGCCAGGCGTTCGGCCTGAACGGCTACGAGGTCACCACCTGGACCGCGCTCTATGCGCCGGCGGGCACGCCGAAGGACATCGTCGGGCGCCTCGCCGGCGAGATGGCGCGCGCCGCGAAGTCCAAGGACTACGTGGACAAGCTCGCGGCGATCGCGACCGACGTGCCCGAGTCCTCGCCCGAGCACCTCGCGGCGTTCATGAAGAGCGAGTTCGCCAAGTGGGCGAAGGTGGTGAAGGAGTCCGGCGCCAAGATCGACTGATCAGGCGCCCCCGGCGCGCGATCACCCCGCCTCCACAAAGGCGGACACGATCTGGTGAAACGCTTCCGGCTCCTCGCGGAAGGGCAGGGCGCCGGTCCGGTTGATGGCGTGGAACTGCGCGATGCGCTGCTTTTGCGCAACGAGGCGAAACAGCCAGAGCCCCTGGTCGAAGCTGCCGAGCGGGTCGTGGGTGCCCCAAATGATCTGCGCCGGCACCGGGTAGCCGCGCTCGCGGCAGAGCTCGTAGAAGCGCGCTTTCGCCGCCATGAGGCTCGGCGGGAGCTCCTCGGAGCGCACCGGCGGATTCTTCCTGGCCGCGCGCTCGCAGGCGTCGAGCAGCGCGTCGTCGATGTGCTGATGCGAGTAGGAGACGCGCTCGAGGGCCCAGGCCTGCGAGCGCCGGCTCCACAGCGGCGGCGGCGGATGCGCGAGCGTGAGGTTGACCACGCCGTCGCCGGTCGGCGCCGCCGCGACGCTCGCCACCGCGCTCACCGAGCGCACGCGCTGCGGCGCTTCCGCTGCGACGGCGAGGGCGATGAGACCGCCGAGATCGTGGCCGACCAGATGAACCGGATCTTCGCCCAGCGCGGCGCGCGCTTCCTGCATCTGCGCATCCACGGTCGGCCCGCGCAGCTCCAGCGCCACGACCTTGCGCTCGGCTGCAAAAAGCTCGAGCGAGCGGCCCCAGATGTGCGGCCCGCTGCAGTACGGCGTCACGCCGGGAACGCCGCCGTGCAGGAAGACGAGCGCTTCCTTCAGCATTGGGCGACGAACCTCGCGAGCAGCGCGTTGAAGCGCGCGGGATGCTCGCGGAACGGGAAGTGGCCGGACTGGTTGATGACGTGGAACTGCGCGCGGCGCTCGTGCTGCGCGATCATGCGGAACAGCTCGATGCCGCGCTCGAGCGTGGCGGTGCGGTCGTCGAAGCCCCAGACCACCTGCGAGGGCCGCTGCAGCCGCCCGTCGTTCAGCCATTGCAGGGTCTCGCGCTTCTCGCGCGCGAGCTCGGGCAGGAAAAGCTTCACGCCGAGCTTCTCCTGCTCGACCTTGCGCACGCTTTCCTGGTACTTGGGCAGCGCGAGGATCTCGAGCACCGCCTTCACCCATTCGTCGGTGACCACGCGCGGATCGAAGCTGTAGCTCTGGTACACCCAGCGCACGCACTCGGGCGTGTACTTCGGGTAGGGCGGCCGGGAGAGCACCACCTCGTTCGTGCCGACGCCCGGGCTGAGCGTGCCGCTGTTCACCAAGGTCACCGAGCGCACCAGGTCATGCTGCTCGAGCGTGAGGCGCGCGCAGGCGTAGCCGCCGCGCGAGTGGCCCACCAGATGGACCGGCGGCAGCTCCATCGCGCGCAGGAACGCGGCGAGATGGCGCACCACGGCGCGCATCGTGTAGTCGTCGTTCTGGGGATTGTCCGTATAGCCCTGGCCGACCTTGTCCGGCACGATGACGCGGAAGCGCTCCGACAGCGGCCGCATATTCAGGTTCCAGGTGTAGGCGCTGGACGCGGAATCGCTGGTGCCGAAGTTTCCGCCGTACACCATCACGATCGGCTCGCCCGAGCCGGCCTCGTAGTAGCGGGTGCGCAGCCCCTCGACGTCGATCCAGCGGCCCTCGGGCATCGGCATTGCGGACATCGGCTGAGCGTAGTCGTCCGGTCTATGATGCGCAATCACCGGAATGCTAGGATTTTGAAATGGTCCGCACCGAAGCCCATGTCTGCGATTTCGGCTGGAAGGCCGTCGATTTCGACCTTCCCGGCGTCGACGGCGCCCGCCACACGCTCGCCTCGGCGCGCGGCCCGAACGGCCTGCTGGTGATGTTCATCTGCAACCATTGCCCGTACGTGAAGGCGGTCCTCGACCGGATCGTGCGCGACTGCAAGGAGCTCGCCGCGCACGGCGTCGGCTCGATCGCGATCATGTCGAACGACCCGACCGACTATCCCGAGGATTCGTTCGACAACATGCAGCGCGTCGCGCGCGCGAAGGGCTTTCCGTTCCCGTATGTGCTGGACGAGACGCAGGAGCTCGCCAAGGCCTACGGCGCGGTCTGCACGCCGGACTTCTTCGGCTTCAACGCCAGGCTGGAGCTCCAGTACCGCGGCCGCCTGGATGCCTCGCGCAAGGACGCCGTGCCGAACGCGCGGCGCGAGCTCTTCGAGGCGATGGTGGCGATCGCGAAGACCGGCCGCGGACCCGAGGAGCAGATCGCCTCGATCGGCTGCTCGATCAAGTGGAAAAGCTAGCGCGTCAGGACTTCAGCCCCTTGGCGAGCTGGGCCATCTTCTGCAGGACCGCCTGCGCGCCGTATTTCTTGATCAGCGATTCCAGCCCGATCTCCACCTCGCCGCGCGCGGGCGGCTCTTTCGGGTCGCGCTCCACTTGGCGCTCCACGTAGGTGAGGGCGTCGGTGCCGCAGACCTGGACGCACATCGGCTCCTCCAGCGGCGGCACGGTCTCGCACATGTCGCACTTCAGCGGCAGGCCGGAGTCGGGCTCGATGAAGTAATCGCGGGAAGGGCAGGACGCGCCGCAGAAGCTGCACTCGCTGTACTGCTTGCCGGCGATCGTATAGATGTGCCGGCCGTTGCACTCGGAGGGCGTGTAGTCGCCGGCGCGGATCGGCACGTACTCGTCGTTCAGCTCGTCGGCGACCACCCGGATGCGCGCCTTCGACGGATTGATGCTGCTGTACCGCGGGATGGCGTGAAACGCCGAGCACGCCATCTCGCAGGCGCGGCAACCCGTGCACTTGTCGATGTCGACGCGGATTTCCTTGATGACCTTCGTAGGCAGGCCGGCGTTCACGCGGGCACCTTCTCCTCGACTTTGAGAATCCCCCTTTGCTCCAGATCGTCGGCCACGTAACCGAGATCGAGGCTCTCCAGCTTCTCGCGCGTCGGAATGCCGTCCATGTTCCATCCCTTGAACTCGTAGTACTTGCTGAGCAGCCCCTGCTCGTATTTCTCGTCCCGGATCGCCCAGTGGTCCTCCGGCGGCCGCTCGTGCTTCCGGCGCAAGCCCCTGCGGTTGTTGATCGCCCGCACCAAGGTGCGGATTCTCTGCGCCGTCTTCCACAGCTTGTCCTTGGTCATCTCGAAGCCGGTGGCGAGCGAGAGGATCTCGGGAAGATTGTTCATGTGGTAGGCGATGTCGCCGCCGAACTGGCCCCGGAACGACGACACGAAGCCGCAGATGCCGGTGGAGTCGTCGAGGTAGTGCATCGCCTCGTTCCACTCGACGATGTCGCAGGTCGCCTGGTCGGTGATGTCGTTGCGCTTTTCCCAGTTCAGGAAATACTGCTTGAACTTCTCGTCGGGCACCGCGGCCCATTTATTGACGAACTCTTCGCGCTGCTCGCGGGTGGGCAGCGGATCCTGCGGGAAGGAGCCTTCGATCTGGGTGATGCTCATCTTCTCGCCGGTGGCGATCATCAGGAAGAAGGCGGGATTCAGCTTGCCCAGCTTGATGGGCAGCTGCTCGAATTTCTTGACGGTGTTGTGGTCGTATTTTTCCGCGCCGTTGCCGATGCGCACCGCCGCGCGCGAGACGCCGTCGGCCAGGATGTCGCCGATCCCCTCGCGGCGCACGATTTTCTCCAGCAGGTAGAAGAACCGGCCCCTGGAATCGGGCGGCATTCCCGGGAAATCGCTGTCCTTCAGTATGCCGGCTTCGAGGAGCTCGAGCGCGAAGGCGATGACCTGCGGCATGGCGTAGGAGTCGACGCCGTATTCCTGGGCGACGCCGAGGATCTCGTAAGTGAAGTCGAGCTCCAGGAACGCCGCCATGTGGTAGGTGTCCTTGCCGAAGCACTTATAGCCGAAGCGCTTGCGCCCCGGCCAGTTGATCACGTTGCGGCACTTCTTCGGGCAGTTGTAGCAGCCGGTCTGCCGGTCCATGTGGTCGTATTTCCACTTCGTCCATCTTTCCTGGAGCTCCTTGCTCCAGTAGTTCTTGATCCGCTTGCGCGCGTTGCCCCAGGAGAAATGGTTGTGGTGGAAGCTGTCGTCCTCGTCGACCGCCATCCAGTCGCCGCATCCCGAGCTCTCGGCGATCTTCTTGTTCATCTTCAGGCAGATGTCGAAGAGCTCCGCGGGCTTGGCAAGGTTGACGTCCTTCGTGCCGCGCACCGCGATGGCCTTCAGCCGCTTGTCCCCCATGATGACGCCGACCCCGCGCGCCGCGCTGGCGTGGTTGTGGTCGATGGACGCCATCCACACCCGGTTCTCGCCGGCGAGGCCGATGGCGGCCACCTGGACCTTCTGGTCCTTCAGCTCCTTCTTGAGCAGGTCGCCGGTTTCCGTGGTGCCCGCGCCGCGCAGATGGGTCGCGTCGCGGATCTCGACCTGGTCGTTGTTGATGTAGAGGTAGACCAGATCCGGCGCCTTGCCGCGGATGATGATCTTGTCGTAGCCGGCATGCTTCAGCTCCGGCCCGAAGAAGCCCCCGAACAGCGAGTGCGACATCAGGTTGGTCTGCGGCGAAAAGCAGTTCACGCAGGTGCGGTTGGCCGACGGCACCGGGGTGCCGTGCAACAGGCCGGTGCTGAAGATGAGCAGGTTGTCGGGCGAAAAAGGATCGGTCTCGGGAGGCACCCTTTCCCATAGCAGCTTCGCCGCGGCGCCCTGGCCGCCGAGGTAGTACTCGGCCAATTTCGGGTCGGTGGCGACCTTCTCGATGCTGCCCCTGGAAAGATAGATCTCCAGGTCGTATCCGGTTTCTGTGTATCTCATAGAGTAAGCGATCTCATCAAAACGTAGGCGGCCTGCAGTGCTGAAGTGGGACACAGCGGGAAGCATTCCTTGCAGCCCCAGCACTCCCTGGCGGCGATCTCTGGGACAAAGCTGATTTCGCGCGTCGGGCCGCGCTCCACGAAGCCGACGGCGTTCTTCTTCTTGATCTCGGCGCAGTAGCGGACACACAGGCCGCACAGGATGCAGAACGACGGCTCTGGCGGATAGCGGTCCTTGTCCGCCTTGTATTCGCGCGCCAGGCGCTGCAATACCTCGGACTCGGGCGCGTGCGCGAGCAGCTGCTCGACCAGCGTCTTGCGAATGCGGTCCAGTTGTTTTGATTTCGTGTTAACGACCAAACCCGCGTGCACCGGGTACGTACATGCGGCGACGAGGTTGGTGCGTCCGCCGGCCTCGGCTTCGACCGTGCAAAGCCGGCAGCCGCCGAAAGGCTCGAGCTTCTCGTGGTGGCACACCGTGGGAATGGCGATGCCGGCGCTGCGCGCGGCGTCGAGGACGGTCATGTCTTCGCTCGCCGTGACCTCCTTGCCGTCGATTTTCAAGGAGATCTCGCTCATTGAGTGGTCTGTGCCGCCGCCCCCCTGTTAAGGGGGGAGCGAGTGAAACGAGCGGGGGGTTGGGTTTTGCGTAAAACAAAACCCCCCGTTCGCCTTCGGCTCACGCCCCCCTTGACAGGGGGGCATATAAGAAGAGGTCTCATGCCGGCACCGGCTCGCCCGAGAAGCGCCGCACCGCGTCGTACTTCGGCGGGCAGACGTCGAAGCAGGTGCCGCACTTGTTGCACTTCGCCTGGTCGACGACGTGGAGCTCCTTCCTGCTGCCCGAGATGGCTTCGGAAGTGCAGTTCTTCAGGCAGAGCAGGCAGCCGGTGCACGTTTCCGGATCGATGTAGTAGGAGGTGAGCTCCTTGCAGAAATAGGCCGAGCACTTCTGCTCGCGGATATGGGTCTCGTACTCGTCGCGGAAATAACGGAGCGTGCTCAGGACCGGGTTGGGGGCGCTTCTGCCCAGGGCGCAGAGCGAGGCGCTGCGCGTCGAGAACGCCAGCTCCTCCAGGAGGTCGATGTCGCCCTCTTTCCCCCGGCCTTCGGTGATGTTGGTGAGGATGCGGTGCATCTGCTTGACGCCCTCGCGGCACGCGGAGCACTTGCCGCACGATTCGTCGGCGAGGAAGTGCAGGAAGTAGCGGGCGACGTCCACCATGCAGGTGTCTTCGTCCATCACGATCATCCCGCCCGAGCCCATGATCGCGCCGGCCTTGAGAAGCTCGTCGAAGTCGACCGCGATATCGAGATGCTCTTCCGGGATGCAGCCGCCCGCCGGCCCGCCGGTCTGCACCGCCTTGAATTTCTTGCCCTTGGGAATGCCGTCGCCGATCTTGTAGACGATGTCCCGCAGCGTCACGCCCATGGGGACTTCCACCAGGCCGGTGTTCTTGATCTTGCCGACCAGGGAAAAGATCTTGGTGCCCTTGCTCTTTTCGGTGCCGAGCCGGGTGAACCAGCCGGCGCCCTGGTTGATGATCAGCGGCACGTTGGCCCAGGTCTCGACGTTGTTGATGTTCGTCGGCTTGCCCCAGAGGCCGCGCACCGCCGGGTAGGGCGGCCGCGGCCTGGGCTCGCCGGGCTTGCCCTCCAGGGAAAGGAGCAGGGCGGTCTCCTCGCCGCAGACGAAAGCGCCGGCGCCGCGGTGCACTCTTACGTCGAAAGCGAACCCGGAGCCGAGGATGTCGGCTCCGAGAAGGCCGTATTCCCTCGCCTGCTGGATGGCGATGCCGACGTTTTCCAGCGCCAGCGGATACTCCTGGCGCACGTAGACGTAGCCCTCGTGCGCGCCGATGGCGTAGGCGCCGACGATCAAGCCTTCCAGGATGGAGTGCGGATTTCCTTCGAGCACCGCGCGGTCCATGAACGCGCCCGGGTCGCCTTCGTCCGCGTTGACGATCACGTACTTGGGCTCGCCGGGCGCGTTCCTGGCGGCTTCCCACTTGATCCCCGTCGGGAAGCCGGCCCCACCCCTCCCTCTAAGCTGCGATTTCTTGACCTCCTCGACGACCTGCTCGGGCGTCATCTGGAAAAGCGCCTTGGCGAGCGCCGAGTAGCCGCCGAGCGCCAGGTAGTCGTCGATGCACTTCGGGTCGATCTTGATGTTGTTGCCGACGATGTGGCGTTGCTGGTGCTGGTAGAACGGAATGTCGGATTCCCGCACTGCGGTTTTCGAATAAAGCAGACGCTCGACGAGCTTTTTCTGCTTGAAGGTCTTGGAGACGATTTCGGCGACGTCCTTCGGCTGTACGCCGAGATAGCAGGTTTCCCCGGGATCGACGACGAGCACCGGCCCGCGCTCGCAGAATCCAGGGCAGCCGGTTCCCTTGGTCGCCACCGCGTCCTTCAAGCCCTGTTTCTCGAGCTCGGCGTCGAACGCGGCGATGACCTTGCCCGCGCCGGTGGCGAGACAGCCGGCGCCGGCGCAGATCGAAACGCGCGGCTTGTCCGGATCCCGGCTCGAGATGATGTCGTGCCTCAGGCGTTCCAGCTCGGCCGGTGACTTAATCATATTTCTTCAGCAGGTCGGCGGCCTTGGAGGGCGCCAGCTTGCCGAGCTGCTGGTCGTCGATCTCCACCACCGGCCCGAGAGCGCAGCAGCCGAGGCAGTTCACGGTGTCCAGGCTGAACTTCATGTCGCGGTCGGTCTCGCCGGGCCGGATGCCGGTGAGCTTCTGCACCACGTCGAGCACGCGCGGCGCGCCGCGCACATGGCAGGCCGTGCCCATGCAGATGCTGATTTCGTGGCGCCCCTTGGGTACCAGGCTGAAGGCCTTGTAGAAGGTGGCCACGTGCTGCACCCGGCTCAAAGGCAGCTTTAATTTTTCAGCGACCAGCTCCAGGGCTTCGCCGGGGAGCCAGTGAAGCGCGGCCTGGATGTCGAGCAGGATCTGGATCAGCGCGCTCGCTTCGCGCTCGTGGTTATCGATGATCTGCTCGATTCTCGCGATGTCCATATCTCAATCCCGAGAATTCGGGGTCAGAGCCCTAATTCCATTAGCTGCGCGTCGCGCAATTAGGGCTCTGACCCCGAATTCGAATTCGATGTCAGGCGAGCGCATAACGCTTCTCCCGGTCGTCGAAGGTGACGAGCCTTTGCCGTGCCGAGCTGTTCAGGTGCTTCGCTGCCTGGGAAGGGGTCATGCCCAGGGCGTCGGCGATTTCCCCGGGGGAGAGCGCCTGCTGCTGCAGGAGGACCACGATCTGGCTGATGGCCAGCTTGTCGGCGATCAGCTCGTCGAACAAGGAATTCAGCGCCTCGCTGGCGAAAAACTCCTCGTACTGCGCCATGCTCTCGAAGCGGACCCGGAGCTTCTCGCGCTCCACCAGCTTGATGTACGGCAGCAGCTTGCGGATCGCTTCCAGCTTGAGCTTCGATGCATCCTGCGGTCCGAGCTCTTTCAGCCTGCCGGTGAAATCGCTGACGACCTCGGCGTAGCGCATGCCCTGGCTCGCGGAGACCCATTCCAGCCGCAAACGGTCCGGATGCACGCCGACGCGCTCGAGCAGTTTCTTGCCCAGGTGCATCATGCTCAGGGCGTCGTAGTTGCCTTCGGTGACGTAGTGGCATTCGCCGAGCCAGCAGCCGCCGATGAACACGCCGTCGATGCCGTTGGAGAACGCGCGCAGCACGAACTCGAGGTCGACGCGGCCGGAGCACATCACCCGGATGATTTTCATGCTGGGCGGGTACTGATAGCGCGAAACGCCGGCCAGGTCGGCACCGGCATAGCTGCACCAGTTGCACAGGAATCCCAGGATCCGCGGTTTGAATTCAGGCTGCATCGATCTGGCAGAAGATCTCTTCGTTGGTGTAGTGGTTCAGGTAGATGGCCCCGGTCGGGCACTTGGTGTTGCACAGGCCATCGCCTTTGCAGAGCACGGGATTGACGTTGGCCTTCTTGCCCGCCGGCGTCTCGCGGAACTGGATGGCGTCGTACGTGCAAGCCGAAATGCACGCCGCGCACGCCACGCAGGCGCTCTCGTCGACGTCGCAGATGGCGCCGGTGGCGGTAATCGAGTCCTGCGACAGCAGGTTGACGACGCGGCCCGCAGCCCCGTTCGCCTGGCTGATCGTCTCCGCGATGTCCTTCGGATAGTGCGCCGTGCCGCACAGGAAGACGCCGTCCGCGGCGAAGTCGACGGGCCTGAGCTTTACGTGCGCCTCCTGGAAGAAGCCGTCCGGGCTCAGCGGCACCTTGAGGAGCCGGGAGAGCTCCTGGCTCGTGGCGGAGGGCACGACCGCGGCGGCGAGCGCCACGAGGTCGGCCTCCAGCGCGACCTTGTGGCCGAGAATCGGATCGCCGACCGTGACCCGCAACAGTTTCCCGGCCGCCTCGACGACCGGCTTGTCCTCGGGCGTATAGCGGATGAAGCGCACGCCCTTGGCTGCGGCCTCGCGGTAATACTCTTCCCTGAAGCCGTAAGTCCGCATGTCCCGGAAGACGACGGTGATCTCCATCCCGGGGTCGAGCTGCTTCAGCTTGAGCGCGTTCTTGATGGCCTGGCCGCAGCACACCCGGCTGCAGTAATTTCGCTCCGCGGTCCTGCAGCCGACGCACTGGATCATCACCACGCTCTGGGCATTCGCCACCGCTTCGTCTTTCCCGGCGATGCGCCCTTCGAGCTCGAGCAGGGTCACGACCCGATCGTCTTCTCCGTAGAGGTATTCGGCGGGCTTGTGTTCCTCGGCGCCGGTCGCGACGACGGCCGCGCCGTGGCGGATCTCCTTGATGCGTCCTTCGCAGCGCACGCGCGTGGTGAAATTGCCGACGTACCCGGCGACCTCCTCGACGGTGGCGTCGGTGGAGACGTGGATCGAGGGATGCCGGTAGACCTTGCGGACGAGCTCGGCGAGATGCGCCTGCACGTCCGCGCCTTCCAGCGTGTAATGGAGCCGGCGCGCCATCCCGCCGAGGTCGGCCTGCCTTTCGACGAGATAGACCTCGAATCCCTGCCCGGCCATGTTGAGGGCGCTGGTCATCCCGGCGAGGCCGCCGCCGATGACCAGCACCGCCTTGTCGACTGGCAGCTCGATTTCCTGCAGCGGCTCGAGCAGCGTGCTTCGGGCCACCGACATCCGCACGATCTCTTTGGCTTTCCGCGTGGCCTCGTCCTTTTCCTTGGAGTGCACCCAGGAGCAGTGCTCCCGGATGTTGGCCATGTCGAAGAAATACTGGTTGATGCCGCCTTCGCGCACCGTGTCGCGGAACAGCGGCTCGTGCGTGCGCGGCGTGCAGGCCGCGATCACGACCCGGTTGAGCCCCTTGTCGCGGATGGTGTCGGCGATCTGCTGCGCGTTGTCCGTGGAGCATGCGAACAGGCTCTCCTGCGCGTGCACGACGTGGTCCAGCCTGGAGGCGTATTCGACGACCGAAGGAACATTGACCACCCTGCCGATGTTGGCGCCGCAATGGCAAACGAACACCCCGACCTTGGGCGCTTCCTGCGAGACGTCGCGCTCCGGCGGGTATTCGCGCTCTCGGCTGAGCTTTCCGCGCTCGTCCGCGAGCAGCTGGCCGCAAAGCGCGGCGGTGCCGCTGGCGGACACCACCGATTCGGGGATGTCGGCCGGACCCTGGAAGGCGCCGCTGACGAAGATTCCCCGCCGGGACGTCTCGGCGCGATCGAGCCGGCCGGTCTTGCAGAAGCCGCGTGAATCGAGCTCGATGCCGAACTTGCCCGCGAGCTCGGCGGCATCTTTCGGAGGGGTCAATCCCACGGACAGGACGACGAGCTCGAATTCCTCTTCCTTCACGCCGGCGTCGTCGGTGGCGTAGCGGATCGTGACGTTCCGCGTGTCCGGCATCTCCTTGCCGATGGCGACGTAGCTGCGGATGAACCGGACACCGGGCAGGTTGGCCGCGCGCTGGTAGTAGCGCTCGAAGTCCTTGCCGAAGGCGCGGATATCGTTGTGGAAGACCGTGGCATCGATTTCCGCGTTATGGTCTTTCGCCAGGATCACCTGCTTCTGGGTGTACGCGCAGCAGACCGCCGAGCAGTAAGCGTTGCCGCCGGGGATGACCTGCCTGGAGCCGACGCACTGGATCCAGGCGATCTTCTGCGGGTGCCTGCCGTCGGAAGGGCGCTTGATCTCGCCTTCGTAAGGCCCGGTGGCCGACAGGATGCGCTCGAACTCGAGGCTGGTGACGACGTTCTTGATCCTGCCGTAGCCGTAATCGCCCCTCACCGCCGGGTCGAACACCTCGTAGCCCGGAGAGAGAACCACCGCGCCGACGTTGACTTCGAGCTTTTGCGGCTTTTGATGAAGGTCGATGGCGCCGTGCTTGCAGACCCCTACGCAGATGTTGCATTTTTCGTCCTGCAGATACAGGCAGGTCTCGGGGTCGATGTAGCTGACGAGCGGCACGGCCTGGGAAAAATGGATGTGGACCGCTTTCGTCAGCGACAGGTTCTGGTTGTAGGGATCGGGCACCTGGACCGGGCAGTACTCGAAGCAGGTCGTGCAGCCGGTGCAGATGTCCTCGTTGATGTACCGGGGCTTCCGGTTCAGCGTGACCGTGAAGTCTCCGGCCTCGCCCTCGACGCGGACGACTTCGGTGTGGGTCAGGATCTCTATGTTGGGATGCCGGCTGCACTCGATGAACTTGGGCGATTCGATGCACATCGAGCAGTCGTTGGTCGGAAAGGTCTTGTCGAGCTGCGACATCTTTCCGCCGATGGCGGGCGACTTGTCGACCAGGAAAACCCTGAAGCCCGTGCCCGCGAGGTCGAGCGAGGCCTGGATGCCGCTGATGCCGCCGCCGACCACCAGCACGTCTCCGACGGTGTCGGTTCCGGGAGTCAGAGGACCTCCTGGACGACTTCGGTGATGTCCTTCACCTCGATGTTCTGGCCCAGGCTGCTGTCGGTGAAATTGGTGATGCAATAGGGACAGGCCGTGACGAGGACCTCGGCCCCGACATCGACGGCCTGCTTCAATCGGAGGTCGGCGAAGCGCTCCGCCTTCGGCGTTTCCATCCAGATCCGGCCGCCGCCGCCGCCGCAACAGAAGCTGTTCTCGCGGTAGCCCTCCATTTCAACAAGTTCACTTATGGATCCGAGGACTTCGCGCGGCGCGTCGAATATCCCGTTGTGCCGGCCGAGGTAACAGGGGTCGTGCCAGGTGATTTTCTTCTCATACTCCCGGGCGGGCTGCAGCCGCCCGTCGTCGATCAGCTCGCTCAGGAACTGCGAGATGTGGACGACCTCGAAATGGACGTTGAATTCCGGGTACTCGTTCTTGAAGGTGTGCAGGCAGTGCGGCGAAGAAACCAGGATCTTCTTCACGCCGTGATCGATGAACGCCTTGATGTTTTCCCTGGCCAGGCGCTTGAACAGCGGCTCGTTCCCGGTCTTGCGGATGCTTTCCGCGCAACAGCTTTCCTTCGAGCCGAGGATGCCGAAATCGACGCCGGCCTTGTCGAGGATGCGGGCGGTGGCCGCGGCCACCTTCTTCAAGCGCGGGTCGTAGCTGAGATAGCAGCCGGGGAAATAGAGGATTTCCATGCCCTCGGCGAAGGTCTTGACCGAGAGCCCTTCGGCCCAATCCGCCCGCTTTGCGCGCTCCATGTTGAAGGGGTTGCCTTCGGCCATGAGGCTGTCGCTTACGGTGATGATCGGCTTGACGGAATCCGGGAAAGCGCCGTATTCCGTGGCGATCCGGCGCAGGGATATGCCGAGCTCGATCTGCTTGACGCCCCTCGGGCAGCGCGGCGGGCAGGTGCCGCAGGTGGTGCAGCGCCAGATGTCTTCCTGCTCGATCTCGGTCAGGCCGAACGTCGCCTGCCGGACGAGCTTGCGCATGCTGAACTGCCTGACCCTGTTCCAGGGGCAGACCACGTCGCAGATGCCGCACTGGTAGCAGAACTGGAACGAGGCTCCGCCGTTCTCCTTGATGAGATCGCTGATTTCCTTGATCGGCGCTACAGCCTCCACCGAGAGCATGTTGCCGGTGCTATCAGCCAATTCATTGCGGTAGGTCAGATTTCATTGCGATCGGTCAAACTCGCGGATGTTGAGTAAAACAGTCGGATTAGGAATGCGGCGTAAGATCTGGATATGGCGATGAATAACGTGCGAAAAGTGCTGGAGGCGCGCATTCCCGGCCTGCACGCTCGCATCGAAAAAATGCTGCTCGACGCCGAGGCCCTCTATAACGAGCGCGCCAAGCAGGCGCCCTCGGAATTCCTTCTCGAACATAGCCGGCGCACCGCGGCGATCGCGCACAAAGTCGCGCTCATGGAGAAAGTCGATCCGTTCCTGCCGTGCCTGGTCGCGCTCTATCACGACGCGGGGAAATTCCATGAGGGCGCCTATCACAAGGACGACGTGCCGGAAGAGGAGCATGCGGCGGACATCGCCGAACGCATGCTGAGCGCAGCGGGTCTGCAGAGAAGGGACATCGATGCCGTGCTGCACGCCCTGCGCGCGCTATACAAGGATGCGCTGCCGTCCAGCGAAGCGTGCCGCGTCGTCCAGGATGCGGACCGGCTGGACAAGCTCGGCGGCTTCGGCGTCGGCGCGTTCTTCACCAAGGCGGCGCTGCGCGGGCGCGGCCTGGTCGACGCGCTCACGCGCTCGCTGAGCCGGGAGCTGACCTACGCCCAGGCGGCGCCGCATTCGATGCTGACCGAGACCGGGCGCAGGCTCGCGCGCGAGCAGGCCGCCAAGACCGTCGCCTTCTTCGACGATCTGCTGCAGAACCTCGAGGACTGGGGCATCGCCTCGTTCGAGCGCCGCGTCATCGTGCTCGAAGAGGATTTCCGGACCCGCGACGGATCGCCTCTGCAGCGTCTCGAGGTGACGATCGTGTTGCCGCGCGCCTGCCCGGAGTGCGAGGCGTCTCTTGCGCTCGAGCATGCGCGCAAGCGCGGCATCAAGTGCGAGCAGCTGGTCGCCCGCTTCGAATGCCGGGGCTGCGGCCATTCCGTAGAAACCTCGTTCTGCCTGCCGGTATTTGCCCGCGAAGGTTCCAGAAAAGATGACCGAGCCGAACTGGGCCGGGCTTTGGCGCGAGCTGACTGAGCGCGTTGGCCGTCCTGAAAGGGAGGTCCATAGCAAGGGAAAGGGAGGCGGCCTCCCTGACGTCCTCCTCACTTTCGTGATGGACAGGCTGCGGCCCGGCGACACGGTGCTGGACATCGGCGCCGGCACCGGGCGCTTCGCCATCCCCTTTGCTAGGGTGGCCAGGACGATCACCGCGGTGGAGCCTTCGGCCAGCATGGCCGCCCGGCTTGGCCAGAACGCCGCGGCAGAAGGGTTGACCAACATCCAGCGCGTGGACGCCCGCTGGGAGGACGCGGAGGTGGAGCCTCACGACGTGGCCTTCTGCTCGCACGCGATGTACAGCAGCCCCGACCTGGCGGGATTCGTGCGCAAGATGGAGCGCAGCGCCCGGCGATTTTGCTTCCTGGTGATGCGCATGCCGAGCCACGACGGCGTCATGAGGGAGCTGTCACGGCTCATCCATGGCCAGCCCCACGACAGCCCGAACTTCTGGGTAGGCTACCACGTGCTCTACGACATGGGCATCTACGCCGACGTGGTGACGGAACCGTTCGTGCGCTGCTGGACCGACGCCAGTCTGGACGACGCCCTGAAGCGGGCGCGGCGCCATCTGGGACTGGGCGAGAGCACCGCCTGGGATGAGGCGATACGCGAGACGCTGGACCGGCGCCTGACCTTCAGGGACGGGCAGTACTACTGGCCCGACGGCATGCGCTCGGCCATGGCCTGGTGGCAGCCTGCGAAATAAAGCGCCGTAACCCGAATCGCCGCGCGATGCGTTTAATAGTGGAACTCGAGGGAGTCCACTACCATGACTGGACGCATCCGTAGCGCAATCATCGTCTTAGCCTTTGCAGCAGGGTTTGCCGGCGCGGCGCAGGCGCAGGAAGCCGGGCGCATCAGCCGGGTCATCCTCTATCCGGGTAGCGCGACCATCGAGCGTACCGTGCGCGTCGCCGCGGGCAGCCGCAGTGTCGAGATGACCGGGCTGCCGGCGAACTTCGACCTGCGCACGCTGAGGGTGGAGGCCGATCCGGGCATTCGCGTCGGCGAAGTGTCGGTGCAGGAGGTAAGCCGCACCGAGGCGATGAGCGCACGCGAAAGCGAGCTCGAGGCGAAAAGCGAGGCGCTGAAGGACGAGAAAGCCGCGCTCGACGTCGAGGTGAAGGCCGCGGAGCTGGTGCGCGATTACCTCACGGCGCTCAGCACCCGGCCGGCGCCCGAGGGCGGGGGCCCAAGGTCACAACCGATCGTCGTCGACCCGAAGGCGATCGCGGGCGTGATCGAAGCGATCCGCCGCGGTGGCACCGACGCGTACGGCCTGATCCAGCGCATCGAAATCCGCAAGCGCGGCCTCGACAAGCAGATCGCGCGGCTCGAGCGTGATCTCGCGCGGCTACGTAGCGGCGCGCGCGATGTGCGAACGCTCAGCATCAGCTATTCGGCCTCGCGCGGCGGCGAGGTGCGCGCTGCCTACCAGGTGACCAACGCCGGGTGGAAGCCCACCTACCGCGCCGCGCTCGATTCGTCCGCGTCGCGCATCGACCTGGAGCGCCAGGCCGCGGTGATGCAGCGCACGGGCGAGGACTGGCGCGGCGTCACGCTGCGCCTGTCGACCGGCCAGCCGCGCGCGGCGCAGATCGTCGATCCAGCCCCGTGGCAACTGGTATTGCGTGACGTAACCTCGCCCGCCGCCCCGGCAGCCGCCGCAAGGGCGATGATGCGGGAAAGAGTCCCGGACGAGGCGAAGCCCATCGTGGCGCAGTTCGAGACTCCGTACACCACCGAGTTCGAGGTCCCCGGCACGGTGGATCTGCCCGCGGACGGTCGCCAGGTGAGCGTCTCGCTCGCAAGACAATCGATTCCGGTCAAGCAGCGCGTCCGCGTGGTGCCGCGGCGCAATGCATCGGCCACGGTCACCGCCGAGGCCGACCTCCCCGAAGGCGTCTGGATTCCCGGCGACGTCCAGCTCCACCGCGACGGCAGCTACATCGGCTCCACGTTCTGGCAGGCGCAGGCGAAGGAGCGGCTGGTGCTGCCTTTCGGGCGCGACGACCGGGTGCAGGTCACCGCCCACCGGACCACGAACCGCAGCGGCTCCGCCGGCCTGCTCGGCGGGCGCTGGGAGCGCCAGATCGCCGACCTCTATACCGTCACCAGCCGCCACAAGCTGCCGGTCGAGTTGCTGGTGCTCGAAGCTTCGCCGGTGGCGGTCTCCGACCAGATCAGCGTCGAGGCGCAGTTCGCCCCCCAGCCGAAGCTCCGCAACTGGGAGGAGCGCCGCGGCGTGGTCGCCTGGGAGCAGTCGCTCGCTCCCGGCGAGGCGCTGAAGTTCATCGCCGATTACACCATTACGTATCCGAAGGATGCCTCGGTGATCGGCCTGCCTTGAGCTACCGAAGCACCCGGTAGATCTCGGCAAGCGAACGCCGTTGCGCGGGTTGGCCCGCAAACGCGAGCGATGCGCACGTGGCTACGGATGGCAGAATGGTGGTGAGGGAGGACACGTGAACGGCTCGACACGCGGGAAGCTCGGGCTGGCGCTCGCCGGCGGCGGTTTCCGCGCCTCGGTGATGCTGGGCTTCTACGACGACCTGCACGTGAGCCGCCTGGGGCTTACCGACGGCGGCGTATTCGACAACGTCGGCATCACCGCGCTCGTGGACGAGCAGTGCAACTACATCATCGCGAGCGACACGAGCGGTCTCTTCGACGTGCAGCAGCACGCGTCGAGCGGGCGCCTCGGGATGAGCGCGCGCATCACCGATATCCTGATGAACGCCCTGGCGCGCTTTCAGCGCCATGGCCTTCAGGAGCGGCGGCGCGTATCGCGCGCCATCGAGGGCGAGCCGAACGCGGGCGCCGCGCTGCGGGAGTTGCGCGCCGCGCGCCAGCTCGACGGCCTCGCTTTTTTCCACATCAATTCGCCGCCGCTGTCGGGTCCGGGGCTCGCGCTCGACATCGATCCGCGCACGCTGGCGAAGATGCGCACCGATCTCGACGGCTTCGGCGAAATCGAGACCGCCGCGCTCATCAACCGCGGCTACGACACCGCCGACCGCTACCTGCGCAAGTACCTGGCGGGCACGGTGTACGAGAAGAGCGCGCAGGCGCACTGGGTCGCGCCCGACCGGCCGCCGGTGGACATACGCGTGGACAAGACCCGGGCGCAGCGCGTCGTCGAGGTGGGCCGCCACCGCTTCTTTCGCGCCTTGCGCCTGGGGGCGCCGGTCTCGTGGCTGTTCGTCATTGGACTCGTCGGAGGTCTGGCCTTCATAACGTGGGATGTCCCCGTATCGTTTCGCGGCCTCGTCGAGGCGGCCGCTCGGGAGCTCGTCGTCGCCGTTGATACCGCGTTCGCCTGGCTGCCCGAAGGCTGGACGGCGCGCACCGTATCGCTCGGCAAGCTGGTGCTTTGGGCGGTCGCCGCCGCGGCCCTGCTGCTGCTCATGCCGGAGCGAGTGCTCGGCGCCGTGCGGTGGCTCGCCTGGCTTGGAAAGATGGCGCGCGCCTATTCCGGAAACCTGCTCTGGCTGGTCGGCGGCCTGCCCTTGGTCGTGGCGGCGGTGAGCACCATAGGCGCGGCCATCAGCTACGTCTTCTTTTACCTCCCGTTTCGCGCGGCGACGCGGGCCGGGACCAGGAAAAAGCCTTGACTAACCGACTGCGGAGAAAAAATGGAAAAGTGGTTCGAGCTGTTCCGCTCCATCGTGATGCCGGCGCATTGCGACGCATACGGGCACATGAACGTGCGCACCTATGCGGCGTTCTTCGACGATGCGGCATGGCATTTCCCGGCGATGGCGGGACTGAAGCTCTCCGAGCTCAACGCGCGCGGGCTCGGCACGGTGGTGGCGACGCAAACCGTCGAGTTCCATAACGAAATCAAGGCCGGGGAGCTGGTGCTGATCAAGGGCGCCATCGCCCGGGTCGGCACGAAAAGCTTCAATTACGAGATGCGGCTCTACGAGCCCGATTCGATGCGGCACTGCGCAACGCAGAAGGCGGTCGAGGTGTGCTTCGATACCGTCAAGCGCCAAAGCGCGCCGCTGCCCGAAGACGTGAAGGCGAAGCTTCAAGCAATCGCGTCCGGCTAAGCGAGGCAGTGCCCATCGGCAGGCTTGTAGTCCTTCCGGCGCCGGAGGGATTATGGCGGCATGTCGTCCGCTTACGACGTCGTAGTGGAGGACGGTTTCATCCGAGTCATTTACCGCGGACGGCAGGACTTCGAAACCACCAACCGATCCATCGCAGACGCTGCCCGTTTGGCGAAGCAGGCAGGCATCACCTCGGTCCTGTTCGACTTCACGTTCGCCGACCCGAGGGGCTATTTCGCTGAGACCGTCCGGCACGGCGAGATGGCGCGCGACTTGGGGATGTCGTTCGAATTCCGCCTCGCGTTCTACAGTCCGACGCAGTTCGACGCGGTCGATTTCATGGAAACCGTCGCCCGCAACCGCGGCTATGCGGCGCGCGCATTCGGCCGCGAGGGAGACGCCGTGAAGTGGCTGACGGCCCGCGCCTAGGTCACCACATTGCGCGGCGCGCCGCGCACGAAGGCTTCGATGTTGTCGATCGCCTGGTCGGCGAGCGCCTGCTGCGCCTGCTCGCCCGACCAGGCGATGTGCGGCGTGAGGATGAAGTTCGGCTGATCGAGCTCGAGCAGCGGATTGCCGCTCTTCGGCGGCTCGACGCTCAGCACATCGAAGCCCGCGCCGGCGATGGCGCCGGACTTGAGCGCGGCCAGGAGCGCGCGCTCGTCCACGAGCCCGCCGCGCGCGGTGTTGATGAGCAGCGCGCCGGGCTTCATTTTCGCAAGCTCGGCGGCGCCGATGAGGTTGCGCGTCTCGGGCGTGAGCGGCAGGTGCAGTGTAATGACGTCGGATTTCCTCAGGACGACATCCATTGGAGAAAAATCTATCCCCGGTG
>Ga0156283_1246_pt1 | contig 19041 bp, 26 predicted proteins | sample RifCSPlowO2_12_FD_107932 | JGI IMG/M metagenome (GOLD analysis project Ga0156283, IMG submission 107932) | Betaproteobacteria bacterium RIFCSPLOWO2_12_FULL_65_14 | reverse complement strand
GTGTCGAGCCAGCGGGCGAGGTCTTCCGGGTGCACGCCGCGCGACCAGCCGTCGCCCAGCGCCTGCTCCGCGCTGCAGCCGGTGAAGTCCAGCCATTGCCGGCTGAGATACTCGCAAGACAGATCCGGGCGCGCGCGCCACAGCATTACCGGAAGGTCATCGTCGATCTGCAGCTCGCGCGCGGCGTGGATCATGGCGTCGGTGGCTGCGCTGCAGGAGTTGTGCCTGTGATCCCTTGTAGCGGAAGCTCTACCGGGAAGTGGTCGAACGGCGCACTTTCTACAGTGACGCGCTCGGATTTACATGGCCCACGCGCCGCGCGCGCCCGGCACGCCCTTTGCTCGGGCTACGCCAGCTTCACCCCTTTATTCCGAAGGAGTTCGGTCATGCTTAGCTGGGCGCTTGCATTCTTCATCATCGCAATCATCGCCGCGGTATTCGGCTTCACCGGTATCGCGTCCGGAGCGGCGGAAATCGCGAAAATCCTGTTCGTCGTATTCGTGGTGCTGTTCCTCGTCTCGCTGGTCGCTGGGCTGCTTCGCCGACCGTAGGCCGTCCGGTCCTGGCACGCGCATTGCAGGACCGGATTGGCTTTCTTTCACATCTCTGAGGAGCAACCCATGACGCTGAAACTGTGTTCGATCGCGGCCGCGCTGGCGCTCGCGTTTGGAATGACCGCTGCGCAGGCGCAGCAAAGCCGCGACCCCGGCACGCGCGCCGATCGGCCCGCGGCCGACCGGCCCGCCGCCGACCGTTCGTCGGCGCGCAAGGTCAAGGACGCCGAGGAAGACAAGATCGAGGCCGACGCCAAAGCGGCGAAGGCGAAGTGCGAGACCATGCAAGGCAACGCGAAGGACGTCTGCCAGGCCGAGGCCAAGGCGCAGGAGAAGATCGCCAAGGCCGAGCTCGACGCCAAGAAGAATCCCACGGCGCGCAACCAACGCAAGGCCGCCGAGATGAAGGCCGAGGGCGCGTATGAAGTCGCCAAGGAGAAATGCGACGACCTGAAAGGCAACGAGAAGGACGCGTGCCAGAAGGACGCCAAGGCGAAGCAGGACCAGGCCAAGGCCGACATCAAGAAGCAGTTCGCGCAGCGTAAGGACGACCGTCCGGCGCGCGCCGCCACCGGCGCCACCACGGAGCGCAGGACCGAGCGCCCGACGAAGTGAGCGGGGCTTTCCTCTCCGACCTCCAGAGGCTACGCAAGCGCGCCCGGGAGCACGCCGCCGCCGCGGCGGGGACTCCCGGGTACGCGGCCTAGGCCGGCATGGCACGCGGACTGTGGAAAGGAGCGATCAGCTTCGGGCTGGTCAAACCTGGCGGCGCTCATCCCGCGGGACGAGGTCGAAGGCGAGAAGGAGACCGCCGGCGCCGAGGTCATCGACCTCATGGCGCTGTTGCGCAAGAGCGTGGAGCGCAAGCAGGAGAAACCCAAGAGGAGCCACAAGACGAAGAGGCGCGCAGCATGAAACTGAGCAGCATCATGACCGGCGGCATCGAGAGCGTGCGGCCGCAGGCGACGCTCGCCGAGGCGGCGAAGAAGATGGCCTCGCAGGACATCGGCTCGCTGCCGGTGTGCGCCGAGCCGCGCAAGGTGGTCGGCATCATCACCGACCGCGACATCACGGTGCGCGCGGTGGCGCGCGGCATGGACCCGAACCACACCCGGGTCGAGGAAGTGATGACGCGCGAAGTGCTCTCCTGTTCTTCGGACGCCGAGGTCGAGCAGGCCTGCGAGCTCATGGAGCAGCGGCAGGTGCGGCGGCTGCTGGTCACCGGCGAGGACGACTCGCCGGTCGGCATCGTCTCGCTGGGCGACATCGCGCTCTGCCTGCGCGAGAGCCAGTCCGGCGAGGTGTTGAAGAAAGTCTCCGAACCCGATTGAGGTGAACCATGGCGCAATGCGAAGTCTGCGGCAACGACTACGGCCTTTCCGGCCGTGCCTAGGAAGCAGGTTCGCTACGCGGTGGTCGGACTCGGCCACATCGCGCAGGTGGCGGTCCTGCCGGCGTTCGGCAACGCGCGGCGCAACTCGCGCCTTGCGGCGCTGGTCTCGGGCGATCCGGTAAAGCTCGCCCGGCTCGGCGACCAATACGGCGTCGCGAAGCGCTGCGGCTACGGCGAGTACGACGCGCTGCTGCGCAGCGGCGAGATCGACGCCGTCTATATCGCGCTGCCGAACAGCCTGCACTGCGACTACGCGCTGCGCGCGGCGCAGGCGGGCGTGCACGTGCTGGTCGAGAAGCCCATGGCGGTGACCGAGGAGGAATGCGAGCGCATGGCGCGCGCCGCGCGCGCGGCCGGCGTGAAGCTCATGGTGGCCTACCGGCTGCACTTCGAGCGCGCCAATCTCGAGGCGATCGAAGTGGCGCGTTCCGGGCGCATCGGCGAGCCGCGCCTGTTCGCCTCGAGCTTCACGATGCACGTCGTGCCCGGAAACATCCGCGTGCGGCGCGCGCTCGGCGGCGGCGTGCTCTACGACATCGGCATCTACTGCATCAACGCCGCGCGCGGCCTGTTCCGCGCCGAGCCGCTGGAGGTGCGCGCCTTCACCGCCGGCACGGCGGGCGACGTCGAGGAGTCGGTCACCGCGGTGCTGCGTTTTTCCGGCGATCGCCTCGCCAACTTCAGCTGCAGCTTCGGCGCTGCCGACGTGTCGGAATACCGGCTGATCGGCGCGAAGGGCGACCTGGCGGTCGAGCCCGCGTACGAGTACGCGATGGCGCTGCAGCACCGCCTCACGCTCGACGGCGAGCGCAAGGAACGGCGCTTCGCGAAGCGCGATCAGTTCGCCCCGGAGCTGCTCTATTTCTCCGACTGCGTGCTCAAGGGGCACGACCCCGAGCCCGGCCCCGAGGAAGGCCTCGCCGATGTGCGCGTCATCCGCGCGCTGTATGCATCGGCGGCGAGCGGCCGGCCGGTGGCGCTCGCGCCTTACGAGAAGCGCGAGCGCCCGAGCCTCGAGCAGGAGATCCGCCGCCCGCCGATCGACAAGCCCCGGACGGTGCATACGCAGGCGCCCTCGGGCGGAAGCTGATGAGAGTTTTCGTCTATCTCCTCGGCATCGCCTTTCACGCAGGCGCCACGGCGGCGTGCGAGCCCAAGCCGCCCAAGCCCAAGACCGATTTCACCCACGAGAGGAGCAAGTCATGAAAGCACTCGCTATCGCCGTATCGATCCTCGCGCTCGGGTTGGGCGCGTGCGCCGACCAGCCGCGCGACAACGCCGCCGGCGGCGCGACCTCGGAAGTGAAGCAGGACGCGAAAAACGCCGCGCTCACCGGCAAGGTGAAGGCGGCGCTCGCCGCCGACGTCGGGCTGAAGACCCTCAAGATCGACGTCGACAGCTCGGGCAACACCGTGACGCTGAACGGCGTGGTCGACAGCGAGGGCACCAAGCGGCGCGCCGAGACCGTCGCGCGCGGCGTCGAGGGCGTGGCCACGGTGAAGAACAACCTCACCGTCAAGAGCGGAAGCTGACGATGGCGGGAAGCGCGCCCCTTCTCTCCGTCGCGCCGACAAAAGACGGCGTGTGGCAGGTGAATGAGCGCGGGCCGAGCCGCATGGCGGTCGCGTATTTCCCCAGCAAGTGGGGCGCGATGCGCCACGCGGTGCGCGTCGCCAAAGCGAAGCGCCGCTGCCGCGTCGCCGTCCTCGAGGACGACGGCCGGGTGCGCCTCAGCCGGGACTACGACAACCCCGATCCCAGTGAAGTGGAGATCCCATGACGACTCGTACATTTGCTCTCATTTTCGGCATCGCCTACCTGGGTGCCGGCCTGCTCGGCCTGATGCCCGGTCTCCTGACCCCCATGCCGGCCGACGCGCCGCCGACGCGCTTCGATGTGATGCAAGGCGAGCTGCTGGGTCTTTTTCCGGTCAACATGCTGCACACGGCGGTGCACCTGGCGATCGGCGCCTGGGGCCTGATGGCCTTCATGGGCTGGCTCGGCACCCGCACCTACGCGCGCAGCCTCGCCGTGATCTACGCGGTGCTCGGCATAATGGGCCTGGTGCCCGCGCTGGACACGATGTTCGGCCTCACGCCCCTCTACGGCCATGACGTGTGGCTGCATCTCGGCACCGCGGCGGTCGCGGCCTTTTTCGGATTTGCCGCGCGCGAGCAGGAGTCGGGCGCGCGCGAGCGCGCGGCCGAGCGCCGCGCCCTGGCGGGTGACCGCAGGAAAGCGAGCCGCAGCCCGGTGCGCAATGATCGGCGGCAGGGACCCTACGATCGCAGGGGCATGGCCACCTGAGGTGAGCGCGGAGAAGCATCCGCCGCCGCCGCACGAGCCGCCCAAGGAACCGCCGACCGACCCGGTGCCGCCCGAGCTTCCGCCGTTCGAGTCGCCGCCCGGCGAGCCCGTCGATCCGCAGGCCCCGTGACGCGGGATGAGGGCGAAGCGCGCGCGCGCGCGCTACGCTTGCTTCGATCACTTCGGCGAGGACGGCCAGCGTTACGGCTACGCGAGCGCGTTCGGCATCTCGAAATCCTGCGAGGACGAGGTGCTCGCGCAGCTCGTCGAGCTGCGCGGCCGCGCAGCCGCCGCGGCCGGCGACCCCGACGAGCTGTTCTACGCCGAGCAGAACGCGCGCCTGGTGAAAAGCGCGGAGGAGTATTACCGGACCATGTTCCGCGGCCACGTCTCGTCCTGGAACCTGCGCGACCAGCACATGGCGCAGACGCTGGAGGCGCTCGCGCTGCACCTCTCCGGCAAGGTGGTCGTCTGGGCGCACAACTCGCACGTCGGCGACGCGCGCGCGACGGAGATGGGCGGGCACGGCGAGCTTACGCTCGGGCAGCTGGTGCGCGAGCGCTACCCGGGGAACTCCACCCTCGTCGGCATGACGACCTACCGCGGCTCGGTCACCGCAGCCTCGGACTGGAATGGGCGCGCCGAGCGCAAGCGCGTGCGCGAGGCGCTCGCGGGCAGCCACGAGGAACAGCTGCACGGCGTGGGCCTGCCGGGCTTTTTCGTCCCGTCCGCAGCGCTCGACGAGCGGCGCCTCGAGCGCGCCATCGGCGTGGTCTACCTGCCCGAAACCGAGCGCCTCAGCCATTACTACCACGCGGACATGTCGCGCCAGTTCGACGTGGTGCTGCACTTCGACGAGACGCGCGCGCTCGAGCCGCTCGATCGCGAGCCGCACGCCGCAGTGGGAGACATCCCCGAGACCTATCCCGCGGGCGTCTAGCTCAGAAGAAGTCGGGAAGGTTAGAATCCTCCGAACCCACAGGAGGGGATGATGACCAGGACACTCGTGCTAGCCGCGGCGCTTGCCGCGGCGTTTCCGGCTTACGCCCAGCAGACCATCAAGATCGGCTTGATCATGCCGTACTCCGGCCAGTTCGCCGACACCGCGACGCAGATGGACAACGCCATCAAGCTGTACGTCAAGCAGAAGGGGGACGCGGTGGCGGGTCGCAAGATCGAATTCGTGCGCAAGGACACCGGCGGCATCGCCCCGGATGTCGCCAAGCGGCTGGCGCAGGAGCTGGTGGTGCGCGACAAAGTGGACGTGCTCGCCGGCTTCGTCCTCACGCCGAACGCGCTCTCCGCCGGCGACGTCTCGGCGGAGGCGAAGAAGTTCATGGTGGTGATGAACGCGGCGACCGCGATCATCACCACCAAGTCGCCCTACATGGCGCGCACCTCGGTGACGGTGCCGCAGCTCAACGAGACGTTCGGCGCCTGGGCGGCGAAGAAGGGCGGCATCAAGAAGATCTATACCATGGTGTCGGACTACGGGCCCGGCCACGACGCCGAGCAGAGCTTCCAGCGCGGTTTCAAGGAGGCGGGCGGCGAGATCATCGGCTCGGTGCGCTTCCCGGTGGCCAACCCCGATTTCTCGGCCTTCGTGCAGCGCGCGAAAGACCAGAACCCGGAAGCGATCTACGTCTGGGTGCCCGGCGGGGCGCAGCCCGCGGCGATCGGCAAGGCGCTCGCCGAGCGCGGCATCGACCCGCGCAAGACCAAGATCCTCGGGCAGGGCGAGCTGACCGAGGACGAGGCGCGCAGGAGCATGGGCGATACGGGCCTCGGCATCTTCACGGTGTACCACTACGACCACAACCACGGCTCGGCGCTCAACCGCGCCTTCGTCAAGGCGTTCAACGCCGAGTACGGCGGGCGCAACCCGAACATCTACGCGATCGGCGGCTGTGACGGCATGCACCTCATCTACGAGGCCCTCAAGAAGACCGCCGGCAAGACCGACGGCGAGTCGCTCATCGCCGCGGCCAAGGGAATGAAGTGGGAAAGCCCGCGCGGGCCGGTCTCCATCGATCCGGAGACGCGCGACATCGTGCAAACGGTGTACATCCGGCGCGTCGAGAAGGCGGGCGGCCAGACGGTGAACGCCGAATACGACAAAGTCGAAAACGTGAAGGATCCCGTGAAAGCGCGCATGAAGAAGTAGGCGCGCATGCAGTCCTTCATCGGCGTCCTGTTCGACGGGTTCGCTTACGGGATGCTGTTGTTCCTGCTGTCGGTGGGGCTGTCGGTGACGCTCGGGATGATGAACTTCGTCAACCTGGCGCATTGCAGCTTCGCCATGATCGGCGGCTACGTCGCGGTGGTGCTCACCAACAGCCTGGGCTGGCCGTTCCTCGCCTCGCTGCCGATGGCGTTCGTGGCGGCGGCAGCCGTGAGCGTGGTCCTGGAAAGAACGCTCTACCGGCGCCTGTACCGCTCGAGCGATCTCGATCAGTGCCTGTTCACCATCGGCGTCGTCTTCGTCTCGGTGGCGGTGGCCGCGTACTACTTCGGCACCGTGCAGCAGCCGATCGACACCCCGCCCTATCTGCGCGGCTCGGTCGAGCTCATGGGCGTGAGCTTCGCCGTTTACCGCCTCTTTCTGGTCGTCACGGCGCTGCTGATCACGGCCATCCTGATCGTCGCGCTCGAATACACCCGCTTCGGCGCGCAGGTGCGGGCTGCGGTCGACAACCAGCGCATGGCGCGCGGCCTGGGCATCGACGTCGACCGGGCGTTCGCGATCACCTTCGCCCTCGGCGGCGGGCTAGCCGGCCTCGGCGGCGCGCTGGCGATCGAGATCATCGGCCTCGACCACGCCTTCGCGTTCACCTACCTGGTCTACGTGCTGATCGTGGTCGCGGTCGGCGGGCTCGGCTCGATCGGCGGCTCGTTTCTCGCCGCGGCGGTGATCGGGATCAGCGACATGGCGGGCAAGTACTACTTTCCGTGGCTCGGCGCCTTCCTCATCTACCTGGTGATGGTCGGGCTGCTGATGTGGCGGCCGGCGGGACTGTTTGGCAAGCGCTAGCGGGCACCTGGCGGCGCAGATCCGCTGGCGCTGGATCGAGAGCGCGTTCTGGCTCGCCACGCTGCTGCCGTTCGTCGTCACCCCGGCGTACCTCTCGCTCGCCAGCCAGATCGCGATCACCGCGCTGTTCGCGCTGTCGCTCGACCTGATCCTCGGCTACGCCGGCATCGTCTCGCTCGGCCACGCCGCGTACTTCGGCTTCGGCGCCTACACCGCCGGCCTGCTCGCAAAGCACTACTGGGGCGAGCCTTTGAGCGGATTGCTGCTCGCAGGAGCGCTTACCGGCCTGGTCGGGTACGCGACCAGCCACATCGTGGTGCGCTTCCGCCACCTGGCGCTCATCATGCTCACGCTCGGCCTCGGGCTGCTGCTGCACGAGGCCGCCAACAGCGCGAGCTGGCTGACCGGCGGGGCCGACGGGCTGCAGGGCGTAAAGGTCGCGCCGCTGCTCGGCTTCAGGTTCGACCTCTACGGGCGCACCGCCTATGCCTATTCGCTCGCGGTGCTGTTCCTGTGCTTCCTGATCTCGAGACGCATCATTCATTCGCCGTTCGGGCTGGCGCTGCGCGGCATCCGCGAGAACCTGGTGCGCATGCCGGCGATCGGCGCGCCGAGCCGCGCGCACCTGCGCAAGGTGTATACCATCGCCGCGGTGATGGCCGGGATGGCGGGCGCGCTCCTCACGCACACCACCTCCACCGTCTCGCTCGATACGCTGTCGTTCGGGCGCTCGGCCGACGTGCTGGTGATCCTGATCCTCGGCGGCGCCGGGCGCCTCTACGGCGGCATCGTCGGCGCCCTCATCTACATGGTGGCGCGCGACCAGTTCTCCGGCATCAACCCGCAGTACTGGTATTTCTGGATCGGCCTGCTGCTGATCGCGGTGGTGATGTTCCTCCCCAACGGCATCCTCGGCGGGCTCGGTGCTCTCCACAAGAAATCTCGATAAGTCGTTCGGCTCGCTCGTGGTGGCGCAGGGCATCTCGATCTCGATGCCGCGCGGCGAGCGCTACGCGCTCATCGGTCCGAATGGCGCCGGCAAGACCACGCTCATCAACCTCGTGACCGGGATGCTGCGCCCGGACGCCGGCAGCATCCTGCTGGGCGGCGAGGACATCACGGCGCTGCCGCCCGACGCGCGCGTAAAGCGCGGGCTGGCCCGCACGTTCCAGATCAACACGCTCTTCCCCCGCCTCACGGCGCTGGAGTCGGTCGCGCTGGCGATCCTGGAAAGGAGAGACCAGTCCCGGGTATGGTGGCAGAGCCTGCCGCGCTACGGCGAGGCGATCGACGAGGCTTTTTCGATCCTCGAGTCGCTGCGCCTCGGCGCTCACTGCCACCGCCTGACGCGCGAGCTCGCCTACGGGCAGCAGCGGCTGGTCGAGATCGCGCTTGCGCTCGCGACGCGGCCGCGCGTGCTGCTGCTCGACGAGCCTGCCGCCGGGGTGCCGAAGGACGAAAGCGGCGAGCTGTTCGCCGCGATCTCGAATCTCTCCGCCGAGCTCACCGTGCTCTTCATCGAGCACGACATGGATGTCGTGTTCCGCTTCGCGAGCCGCATTCTCGTGATGGTGGGCGGCAGGATCCTGGTGGAAGGAACGCCCCGGGACATCGCGCGCGACGAGCGCGTGCGCGAGGTGTACCTCGGCAGGCGCCGGCATGCCTTTGCTTGAAATGCGCGAGGTGCGCGCGGGCTACGGCGACGCCGTGGTGCTCGACGGCGTATCGCTCGAGATCGCGGAACGGGGAAGCCTCGCGGTGCTGGGCCGCAACGGCGTCGGCAAGAGCACCCTGCTGCTCACGCTCCTGGGTTACACGAACCTCAGGAAGGGCTCCGTCCTGTGGCAAGGCAAGGACATTTCGACGCTGGAGCCGCACCGGCGCGCGCGCCTCGGCATCGGCTGGGTGGCGCAGGAGCGCGAGATCTTTCCATCGCTGTCGGTGGAGGAGAACCTGACGGTCGCCGCGCGCCCCGGTTCCTGGGATTTGAGAAAGGTTTTCGATCTATTTCCCCGCCTTGCGGAGCGCCGCGCCAACATGGGCAACCAGCTCTCGGGCGGCGAGCAGCAGATGCTCGCCATCGCGCGCGCGCTCATGACCAACCCTGCGCTGCTGCTGCTCGACGAGCCGCTCGAGGGACTCGCGCCGATCCTCGTCGACGAGCTCGCCGCCTCGCTGAAGAACCTCGGCGGCATGGCGATGATCCTCGTCGAGCAGCACACCGAGGCCGCGCTGCAGCTCACCGAGGACGCGGTGGTCATCGAGCGCGGCGCGATCGTGCACCGCGCGCGCTCGGCCGAATTCGCGCGCGACGCGCAGACCCTGGAGCGGCTGGTCGGCCTGAAGATCGTCTGATCCAGGTATGCGCCTTGCAGCGTCTCCTTGACTGGGGAACCATCCAGAAAGGAGACCGTATGCAGCTCAAGACCCTGCTAGCAATGGCGGTAACGGCAGCCGCAGTCCCGCTCGGCGCGAGCTGGGCGACCGAGCCGACCGGACCGCAGGGCACGTTCCTGGGGAACAACCCCCATCGCTTGCCCGCGTTCTCGGCAATGGACCGCAACGCCGATAACAAAACCAAGATGGGGTCAGAGCAAATGCTCTGACCCCATTTGCACCCCATTTGCAACCTCATTTCTTCTTCTTGGCCTTGGCGCGCGGCTTCGGTGCCTGCGGCAGCCGCAGCAGGCGCATGGCGTTGCCGAAATAGATCTTGCGACGGTCGTCGGGCTTGAGCGCCATGCCATCCAGCGCCTTGATGGTCTCGCGGATGAAGAGCGGCCCGCCTTCCGGGTCGAACGGGCAGTCGGTGCCGAACAGCACGTGGTCGGCGCCGAAGAAATCCAGGCCGCAACGGATGCCGCTCGCCCATCCGTTGATCGACGTGTCGTTGTAGAACATCTTGAAATAGTCCACGGGCCGCTTCTTCATGCGCTTCAGCAGCCCCTCGTAGTCTTCATCGGCGGTGCGGCTGCCGAACTGGTCCATCCCGTACCCCACCCGGTTCGCGAGGAACGGCGTCATCGCGCCGAGGTGGTGCGTGATGATCTTGAGCTTCGGCAGCTTTTCGAACATCTGCGAGAACACGAGCCGCGCCATGAAGGCGCTGGTCTCGTACGGCCAGCCGAACAGCCACCAGATCTCGTACTTCGACTTCTGCTCGGTGGCATAGTCGGCGAACTTCGCGGTGCGCGTCGGGTGCACCCAGATCGGCAGGTCGTGCTTCTTCGACATGCGCTCGAAGATCGGGAAGAACTCGGGCTCGTCGAGCGGCCGGCCGTTCACGTTGGTGAAGATCTGCGCGCCTTTCGCGCCGAGCTCGCCGATCGCGCGGTCCATCTCCTCGAGCGAGGCGGCGACGTTGTTCATCGGCAGCGAGGCCACGAAGTACGGAAACAGCTCCGGGTGCTGGCGCACGATCTCGGCCATGCCGTCGTTCGCCAGGCGCGCCAGCTCCGGGGTCTGATTCTCGCCACCCAGAAACTCGACCGCCGGCATCGAAAGCGTCAACACCTGCTGGTAGCCCGGCCAGCGCTTCATCATCTTGATGCGCCGGTCTAGGTCCCACAGCACCGGGATGTGCATCCAGCGCTTGAGCGCCGCCGCGAGGCCCGGATTGCCCTCGGCGATTTTCTTCATGCGCTCGAAATACTCGCGCGGGAAGATGTGCGGAAAGATGTCGAGCTTCCTTTGTACCTGCGGTTTCATGCCGCTCCCCAGACCTTGTTGGCCACTTCGACGATGCGCCGGAGCTTGGCTTCCTGATCCCCCGGCCCCAGCGGGTTTCCCTTGATCGAGCTGGCGAAGCCGCACTGCGGGCTGAGCGCCAGCTGCTCGAGCGGCGCGAACTTCGCCGCCGCCTCGATGCGCTTCATCAGATAGTCCGCATCCTCCAGCGCGGGCTTCTTGCTCGACACCAGTCCGAGCACGACGCGCTTGCCGCCTTTGGGCAGGAAGCGCAGCGGCTCGAAGCCGCCCGCGCGCGCGGTGTCGTACTCGAGGAAGTAGCCGTCGACGTCGATGCGGTTGAAGAGCACGTCGGCCACCGGGTCGTAGCCGCCCTCGGCCGCCCAGTTGCCCTCGCGATTGCCGCGGCACTGGTGCAGCGTGATCGTGACCTCGTCCGGCACGTCGGCGAGCACCGCATTGATGACTTCCGAATACTTGATGAGAAGCTTTTCCGGGTCCATGCCCCAGGAGCGCACGTGCTCGCGGTGCGCCGGATCGCAGATGAAGGCGATGCTCGTGTCGTCGAGCTGGATATACCGCGCGCCCGCGGCGATCAAGGCGCGGATCTCGGTCTTGTAGCAATCGACGAGATCTTTCCAGAAGGCTTCGTCGTCCGCGTAAATTTGGCGGTTGACCTTGCCGCCCATGTAGTAGTGCACGCAGTTCGGCGCGGGGATGGTGACCTTCGGCAGCGCCTTCGTATTCGCCTTCAGGAACTCGAAGGCGCGCGCTACGGAGCTCGGCCGCCACCGGATGGGGCTTACCGCATTCAAGTCCGAAAACCCCTGGGTGACGCCCGACTCGTTGCGCCATTTGAGCTGCGCCGAGCCGGTGCGGTCGGCGGCGAAGCCTTCCCAGCCGAGGATCAGCTCGAGCCACCAGCTGCGGCGCCGAAACTCGCCGTCGGTCACGGCGCGCAGGCCGATGCGCTCCTGCATGCGCACCACCTCGCGCACGCACTCGTCCTCGACTTCGCGCAGCCGCGCATCGTCGTGCGGGCCCAGATTGCTGGTGGGCGTTTGCGGACCGAGGAATTTCTCGCGCGCCTGCTTGAGCTTCTCGGGGCGCAGCAGGCTGCCGACCTGGTCGGCGCGAAAGGGCGGCTTCATGGCGCGCTGATTCTATCGCTGTAATTTTTGACTGCGCCTGCAAGGTTTACAGAGCGAGCCGCCCTCTGGCGCGCGGGTGGCACAGAGCTTGCGATCATGCTCGTTCAACTGGCACCCCGCCAGGGAACGTCAACGTTTTTTCCCGAAAGGAACTCTCCATGAAGGCGAAGACTATTGTCGTATTTGCGTCGGCGGCCGTACTGCCGCTCGGCGCGGCATGGGCCACGCAGCCGACCGGGCCGCAGGGAACCGGCTGGTACGGCTACAACGCGCCGAGTTTCGCGACGCTCGATCGCAATGGCGACGGCGTGATCTCGGCCGACGAGTACGCGACCGCCAATCTGCGCGCCGAGCGGCGCGCACCCGCCTACGGCTCGCCGTCCGCGGGCGCGACCATTCCGCCGGGCTACGACCGCAACGGCGACGGCGTGATCTCGCGCGACGAGATGCCCGCCGGCGATGTGCGCAGCAGCGGACCTTATTCCGGCCCGAGCTGGGAAACCAACCCGCCGGTGCCGGCGCCGTAAGCGCCGCAGCCTCGGGCGTCAGTCGAGCCTGGCGCCCGAGGCTTTCATTCACTTGGCCTCGGAGAAGTCGACGAGCTTCGATTTGTAATCCGACCGCGGCAGCGACTGAGGCGGCACCATCCTGACCCCGGGGGTGAAGGTAAGCGCATCGCGGATCGCGGCGGCGATCGCATCCGCGAGCGCCGCCTCGCCCTCGACCACGATCGGCAAAGGCGGCTCCTGACGCACGCCTTTCGTGGGCGGCTTGATGAGCAGCGCGCCCGTGACGCGCGGCCGGAAGCGCGCCACCACCTCGCGCACCGCCGAAGGAAACACGTTGACGCCGCGAACGATCAGCATGTCGTCGGTGCGCCCGAGGCAGCGCACGCGCAGCGCGCGGCTTCCGCAGGCGCATTTCGAGCTCCACAAGCGCACATGGTCGCGGCTGCGAAAGCGCAGCAGCGGCGCCGCCTCGCGCTCGAGGTGCGTGTAGACGAGCTCGCCCGTCGCGCCGTCCTCCATTGCAATGCTTTTCCCGGAGTCCGGATCGATCAATTCCACGTGGATCAGGCTTTCGGCCGAGAAATGCATTCCGGCCTGCGCCGGGCATTCGCCCCAGAGCGAGGCCGCGATGTCGCCGATGCCCATGATCTCATAGACCTTCGCATCGAAGGCGGCCTCGAGCTTCTCGCGGAACGATTGCTCTCCGCCGCCCGGCTCCCCGCCGACGATGACTCGCTGCAATGAATGCTTCTTCGGAAGTTTCTCCGAGAGATACAGGGCGTAGGACGGCGTGCACGCGAGCGCCTCGGGCTGCAGGCGCGCCACCGCGGCCAGCAGCTTCTCGGTGTTTCCCACGCCGACCGGAATGTGCACCGCGCCGATCGCCTCGAACGCCGCGAGCGAAGCACCGGCAACGAAGGGTCCGGCGCCGTAGGTGGTGACCACGCGCTCGCCCGCCTTTAGCCCGTTGCACGAGTAGGTCCTGCGCCCGATCTCGCGCCATTGCTCGACGTCGTGCCTGGTCAGCGGGATGTAGAGCGGCGCGCCGCTGGTGCCGCTGGTCGAATAGACGCGCGCCGCCTGCGCGATGTCGATCGCCGCGTGCGCGCCGAGCGGCGGATGCGCCGCCTGGCTGGCGCGCAGCTCGTCCTTCTCGGTGAACGGCAGCTCGGCGATGCGCTCCAGCCCGCCCACCGCCTCGGGAGATTCGAAGCCGGCGGCGCGCAGCTTGTTTCGATAGAACGCCGAGCATTCGTACAGCCGCGCGACCTGCGCCCGGTAGGATGGCATCCGCGCAATGCTAAATCAAAACCCGGTGCGCGCCGCCCTGTGGATGGGCTGCGCGGTGCTGTCCTTTTCCTTCATGGCGGTGGCCGTGCGCGAGCTGCTGCGCCACATGAACGTGTTCGAGATCCTGTTCCTGCGCACCCTGGTGACGCTGCTGCTGGTCCTCGCCGTGGTGCCGCGCTCGGGGATCGCGCCGCTGCGCACGCGGCGCTTCTCGTGGCACTTCTGGCGCGCCATGATGCACTTGGGCGGGCAGCTTTGCTGGATGTACGCCATCGCCGCCCTCACGCTCGCGACGGTATTCGCCATCGAGTTCACCATGCCGGTGTGGGTGGCGCTGCTCGCGCTGATTTTCCTCGGCGAGCGCCTGAACCGGGGACGGGTCGTCATGCTGGCGCTCGGCCTGGCCGGCATCGCGATCATCCTGCGGCCGGGGGCGGGCGAGTTCCATCCCGCCGCGCTGGTGATGGTGCTCGGCTCGGTGTTCTACGCGGGCAACATGATCATGACCAAGCGCCTTTCCGCGACCGACTCGCCTCTCGCGGTGCTGTTCTGGATGTCCGCGGTACAGATCCCGTTTACGCTCGCCGCGGCGGTGCCGCAATGGGTCATGCCGCGGCTTGCCGACCTGCCGTGGATCCTGGTCATCGGCGGCGGCAGCTTCATCGCGCATTACTCGATGACGCGCGCCATGAAGCTCGGCGACGCCACGCTCGTCGTGCCGATCGACTTCCTGCGCCTGCCGCTCATCGCGGTGGTGGGCGCGCTTTTCTACGCCGAGCCGCTCGAGGCGGCGACCTTCGTCGGCGCGGCGGTCATCTTCGCCGGCACCTACTACAGCGTGGCCCGCGAGAGCCGCCGGGCCTAGACGTCGCTCCGCCGGCGCCGCGGGACTTGGGCGGATCGCTCCACGGCAGCCCGGCGCTCGTGCTCGGCGAGGATGATGTCGATCGCCTTGTCGAACACCGGCCGGGGCGGGCCCGACTTCGCCGCGATCCAGTTGGCGAGGTCCTGCGGATGCACCTCCAGGAGGGACGCCAGCTTCTCGCGGCCGCCGCTTACCACCTCGCATTGCTGGAGAATGCGCGCGCACATCTCGGTCCACCGCGGCTTTTGTTCGAGCATGCTCCCGTACGCAAGCAACCCCTGTGCCGGTGGTGCGGCGTTTGACGCATGTCAAACGCGCGCGCAACCCGTGATCAGCAGTGATCACTAGATCAGCAATGATCGCTAATTTCCCGCGGCGCGACGCCGGCTTCGGCGCGGGTCTCCGGGGAGCTGCTTGATTTGAATCAAAACTTTTCCGCCCGCGAGACCGCCTAATGCGTGGATGGGCGTTTTCACGAAATTGCGCCGCATCCGCAGCTTCGAGCGCAGGAGCCTGCGCTTCCTGCGCACGATGGAGGACATCGACGTGCTGTGCGAGATCGGCATCCACCAGGAGCGGGGCCGGCCGCTGACGATGAAGGAGCTTCACCGCTTGCGCCTGGGCTCGGTGCCGACCATGCAGCGCCGCCTGCGCAGGCTGCGCCAGTACGGCGCGGTCGCCTCCCGGCGCACCGAGCGCGACGGACGGGCGGTGGAACTGAGGATTACTCCGCGGGCGCTGAAGCTTTTTAGCCGCTACGCCACGCTTCTGGGCCGGCGGGGTTGACGTAAGTCAACACGCCCGCCGCGGCCGGGCGCAGCATCGAGCAGTGGACAGGTTCCCTGAGGAAGGCGCCGGCATCGGCGCGGAACTCGCGCTTCCGGGCGAGCGCCTCAAGACGCTGCGGTACGACGTCGAAACCCTGGTAGACCCCTTCGGCATCATCGCGCCGATCGCGCACGCACACGCGGCGTGGGCCCTGCACCCGCTGGAGCTCTGGGAGCTGTCGAGCCGCTGCGCGGCCGATCTCATGGCCCTGCAATGGCATACCGCCGCGAAGCTGCTGGGCCACGAGGTCGAGGATGCAGTGCGGCCCCAGGCCGACGACACCCGGTTCAGCGACCCGGTATGGTCGCGCGAGCCCGCCTGGGACCTGCTCAAACAGTGGTACCTGTTCTTCGCCCGGCACGTGCAGGACGCGCTGTACCAGACGCCCGGGCTCTCGCCCAAGGAGCGGCGCCGGGCGGCATTCTGGTGGCGCCAGTGGCTGAACGCGGCGGCGCCCACGAACTTTCTGGCCACGAACCCGGTGGCGATGCGCAAGGCGCTCGAGAGCGGCGGCCAGAGCCTGAGCCGCGGGTTTCAGGTGTTCATGGAAGACATGCAGGCACGCACCGTGCGCATGACCGGGCTGGAGGCATTCCGCGTGGGCGGAAACCTCGCCATCACGCCGGGGGCGGTGGTTTACCGCAACCGGCTGCTGGAGGTCATCCACTACGCGCCTACAGCGTCGCAGGTGCGCGCGACCCCGATCGTGATCGTCACGCCGTGGATCAACAAGTTCTACATCATCGACCTGCAGCCGAAGAAGAGCCTGGTGGGCTTCCTCCTCGAGCGCGGCTTCGATGTCTACGTGACCAGCTGGAAGAATCCCGGGCCGGAGATGCGCGACGTCGCCTTCGACGACTACGTCGTCGAAGGCGTGAACGAGGCGGTACGGGTCGCCCGCACGCTGAGCGGCGCGGACAAGGTGCACGCGGTCGGCTACTGCATCGGCGGCACGCTGCTCTCGGTCTACATGGCCTGGCTCAACTGCCGCTACGCGCGCGAAGACCTCCCCGTCGCCCACTGGACCTTGCTCGCCACGCTGGTCGACTTCCAGTCGCCGGGCGATATCGAGGTGTTCATCGACGAGGGAAGCGTGCGCTGGCTCGCCGAGTCGATGCGCGCGCACGGCTATCTCGAAGGCACCGCGATGGCCACCACATTCCGCCTGATGCGCTCGAACAGCCTCCTCTGGCACTACGTGGTGCACGGCTGGCTCTATGGCGAGCCGCCGCCGGCAAGCGATGTGCTCTTTTGGAATATGGACATCACGCGCATGCCGTACCGCATGCACGAGTATTATTTGCGCGAGATGTATCTGAACAATAATCTGGTGAAACCCAACGCGCTCAGCATCGCGGGCGAGCCGATCGAGCTCGCGCGCATCCACACGCCGCTCTACCAGGTTTCCGCCGAGGACGACCACATCACGCCCTGGCGCCAGACCTTCCGCGTCAACGGCCACGTCACGGGCCCGAAGCGCTTCGTGCTCTCGAGCTCGGGCCATATCCTGGGCATCGTCAACCCGCCGGTGACGCCGCCGAAGCGCCGTTACCACGTCGGGCGGGCGCATCGCGGACAGACCGCGGACGCCTGGCTCGCGAGCGCCGAAGCGCACGCCGGAAGCTGGTGGGAAGACTGGAGCGCCTGGCTCGCCGAGCGCTGCGGCGAGCCGCGCACCCCGCCGCCCCTGTTCAGCGACGACTATCCGAAGCTCGCCGATGCGCCCGGCACGTACGTCCTCGAGCGCTGACATCCTCGTCGTCGACGACGAGGAGGACATGCGCACCCTCATCAGCCGGCTGCTGCGCGCGGCGGGCTACGAGGTGCGCACCGCCGAGGACGCGGTCGATGCGGGCCACAAGGTGCTCGAGCGCGCGCCGGATCTCATCATCACCGACATCAGCATGCCCTACATGAGCGGCACCGAGTTCGTCGCCGCGCTGCGCGGCGACGGCAGCCTGCCGAAGATCCCGATCATCTACCTGACCGCGCTGGAGGAAGGACCGAAGCTCGCCTACGAGACGCTCGGCTATCCGCTGCTTACGAAGCCCCTCGAGGCGGAGGAGTTGCTCGCCGCCGTCGCGCGCCAGCTGCAAATGCGCAAGTAAAAGGGGTCAGGACCTGTCAGGACCCTTTTCTCTAACAGGGACCCCTTTTCTCTAACAGCGACCTTCTTTTTCCCGTAATCCGTCCTCCGGCCCGTGCGTTTAGGCCTGAAAGGACATTGAGGAGAAGGGATTGCCGAGGCCGCTAAGAAACGCGCCGGGCGGGATCGTCTACCACGTGCTTAACCGTGGGAACGACCGCCGCAGGATATTCGAGATGGACGGTGACTACGCGGCATTCGAACGCATCCTCGCCGAAACGCAGGCGCGCATCCCAATGCGCATTCTCGCGTGGTGCCTGATGCCCAACCACTGGCACCTCGTGCTTTGGCCGCAGTTCGACGGCGCGCTCTCCCAATTCATGCGGCTCGCCACTCTCACCCATACCCACCGGTGGCACGCGCACCGCGCGTCGACGGGAACGGGCCACCTTTACCAGGGGCGTTACAAGGCCTTTGCCGTGCAGGACGACACCGTCCAGCGCCTCGGGCTGGAGTCGACCGTGCGGCCGCGCGGACGTCCGGGAAAAAGGGGTCAGGACCCTTTTAAAGAATCTCTAAAAGGGTCCTGACCCCTTTTTTCTTTTGACCCCTTTCAGCCTTTTCCGCTCAGCTTGGCCGGCGTGTTCTTCTCGGTCAGGCGCTTGATGAGGCCGTCGATGCCCTGCTGCTTCACCACCGCGTCGAACTCGCTGCGATAGGTGAGCACGAGGCTGATGCCTTCCACCGTGATGTCGTAGATCTTCCAGCCCTGGTCGGTCTTGCGCATCTGGTAGTCGATCGGCACCGGCTTGCCGCCGGGGCGGATGTACTGGTTGCGCACCGTCGCTTCGCTGTCGCCGGGCTTGTGGCGCGAAGGCAGCACCTTCATCGTCTGCCCCTGGTATGCGTCGATCGCGTTCGAGTAGGTGCGCACCAGCATGGAGCGGAATTCGCCGACCAGCTTCTTCTTCTGCTCGGGGCTCGCCTCCCGCCAGGCGCGGCCGACGGCGAGGCGCGTGGCCTCCTCGAAGTCGATGAGCGGCAGGATTTTCTCTTCCGCGAGCTTGAGCGCCTTCTGCTTGTCGCCCGCGGCGAGCTGCTTGTCGCTCTTGACGGCGGCCAGCACCTCGTCGGTGACCTTCTTGACCAGCTCCTCGGGACCCAGCTCCTGGGCGAGCGCCGGAGCCGCGAAAAACACCAAAAACAGCAGGAATAGTCGTCTCATGCCGGTATTTTCTCCTTCTGTGCGCCCTTGAACATCCCCGGTTCAAGCGAATGGCGTTCCAGCAGGCGGTAGAACTCGGTGCGGTTGCGCCCGGCGAGGCGGGCCGCCTTGGTGA
>Ga0156283_1060_pt1 | contig 19107 bp, 21 predicted proteins | sample RifCSPlowO2_12_FD_107932 | JGI IMG/M metagenome (GOLD analysis project Ga0156283, IMG submission 107932) | Betaproteobacteria bacterium RIFCSPLOWO2_12_FULL_65_14 | reverse complement strand
AGGCCGAGGCGCTTCGCCAGCTCCTCGATGCCGGCCGCGTACTGCTCGAGCTCGCTCATGCCGGCTCGGCCTGCTTGAAGAATTCCCGGATCGCCCGCCATACGTCTTCCTGCGAGGAGAGCGGGCTCATGCCGACCGGCAGGCCGGAGCGCCTGAGCTCGTTGAACACCTCGGCGAGCTGCGTCTCGCGCGGCCGGAACGTGGCGATGCCGCCGGTCTCGACGTAGCCCGAGTAATTGGTCTGCACTGCCAGGCGGCGCAGCGCGCCGGCGGCGGGTTCGCGGTCCTCGGCCGCGTTCTCGCCGTCGGAGGCGTAGAAGAAGTAGACGTTGTAGCGGCCCGGGTCGTAGCGCTTTTCCATCACCTCGAGCGCGAGCTGGAACACGCACGAAGAAACGGTGCCGCCGCTCGAGGACGCCTGGAAGAACTGGCTTTCGTCGAATTCCCAGGCCTGCGCCGCGTGCGCGAGGAACACGGTCTCGACTTTCGTGTACTGGCGGCGGATGCCCTGCAGCGCGAAGAAGAAGAACTGCTTGGCGAGCTTCCTCTGCGCCTCGTCCATGCTGCCCGAGACGTCGAGCGCGAAGATCACCGCGGCGTTGATCGAGGGCGTGGCGCGCTTCACGAGCTGCCGGAAGCGCAGGTCGTCGTTCACGATGGCGACCGGATTTTCCTGGATCGCGCGCCGCTTCACGGCTTCCTTCATTGTCCTTCTTCTATCCAGACGCGAGCGCGCGCCGCGCTTGTCCCAGCCCTCGCGCACGTAGTCGGGCTCGTCGAGCGTCGCGGCGCGCTTCGGCTTGAGCTCGGGAAGCTTCAGCTCCTCCCAGATCCAGTCGATGATCTCGTCGAGCTTCATCTCGACCACGAAGCGGATCTCGCCGCTCTCGGTGCCGCCGGACTGGGCGGTCGCGTCGCCGCTCTCACGGCCTGGGGCGAGCACGTCGCCCGGCTCGCCGCGTCCCTGGCCCGCGCCCTGCTGCGAGCTCGGATCGGCGAGCCGGAAGCGCGAGTGCTCGAGGAACTTCACCGGCACGAGCACGCTGCGGTTGCCGCTCGGCCCGGTCATCAGGTCCTCGCCGGAAAGGATCTCCGGCAGCGTGTCCTTCACCGCCTCGCGCACCTTCTGGTTGTGGCGCAGCCAGTCGCGCGCGCCGCGCGAGAACAGCTCGTACCAGGGGGTTTCGGCGGCGATCCGGACCAAGGCTATTCCTGCGCGAGCAGCGTGGTCACATAATTGAGCGCCTCGCGCGCGCTGTGGGCATCATAGCCGTACTCGTCGACCAGGCGCTTCTCCACCACTGAGATCTTCTGCCGCGTCTCGTCGTCCGGGCGGGTGCTCGAGCTCACCAGCCGCAGCACGTCGCGGCGCTGCTCGAAGAGGTACTGCTCGACCGCGTCGTGCAGCGGCGCATGGCTGTCGAGGGTGAACTTCTCGCCGCGCTTGAAGGCGCCCATCGCCTTCCTCACCACTTCCTGGCGGAAGGAGAGTTTGCCCGACTCCGAGATGCGGATCTTCTCCTCGACCGAGCGCAGGAAACGCTCGTCGGGCTTTCTCTCCTCGTTGGTGATCGGGTCCTTGACGGTGCGGTTGTCGAGCGTCGCCTCGACCTCGTCGAGGTACTTGTCGAGCAGCTGCTGCGCCTCCTGCTCGAAGGACACGAACAGCGCCTTGTGCACGTCCTCCTTCACCCAGCGGTTGTAGAAGTCCTTGCGCACGGTGACCAGGTAGTCGATCCACTTGCGCTTCTTCTTGCCGTCCATGCGCACGTCGGACTCGATCCCGTCCTTGAGGGCGATCAGCACATCCATGGTGGTGAGGCTCTTGGTGCTCGACTGGATGATGGCGCTGGAGAGCGCGTTGATCACGAAGCGCGGCGACACGCCCGAGAGCCCCTCCTCGGGGCTGCGCGCGCGGATCTTCTCCACCTCGGACGGCGGCACGCCTTCCACGTCCTCGCCGGCGTACAGGCGCACCTTCTTCGCCTGCTCGGCTTCGCGCTCCTCGCCCTCCTGCAGGCGCGTCAGCACCGCGAACACCGCCGCGATGTGCAGCGCGTGCGGGTCGAGATGCACCTCGCGGAACGCCTGGGTCGACGAAGTGAGCTTCTTGTAGATGCGCGCCTCTTCCTTGTACGACAGGGTATAGGGGACCTGGATGATCACCATGCGGTCGAGCAGCGCCTCGTTCTCGGCCTCCTGCAGGAACTTGCGGAACTCGGCGAGGTTGGTGTGCGCGACGATGGTCTCGTCCAGGTGGATCAGCGGGAAGCGCGACACCTTGACGTTCTTCTCCTGGGTGAGGGTGAGCAGCAGGTAAAGGAACTCGCGCTTCACCTTGAGGATCTCGATCATCTCGAGCATGCCGCGGCTCGCGGCGAACACCGCCCCGGACCAGGACCAGGCGCGCGGGTCGCCCTCGTCGCCGAATTCCGACACCTTGGAGAGATCCACCGACCCCACCAGGTCCGCGATGTCCGCGGTGGTCGGGTCGTGCGGCGCATAGGTGCCCACGCCCACGCGGCCGGCCTCCGAGATGAAGATGCGCTGCACCGGCACCTGCATGAAGTCGCCGGCGAACTCGTGCTGCAGGCGGCTCACGCAGTACGGGCAGAGCTCGCCGGTGACCTCGACGCCGTAGGTGCTGCGGAACTGGCCGCGCATGGTGTGCGGCACCAGGTGCAGCGGCGACTCGTGCACCGGGCAGCCGTGGATGCCGTACAGCGCGCCGGCATCGGTATGGCTGTACTCCTCGAGCCCGCGCTTGAGAAGGATAACCATGCTCGACTTGCCGCCCGAGGGCGGGCCTAGCAGCAGCAGCAGCCGTCTGCCAACCTCGGAGCCGGCGCTCGCGGCCTTGAAGTAGTCGACCACCCGCTCGATGGTGTCGCTGATGCCGTAGAGGTCGTCCTCGAACAGTTGGCAGCGCAAGCGGCCCTCGGAGTCGTCGAAGCCCCCTGCGCGCATCATGTCCCAGATGTACTGGTGGCTCGCGCGCGCAATGCCCCGGGGGTCGGCGGGGAAAACGCTCTCGAGGAAGCTGCCGAAAGTACCGGCCCAGTGCGCGGCGCGGTGCTCCTTCGTGAACTCGCTGAGAGATTTCAGCAGACCCGACTTGCGATCCTCGTACTTGTCGAAGTTGACCACCAGATTAATCATACGCCGCTACCGCCTTTCATTGCCCGCAATATGTCTCTGATCCTTAGATCACGAATAAGCTCCGTGCATCTATCCTCCAAAGCAAGGAATGCACCGTCCGTCCGCGCTATCTTTGAAAGGCCGTTGTAATAAACGCGGCCGCCGGCGCCTCAGTTGACGCGGGCCATGCGGCCGCCGGTGCTTTCCCGTCGTATTTCGTTTACAGTTTTCAGAAAGCGAACCCGGCCCCCGGGCTCGTGGTCGAACCCATGACGCCGACATGCTGAAAGAGATCCTAGGAGTCGCCGACGATCCGCCGGCGAAGAGACGCTGGTTCCACGACGACTTCTTCGATCTGTTCGTGTGGCAGTCGGGCGGGGAAGTGACGCTGTTCCAGCTCTGTTACGGGGCCGACGCCACCGAGCGCGCCGTCGTCTGGGACAAGGCGCGCGGGTTCTTCCACGACGGTCCTCCCGGATCGCAGGAGGTCATTTCACGCTTCGAAGACGCGGCCACGCATCTCCCCGAGGACATCCGCAGCGAAATCCGCCAGAAAATGCACGAGTACGCCGGGCGGCGCATCGCCGTCACGGTGCGGCGCAAGCGCTTCCGCCGCGCCGCCTGGCAGAAGAAGTAGATTCAACCTCTACCAAGAAGAAAGGCCGCGATGGGCATGATGCTCGAAGGGGTGTGGCGCGACATTCCGCGCGACACCAAGTCCACGGGCGGCGCTTTCGTGCGTCCCGAAAGCGCCTTTCGCGACCGGGTCGCTGCGAGCGACGTGGAGCCCGAGCGGTACTGCCTTTATGTCGCCAAGGCCTGCCCCTGGGCGCACCGCACCCTCGTGGTGCGGGCCTTGAAAGGCCTGGAAAAAGCGATCGCGGTGTTCTACGTGCGGCCCGACATGCTGGAAAACGGCTGGGAGCTCGTCGACGGCGGGTACCTCCACGAGATTTACGCCAAGGCCGACCCCGCTTATACCGGGCGGGTGACGGTGCCGGTGCTGTGGGACTCGAAGGAGGGAAGGATCGTCAACAACGAGTCCTCCGAGATCATCCGCATGCTGAACCGCGAATTCGGCGCGCTCGCCACGAGAAAGCTGCCGGACCTGTACCCGGCGAGCCTGAAAAACGAGATCGACAAGGTGAACGAGCGTGTCTATCGCACGCTCAACAACGGCGTGTACCGCGCCGGGTTCGCCACCGCGCAGGACAAGTACGACGCCGCGGTAAGCGAGCTGTTCGCGACGCTCGACTGGCTGGAGAAGCGGCAGGCGAAGCGCCGCTGGCTGTGCGTCGCGCGCTTCACCGAGGCGGACGTGCGGCTATTCACCACGCTGGTAAGGTTCGACGCGGTCTATTACTCGCATTTCAAGTGCAACCTGCGGCGGCTGATCGATTACCCGAGACTATGGCGCTACACGCGACGCATTTATGCGCTTCCCGGAGTGGCGCGCACGGTGGACCTGGCGGAGATCAAGGCGCACTACTACCGCAGCATGAAGAACATCAACCCGACGCAGATCGTTCCCAAAGGGCCGGCGCTCGACTTTCGCTTGTAGTCGGGTTGTGTCTCGCCGCCTCCGCGCACGCGAACAGCGATCCGCTGGTCGGCGTCGCGGCGCAGGACGGCGTCGCGATCGGCGTGCTGCCGCGCATCGAGCGCTCCCCGTACCGCCACGCGGGCACGCGGCACGATTTCATGCCGTTGTACCTGTATGAAGGCAAGCGCGCCTACCTGCACACGTACAGCGTCGGCCTGAAGTTCGGGCCCTCGGAGGCGCGGCGCTTCGATGTATTTCTCAAGTACCGCTTCGAAGGCCACCCGACCGACGACATCCCGCCGAGCCTCGCCGGCATGGCGCGGCGCGAGCCGGGGCTCGACGCGGGTCTCAGCGCGCAGTTTGGCGGCGACTGGGGCATGACCTACACGGAGCTGCTGCACGACGTTTCGGGCGCATCGAAAGGCACCGAGCTGCGCTTCGGCTACAAGTATCCGTGGCGAAGCGGGCGCTTGTTCCTGCGCCCGCATGCGATGCTCGCGCTGCGCAGCGGACGTCTCAACGACTATTACTACGGCGTGACCCCGTCCGAGGCGGCACCCGGGCGCCCGGCGTACGAAGCCGACGCGGCAGTCACTCCGGAGCTCGGGCTCTACGCCGCCTACCGGATCACCGATCGCTGGCGGCTGCTCGGCGGCGCGACGCTCGCGCGCCTGCCCCGCACCGTGACCGAGAGCCCGATCGTCGAGCACCGGATGCTGCGCACGGTGACCGTGGGCGTCATGTATGACCTGTCGGCGGAGCACGAGGCTTGGCCGGAGAACCGGGCGCTCGTCGTGCGGGCGTTGTACGGCGCGTCGAGCGATTGCGACGTGCTGCCCGTCGCCACCTTGCGTTGCGCGTCGACGCATACGCAGGACCAGACCGGGATCGCGGGCATCGAAGTCGGCCGGTCCTTCATCGACCGGCTGAACGGCTGGCCGCTCGACCTTGCCGGCTTCGTCGGCCTGATCCGTCACCGCGAGGCGGGGTACCAGCCCGACTTCTGGCAGATCAATGCGTACTTCAAGGCGTATTACTACGGCTTTCCATGGGACGCGCGCGTACGCACGCGTATTGGACTCGGCATCGGGCTCGCTTACGCGCACCGCGTGCCGCTCGCCGAGCAGCGCGACCAGGCGCTACGCGGGCGCGGCACCTCCAAGCTGCTGAATACGTTCGACCCGACCGCCGACATCAGTCTGGGCGACGTGCTTCGAGTGAAGCGGCTGCGCGAGACCTATCTCGGGGTCGGCGTGTCGCACCGCTCCGGGATCTTCGGTACCTCGCAGATGTTCGATAATGTCGACGGCGGCTCGAACTACATTTACGGCTACGTCGAGAGCTCGTTCTAGCCCTGGGCCGAATAGCCGCCGTCGACGGGAATGGCCGTTCCCGTAACGAAGTCCGAAGCCGCCGAGCACAGGAACACCGCGATCCCGGCGAGATCTTCCGGCGCGCCCCAGCGGCCGGCCGGCGTGCGCGCAAGCACGCGCTCGTGCAGCCCGCGCACCTGCTCGCGCGCCCGGCGCGTGAGCGCGGTGTCGATCCATCCCGGCAGCACCGCATTGACCTGGATGTTGTCCTTGGCCCACGCGCTGGCGAGCGCTTTGGTGAGCTGCACGATGCCGCCCTTGCCCGCGTCGCGGCCCGCCACCGCCACCGCGGCGCCGGCCCGGGCGAGGCCTTTCGCCATGCCGAGCCCGACGCCGCCGTTGCCGCCGGTCACCAGCGCCGCCTTGCCCGAGAGGTCGAACGGGTTCATCATGCGATTATGCAATACTTGACAAAGTCAAGTATCCAGCGCCGGGTCGCCGCGGTGCGCGCCTTCAACCGCTTCTATACCCGGCGCGTGGGCGCGCTGCGCGGGGGGCTGCTCGGCAGCGAGTTCCCGCTTCCCGAGGCGCGCGTGCTGTACGAGCTGGCGCAATCGAGGCAAACCACCGCCACCCAGCTCGCGCGCGAGCTCGACCTCGATCTCGGGTATCTCAGCCGCTTGCTGCAGTCGCTCAGGAAGCGGCGCCTGGTGCAGGCGGCAGCGTCGCCGCACGACGGCCGTCGGGTCCTGCTCTCCCTCACGCCCAAAGGGCGCCATGCGTTCGCGATCCTCGACCGGCGCTCGCGCGACGAGGTATCCAGAACGCTGGCGAGCGTCCCCGAGGCGGAGCAAGCGCGGCTGGTGGGTGCGATGCAGACCGTCGAGAAATTGCTGAAGGGCGAAATTGAGCCAGCGGAAGTTACGCTGCGCGCCCATCGACCCGGCGACATGGGCTGGGTGGTGCAGCGCCACGGCGCGCTGTACGCGCAGGAATACGGCTGGGACGAGCGCTTCGAGGCCCTGGTGGCGGGAATCGTAAAGAGCTTCGTTGAGAATCTCGACCCCGCGCGCGAGCGCTGCTGGATCGCGGAAATGGACGGCGCGCCCGTTGGCTCGGTGTTCCTCGTCAAGCAGACGCGCGCGACGGCCAAGCTCAGGCTGTTGATCGTCGAGCCGAAGGCGCGCGGCCGCGGCCTCGGCAAGCGGCTGGTAGCGGAGTGCATCGCCTTCGCGCGCGGCAAGGGCTACCGCCGGCTGGTGCTGTGGACGCAATCCAACCTCGCCGCGGCGCGCGCGATCTACCAGGGCTGCGGCTTCAGGCTCGCAAAGACGGAAAGGCACGCCTCCTTCGGCGTGAAGCTGACCGGCGAGTACTGGGAGCTGCGGCTGCGCTAGACGGCGCGGTAGCGCACCACGCAGTTGCGTCCCTGCTGCTTCGCCATGTAGAGCGCGCGGTCCGCGCGCGCGGCGAGGGTGTCCAGCGTTCGGCCGTCCTCGGGGAAGCAGGCAACGCCTACGCTCACGGAAGAGGCGACCGACTTGCCTTCGGCCGCGAGCGGCATGCCGGCGATGGCGCTGCGGACGCGCTCGGCGACGTCGAGCGCGCCCTTGCCCGGGGTCTCGGGCAGCAGCACGATGAACTCGTCGCCGCCATAGCGCGCCGGCACGTCGGTGGCGCGCAGCTCGCCCTGGATGGCGTTGGCGAGCTGGCGCAGCAGGCGATTGCCCGCCTCGTGGCCGTAGTCGTCGTTCACCCGCTTCAGATTGTCCGAGTCGATCATCAGCACGCTCGCCGGGCGGTCGTAGCGTACGGCCTGCCCGAACAGGCGGTGCGCCGCGATGGCGAAGCCGCGCATGTTCAGCAGCCCGGTCAGCTCGTCGGTTTCGGAGAGCAGCTTCGCGCGCTGCAATCCGTAGCGGATGTCGGCCGAGAACATGGTGGTGATGTAGGCGACGAGCAGCACCGGCGCGAACTCGGCCGCGAAGCCGGCCGCGAAGCGCAGCGACAGCAGCTCGCGCGCGTCCACGCCGCCGCCGAGAAAAAGGTAGCAGGCGGCGATCAGGCCGACGTTCACCAGCGTGGTGGTCTTGCCGAGCGTGAGCGCCGAGGTGATGACCGGAAGCATATAGGCGTTGAGCAGCGGGCTCGAGAGGCGGCCGGCGAACCACAGCACCCAGGTGACGAAGGCGACCATGCCCCAGGTCTCGAGCGCGATCTTCCAGCGGGTCTCGCGGCGGTAGAAGTTCGCGTAGCGGAAACCCATGACGAGCGCGGCGTAGAAAAACAGGCCCGCGGACATCGCGGCGCCCGACTCGGGGTCGTCGGCGCCGTCGAACAGCTGGTAGAGGAACACGAGCACGAGCAGCAGCCAGTGGATCTCGGCGACGGTGCGCGAGATGCCGCGCAGCTCTTCCTGCTCGATGGAAACCGGCGCGGCGGCCTTCGGCTCGCCTGCCGAGCGCATCGCCAGCGTTTCTAAGCGTGCCGCCATTGTTGTTGTGCGCGTATTATGCGCCGCCATGCAATTGTCCGCCAATGGCCTGCGCGTCGTCGTGACCGCGGGCGCCGCCGGTATCGGCCTCGCCCTCACCCGGACCTTCCTGGACCACGGCGCGAAGGTGCATCTCTGCGACGTGGACGCGCAGGCGCTTGCGCGCTGCAAGAAGCAGGTGCCCCAGGCCACCCAGACGCGCGCCGATGTCGCCAGCCTTGCCGATGTCGACCGGCTGTTCGAGGACGTGAAGCGCGAGCTCGGCGGGCTCGATGTGCCCGTCAACAACGCCGGCATCGCCGGCCCGACCGCGAAGTCGAGGACATCCGCCCCGAGGACTGGTAGCGCTGCATCGCGCTCCACCTGTCGTCGATCGCCGGCCGCTTCGGCTTTGCGCTGCGCGCGCCTCATGCGGCGCCGAAGTGGGCGGTGGTCGGCTTCACGCAGAGCCTCGCGGTCGAGGCGGGAGCCGACGGCGTGCGCGTCAACTGCATCCAGCCCGGCATCGTCGAGGGCGAGCGTGTCGAGCGCATCATGGCCGCCAAGGCCGAGCAGCTCGGGGTTTCGAGAGACGAAGTCAGGAAGCGGATGGTCGAGGGCATCGCGCTCAAAACCACGGTCACCGCCGAGGACGTCGCCAACACCGCGCTCTTCCTGGCGACCGACGCGGGCAAGCACATCAGCGGCCAGGCGATTCCGGTGTGCGGCGGCGCTAGGTATCTCGTCTAGAAAACCGGAAATCGCAGTGCGAGGCACCCTGCATGAGGGTCTGGGTGCGCTCCAGGGCGATGCCGCCGCCGAAGCCCTCGGACATGGCGAAGTCGCGGCTGCAGTGAAACAGCGCCCCGAGCTCGGGCAGCGCGAGCTCGCGGATCACCTCGCGCGCGATGTCGTTCGCCCGCTCCTGGCCGAGGGCGCGCTGAAACGCCTGGAGCATCGGGATCAGCACGCCGGCTTCGATCTTGCGGCGCTCGAGGTGGGTGACTGGCATGGCGCAACCGTTCCGTGTTTAGAATCCGTCCATCATGTCCGCTCCCCAAGGTAAAGTCATCATCACCTGCGCGGTGACCGGGTCGATCCACACCCCGACCATGTCGCCCTACCTGCCCGTGACGCCCGACGAGATCGCGGCGGGCGCCATCGGCGCCGCCCAGGCCGGTGCGGCGATCGTCCACCTGCACGCGCGCGACCCGAAGGACGGGCGCCCGACGCAGGACCCCGAGGTGTTCCGGCAGTTCCTGCCGAAGATCAAGGCGGCCTGCGACGTCGTGGTGAACCTCACCACCGGCGGCGCGCCCACCATGAGCACCGAGGAGCGGCTGCAGCCCGCGCTGCGGCTGAAGCCCGAAGTCGCCTCGCTCAACATGGGGTCGATGAATTTCGGGCTGTACGAGATGCTCGGGCGCTACAAGGAGTTCAAGCACGACTGGGAAAAGCCCTACCTCGCCGGCTCCGACGAGCGCATCTTCAAGAACACCTTCAAGGACATCGCAACGATTTTGGAAAGATGCAGAGAGAATGAGACCCGGTTCGAGATCGAGTGCTACGACATCGGGCACCTCTACACGGCCGCGCACTTTCTGGACCGCGGCTTGCTCAAGCCGCCGCTGCTCATCCAGTCGGTGTTCGGCATCCGCGGGGGCATCGGCCCGCACCCGGAGGACGTGATGCACATGAAGCGCACCGCCGACCGCCTGTTCGGCGACGCGTATTACTGGTCGGTGCTCGGCGCCGGCCGCAACCAGATGTTCATCGCCGCGATGTCGGCCGTGACGGGCGGGAACGTGCGCGTCGGCCTGGAGGACAGCCTGTGGCTCGGGCGCGGGCAGCTCGCCAAGTCGAACGCCGAGCAGGTGGTCAAAGTGCGCCGCATCCTGGAGGAGGTGGGCCTCGCGGTCGCGAGCCCGGACGAGGCGCGCCAGATGCTGAAACTCAAAGGAGGAAGGAATGTCGCTTTCTAAGGCTCTTGCCGTACTGGCATTGAGCGCGCTCGCCAGCGTTTCTTATTCTCAGGAGTGGCCAAGCAAGCCGATCAAGTTCGTCTCGCCGTTCCCGCCGGGCGGTTCGGTCGATCCGCTGGCGCGGGTCATGGCGCAGAAGATCGGCGAATCGATGAAGGCGCAGATCATCGTCGAGAACCGGGTCGGTGCCTCGGGGGTAGTGGGCACCTCGTACGTAGCGAAGTCGCCGCCCGACGGCTACAACTGGGTGTTCGTGTTCGATACCCACGCCGTGAATCCCTTCCTCAATCCCAACATGCCGTACGACACGCTCAAGGACCTCGCGCCGGTGATGCTGATCGCCACCGCGCCCATGGCCATCGCCAGCGCCACCGGCAAGCCGTACAAGAATTTCGCCGACATCGTGGCCGCGGCGAAAGCCAAGGACGGCGTCACCATCGGCTCGGTCGGCAACGGCTCGCTCGGGCATCTCTTCACCATCCTGCTTTCGCAGGCTTCGGGCGCCAAGCTGATCCACGTCCCGTACAAAGGCGGCGGCCCGCTCACCACGGACGCGATGGGCGGGCAGGTGGAGCTGGCGATCGCCTCGGTGGCGCCCATCTCGCCGCACGTGCGCTCCGGCAAGCTGCGCGGGCTGGCCACCACGGGCGAGAAGCGCTCGCAGAGCCTGCCCGACGTCCCTACGCTCGCCGAGCAGGGCGTGCGCGGCCTGAGCGCGGTGGCGTGGTGGGGCATGCTCGCGCCGGCCGGCACACCCAAGCCGATCATCGAGCGCATGCATGGCGAGATGAAGAAGGCCCTCAACCTGCCCGATGTGCGCAAGAGCCTCACCGAGGCCCAGGGGATGGATCTCATCGCCTTGAGTCCGGAGGCGACGCAGAAGTTCATCGCCGGCGAGATGCAGCGCTGGGGCAAGGTGGTCAAAGACAACAACATCCGCACCGACTGACGAAAAAGGGGTCAGAGCAATTTTTCGCCCGCTTGAAACGCTAGAAAAATTGCTCTGACCCCTTTTCCATGCTGAGGCTGTCGTACCTGCCGCCGCTGCTGGTTTACGCGGCGTACGGGGTATCCGGGCTGACCGGGATCGTCGGGACGTTCTTCGTCAAGGACTACCTCGATCTTTCGGCGGAGTTTCTTGCCGCGCTCGCCTTCTGGGCCGGCATTCCGTGGGCGGTGAAGATGCCGGTCGGCCACCTGGTCGACCTCATCTGGCGCTGGAAGGCGCTGCTGGTCTGGCTGGGCGCCGGCATGATCGCGGCGAGCCTCGCCATCATGATCGGGCTCATCCGCCACCTCGACGCGATGCGCGCGGTGATGAGCGCGGAGAGCTGGTTCGTCCTCGCGGCGCTCGTCTCGCCCACGGGCTACATGATCCAGGACGCGGTGGCCGACGCCATGACCGTCGAGGCGGTGCCGCGCGTGGACGAGCACGGCAAGCGCTACGACCAGCACGCGCGCAAGTCGATGCACACCACCATGCAGACGCTGGGCCGCGTGGCGGTGATCGGCGGCCTGGCGCTGGTGGCGGGCGCGAACGTCTTCCTCTTCTACGGCACCGAGAACCTGCCGCCGCCGCAGAAGGCGGCGCTCTACGCTTTCGTCTACGAGGTCGCGCTCGCCATCCCGGTGCTCTCGGTGCTCGGCGTGGTGCTGCACGGCGCGCTCAAGATGCGCCTGGAGTCGCGGCTGCGCCGGCAGGGCCGCTCCGAGGAGGAGATCCGGCGCATCCTGCTGGTGCAGGGCGAGGAGCGCACGCGCCCGAACTGGTGGGTGCTCGGCGGCAGCCTCGCCTTCGTGGCGATCAGCCTGGGCATCGGCCTGGGCGGTGTGCCTTACGGCCAGGAGCTGATTTTTCTCGGCTCGCTCGCGGTCATCCTGTTTCTCCTCTGGCGCCTCGCGCGCGAGCTCGAGCCCGAGGCGCGCGAGATGCTGGTCGCGACGGCGCTGATCCTCTTCATCTACCGCTCGATGCCGGGCACCGGCGCGGGCACCAGCTGGTGGATGATCGATGTGCTGAAGTTCGACGAATCGTTTCTCGCCAAGCTCTCCCTGGTGGCCTACGGGCTCACGCTGGTGGGCATGTTTGCCTTCCGGCGCTTCATGGCGGAGAAGTCCATTCCGTACATCCTGGTGGTGCTCACCATCGCGGGCGGCGTGCTCTCGCTGCCCAACATCGGGATGTATTACGGCCTGCACGAGTGGACCGCCGCGCGCACCGGCGGGGTGGTGGACGCGCGTTTCATCGCGCTCATCGACACCGCGCTCGAGTCGCCGCTCGGGCAGATCGCCATGATTCCGATGCTCGCCTGGATCGCGAACTCGGCGCCCGTCAACCTCAAAGCCACCTACTTCGCGGTGATGGCGTCGTTTTCCAACCTGGCGCTCTCGGCCGCCCAGCTCGGCACGAAGTACCTGAACCAGGTCTTCACGGTGACGCGAGAAGTGCGCGATCGCGCGAGCGGAGCCGTCAAGATGCCGGCCGATTACAGCGAGGTCGGCGTGCTGATGATCGCCGCCACGGTGATCGGCGTGGCGGTGCCGCTCGCCACCGTGGCCGTCGTGCGGGCGCTACGGCTGCGCACGGCATGAAGCTTGCGATTCCCCGAAGGAAAGGAGAGGCAATGAACCCGAGAGAGGCGATCACCCGGCAGGTGCACGCATTGCTGGAGCGCGAGTCGCGTATCAACCTCCATCGCCATCCCATCGACATCAGCAACGCCAACGGGGTGGTGGTCCTGCAGGGCGAGGTCGCCGACGTGGCCGCCAAGAAGCGGGCGCTGGAGCTCGCCGCGTCGGTCGCGGGCGTCGACGGCATCGTGGATCGCCTGCGCGTCGCTCCCGGGGAGCGGCGCGGCGACGGGGCGGTGCGCGACTCGCTCGTGCGCATGCTTCTCCAGCAGCCGGAGCTGCGCAATTGCACCCTGCGCTGCATGACCAACGAGCGCAGCGAGACGCATCGCAGCGCCGATTCGGACGGCGTGGGGGAGGTGCAGGTCTCGGTGACCGACGGCGTCATCGTGCTCGAGGGCCATGTCATCAGCCAGTCGCACAAGCGCTTCGTCGGCGTGCTCGCGTGGTGGACGCCCGGGCGGCGCGACGTGGTCAACTCGCTGGAGGTCGAGCCCGCCTGCGAGGACCGCGACGACGAGGTCGCCGAGGTGCTCGGCCTGGTCTTCGAGGCCGACCCGCTGCTGCACGCCGACCGCATCCGGCCGCGCTGCGAGGGCAAGGTCGTCATCCTCGACGGCAGCGTGCGGACCGAGCAGGAGAAGCAGCGCGCCGAGCTGGACGCGTGGTCGCTTTTCGGCGTCGACCGCGTCATCAACCGGCTCCAGGTCACGGATTGAGCGGCGGCTCCTCCATCAGCGCGATTTGCTCGCGCAGCTCGAGGATCCGGTCCTGCCAGTAGCGCTGCGTGTTGAACCACGGGAACGCGGCGGGGAAGGCCGGGTCGTCCCAGCGCCGCCCGATCCACGCCGAGTAATGGATGAGCCGCAGCGTGCGCAACGCCTCGAGCAGGGGTAGTTCGGTTCTCTCGAACGGCATGAAAAGCTCGTAGCCGGCGAGCACGGCGGCGAGCTGTTGCGTCATCGCCACGCGGTCGCCCGAAAGCAGCATCCACAGGTCCTGTACCGCGGGCCCCATGCGTGCGTCGTCGAGATCGACGAAGTGCGGCCCGTCCTCGGTCCATAGGATGTTCCCGGGATGGCAGTCGCCGTGCAGCCGGATGCCGCGCACGTCGCCCGCGCGCGCATAGCAGTGCTCGACGCCGCTCAGCGCCTGCGCCGTAGCGGCCTTCCACGCGTCGAGCAGGTCGGGCGGCACGAAGCCGTGCTCGAGCAACCAGGCGCGCGGCTCGCGCCCGAAGGAATCGATGGATAGCGAGTCCCTGAATTCAAAATTGCGCGCCGACCCCACCGCGTGGATCCTGCCGATGAAGCGGCCGATCCACTCCAGCGTCTTCGGATTGTCGAGCTCCGGCGTGCGCCCGCCGCGGCGCGGGTAGACGGCAAAAAGGAAGCCGGCGTGCGCGCCGGTGTAGACCGGCGCGACCACCGGGATTTCACGCTCTGCGAGCTCGCGCGCGAAGGCGTGCTCCTCCTCGATCTGCTCGCGGCTCCAGCGCCCGGGCCGGTAGAACTTGAGCACGCGCGCCGAGCCGTCGTCCAGCCAGACCTGGTAGACGCGGTTCTCGTAGCTGTTGAGCGGCAGCAGCCGGCCGTCGGCGCGGAACCCGGCTGCATCGCAGGCGTCGAGCACGACGTCGGGGGTCAGGGCCGAGTAGGGATGCGGCGCGGCCGCCTGCGGATGCGACACGGCGGTATAGTAAGCCCGTGGCGGAAAACATCGTCGAAATCCACGACCTGCACTTCTCCTACGGCGATCTGCAGATCCTGCGCGGCCTGTCGCTCACCATCCCGCGCGGCCAGGTGGTCGGCGTGCTCGGGGCCAGCGGCTGCGGCAAATCGACGCTGCTCAAGCTGATCGGCGGCCAGCTGCGACCCTCGAGCGGCAGGGTAACCGTCGACGGCAAGGACGTGCATCGGCTCGACTCCGACGAGCTCTACGCGCTGCGCCTCGAGATGGGCATGATGTTCCAGACCTCGGGGCTGTTCAGCGACCTGTCGGTGTACGACAACATCGCCTTTCCCATCGCCGAGAATTTCCACCTGCCCGAGGAGCTGGTGCGGCGCCTGGTGATGATGAAGCTGCACGCCGTCGGCTTGCGCGGCGCGCGCGACATGATGCCGGGCGATCTCTCGGGCGGCATGACCCGCCGCGTCGCGCTCGCGAGAGCCATTGCCACCGACCCCAAGCTCATGATGTACGACGAGCCCTTCGCCGGGCTCGACCCGATCTCGCTCAACCAGATCGTCGGCCTGATCCGCGAGCTGAACAGCGCCCTCGGCCTCACTTCGATCGTGGTCACCTACGACGTGCAGGAGGCGCTGAAGGTCTCGGATTACGTCTACGTCATCTGCGACGGCGTGGTGCTCGGGCGCGGCACCTCGGAAGAGGTGGCGCGCTCCGACGACCCCTACCTCAAGCAGTTCCTCAACGCCTTGCCCGACGGCCCGGTGCGCTTCCACTTCCCTGGTCCGTCGCTCGAGGAGGACCTGCGGATCGAGCCCTGAGAAGTTTCCATTGAAAGCAACGGAGGCGGCCATGGTCGAGAATCCCGCGCAGCAGTACCCCGACGAGACGATCCGGCAGGCGGCGAGCGAATCGGTCCGGGCGGGCGACGACATCCGGCAGCGCGTCCATGATCTGATGCTGGAAGCGCTGAAGGCGCGGCGCTTCGACCGGCAAGGGATCCGCGAAGTGGTGCGCGCGGTGAGCGAGGGCGTGGCGCTCGGGGCGCCAGCGAGCCGCGCCGGCATGCGCCACGCGCTCGGCGAGGCATTCCGCGGCATGGACGAGGCGCTCACCCGATCGGTGCAGGCGGGCCACGAAGCGCTGCGGCAGCTCGTGGCCACCGGCCGCGGCATCTCGGATAACGAACTCAAGCAGGCGCTCGCCGGGCTGAGGAAGATCGAGGAGGATTTCGTCGCCACGCTGAGCCAGGTCGCGGATTCGGCGAACGAGCGCATGCGGCCCGAGCTGCGCGAGCTGGTGAGCCGCGCGACTCACGCCGGCACCGAGACCGGCCGCCAGACGGCAAAGCTCATGGCCGAATTCACTTTTGCCGGCATCGAGCTCGCCGGCGAGTTCGGCGTGCGCTTCGCGCAGCTCGCGGGCGGTGTGCTCGCCGGCATGGCCGACGCGCTGCAGAAAACCGAAGACGGCAAGAAGGCCTCGTAGCCGCGCGCGATGCTGCGGGAAACCCTCGGCATCATGCGGGAGCTGCCGCGGCTCCACGAGATCGCGTCGGTCTTCATTCGCCACGGGCTCGGCGACTTCGTGCAGCGCATCGGCATCGCCGGGATGCTCGAGCGCGCCGGCCACATCCTGCACCGCGGCGAGGCCAGCCAGTCGACCCGGCTCGACGCGCCGCAGCGCGTGCGCATGGCGCTCGAGGAGCTCGGGCCGACCTTCGTCAAGCTCGGGCAGGTCATGGCGACGCGCGTGGATCTGTTCCCGCCGGCGTGGATCGCAGAGTTCGAAAAACTGCAGGCGGACGTGCCCCCGGTGGCGTTCGAGCTGCTGCTGCCCACGCTCGAGGGCGCGCTCGGCCGCTCGCCGTTCGAGGTATTTCGCGACATCGAGACGACGGCGTGCGCGGCCGCCTCGATCGCCCAGGTGCACCGCGCGCGGCTGCAGGACGGCAGCGCGGTGGTGCTCAAGGTCAGAAGGCCCGGAATTCGCGAAAAGATCGACGCCGACCTGAGGCTGCTTGCGCGCATCGCCGATCTCATCGAGGCCGAGGTGCCCGAGGTGCGGCGCTACCGGCCGGTCGAGATCGCCGCCCAGTTCGCGAAATCGCTCCAGCGCGAGCTCGATTTCACCACCGAGGCGCGCAACATCGAGCGCTTCGCCAAGAATTTCGCGGGCGACCCGCACATCGTCATCCCGCGCATCTATCCCGAGTGGACCAGCGAAGCGCTGCTGGTGCAGGAGCACATCGCCGGCATCCCCGCGAACGATCCCGCCGCCGTCAAGGCGGCGGGCCTGGACCGCAAAGTGCTCGCGGCGCGCGGCGCCGATTCGTTTCTCAAGATGATCGTCATCGACGGCTTCTTCCACGCCGATCCGCACCCCGGGAACGTGTTCTACCTGCCGGATCACCGCGTGGTCATCATCGACTACGGCATGGTCGGCCGGCTCTCGCCGCAGCGGCGCAATCAGGTGGTCGACCTGCTCGCGGGCGTGGCGCGCATGGCCGAGGAGCCGATGCTCGACGTGCTGCTCGACTGGGCCGGCGACGCCTACGTCGACGAGGGCAAGCTCGCCGCCGACGTGAACGAGCTGCTGTTCGATTACGAGGGCGTGTCGCTGAAGGACATCCGCATCGGCGTGGTGATACGCCAGTTCGCCGCGATCATGCGCGAGCATTCCATCGTGCTGCCTTCCGACCTGTCCCTGATCTTCAAGGCGCTGATCACGCTGGAGGGCCTCGGGCGCCAGTACGACCCGGACCTGCACATCATCAACCACCTGGCGCCGCTCGTGCGCAGCGCGCTGCGCGAGCGCTACCACCCGCGCGCGCTGGCACGGCGCGGGCGCGGGGCGCTCGGCGAGTTCTTCGACATGGTGACGGGCGTGCCGCGCGACCTGGCGCGGCTGCTGCGCGAGGCGCGCCGCGGCAAGACCCGCATCGACCTCGATCTCAAGCGCCTCGACAGCTTCGGCCGCCGGCTCGACCGGACCCTCGATCGCGTGACGGTCGGCATCATGACCGCCTCGCTCATCATCGGCTCGGCGATCGTGCTCACCGTGCCGGAGGGCCCCAGCGTGCTCGGCATCCCGGTGCTGCCGGTGCTCGGGCTGGTCGGCTACGTGCTCGCGTTCCTCAACAGCGCCTGGATCATCTACGGCATCTGGCGCTCGGGACGGGAATAAGGGTCGGCAATTTCGGTTCGCTGGGCCTTGCCGCCTTCTTTGGGGATGAAGCGCAGCGCGACGCCGTTGTTGCACCAGCGCTGGCGCGTGGGCTCCGGGCCGTCGTCGAACAGGTGGCCATGGTGCCCGCCGCAGCGGATGCAGTGGTACTCGGTGCGCGGGTAGATCAGGTAGAAGTCCTTCTTCGTCTGAAAGGCTCCGGGGATGGTCGTGAAGAAGCTCGGCCAGCCCGTCCCCGACTCGTACTTCATGGCCGAGGTGAAAAGCGGCAGCCCGCAGCCCGCGCAGGCGAAGATCCCCGGGCGCTTCTCCTCGTTGAGCGGGCTGGTGCCGGCGCGCTCGGTGGCTTCCTCGCGCAGCACCCGGTAGGCCTCGGGCGGCAAGCGCTTCTTCCACTCGTCCTTGGAGAGCTTGAGCGGCTCGCCGGGCGACGGGATGCTCGCTCCGGCGGGCAGCAGCGCCTTCCAGTTTTTCTGCAGCTCCTCCACGGCTTTCATGCCGGCAGGCGGTGCGGCGAGCGCCGCGAACGGCGCTGCCGCGAGTCCCAGAAGAAAGTGGCGTCGTTCCATGGTCTCCTCATATGTTCGTTTCCCGCCTTTGGTCGGGTTGAGGGGAGGAAACCTAACACTCCGGCGCTACAGCGGGAAGTGCAGGCGGATCGATACCGCGCTTTGCGGCACGGGCGCCGGGTAGACTACCGGGGGCGGCGCATAGTACACGGGCGCCGGGGGCGGCGCGTAGTACACGCGCGGCGGGGGGGCGTAATAAGCGCGCGGTGCCGGGACCACGACGACCTGTCTCGCCTGCGGGTGATGCTTCCAGTGCTTCCACTGTTGCCGGTGCTGCCAACGCCCGCCGTCGGCAAGCGCGGGGGTGGCGATCAGCACTGCGGCGGCGGCGACGAGCAGTTTCTTCAGCATGGCGAACTCCTATCGGTTTGTGTGCCTGCTCATTTCACGCCTGAGCGGTCCGGGAGTGAACCTAGAAAGTGCAACATCTGTAACAGCGTGTTAATTTGCGCCGACTGGAGGACCACTATGTCACGCACCCTGACGGCACTTGCACTGTCCCTCTATGCCGCATGCGCCGCGGCGCAGTTCCCCTCGAAGCCCATCACGATGATCGTTCCCTTCCCGCCCGGCGGCGTCGCCGATA
>Ga0156283_1180_pt1 | contig 19387 bp, 24 predicted proteins | sample RifCSPlowO2_12_FD_107932 | JGI IMG/M metagenome (GOLD analysis project Ga0156283, IMG submission 107932) | Betaproteobacteria bacterium RIFCSPLOWO2_12_FULL_65_14 | reverse complement strand
CGGCAGGCGCGCGAGCGTGTCCGCGCGCAGCGGCGTCTTGCACGGCGGCCTCGAGCGAATCGCGCTCGAGAAAGACGATCGTTTCCATGGTCAGACCTCGCTCGCCCGGCAGTTGTCGCCTGCCCAGGCGAGAAGCGAACGATACATCTCCCCCGCGCGCCGGTCCTCGGGAATCCATTCCAGGACCGATCGTCCCTCCAGGCAATGGTGGAAGGCGGTGACGAGCTGTCCTTTCGCCGTCATCGCCATGAAGCGGCCTCTTTCCCACGGCTGCGGCGGACGGCGGCGGTTGGCCAGGGCATCGATCGCGAGATGCTCTGCCGCCAGCGGGTCGGCGGGGCCGACGCGCGCGGCGATGCGCGCGACCGTCGCCCCGCTGCCGAGCACCCATCGCGGCAGATCGACGAGACCCGAGCCGCGCACGAGCTCCGCCACATCGCTCCAGAGGTTGTATCCGGCCGGCCGCAGCGCGGGATAGAGCGCCGCCTGCAGGATGTCGCGCCGGCGAAAGCCGGCCGCGCTTTCGGCGACCAGAGCGGCGGGGAGAAGATGGGTCGCTTCAAGGCGCTCGCGGCCGAGGCGCGCATCCATCAGCCGGACATAGCGCGGCGTGCTCGGCTCGGTATAGAAAGCCGGCCCGATGCGGCGCGGGAAATCGTCCACGAGCGGCGGCGTTTGCGCCGTCAGCTCGCGCAATACGGCCGCGTCGGCCATGAACTGGGCGGCGAGCTGTCCGGGCTCATCGATGCCGAAGCGCCGCAACTGCCTGCCTGGCTTGAGCTCCCATAGGCGCGAGAAATGCTCCCGCGACACCGGCGCGAGGCCGCCGCGGCTGCCGACGAGGATCCAGTCGAGGTTGACGCCCGACCAGAGCGAGCAATCCTCGAACGCGTCGCAAAACGCGCGGATGATCGACGCCGCCTCCGACTCGAGCAGCAGGTGCGCGGGCAGCCAGTAGGTCGCGATCCCGCCCGGGTTCAGGCGCTCCTTCAGGAGCTGGAAATACTCGCACGCGCGGATCGCGCAGCGGGTGGCGCCGCGGGTCCGGATGCACGATGTCGCTCATCTCGAGGATGTCGCGCGACACGTCGACGACATCGATCTCGCGCACCTCGGGCAGGTCGGTGATGGCGCTCGCGGTCGCGCCGACGCCGAAGCAGATGAGCAGCACGCGCTCGATCCGCGGATGGAGCGCGGCCGGCAGGTAGGCGAAGAGCTTCATGTAGCGCTGCGCGCCGATCGCGGTGGAGGCCATCGAATACGAGTTGGTCGCGAGGCGATGGAAGAGCGGCTCGCCGAGGAACTCGTGCGAGAGGTAGAAGACGGTTTCCACCATGCCCTCGCGCGCGGCGACCAGGCGCCCGCCGAAGTGCTGCTCCATGCGGCGGTGGATGCTGCCGGTCATGGTGCCGAAGGGAAAGAGCGCAAGGACCATGGCGGCCGCGAGCGCGGGGCGCGCGGCGCGCCATCCGCTTAAGTGACCAGGTATGAGAAGGGCGATCGCGCCGTAGAGCAGGGCAAGGAGGAAGAAGGAGCGCTCCATGCCGAGCGCGGGAAGCAGGACGAACGCGGCGGCAAGCGATCCCAGCACAGCGCCGAGCGTGTTCGCGAGCGTGAGCACGCCCGTCGTCGTGCCGGCGTCGCCGATGCGCCGGCGGAGCTCTGCGCCGAGCGCGGTAAAGAGCACGCCGGAGAGAAGAGCGACCGGCGCCATCAGCAGGAGCGAGAGCAGCACCGCGAAGACCAGGAATTGCGGCTGGAGCGGGGCGAGCAGCCGCAACACGGCATCGAATGCAGCATAGGTGGCGACGATGGTCGCGGCCGCGCCCGCGGCCGCCGCCCGCGCCGTGCCAGCGGAGAGCCAGCCGCGCCGCGAAAGACCCGAAGCGACGATGCCGCCGAGCCCGATTCCGCCCAGCACCACGGCGAGCATCACGGCGAAAATCAGCGTGGTGCCGTCCTGGAAGAGGAGCAGGAAGCGGAACCAGGCGACTTCCAGGGCGAGCAGAACGCCGCCGGCGAGGAAAGCGGCGAGCAGGATGCGCTTTCCGCCCGCTGGGGAAACGGCCCGCGTCTCGAGCTTTGTATCGAAGGGCAAGCGCCATGCGATCGCCGCGGCAGAGAGTCCGCATGCCGCGGCGACGAGCCCGCTGTTGCGCAGGCCGAGCGCCGGAATGAGCCAGAGCTCGGCGAGCAGCGCGCCCGCCACGGCGCCGAGGGTGTTGACGCCGTAGAGGTGGCCCAGGGCGTAGCCGTAGTTGCCGGTGAGGGATTCCAAGGGCTTGGCGAGCAGCGGGAGCGTCGTCCCAAGGGCGGTCGCGGGGATCACCATGAGGCCGAAGGCGATCGCCAGCTTCAACGCGTTCAGCGTCGCCGGCGCTTCGAGAAACGGCGCGAGAAGCGGGTGAAACACCACCGAAAAGAACGGGAACCCGGCCACGAGCAGGGCGCCCGAGAGCGCCGCGACCGCCTCCATCGCGGCATAGGCGCGCACCGGATTGCGCACGCGCCCGGCGACGAGGACCGCCGCGCCGTTGCCGAGCGCGAGCCCCGCCATGAAGGCGCCCACCACCAAGGCCGCCGACCAGACGCTATTGCCGACGATCAGGCCGGCCTGGCTGAACCAGACGTTCTCGAACACCAGCGCGCCGAGGCCGGAGAGAAAAAACATCGCGGTGATGGCGTAGCTCATCGAAGGCGCCCTTGTCTCATTATCGCTGTTACACTGCGTGCCTCATTCGAGCTGGCTGCGGCCGGCTTTTTTATTTTCTGGAATCCCTGTGATCGTCGCCTCCGGCATTTCCATGCAGTTCGGGGCCAAGCCCCTTTTCGAGAACGTCTCCGTCAAGTTCGGCGGCGGCAACCGCTACGGCCTCATCGGCGCCAACGGCTGCGGCAAGTCGACGTTCATGAAGATCCTCGGCGGCGACCTCGAGCCCTCCGCCGGCTCGGTCGCCATCGACTCCAGCGAGCGCGTCGGCAAGCTGCGCCAGGACCAGTTCGCCTACGAGGACGAGCGCGTGCTCGACGTCGTGCTGATGGGCCACAAGGAAATGTGGCACGCGATGCGCGCGCGCGACGCGATCTACGCGGACCCCGAGGCCGGCGAAGAGGACTTCATGCGCGCGGCGGACTTCGAGGCGAAATTCGCCGAGTACGGCGGCTACACCGCCGAGGCGCGCGCCGGGGCGCTGCTGCTCGGCCTGGGCGTGCCGGCCGCGCAGCACAACGGGCCGATGAGCGCGGTGGCGCCCGGCTGGAAGCTGCGCGTGCTGCTCGCGCAGGCGCTCTTCGGCGATCCGGACATCCTGCTGCTCGACGAGCCCACCAACAACCTCGACATCCACAGCATCCGCTGGCTCGAGGACGTGCTGAACAGCCGTTCGAGCACGATGGTCATCATCTCGCACGACCGCCATTTCCTGTCGAGCGTGTGCACGCACATGGCCGACGTCGACTACGGCAACATCCGCGTGTACCCGGGGAGCTACGACGACTACATGGAAGCGTCCACGCTCGCGAAGCAGCAGCAGCAGAACGCCAACGCGCGCGCCAAGGAGCGCATCGCCGACCTCGAGGACTTCGTGCGCCGCTTCCGCGCGCACAAGGCCAAGGCGCGCCAGGCGACCTCGCGCATGAAGCAGATCGAGAAGCTGAAGGTCGGGGACGTGAAGCCCTCGAGCCGCCAGTATCCGTTCATCCGCTTCCTGGTCGACGAGAAGGAGAAGCTCCACCGCCTCGCCGTCGAGGCTAAAGGCCTGTCGAAAAGCTACGAAAAATGCCTTTTCGCCAAAGTCGACCTGGCGATCGAAGCGGGCGAGAAAGTCGCGATCATCGGGCCGAACGGCGTGGGCAAGAGCACGCTGCTGCGCTGCCTGTTCAAGGGCGAGGGCGGCAAGGTGAAATGGGCCGAAAGGGCGCGCCCCGCCTACTGGCCGCAGGATCCGACCGAGGAATTCGGCGCCGACGAGCCGCTCACGGAGTGGCTGGGCCGCTGGCGGCGCAAGGACCGCGGCGACGACGACCAGATCGTGCGCGCCACCCTCGGCCAGCTGCTCTTCACGGGCGACGACGGCAACAAGTCGGTGAAGGTGATCTCCGGCGGCGAAGGCCAGCGCATGCTCATCGGCAAGCTGGTGCTGTCCATGCCGAACGTGATGCTGCTCGACGAGCCGACCAACCACCTGGACATGGAAGCGATCGAGTCGCTCAACACCGCGCTCGACAAGTACCCCGGCACGCTGGTCTTCGTCTCGCACGACCGCGAGTTCGTGTCTTCGCTCGCGACCCGCATCATCGAACTCAAGCCGGGCGAAGCGGGCGCCCCGGCGACGATCGTCGACTACCGCGGCGGCTACGAGGAGTACCTCGAGCGCGCAGACCAAGTCCTGGTCGAGGCCTGATGAAAAACTCCGAAGTGCCGATGATGGCGCTGCGCCGCGCGGTGCAGATCTGCGACGGGCTCGACGCCCTGGGCGACGCGCTCAATGTCTCGACCGACCGCCTCGAGCGCATGATCGCCGGCGAGGACGAAGTGCCGCACGCCGTGTTTATCCAGGCGGTGGGGCTGCTCCTGGACGCCACCGCGACGCGCTCGCCCAAGCGCTCGACGCCCGATCCCAACGAGGGCGGCCGCAAAGGCCCGCGCCACTAGCCGCGCTGCGCGTTGGGCTGGCAGGCGGCTTTGGTTTCTTCGCGGATGATCTGAGCCAGGCGCCGCGTGCCCGGGCCGGCGGCGTCGCGATCGGCGTAAACGAGGTAAAGCGTGGTGAAGCGCTCCGCGCCTTCGCGCAAGGCAAGCGCCCTGAGCGCGCCGGAGTCGAGCTCCTCGCGGATGCTCTCCTCCGGATACCACGCATAGCCGAGCCCCATGACCGCGGCGCGGATGGACGTCGCCTTGTGCGAGACCGTCCAGCGCAGCTCGTTCAGCCAGCCGGCGGCGCGGGCGCGCTGCACTCCGGAGTCGCGGATCACCAGGTGGCGGTGAGGCCGCAGGTCCTCGAGCGTGAGCTCGCGGCCGAGCGCGTGAAGCGGGTGCGAGGGCGCAGCGACGCAGACGAAACGCACCGGCAGCAGCACATCGCCGAGGAAGCCCGGCGGCACGATCGAGCCGATGGCGAAGTCGGCCTTGCGCTCGGCGAGCGCCTCCTCGGTGCCGCCGAGCACGGTCTCGATGAGCTCGATGCGCGTCTCAGGGCGCTCGCCGGAGAACTGCGCGAGGCAGCGAAGGAGGAGCCAGGTCGGAAAGATGACGTCGACTGCCAGTCGGATCTCGGGCTCCCAGCCCTGCGCAAGCTCGCCCGCGGCATGCTCCAAGCGCGCGGCGTCCTCGAGCAGCGCCTTGCCGCGCCGGTAGAGCAGCTCGCCGGTGGGCGTGAGCACGGCCTTGCGTCCTTGGATTTCAAAGACCTTGACCCCCAATAGGTCTTCCATCTTCTGAATGGCGTAAGTGAGTGTGGACTGACTTTTGTGCATGCGCTCGCCCGCCTTGGCGTAACTACCTGACTCGACGACCGAAATCAGTGCAGTCCAGTAATCCAGCGAAATCTTCGGAGGCCGCATCAACATCTATTAATCAGATAAGTATGGTCTAAATATTCCGCTTTGTAATCTACTAAATCAATCGTTAAATGGGCGGGATGAACCTCCTCCAAATCAAAGCCAGTGTGTTTTCCGGGAACGGTCAGTCGAGCCGCCTTGCCGATGAGTTTGTCGCCCAGCTACGCCGCCAGAACCCCGCCGACGAGGTCGTGGAGCGCGACCTGGTAGCCGAGCCGGTACCGCACCTGGACGGCGCGCGCGTCGGCGCGTTCTTCGCCAAGCCGGAAGAGCGTAGCGCCGAGCAGGAAGCGGTGATCGCCTACTCTGATGCGCTCATCAACGAGCTTCGCCGCGCCGACGTGATCGTGATCGGGTTGCCGATGTACAACTTCGGCGTGCCCTCGCAGCTGAAGGCGTGGTTCGACCACGTCGCGCGCGCGGGCGAGACTTTCAAGTACACCGAGAAAGGCGCCGTGGGACTGCTCACCGGGAAGAAAGCCTACGTCTTTGCCGCGCGCGGCGGCGTGTATGCCGGCACGCCAAACGACTGGCAGACCCAGTTCGTCCGCTTCTTCCTAGGATTCATCGGCATCACCGACGTCGAGTTCGTGTACGCCGAAGGCCTTGCATTGGGCGAGGAGAGCCGCAATAAAGGTATTGCAGCCGCCCAGGCGGGCGTGCGCCGGCTGGCCGCGCAGTCGCTGCGCGCGGCATAACGAAGGAGAAACGATGACGAGCAGAAAACTGGAGCGCGTGATTTCCTCCATCCCGGCGTCGGACGGCGCCGGGGTGAAGCTGCGCCGCAGCCTGGGCTCGGGCCCGGCCGCGCGCCTGGACCCGTTCCTGATGCTGGACGAGTTCTTCTCCGACGACCCGAACGACTACCTCGCCGGCTTCCCCGCGCACCCGCACCGGGGCTTCGAGACGGTCACCTACATGCTCGACGGGCACATGCGGCACGAGGACAACCACGGCAACACGGGCGACCTCGGCCCGGGCGACGTGCAATGGATGCGCGCGGCGCGCGGCATCATCCACTCCGAGATGCCGCAGCAGACCGAAGGCCGCATGCGCGGCTTCCAGCTCTGGCTCAACCTGCCGGCGAAGGAGAAGATGAGCTCCGCCGCCTACCGCGACATCCCGTCGGGCCAGATTCCCGTAATAAAGGGCGTGAAGATCATCGCCGGCAAGCTCGGCGACGTCACCGGGCCGATCCACGGCGGCAGCACCGACCCCTACTACTTCGACGTGCAACTCGCGCCGCACGCGCTGCTCGAGACCCCGGTGCCCGCCGGGCACAACGCCTTTCTCTACGCCTATGAAGGCGAAGCCCTGGTCGGCGAGGAGCGCAAACCCCTTCCGCGCCGCAGCGCCGGGCTGCTGTCCCCAGGCGACACCATCCGCGTGGCGGGCGGCGCCGAAGGCGCGCGCGTGCTCTTGCTCGCCGGGAAACCGCTTGCCGAGCCGGTCGTGCAGTACGGGCCGTTCGTGATGAATACCCGCGAGGAAATCGAGCAGGCCATCGCCGACTACCAGTCGGGCGCCTTCGCGCGCGACGGGATCGGGCGGATAAAAGTCGCAGCGCCGCAGTGAGCTATTCCACGGCCAGGCTGTAAAACTCTGTACGGCGCCAGTTGTTCCTCGCCGCGCGCGCCGCTAGGGCGCATTCTCGTGCCATGACGCACCGGGATTACGATTGCGATCCAGGCCGAGAGCGGCTCGAGGCCGATCTCGCGGCGAGCGTCGCGGCGCTTTTCCAGCGCTGCCCGCCGCTCTGCGGCTTTACGGTCGACGGCGAGCTTTGCGTCGAGCAGCTCGCCTGCCATCCTGCGCTGGACAGCCAGGGCGCGGCCGTGATCGCCGACGAAATCGTGCGCGCGTTTTCCGAGCTGGTGAACGAGGAGCCCGAAGCGGTCGAGCTGATCCGCGGCCGCACCTTCGCCCGCGCGCTGCACTGACCTTCTAGCGCACGCCCACCGCGCTCACCTCGTCCTTCGCAACGCGCGGCACGTTCGGCACGGCGATTGCTAGTCGCTGGGCACAACTTCACGCGAGGGAACCCATGGAATACGGTCAGATGAGCGAGGCGCCGAGCAAGGTGCGCGACATGCCGTCCCAGGAAAACCGGATGCGCAGGGCCATTGACGAGTATTGGGCCAACGCCGCCGAGCGCGCGCGCGAGGCTGCCGCATACGCGGACCGGCAGGTGCACCACAACCCGTGGACCGCGGTCGGCATCGGCTTCGGCATGGGCATGATCGTCGGCGCGCTGGTGGCGATGCTCGCCGGCTCGCAGCGCGGCGGCATCCAGCGCATGCTGTAGTTTCGCCATTCGCCGCCTCCGTTCGCTTACCATCGCGCACGGAGGAGGCGACATGGACGGCAAGATCGGTCTCGAAGAGCATTTCGCGATCGCCGAGACGCTGGACGACTCGAAGGGCTTTCTCGGCGACGCGGTCTGGCCCGAGCTCGAGTCGCGGCTCCTGGACATCCAGGAGAAGCGGCTGCGGCTCATGGACGCGCACGGCATGGAGCGCATGCTCCTGTCGCTCAACGCGCCGGCGGTGCAGGCAATTCCGGACCCGCGGCGCGCCGCGGAAACCGCGCGGCGCGCGAACGACTTTCTCGCCCGCGAGGTGGCGAAGCGCCCGGCGCGCTTCCAGGGCCTCGCGGCGCTCGCGATGCAGGACCCCGACCAGGCGACGCGCGAGCTGCGGCGCTGCGTCAAGGAGCTCGGCTTCCGCGGCGCGCTGGTGAACGGCTTCTCGCAGGTGCGCGATCCGGGCTCGACGGTGTACCTCGACGACGCGCGCTACCGCGGGTTTTGGGCCGAGCTGGAAAAGCTCGACGTGCCCTTCTACCTGCACCCGCGCAACCCGCTGCCGAGCGCCGCGCAGATCTACGAGGGGCATCCGTGGCTCCTCGGCCCCACGTGGGCGTTCGGCCAGGAGACGGCGGTGCACGCGCTGCGCCTCATGGCGAGCGGGCTTTTCGACGCGCACCCGCGCATCCAGGTCATCCTCGGCCATATGGGCGAGGGGCTTCCCTACAGCATCTGGCGCGTGGACAACCGCAATGCCTGGACCAGGCAGCCGCCGCGCTATCCGGCGAAGCGCAAGCTCGGCGAGTACTTCCGCGAGAATTTCTACATCACGACGTCGGGCAGCTTCCGCACGCAGACGCTGATCGACGCGATCCTGGAGCTGGGCGCCGACCGCATCATGTTCTCGACCGACTGGCCGTTCGAGAACATCGACCACGCGGCGCTCTGGTTCGACGCCGCGCCGATCGCCGAGGCCGACCGGGCGAAGATCGGCCGCGGCAACGCGCTGCGCCTGTTCAAGCTCAGCGCTTCTGCCTGAAGGGCGCGCCGAGCTCGGCGCACTGCTCGCGCGCGTATTGCGCGCCGATGACGCCGAAATCGTCGGGGCCGTTGTTCACCGCCACGATCTTCTCCTCGCGCAGGAAGAAGGTCATCGGGTAGAAGCCCTCGTAGGCGCCGCTGCGGTTCTTGTCGTTCACCCACACGCACACCGCCCAGCCGTACTGGCGCGTGCGCACGCCGCTGTCCTTCTGGTACATGGTCCTCGGCTCGGTGCGGAACTCGACGATCGCGTTCTTCGGATCGGTGAGCCGGATGCCCAGGTAGCTGCGGATCTCCTCGCGCCAGCGCGTGGGCTTGGGGCCGTAATCGACGGATTCGGCTTCCGAGCGGCGCACCGTGGTGTCGCAGCCGCCGAGGCCGAGGACGAGAAGCATGAGAATTGCCGCGCGAATCATTTCGGGACGTGCCTCCTTGCAGCCGATTCTAGCGTTTTGCGGCGAGCCCTTTGTAAAACAGGAGGAGCGCAGCGATCTGCACGACGTGGTAGAGGTCGTTGTGATTGAGGTGCAGATGCAGCGCGAATCCACTCGCCTGCACGGCGCCCGCGGCGACCGAGACAGCGACCCCCGCGAGCATCCAGCCGTTGAAGCGCCACAGGTAGAGAGCCGCGATTATCGCGAGCGAGGCGCCCGTATCCGCGACCACCCAGATGAAGTCGTCGTGAAACAGCATCCAGGCGCAATAGGCAACCAGCTTGAGGGCCGCGAAAGCGGTCAACGCTCGCAACGCCAGGCCGCTCGTCACCGCCCGGGCCGATCCGGCAAGCATGCCGAAGCTCGCCACCCCGACCGCCAACGTGGTCGCTTTCCAGAGCGCATCGCTCTTGAAGAAGCCGTGCCACGTGCCGCCCAGGAACGCCGCAATTGAAAGGGCCGTGAATCCGAGCGCCCAGAAGCGCGAAATGCGGAACACTTTGAACGCTATCCACAACGAAACGCCGCCGAGCAGGTAATCGGTGGCGAGCGTCATCGGCTCGCTGATCATCGGCGCGCGAGCCGGCGCCGGTGCCACAGGCCGACGGCGATGACGAAACTGGCGAGCACCCAGTGAAAGAAAATCGGGATCACCGGGCCCTGCGGCTTGAGCGCCAGTGGAGCGCGAAAAAGCGCCGTGGCTGCACGAAGAAGCCGTGGCCGCGTATGAAATCGATGCAGACCTTCGCCATCAGCGCAATCAGAAGGAGCTGCGCGGGAAGCAGGTATGGGTAAGGCATCAGGCCGGAATACCACCGGTCCATTGCAGGCAGCCAGCCGACACCGAGGAACGCCACGAGCGCCTGCCCGGCGACGCGCGCTGCGAAGAGGGCGAGCAGCGCCCATAGCAGCGCGCTCATTTCGAGCCGCTCATTTCTCCCCGAAAAACATCCTCTTGTAGTGCCGGTACCACTCGCTCTGGAAGAGCTCGTCCCGGTCGTACTTGCGCTTGAGCTTGAGGAACTCGGGGAACTGGGGATAGCAGGTGATCACCTGCCGCTGCAGCGGGTAGCGGTTGTAGGTCGGGAAATAGCTGCCGCCGTAGCGCAGCCCGATATCGACGAGCCGGCGCAGCGCGTCCGCGCCGCGGATCACGCCGCCGGTGGTGTGCTCGATGTGCAGGTTGAAGACCACGCAGGCGTAGGGCTTGCGCGCCCAGGCGAGGAAGCTCTCGCGATCCTGCTCGATCAGCCGCACGGTGCCGTAGATGATGTTGATGTTGTCGCGGCGCGCGTAGGCCCTCACTTCGGCCATGAAGCGCTCGAGCAGGTGGCGCTCGCAGTAGATCTCGGTGATCGCCTCGGTCGCCTTGCTCGGCGCGCCCATCTTCCGGTCGAGCGCCCGGTGGTAGTCGTCCGGGTAGACGCTCATCTGGTGCTCGTCGGACCAGTACACCTGCCCGTTGGTCGACTGGTAGTAGCGCGCGTAGCGCTTGAACGCCTCCGACTTGTTGATATGCGCGAGGTAGAGCAGTTCGACCCACTCGTCCTCGGGCAGCTCGCGCTGGATCGACAGCAGCGGCGTCGCGTCGTCCACCGGCCGGTAGCAGGAGAACACGCCCTTGCGCAGGAAATCTTCCGACTTTTCATCGATGGCGTACTGGAAGTCGCCATACAGGAAGCCGTCGCGGATGCGCTCGGCGAAGGCCTGCGGCAGGCCGTCGATGTCGCGCACCTCGACCACGCGCTCGAGCTTGCGCCGCGGCACGAGCCGCAGCGTCACCGAATAGATGAAGCCGAACAGGCCATAGCCGCCGATCGCCAGCCGGAAGAGCTCCGGGTTCTCGCTGCGGCTGCAATTGAGGACGTTGCCGCGCGCGGTGATGAGCTTGAACGACTCGACGTCGTTGATGAAGGGCGGCATCGAAAGGCCGCGGCCGTGGACGTTGGCCGACAGGCATCCGCCCATGGTGAGGCGGTCGGCGCCGGTCTGCTTCTGCGCGAAGGCCCAGGCCTTCTCGAGGCCGCGCTGCGAGACGTGCAGGTGGTCGAGCAGCTCGGGCCACTGCATGCCGGCCTCGACCTCGATCAGGCCGCGCCCGGTGTCGAAGTCGAGCTCGCGCTTGAGCTTGCGGATGTCGAGCATCACGGCGTCGGCGCAGAACTGCTGGCCGCCCATGGCGTGGCGCGCGCCGGAGATGCAGACCGGGCGCTCTTCCCTGCGCGCCGCGGCGAGCGCCGCGCGCACCTCGTCGAGCGTCTGCGGCGCGACGATGCGGAACACCCGCGTCGAGTTGAGCTGCGAGTGGACGTCGTTGACGAGGATCGTGCCGGGAGCGGGCTTGGCCTTCTTGGGTTGCGGCCAAACCTGTCCCGGCCAGGCTGCGCCGAGGGCAGCGAGGCGCAGGAGGTCGCGGCGCGTGGTCACGCGCGCGATTCTACTTGCCGGCTATTCCGAGCGCTTGAGGTCGATCGGCAGCGTGCCCGGCGGCAGGTCATCGTGCCGCAGGCCGCGCTGGTGGTTGTTCTCGCTGAGGGACTGCGCTGCGGGCGGGGCGGCGTTCTTCTTCGGGCGTCCCGGCCGGTGGGTGACCTGGAAGATCTTCACGGGCGGCACGGCAGGCGGGCACTCCAGGAACTTGCAATCGGATTCCGTCGGCACGCTGAGCAGCGCGCCCAGGCGCTTGCCGTTGAGCATGACCGTGTAGCGGAGCATGTGCGCCGAGCCCAGGGCGGGCTGCGCCACGATGTCGTACTTGCCGATTTTGAAATTCCTGCGCTCGACTGCTGGAAGAGCCATGAATGTCCTCTGCGGATGAAGGGGGCGAAGCAGAGGACACAGCGCTTACGGATGCCCGAGCTTCGAAGTCGGACATTGTATAACTGGTTGAAGCAAAAGGCTAGTGTCAGTCTTTCTTCAACGTCTGGAACATGCCCGAGAGATCCACGTCGTCGAGCTTCACCGCCGCCTTGGTGGCCGCTTCGAGGGCGGCCTTCACCTTGGGCGTTTCGTGCGAGGCGGCCTCGAATGCCTCGGCGAGACGGAAGCACATCGTGGCGAGCGCCTTGGGATCGGGTTTTTTCTGCTCGGCGCTCGAGGGCGCCGTGTATACGCGGCACGCCATGGCGATGTAGATCTCGCGCGCGAGCGCGAGGTTGGGGTCGCTGAAGGCTTCGGATTTCTTTTCGGAGTTGCTCATGTCGCCGAGCGTAGCGGTCTCACGGGGCGCTTGGCAAGCACGAAGAACACCGAACCCATGCCTGCGAGCAAAGCGAGCGCGGTAAAGCCGGCCCGGTAATTGCCAGTGACGTCGGCCGTCATGCCCGCGATCATCGGGCCGCCGATCTGGCCGATGACGATGATCATGAAAGAAAGTCCGAGGATCATGCCGATGGCGCTGCGGCCGAAGTAGTCGGCGCGGATCGCCTGCATGAACGGCCCGCGCAGTCCCCAGCCGACGCCGTGCAGCACGGCAAAGGCTATGAGCCCGGGCAGGCCCGTGGCGTAGGTGAGCGCCAGCAGCCCGAGCATGTGCATCAGCATGCAGGCGGCGGCGATCAGGCGCTTCTCGTAGCGGTCGCCGATGGCCCAGCCGATCGCGATGCCGCCGATCTGGCACACCGTGAGCAGCGTGATGATCGCCGCCGCCGCGCTCACGCTGTAGCCGAGCGCCTCCTTCATGTGCGGGATCGCGTGCACGCTCACCGCCCCGACGACGAACAGGGCGAAGCCGTGCCCGAGCGAGAGCAGCCAGAACGCCGGTGTGCGCATCGCCTCGCGTGCCGTGAAGTCGCGGCTGGCCTGCGTCGCTGCAGGCTGCGGCTCGTGCCGCGCGCCGGGCGGGTGCGCGAAGCCGTCCACCGCTTCGCCGTAGTCCTCGGGGCGGCGCCGCATCACCATCGACAGCGGAAAGCCGACCACGATGGCGAGCACGCCGGAGGCGAACGCCGTGGCGCGCCAGCCGTACTCGACGAGCGACCAGCCGACCGCCGGCACGAACAAGCCGCCCAGGGCGAGGCCGAGCCCCATGGCGGAAAGCGCGCGCGCCCGCTTGCGCTCGAACCAGTTGATGAGCGCGACGTTGAGCGGAAAGAACCCGCACAGGCTCGAGCCGAGCGCGACGACGACGAACGCGGCGTAGAACTCGAGCAGGCTGTCGATGAAGCTGAGAAGGATGAACCCCGTGCCGAACACGAACACGCCGACCCGGATCACGCCCTGCGGGCCGAAGCGGTCCATGATCCAGCCGATGATCGGCCCGAGGATCGCGGCTTCCATCTGCTGCAGCGCCGCCGCGCCCGAGAGCTGGGTCTTGTTCCAGCCGCGGTCGTCCTGCAGCACCGCCACGTAGCCGCCGAAGGCGTGATGCAGCAGCCCGGCCTGCAGGAACTGCAGCCCGCAGCCCGCCGCGACCATCTTCCAGCCGTGAAAAAGCCTTGCTATTTGAGCTCCGTCAAATTTCGGAGCGCCGTGGAATTCCGCATGCGCAACTATAGTCTGTAGGTGATATCGTGACGTCATGGACAAGGGGAGTCCGGAGCGGATAAGGGAGGTCGAGACGCGCCTGCGGATGGTGTTCCGGCGGCGTCCCGAACTGCACCGCTTCGTGATCCAGGACAAATCCGGGCTGGCGGATCATATCGACCGCGCTTCGCTCGAGGGCGAGCTGTTCATCACGCAGATCACGCTTTATCCGCGCCACGGCACCAAGCAGTACGACGAGGTCTACGCCGAGATCGCGCGCGCGGTCACCCGGCTGGTCGCCGAGCGTCCCGAAGCGCTCGCGGAGCTGCGCGGCAAGACTTTCGTGCGCGCGCTCCACTGATCGGAATTTCTTACAGTACGGCGGGAAGTTAGCGGGTCCAAGCGGCGGGTCCGGAACTTGCAGCTTGCCGGTCATGAAACTAGTCGAGCTGGGCAGCCTGAACCAGGACCTGCCCCATATCGAGGAGGATCTGGCGGTGCGCGTCGAAGCGATCTTCGAGCGCTGCCCATCGCTCCAGGGCTTCTCGATCCAGGACGCAGCCGGCCTGCCGAAGAACCTGCAGGTGGCGGCGCTCGAGGGCCTTGTAGTCACCGACATCGGCATCTACCCGGAGCTCGAGCCGGCACTCACCGAGCGCGTCTACGACGAGATCGCGGTGGCGCTGCTGGACTTCGTCTGCGCTCGTCCCGACGCGCGCGGAGTGCTGAACGGGCGCACCTTCGTTCGCAATCTGCACTAAGCATCACAAAATTTGACGCCGGCCGGGTGTCGCTCGCCGGCGACGGGGCTTGACCTACGCCATTCGGGCCGGGCGGGCGTCCGCGTGGTGAAAAACACGGGGATTACGCTAAGGCCATGAAAAAGCCGGTGCCCGCACCGATCGAGTCGCTCTTCGCGCGCTATCCCGGCCTTTGGGGATTCTCGGTGCGCGGGCTGCACGACGTGCCGGACAACTGTGCGCGCAGCGGCGACGACGCCGAGCTTTTCGTCTCCGACATCGGCGTTTCGCCTTCCCTGACGCGCGAATATTACGGCGAGATGTTCCAGGAGATCGCCGCCACCCTCGCCGAGCTGCTTGCCGAGCAGCCCGATGCCTGCGAAGAGCTTCGCGGGCGCACGTTCGCGCGCACGCTCCAGTAAATCGCCGCGCCGGGCCTGTTTTTTTCCCCGCTAGGGGTTTTGGTGTAGTGGCCTAAGGTATTTCCTTATTGGAGCTTTCACTACACGCCGGTAACGTCGCCTCCTACACGGATCCACCGTTTCAGAGGCGCGCACCAATGAAGACCTTCGAATTCAAGCCCGGGCTGCCCGAGACGCTTCTCGGCAGGCTCGAGGCGGACGTCGCTGCGAAAATCAGGGCTCTGTTTTCACGCTGCCCCGCGCTCTGCGGGTTCGCGGTCCGCGACCGCGCCGGCCTGCCGAAGGACATGGACAAGGACCGCATCCCCGACGCCGACCTCTTCGTGACCGAGATCGGCATCTTTCCCAAGCTGGACGACGAGCAGTACAGCGAGATCTACGACGAGATCACCCTCGCGATCTCCGACCTCGTGTACGAGCAGCCGCACGCGTACGACTACCTGCGCGGCCGCACCTTCGCGCGCACCCTGCACTGACAAGGTAAGCGGCATCGTCCTATTCTTGGGCGATGCCGGCGAACCTTTCCCCGGAGTACAAGAAAGCGGAGCAGGCGTACCGCGCCGCGCGCGAGCCGCGCGAACGGCTCGACCTGCTGAAGGAAATGCTGCGCTCGATCCCCAAGCACAAGGGAACCGAGCATTTGCAGGCCGACATCAAGTCGCGCATCAAGCAGCTCACCGACGAGCTTGCGGGCCCGAGAAAAGGCGCCGCGCGCAGCTCGCAATTCTCGGTGCGCCGCGAGGGCGCGGCGCAGGTGTGCCTCGTCGGCCCGCCGAACTCCGGCAAATCGGCCCTGCACGCCGCGCTCACCGGCTCGCACAGCAAAGTGGGGCCGTTTCCCTACACCACCCGAACGGCGCTACCCGGCATGCTGCCGTTCGAGGACATCGCTTTTCAGCTGATCGACCTGCCGCCGGTGTCGCGCGAGCACATGGAGCCCGGGCTGATCGGCGTATTGCAGGCGGCCGATGCCGCGTGGCTGGTCGTCGACCTCTCCGATCCCGCGTGCACGGAGCAGGTGGTCGCGATCCGCGAAGAGCTGGCGCGGCGCAAGATCGTCCTCGACGAAAGCTGGCCGGCGCCCGAGGTGGAGGACGTGTTTCAAGTGCGCCTGCCGACGCTTCTCGTCGCCAACAAGAGTGACCTCGATCCGGATCCCGAGGAAGTCAGCGTGCTCGAGGAGCTGCTGCAGATACGCTATCCGGCGCTCGCGGTTTCGGCGGCGAGCGGCCAGGGGCTCGGCGAGCTTGCGCGCTTTCTTTTCAAGTCGCTCGGCGTGGTGCGCGTGTATACGAAGGTGCCGGGCAAGCCGGCCGACCGGCAGCGGCCGTTCACCGTGCGGCGCGGCGATCGGGTGCTCGATGTCGCGCGCCTCGTGCACCAGGACGTCGCGGCAACGCTGAAGTACGCCCGCCTCTGGGGAAGCGGCGAGTTCGAGGGCCAGCAGGTCGGACCCGAGCACCTGGTCGCCGACGGCGACGTGCTCGAGCTGCACGCCCGCTAGCCTATTTGTAGCGGTATACGACGATCTTGTCGGCGCCGGATTCGGGCGTCCACACCTCGCCCTTGCGGCCGTGGATCTGGCGCACGTTGGGGTGCGGGCTGGAGGACTTGTAGCTCTCGAACTTCGCGCTCGCCGGATCGAAGCGCAGCATCGCCTGCGCGGCCCATTCCGCGGCCCACACCTTGTCGGTCTCATCGACGTACACCGCGTAGACCTGCGGCGCGTCGCCCGGCGCCTTCCATGACGACCATCTCCCGGTTTTCGGCTCGTAGCGGCTGAGGTTGCCGGAGTTCCATTCGGCCACCCAGACGTTGCCCTTGGAGTCCGACCAGACGCGCCGAGCGCCCTGGCGCGGCGTCGGCGGCTCGATCACCGTCGCGTTGCCGCTCACGCCGTCGATACGCCCGACGTAGGAGCCCGCGAGCGATGCGTAGTACACCGTCCCGTCGGGCGTGACGTGAATGCCGTAAGGGCCGCGCCCTTTGGGCGCCTTGAATACCCTCATGTCACCGCTGCGCGGATCGAGGCGGCCGTAGACGCCGCTTTGGCCGGTAAACCAGTGCACGCCCTTGGCATCGAAGATCGCGGTATTGAGGTTGGCGTAGCCCGCGCTCTCCGGCAGTTTCCAGGCCTTCACCGCGCGCGTCCTCGGATCGACGCGCACGATCGCGTTCTGCCCGCCGTCGGTAAGCCAGGGAGCGCCGTCGGGTCCGGCGACCACGCCGTGCGGCGACGAGCCTCGACCGAGCGGCACGAACTCCACCTTTCCGCTCTTCGGGTGCAGGATGCCGAGATGGCCGCTACCCTGCGCGGAGAACCAGACCGGCCCGTCGGGCGCCGGGTCGGCCCATACGTCGTGCACGCGGTGGCCGCCCGGGATCGTGAATTCCTGCACGCTCACCTGCGCGGCCGCGATTGCGGGGAGAAGCCACAACAGCAGTAACCTGATCATGGAGCAGCGCTCATGGCATGATGCGGGAAGGGGAACAATATAACGCCGCCCGCCGAATGGCCGATACCGCACCGCCCGGCTTCGAGCTCGACCTGAGCCTCCAGGTCGGCAAGTACGACATCCAGAAGATGCTCGGCAAGGGCGCGTCCGGGACGGTGTACCTCGCCAAGGACACCTTCACCGGCAGGCTGGTGGCCCTCAAGGTCCTCGAGCCCGAAGTGTTCCGCGACCCGGAGTTCGGCACGGTGCACCGCTCGCAATTCCTGAACGAAGCTTCGCTCGCGGGAAAGCTGCGCCATCCGCACATCATCGGCATCCTCGACGCGGTGGTCGGCGAGGACTCGGGCCACATCGCGATGGAGCTCGTGAACGGCGGCGATCTGGCGCAGCACGTGAAGGCCGGCAAGCTGCTGCCGCCGGCCGACGTGCTGCAGATCGGCTTCAAGTGCTGCGGCGCCATGGATTACGCGTACCGCGAGCAGGGCATCGTGCACCGCGACATCAAGCCGGCGAACATCATGATCGCGCGCGGCACCGACATCAAGATCGCCGACTTCGGCGCGGCGTTCCTCAAGAAAAGCCAGGCGGCGCAGACCGCCGCGCTCGGCTCGCCGTTCTACATGGCGCCCGAGCAGATCGAGGGCCACGAGCCGACGTTCCACAGCGACATGTATTCGCTCGGCGTGGTGATGTACGAGCTGCTCGCCGGCCGGCGCCCGTTCGTCGCCGACAAGCTGGAGGCGCTGATCGAGAAGATCCTGCGCGCCGACCCGGTGCCGCCGAGCGAGGCGCGGCCCGGCCTGCCGCGCGAGATCGACTCGGTCGTGCTGCGCGCGATGAAGAAGGATCCGGCCCAGCGGTTCGGCACCTGGGCGCAGTTCGGCGTCGAGCTCTCCAAGGTGGTGAGCGTCGTCATGCCGGCGAGCGCCATCCCGGACAGCGAAAAATACCTCGCGCTCTCCGAGGTCGAGATGCTGCAGCTCCTTTCCGACGCCGAATTCTGGGAGCTCGCGGCCGCGGGCAGCTGGAGCCGCGTGGAGAAAGGCAAGGCGGTGATCAAGGAAGACACGCCCGGCAACAGCTTCTACTTCCTGGCCAAGGGGCAGGCCAAGGTCACCAAGCAGGGGCGGCTTCTGAACATGATCAACGAGGGCGAATGCTTCGGCGAGATGGCCTTCATCCGCGGCGGCGAGGAGCCGCGGCACGCGACGGTGGAGTGCCTCACCGACGTGGTGCTCGCCGAATTCAAGCCCGAGACCCTCGAGAAAATGAGCCTGAGCGCGCAGCTGCACCTCACGCGCGCGCTGGTGCGCAACGTCGTCGACCGGCTCGCGCTCGCCAACACCCGCCTCGCGCGCTGAGATGCAGACGAAGACGACGACCCAGGCCCCGCCCTGGCTCGCTCGCCTCCTCACGCCGCTGATGGCGCGCCACGTGGCGCGCGAAATGGCGAAGAAGTATCCGGGGCTGGGCGCCGCGGACATCGCGGAAAGGATGCGCGCCGAGACTCCGGCCGGCGTGGACGCCGAGAAGTTCATCGGCGCGGTGGTGGCGCACCTTCCCAGGAGCGCCGAGCCTGCGCTCGCCGCCGAAAAGCCCGTCTCGGCATGGTTCCTGATCGCGGCCAACCTGCTGCCGCTCTACGGCGTGCTCTTCTGGAACTGGGAGGTATTCCCGCTGCTCGCGCTCTTCTGGATGGAGAACGCGATCATCGGCCTGCTGAACGCGGCGCGCATGCTCGCCATCGCGCCGGGCGACCCGGCGGCCTGGGTCGCGAAGCTTTTTTTGGTGCCCTTTTTCTGCTTCCACTACGGCATGTTCACCGCGATCCACGGCGTTTTCGTGTTCTCCATGTTCGGCAAGTACGGGATCGACGGTCTCGACGTGCTCGGGCCGGCGGCGCGCGCCACCGCGGACTGGAACCTGTGGCTGCCGCTCGGCGCGCTCGCGGCGAGCCACGTGTTCT
>Ga0156283_1260_pt1 | contig 19736 bp, 20 predicted proteins | sample RifCSPlowO2_12_FD_107932 | JGI IMG/M metagenome (GOLD analysis project Ga0156283, IMG submission 107932) | Betaproteobacteria bacterium RIFCSPLOWO2_12_FULL_65_14 | reverse complement strand
TCGTCAGAAAACTACCGAGCGGCGCGGAGGTGATGCGCTCCGTGCGCAAGCTCTACCGCCCTGGATAGTCCTCGAACGATTTGCTTGGCGTGTGGCCGTAGTTTCGTAATGACCGCTTTCGGCCTATTCCATTGAAAAACTCTTCTTCCACGGACGATGAAAGATTTCGAGCCGTTACAGGGAGCGACGCGCGGTTCAAGCTAGGGGGGATACACGAGAGAGTTGGTGTCGCGATGCTGGACTTCCTAAGCGGCGTATGAGGGAAGGCCAGGGCAAATTTGCTATTACCTCAGCATCTTCCCGAAATTTGCAACACTCTAGATTCCGAGTTTTTCAACGGAATAGGCCAATAGCGGACACTCGCCAAACGCCAAATTGAAAGTCGGATTCTTATTGCTAGTCCCCTTGGGCGTTGACCGTATCACCTCGGCCGCGCAGCGATTCTAGGTTGTGCGTGTGAACATGCTCGCCAGCGCCCACAGGACGAACGAGCCGCCCGATAACCACGCCATACTTGACGACTTCGGTACCGATCGGCAGTTGCTTGAGAGCGACTTTGTGGCCGTGAGGGATAGGTGACTGCAGCTCGATTGAGCCGCTCACGGCGCCGATCAAGGGCACAATGGTTCGGGCGGGCGCCTCGTTGCCGACCACTGTACCAACGTTGTCCTCAGGCGCGATGATCCAGATCTTCGGAGCGATGGCACGGTTCATACCGATTCGCCGATCCGGCTGATCGCTACCTCCACTTCGCCAAGCGCCTCGCAACGCGTGATCTCGCCGTTGATCACCGCGGACGCCGCGGCATTGACTGCCTCGCCGGCCGCGCTGAGACTGCGGCCTTCGGTGATCACGTCGCTCAAGTCTAGGTCGATATGCTCGGCGAAAGTTTCGCAGGTGAGCGGATTGCCGCAGATCTTCACAGTCGGGGATACCGGGCAGCCGATCGAGTTACCGACGCCCGTGCCGAACAGGATGAGGTGCGTGCCACCGGCGCCAAGTGCGGTGATATTCTCGGTCGCCGGGGCCGGCGCGTCCATGAGATACAAGCCAGGCCGCGGCGGCGCTTCGCCGTAGCCGATCACACCGGCAATCAGACGCGTGCCCGCTTTGCTGATGGAACCCAGCGATTTTTCCTCGATGGTCGTCAGGCCGCCGCGGATGTTGTCCGGCGCCGGGTTGGTCTTGTTAAGATCTACTCCGGCGCGGAAGGCGATCTCCTCGTACTTACGCACCGTGGCGCGGATCTTTTCTTGCACGGCTTTATCGGGAGTCCGCGCCACTAGGGCAGCCTCGCCGCCGAGGCACTCGACCGGCTCCGAAAAGATCGCCGTTCCCCCCTCGTCGATGATCCGGTCAGTCAACAGACCGATCGCGGGGTTCGCGACGAGCCCCGAGGTGGTGTCAGATCCGCCGCACTCCAGACCCACGACTAGCTCAGACAACGCAATCGGCGAGCGCTTGAGCGCATCTGCCTCCCGCTTCCATTCGCGCAGGACCGCCACAGCTTTCTCGAACAGCTTTGGCGTACCGCCCTCCTCCTGGATGCCCATGAGCGCGCACCGCGTCGCCTTAGCGGCAATTCCTTCGGCGACGCGGCTGCCTGCGACGGTCTCGAGGCTGACCACCAGCGTGCCATAGACGTTCGGGTTCGAGCCAAGTCCAATCATCGTGCGCACCGACAATGCGAGATCCTCGCCGAGCTGGCCTCGCCCGTATAGCGGCGTGATCGCGACGGCGCTAGGTACTGCGGCGGCAATGCGACGGACCACGGGGTTCGCCGCGTCTGTTGCAGCGATCACCGCTAGGTAGTTGCGGATGCCGACGCGCCCATCGGCGCGCCGGAAAGCGGTAAGTGTCATAGGAACTCCTTAGCTGTGGGCGCATGGGTGCGCGCCATCGCAAGTAGCTCGGAGCGAAGCTCATCGCCCAAAGGGATGCCTGCGCGGACACGTTCGGCCGCTACCGAGCGTCTCCGGTCACCGGGAACGAGAATCGGCTGCTCCGGATCGCTGGGCCTCGCAGAGCGTGTCGCTTTCACCAGCGCATCCATCCTCTGCAGGAACACGTCCTGCCCAATGAGTACGTCGGGATTTAGCGCCATGAAGAAGTGCGGCACACCCGCCGGCTTGCCGTCTTTGGCCGCCTGGGATCCAACGTTTGGCGCGTACGGGCCGCCGGTTAGCACACCGTTAAGGACCTCCAGCGCGACGATTAGGGCATAGCCTTTCGCGCCGCCCATAGGAAGAACTGAACCCAGGAGCGCGGCGGCTGCATCCGTGGTGGGACGGCCCTGCGCGTCGACCGCCCATCCTTCGGGAATCGGCTTGCCGAGGAGCTTGGCCAGCAGGATGTTGCCCCGCGAGCTCACGCTCGTTGCAAGATCTACGACCAGCGGCTCGCCGCTCGTTGGTGCGGCCAAGGCGATGGGACTGTTCGTGTAGAAGGCGTCCACCCCACCCCAAGGCGCCACCGTCGGCTCGCCTCCCGATGAGCAGACGCCCACCATTCCCGAACGGGCTGCCCGTTCACAATAATAGGCTGCGTAAGAGAAATGGTTGCTGTTGCGCACCCCCGTATAGCCGATACCGAGGTCCCGCGCACTCCCGACTGCAAAGTCCATGGCCGCAGTCGCGGCGATCGGGCCGAGCGCATTCGCGCCGTCCAAGATGGCGACAGCGCCTCGCCGGGAGACGACCCGAGGTTCGCCGCATGGATTGACGGCGCCTTCCTTAATGCGCCGCACATACGTCGGCAACCGTGCGACGCCGTGCGTGTCCACGCCTTGCAGGTTCGCACTCACGAGGCAGTCGGCTACCAACCCCGCCGCCGGGCCCGGCACATTAACGGCGGTGAGTACCGTCTCGCAAAAACGCTGCAGCGCGTGCGACTGGATGCGCCGCGCTTCGGCCATTAAATTTCCTTCAGCCCTGCTGCGTCCGCGATCGCGTAGCCCTTAGCGCCGGCTTCCGCCGGGCCGGACATGCGGCTGAAGAACAGAACCCCGTCGCACGGCGCCTTGAGTTCCTCCGACTCCTCCATCGTGTAGGGATCGACCACCGCGCCAAGCTTCTCATCCTTCTTCACGCGCCGGCCGAGGTCCTCAATGCGGTTGGCGTACGACACGATATAACCACCCCGCGTAGGATTGGCTTCCTTCCTTTCCTTCCGCGTGAAAAGGTATTGCACCTTCGGCAGGTCCGGCGTGCCCTCAAGAATCCCAAGGTGCTTCATCTGATTGCGCAGCCCCCGCACCGTGCGCGCGACGAATTCGTCGGTCATCTCCCCGGACATGTAAGTGCCGCCGATCTCAACGCCCGAGGCCGGGCGCCCGTTCGCATTCAGATGCCCAACGGCGGTCGACTTGGGCAGGAAGTTCACGTGTACCACGCCCGCACCGAAGGACCGGCACAGCGCCAGGCTTTCCTCGCGCACCGTGCCGGTGGCCTCCTCGTTCAGATCGATGCGTTGGTGAATCCGTCCGCCCTGGCCACCCGAATGCAGGTCGCATAAGGCATCGACCTGTGAGAGCACCTTGTCAGCGAGGACCTTGGCTATCATCTCAGTGACTGAACCGCGCGCGTTGCCGGGGAAGCAGCGGTGCAGGTCAGTATTCTCGCGCTGCTCGTTGCTTTCGCGTCGGAAATCCGAGAACGCGACCGGGTTCGACACCGGCAGGAAAACGACTGCGCCGCGCATTTCGCTCGGGTTCAGCTCGCGCTTGAGCGCGATCGCCGCGAGCAGCGGCATGGCTTCATCCCCATGCACGTTGCAGAGCAGCGCGAATACCGGGCCGCTTCGTGTCCCGTTTACTATCTGTACAGGAACGGCAAGGTCACCGCGCAGCGTTCGGGTCACATGCAACATTGCTTGAACGCGCTCGCCGGGTTTCACTTCCAGATCTGCTATTTTCAGTCCTGCCATATTGACTCCTATGATTTCCGGCTCAGTCCACCCGCGCGCCGGAAGCGCGCACGGCTTTGCCGAGCTTTTCGATTTCTGCCTGAAGATGGCGCTTGAATTCCTGCGGGGACATCTGCACCGGATCGGCGACCATGTCCGCATACAGCTTCTTCGTGTCCGCCGCTTGCAGCCCTTTGCCGATTTCGCCGTTGAGCCGTGCGACGACCGGCTGGGGCAGGCCTGCCGGCGCGAGAATTCCCGAGTACAGCGTGACTTCGGATCCCGGGAGCAGCTCCTTCATCATGGGCAGCTCGGGCACCGCGGATCAGCCTGGCCGGCCAAGTCTGCGCGCCCGCCTGCGTAGCGCCGAAAGCGAGAGCTGCCGCAAGGAGCAGCCGCAGCGCTCCCAAACAACTTTTTCTTCATGTCGACAGTCTCCTTATTCGAACGATGTTCTCTACTTGCCCGCGCTGGCCGCGACCAGCTTCGCGTCGACGGTACGCAGGAAGCTCGTATCCATCTCCTTTTGCCAGTTGATCGGTCCCTTGAGCGCGCCTTTCTGCACCATGAACTTCGCCAGTTCATCCATGTCGGCGATGAATGCCTTACTGAAAGTCATGTCGTAAGCGATCAGGCGGACAACCGGCAGCGACTGCTCAGGCTTGCCCTGGACCGCGGAGGCCCAAATTTTGGTTGCCTCTTCGGGGTTGCTGCGGGTGAACTCCGTCCCCTGCCGGACCGCGCGCAACACCTTGCGGACGGCCTCCGGATTCTTGTCCCGGAAAGACGGCGTGACGCTCATGATGATCCGGTTGTTCGCCAGGCCCTTGGCAGTAGTGAGGAGCTTCGCGTTCTTTCCGGTGGTGACGGCCCGGGTCGTGAACGGCGCGAGCCAGGCGAACGCATCGATGTCTCCGCGCACCATGGAAATGACCATTTCGGGCGGCGCGAGGTCGATCAGGTTCACGTCCTTCGCCGTCATGCCCGCGGTGGCGAGATAACGATGCACCAAGAACTCGCCAGTGGACCCCATCCGCGTTGCGACCTTCTTGCCGCGCAGGTCCTTCGGCGAATTGATGCCTTTCGTGCTGATGATGCCGAAAATCTCGGTGTCCGAAGACATGGGAGCGATGCCAATGGCGGCGCCGGTCTTCCACATCGCCGCCGACGGCAGGTCACCGGCAGAGATGAAATCGCCGCGCCCGGCGCGGAAGGCCTCGGTGGCCGTTGCGCCGGTCGTGAAGACGGTGAGTTCCACATCCAGCCCTTCCTTGGCGAAAAACCCCCTGGCCTTGGCCACCTGAAGCTGCACCCAGTGCTCATCCGTCCCGCTAAAGATCCTGACCTTGTCTTGCGCATAAGCGGGCGCGCCGCCAAACAGTTGCATGGCTCCGCCTACGATTACGAGTAACGAAGCAAATGACCTGAACATGATGTCTCCTCCTAAATTAAACGTTGACTTGATGCTCCATGTAGCGCTTCATCGTGCGGTCGATGGCCAACTTGAAAAGCCCATCTATCACTGCGCCGACAATACCCAACGTCACCAGTCCGACGAACATAATGTCCGTCCGCAGCAGCATGCGGGACTGCATGATCAGATAGCCGATTCCCGACTGGGCGGCGATCATCTCCGCCGCCACGATGCCCATAAAAGCGAATCCGAGAGCCACTCGCATTCCTGTCAGGATGTAAGGTACGGCGGACGGGATAACCACCCGCCAGAAGATCTGCGAGCGCTTAGCGCCGAGGCAGCGGGCCGCGTTCAGGCGGATGTTAGGTGTGGACGCCACGCCGGCAGCGGTGTTGATGATCATAATGATCACCACGCCGTAGAAGATGATGAAGTAGCGCGACATGTCGCCGATGCCGAACCAGATGATCGACAACGGCACCAGCGCGACGGGCGAGATCGGCCGCGCAAGCTGCAGCAGCGGATCGGCGAGCTGCGACACGATTCGGATCCGGCCCATCAAGGCACCAATGAGCACGCCCGAGATGCAACCCGTGGCATACCCGATAAGGACCCGCTCTAGGCTTATGCCCACATGGGCGAGCAGCTCGCCGTTCGAAAGCATCTGCGCGCCCGTGTCGAATGTGTCCCAAGGCGAGGGCACCAGATCGGGGTAAGCGAAAAACCGCGCGAACATGGCCCAGGCGAAGATGAGCAAAGCGATCGAAATGGCAGCGATAGATGCACGGTAGAGGAAATGCCCGAGCTGGTTAGGCATTGAGTGACACCCCGACCTCGGCTTGCAGCGACGCTTCCGCTTTGACATACGCAGCCGCGACCGACTCGTCGGTGATCATCCGCGGGTACGGCTGGTCGATGATGAATTCCTCCTTCACCGCCGATGCGGGGCCGCGGCGCATGATGGCGATTTTCTGGCCGAGGAGCAGCGCCTCGCCCACGTCATGGGTGATGTAGATCACCGTCATTCGGTACTGTTGCCAGATGCGTATGAGCTCCTTTTGCATAATGCGCTTGGTGATCGCGTCCAGCGCTGCAAACGGCTCGTCCATGAGCAGCACTTGCGGCTCGAGCACCAGCGCCCGCGCAAGTTGGCAGCGCTGCTTCATCCCTCCGGAAAGCTCATACGGAAACTTGCGCGCGTGGTCCTTCAGGCCTACCAGTTCCAGGTAGGCCATCGCGCGCCTGGTCGTCTCCGTCCGCGGCAGGCCCTGGAGGGAGAGGCCGAATTCGACGTTCTCGTAAGTCCGCAGCCAAGGAAGCAGTGCGTTGGTGACATCCTGGAAGACGACCACGCGGTCGGTGTTTGCTCCCTCGATCTCGCGGTTGCCCATCCGGATGGAGCCAGAATCCGGCCGCAGGAAGCCGGCGACCAGGTTGAGAATTGTCGATTTCCCGCACCCGCTGGGTCCCAGAAGACAATAAAACTCGCCGCGCCGGATCGTGATGCTGGTTCCCGCCAACGCCCGGTATTCATTTGGCTTTCCGGCATTGAACGTGAGCGAGACGTTTTCCAGCGTCAATGCGTCCCAAGATGCGGCCTGACTCATGTGCCGTTCGTTAGCCTGAAATGGTCAGCCGGTAACTCACACGGTCAGCCCGATAGGTAGAAGTTCCGGCGAGCGCCGGCTTGCCCTTCTTCGTGAAGAAGATCAAGCGCCGGATCAGGACAGCTTGCCCCCGCTTGATGCCGAGCATGGCCGCGTCAGCCTGCTCAGCGCAACGTGCTTCAATTTCCATCTCGCCATGAGTGAGATCGATCTTCTCTCTATTGCGCAGATAATCCACTAGAGATGCCGTGACGATGTCCTGCCGCGTAAGCCTTCTGCAATAGTCCGCGCGCAGATAGCGGTCGTCGACCGCGACCAGCGTGTTCTTCTGATAGCGCAGCCGCCGCACATAGACGACTTCTTCGCCCTCCTGAACGCCGAGCCGCTCGGCGACCTCGGCGTCGGCGGCAATTCGCTCCAGCGCTCCGACACGCACGTCGAAACGCTCGGACTTGCGCGTCCATGCGTCGAGAAAGCTGTTGAGAGTGAGCTTCTCCTTGAGCTTGCGCGGGCGTACAAAAGTACCGAGGCCGCGGATCCGATACAGGACGCCGGCATGCACCAGCTCGTTTACCGCGCGGCGGACGGTGATTCGGCTGACCCCAAAGTGATCCGCGAGATAAGCGTCGGACAGCGGCACGCTCTTCGACCGTGAATTTGCGCGGATTAAATGCTCGATGCCATCCTGCACCTGCCGGTACAGCGGAACGCCGGAAGTAGTGGCGGGTGGTTTGACATCAGCCATTTCTCGATGCTAGGGTTGTTATAACATCATGTCAACGTCCTACGCGAGCGTTTCGAGGAGCCTTCATGAAGAAAGAAGTGGTTCATACCAGCAAAGCCGCCGTCACCGGCGCCCCGCTTTCGCAGGCGATCAAGCTCGGCAACCTGGTCTTCTGTTCCGGCTGCTCGCCTAGGGATCCGAAACAGGGCAACAAAGTGGTTGAGGGTGGATTTCGGGAACAGTGCACCCAAGCTATGGAAAACCTAAAGGCCGTGCTCGAAGCGGCGGGCAGTGGTTTTCCGCATTGCCTGAAGGCAACCTGCTACATCGTGAACATCGATGAAAACCTGCCGATCCTCAACGAGATCTGGGTGACATACTTTGGCAAGGACCTGCCGGCGCGCACTGCGCTCGGCGTGCTGAAGTTGCGCGAGAACTACATGCTTGAGGTCGAAGCTACCGCGTACGTGCCGTGAACTAGCGGGGCTTCGCGCTTGGAGCACATCGGCACGGGGTTGTGGCAGCTTCGAGCGTTCGCATCGATCCGGCCGCAGTGGAGCAGTCCGAGAACAAAATGCATTACGGCCGCGATAAGCATGCGTGCAGGACTTCGGCTGGTCTGCTGACGTAAAGCTTTGGATCGCTTGGACGATCCCGCCAATTACTGGTAGCCCGTACTCGGCATTCCCAGCGCTATTACGCGATATATAGCTGGTCGAAGCTTTTCGTCGAAGCCCAAGACATTGACCGCGATGTTGGGAGGATCGCTATTAACGACGAGGGCACTTCCCATGGATTTGCACCATTTTTCGCTACATGGGTGCGGATGAGAGTGACTTGCTCGTTGCGGAATTCGATTTGTCCAGATCCCAAGCCAGTTTCCATCCACGATGATCGCTTAATGGCGGCATTGAGGTTGACGACGCCTTAGAAATCGCTGAGCAGACCGACATCTAAGAAATCATGGCCGCCGGCATTCCTTCCTCGGGTCGCTAAGCGGCCATAGCAGACTTCACGCCAGCTCATCGGCGGCGCTTTAGCCTTTGACAAGTTGCGTTGTCAAAGCGGACAATCGATAGAGCGCCGCGCCATCGAACTGAATCCCGCATATGGCTTATTGGTAAGGGACTTCGACGCCCGGCGCTGCGATCTACGCCGACGATACCCCCAGCCGTACCCCAATGCCCCAATGACTGCTGGCACATGAGTGGGCGCGACACCGCAGTGATCCAGCACTCGTAATAGCGCAGCCGCCCGTACCCGTTGGGCTTGAGGCTCTCAACTGCCAAACGGAACTAATCGGCGCGCCAATACCGCGGGCGCGGGTCGCTCATGAGCCGCTGCAGGGCATCGACGCGGCCGTCCCAAAAAAGCTCGGCTCGTGCTCCGTGCTGTCGATCGGGCCGGCGGCTTGCCGCCGAGGTCGTGGTGCCCTGCGCTCAAGCCGCGCTCCGCGCCTCCAAGCCCATCGAGCGGCGCACCTCGCCCTCGATGTGTTGCCAGATACGGTCGACGATGCGGCCGAACTGCTCGGTGCGCTTGACCGAGAGCTCGCGCGGGCGCGGGAACGGGACCGGGATCTCCTCCCTCACCGTCCCCGGACGCGCGCTGAAGACGATCACCCGGTCAGAGAGGTAGACCGCCTCGTCGATCTGGTGGGTAATGAAGAGCACCGTCTTCCTCTGCGCCTGCCAGATCTTGAGGAGCTCCGACTGCATGATCTCGCGCGTCTGCGCGTCGAGCGACGCGAACGGCTCGTCCAGCAGTAGGATCTTCGGATCCATCGCCAGCGCGCGGGCCACGTTGACGCGCTGGCGCATGCCGCCGGAGAGCTGGTGTGGATAGTGGCGCTCGAAGCCGCACAGCCCGGTGAGGTCGACGAAGCGCTGCGCCGTGGCAGCGGCCTCGGCGCGCGGCGTACCGCCCAGGAGGAGTCCGTACGCGACGTTGTCGAGCACGGTACGCCACGGCAGCAGGCTGTCCTGCTGGAACACCATGGCGCGGTCGCGCCCGGGGCGCGTCACCCGCCGGCCGTCGACGTGGACGGTGCCGCTACTCGCGGTCTCCAGCCCGTCGATGATGCGCAGGAGCGTGGACTTGCCGCTGCCGCTCGCGCCGACGATAGAGACGAACTCCCCATCGGCGATGGTGAGGTTGATATCGCGCAGCGCTTCCACCGGCAGCTTGCCCTGGCTGGTGAAGACCTTGTTCAGGTTGCGGATGGCGAACTCGCTGGCCATGGCTAGGCTTCCTCCTTCCAGGGCGTCATCTTCCTCTCCACCCAGCGCAGTACGATGCTGCCCAGCATGCCGAGGAGGCCGAGCAGCACCACGTAACCAAGCAGCCGTGCCGTGTTGAAGTTCTGGCCGGCGGCGAGGATCGCGAAGCCGTAGCCCGCGAACGCACCGAAGAACTCGGCCACCACCGCGCCGACCAGCGCGCGGGCGAACGACACCCGCACGCCGCCGATGATGTATGGCAGCGCGAAGGGGAACTGCACGGTGGTGAAGATCTGCAGCGGCGTGGCGTTGAACGAACGCGCCGCCTCGAGGTACACCTTGTCCGTCGAGCGCAGCCCGACCTCGGTGGTGATGATCACCGGGAACACCGCCACGAGCAGGATGATGGCGAACTTGGAGCCAAAGCCCAGGCCGAGCCAGGCGATGAAGAGCGGCGCGAGTGCGACCATAGGCACCGAGTAGAACGCGGTGAGCAGCGGCTCGGCGATCTGACTCACGAGCCGGTTCGCCGACAGCACCACGCCGACCAGCACGCCGAGCGCCACCGCCACGGGGAACGAGACGAAAATCTCCATCAACGTGGCGTAAGAGTGGGTAAGGATCTCGCCGCTGCGCGCATCCACGATGAGAGCGCGCAGCACCTCGATTGGTGGCACGAGGATCAGGCGGTTCTGCACGAGGTAACGCGCGGCCAGATCCCACACGACGAGGAGCAACACCACCGAAAGGACGTTACGCAGCAGGGTCGCGTTCCAGGTGTCTTGGCCCAGGCCGAGACCGATCTTCTCGTAGACGCTCGACTTCGCTTCGGTGGCGGTGCTCATTAGGCAGCCTTCGCGGTTTTCCCCGGGTACACGGCGTGCGCCTGCTTGCCCTTGCCGGGCTCGCCCACCACCTTGCCGTCGGCGTAGACCGTGCGCCCGCGCACCAGCGTGCGCACCGGGATGCCGCGCACCTTGCGGCCGGCGTAGGGGGTCCAGCCGATAAGGCCGAGCGTGTCCTCGTCCCGGATCTGGCGCTCAGCTTCCAAGTCGACGAGCACGAGGTCCGCGTCGTAGCCGACCTGGATGCGCCCCTTGCCCTGCAGGCCGAAGATGCCGGCCGGGTTCGCGGACGTGATGCGCGCCACGGTCTCGAGCGTAGTGCGTTCCTGGTGCGCAGCGTCGAGCAGCATGCTGAGGTAGTGCTGCGCCGACGGCGTGCCGGTATGCGCCTTCCAGCCGTCCTTCCAGCCGACCTCCTTCTCCTCGCGAGTGTGCGGAGCATGGTCGCTCGCCATGATGTCGATCGTGCCTTCGTTCACCGCCTGCCAGAGGATCGGGAGGTTCTTCTCCGGCACGTAATAGGACAGTGCGTACGAGCCCAGCCGCTCGATCGCCGACCAGTCGCAGCCGAGGAAGAGCGCCCACGGATTCACCTCACAGGTGACCTTCTGGCCGCGGCGCTTCGCCTCGCGGATCAACTCGACGCTGCCCGAGGTCTGGATGTGCAGCAGATGCAGATGCACGCCGGTGGCCCGCTGCAGGCGTAGCAGCGTCTGGATCGCGGTATCCCAGATCACCCCGTCGTTCGCGGCATAGGCCTTGGCGTACGCAAGCGCGTCGCGTTCGCCGCGCGCCCAGTACGATTTCTCGATGTGGTCCATCAGCGCCTGGTCATGCGGGTGCACCATCAGCGGCACATTCGCCGCGGCACATGCTTCCATTATCGCCATGATCTTGCCGTGGTCGTGCACGCCGATGCCCGGCATGTGCGGATAGTCGCGGCCGGTGTCGACCACCATGAAGATCTTGAAGGCCGCGACGCCCTGCTTCGCGAGCTGCGGGATCTCCTCGATCACCGTGCCGGCCGGGTTGAAGTTCCAGTCGACGATCGCGCTCTTCTCGTAGAGGGCGAACTGCGCCTTCAGGCGCTCCACCGAGTTGGGCGGCGGCACCACGTTCGGCATCCCGACCGAAGTGGTGATCCAGCCGGCCGCGCACTGGCGGGTGGCCGTGAGGATGGTTTCTTTGTACTCGTAGCCCTTGCTGGCGCCTTCTCGGTGGTGGCTGTGCATGTCGATGACGCCGGGAAGCACGGCCAGCGGGTCGGCGGCGATGGTCTCGCGCGCCGCCGGCTCGGTGCCCGCCTCATAGAGCCCGGCGATGTGCTCGCCGCGGATGCCAATGGAGCCACGGCTGCGGCCCTCGGCGGTGACGATGAGCGCGTTGCGAATGAGGGTATCGAGCATTTACTTGGCCGCCGCAAGGTAGCTGGGGTCGAAATACTTCCTCAGGTCGATCTTCGGCGCCTGCGCCATCACCTTGCCGGCGTTGACCGCCTCGTCGATCTTGACGAGGTTGGCGAGGCTCGCCTCGGGCACAGACAGGTCGCGGCTGTAGGCCTGCTGCTCGACCACCAGGAAATCATACGAGGCCTTTGCGATCTCGGGGGCCACACCCGTGTCCTTGGCGAGGATTGCCTCCGCCTCGGCGCGGTTCTTCGGCTCGTAGATCCACTGCGCGGCCTTGCGACTCGCGCCCACTAGGCGCACTACCACGTCGCGGTTCTTTTCCGCCCAGCCCCTATTCACGATGAGCGGCGTCTGCAGATACGGCTCGCGGAAGGTGTCGAGGATGGGAAAACCCTTGCTCATCGCCATGATGTCGAATGGTGGCGTCATCACCGCGCCGCGCACCTGCCCGGCCTCGAGCGCCACCACGCGGTCGCGCGAGTTCGGGATCGAGATGCGCTGGATGCTGTTCGGGTTCACGCCGTGCATCAGCAATTGGTAGAGCATCAGGTTGGTTGTGCCGCCGCGCACGGCGCCCGCCGTCATTTTGGTGCCGGCGAAGTCTTTCGGGTGCTTGACGTCCTTCGCGCCGACCAAGCGTAGTGAGGTCTTGGTGATGTAGCCGCCGGCGATGATGATCGGCGCGTTCTGGTCGATAGCCTTCATGACTAGGTCGCCGAGCGAGATGCCGGCGTCCGCGCTAGCGCTCGCTACCGCCTGCACGAGCGCCGGGCTGTCGGCGACCTGCAGCCGCCGCACCTCGAGATTGGCCTCCTTGTAGAAGCCCCTCGTATCGGCGATGTTGTGCAGCCACAGCAGCGCACCGGGCGCCAGCGTGGCGAGCCGCACGGTGTCGGTCTTCTGCGCCTGCGCCGTGGAAGCGGCGAACAGGCTCAGCAACAGCAGCTTCGACAGCAAACGCATGGTGCTCTCCTTCGTTTGGTTAGAGGGTGGTTTTCAGGTGTCCAGCAACTCCGGGGTAAAGAGGTTCTCCGGCGCGAGCCGCCGCGCGAGCAGACCGTCGTCGGCGCTGTAGCCGAGCTGCCGCTCGAGTGCGTCCCGGTTGGCCGCGAAGCCGTAAGGCCAGAAGTCCGCGCCGAGCAGAGCGCGCGTATCGGCGAGCTCGGCCGCCGCCCAGGGAAGCGTGGCTTTGGGCGCCTGCAGATTCTCCAGCTCCGCCACCGCCAGCGCCTTCGCCCGGCAAAAGGCGTCGAAGAGCGCGCGCGCCAGTCCAGCATTTTCCTGGAGCAGCGAGCGACGCACGCCGACGAGGTGCATGATCGGAAAGTGCTGCGTGCGCGCGTACCAGTCGCGCTCCGCCGCGCGCCAGTCGGGAAAGAGGCGCGCGACCTTCGAATGGCCGGTGCGGAAGGACGGGGGCGGCACGATGCTGATGACTGCATCGATTGTTCCGTCCGCGAGCATGGCGTCCAACGTCCTGTCCTTTGCCACCACGGTCTTGATATGCGCGGGCAACGCGGGTGGGGCCACGCGCGGCGCCTGACCGCTCTCCAGGTCGCCGATGCACCAGGTGATATCGGAAATGCCGACGCCGTAGTCGTCGCGCAGCATGCCGCGCACCACGACCGCCGCCGTGTCGTCGTAGTTGTTGAGCCCCACCATGCGGCCCTTCAAGTCCTGCGGTCGTGATAGACCGCGGTCCGTGCGCACGTAGATCGAGGCATGGCGGAAGCTCCGCGAGGGAAACACCGGGATCGCCACGTACGCCGAGCTGTCCGCCGTGCACTGCATCGCATAGCGCGAAAACGAAAGCTCGGCGACGTCGAACTCGGCCTTGCCGAAGGCGCGCGGAAAAAGCTCCTGCGGCCGCAGCACTTGGCAGCGGACATCCCATCCGTCCACGGTCACGCGAGCGTCCGCGAGCGGCAGGGTGCGATCGTAGTTCCAGAAGGCTACGGAAAGGGCCGCGCTTCCCATCAGGTGCTGACCACACGTCCTTCGGGCAGGTCGAATAGGTTGTCGGGGACTGTGGCGAGGTGCGCAAGCACCTCGCTCGAATGAATCACGTCGGCGTACTTGGCGTCGAGGTCGCGCAGGTTGATGGCATGCGAGGCCTCGGAGCGATCAAAGCAACCGTCTTCGACCATAGTGACGAGGAAGTTGTTGCTGAACGCGTCGGTGACGGTGGCGCGCACGCAACCGCTCGTCGATACGCCGGCGATAATCAGCGTGTCTGCCTTGAGATGGATGAGGTAGCTAAGCAGCGGCGTGCCAAAAAACGCGCTGGGCTTCGGCTTGACGATGACGATATCCTGCGGCTGCGGCGCGATCTCGTCGACGATGCGGTTGCCGGCGCTTTCAAGCTCGTAGTTCTCGAGGGCCCGATGATTCTTCCACTTGCGGCTGGTGCAGTCCCAGCCGTCCGGCCGGCGCGTGTTGGTCGAATAAAGCACAGGCAGGTTCTTCGTGCGGCAGGCGTCGATCACCTTGCGGATCACCGCGACGGCTGCCCAGGCCTCCTCGCCGCATGAATTGCGCCACTTGCGGATCGAGTCCGTGACCTTCTCGGGCCTGTCGCCGGTGAAATTGTAGTTGACGTCGATGATGAGGAGGGCCGGCCGCTCGCCGAAGCCCGCTCGGCGCCCGTAGCCCGAGTCGGCGAAGACCTTCTTGTCGCGCTCGGTGAGGAAGCGATCCCAGATGCGCGCGTTCATCAGGCGGCCTCGGCGCCGCGCACGCGTGCGGAGCGTACCGCCTTCGCCTGCCGGCCCCCGCCCGACTTGCCCGTAACCTTGCCGTCGACATAGACGGTCTGGCCGCCAAGGAGCGTGCGCACCGGCTTGCCCTTGAACTTGCGCCCGGCCCAGGGACTCCAGCCGACGAGCGCGAGGACGTCCTTTTCCTGCACCTCGAACTCGTGATGCAGGTCGACGAGCACGAGGTCGGCGTCGTAGCCGGGCAGGATCTGCCCCTTGCCCTGCAGCCCGAAGATGCCAGCCGGCGCCGAAGAACAGATCTCAACCGCGCGTTCCAAGCTCAGCTTTCCCTCGAGCGCCGCTGTGAGGATCATGCTGATGTAGAACTGCGTCGAGGGCAGACCGGTGTGGGCCTTCCAACCGTCCGTCCAGCCGATCTCCTTCTCCTCGCGCGTGTGGGGAGAGTGGTCGGTAGAGACGATGTCGATGGTTCCGTCGTTGATGCCCTCCCAGAGACCAGGCAGGTTTTTCTCCGGGACCCAGTAGGCGAGCGCGTAGGAGCCGAGCCGCTCGATCGTCGCCCAGTCGCACGATAGAAATAGCGTCCAGGGGTTGATTTCGCACGTCACGTTCTGCCCGGCGGCCTTCGCCTGGCGGATGAGCTCGACGCTCCCCGCCGTCTGCGCATGCAGGATGTGCAGATGGCAGTCGGCGGCGCGCTGCAGGCGCAGCAGCAGCGCGATCGCGGTCTCGGGATTGAGACCATCGTAGGACGCGTAGCAGCGCGCGTAGGCCTTGGCGTCGCGCTCGCCACGCGCCCAGAACTCCTTCTCGATCGCTTCCATCAGCGACTGGTTGTGCGGATGGACCATGAGCGGCATGTCGATCTCCGCGCACATGCGCATGGTCTGCAGGATCTTGCCGTGGTCGTGCACGCCGATGCCGGGCATGTGCGGATAGCCGCGGCCGGTGTCCGCGACCATAAAGAGCTTGAAACCGGCGATGCCGGTCTTCGCCATCGCCGGCATCTCTTCGATCTTCGTGGTGAGCGGGTTGAAGTTCCAGTTCACCACCGCACTCTTCCGATAGACCGCGAATTGCTTCTCGAGGAGATCGAGCGTGTTGGGCGGCGGGTTGACGTTCGGCATGCCAACGGTGGTGGTGACGCCGCCCGCAGCGCACTGCAGGGTGGCCGTCTCGATCGTCTCCTTGTATTCGTAGCCCTTCTGCGAGCCCTCGCGATGGTGCGAGTGCATGTCGATGAAGCCAGGCAGGACATGCAGGCCAGTGGCGTCGATGACCTCGCGCGCCTTCGGCTCTGCGCCCTTCTCGAAGATGCCTGCGATGACGCCGTCCTTGATGCCCACGGAAGCCGGAAAGCTCCTCGCGGCGGTGACGACGGTGCCGTTCGTGATCAGCGTATCCACTGTTCGGTTATTTCCCTTGTTTTAAGAAGTCGCACCCGCGGGCTTGCGCGAACGTATGGTGTCGAATACTTCGGCGACGAACTCGCGCGTGAGCCCGCGGGTGATGAAAACGACGCGCGAGCGGCGCTCGCCGCCCGGCCATGCCGCCAGGCGAGCAGGCGGGTGGAACAGGCGCTGAACCGCCTGCACGACGATCGGCTGCGCCTGGCCGTGCACGTCGAGGATACCCTTCACCCGCAGCAGGTCCTCGGCGTGCGCCAGCACCAGCGCATCGAGCCAGGCGGCGACATGCTCCCAGTGCAGCGGCTCGTCGAAAGTCAGGCAGAAGGTGCCGATGTCCTTCGAGTGCCGGTTCACGTCGTGGTGATGGTGGCGGTGATGCTCGTCCTCGAAGGCCTCTACGTTCAGCCACTCGAGCACCTGCTCGGGCCTCGCCACGGGGTCGTAGACGTCGAAACCCTCGCGCAGCTTCGCTTCAGCCGAGCGCATCTGAGCGGCGCCAGGGTTGATCTGCCGCAGCCGCGCCTGCAATGCCTCGAGCTGTGGCGTATCGAGGTCGGTTTTGGAGAGCACCAGATCGTCGGCCACCGCCACCTGCTTCAGCGCCTCGGGATGCCGCTCGAGGGTCGGCAGGCCTTGAACTGCATCGACCACCGTGATTACGCGGCTGAGCCGGTAGACGCGCGATACCGGAAAGGTGATGAGCGCCTGCAGCACAGGCACCGGGTCGGCGAGCCCGGTGGTCTCGATGAGGAGTCGGGAGAACGGCCGCACCTCGCTGCGCGCGCGCTTCTCAGTCAGTTCGCGCAGTGTCTCGACCAGGTCGCCGCGCACCGTGCAGCACAAGCAGCCGGTGGATAGCTCGATCGTGTTGTCGCTGCTCGAGGCGATGAGCGAATGGTCGATGCCGACTTCCCCGAACTCGTTGACGATGACTGCCGCATCGCAAAGTTCGGGCAAGCGTAGCCAAGTATTGAGCAGCGTTGTTTTTCCGCTGCCGAGAAAGCCGGTGAGCACCGTAACCGGGGTCCTGTCTGCCGCCGCCTCCATATGCCGCGGCAGGATGGCGCGATAATCAGCGGCAGTCAAGCAGTTTTCGCAATATCTGCGAATCCTGTATATTCCAACCCGTCATGCGAAGCCGCATCCTGCGCATCCTGCAGCTGTACGACATGCAGCACGTTTGGACCGTCGAGGCGATCGCGCGCGAAATGGGCGTCTCGGTGAGCTCGGCGTACCGTGACGTCCAGGAGCTTTCGCGCGCCGGCTTCCTCGATCCGGTCGCCAGCGCCGGGTACGTGCTTGGGCCGGCCTTCATCAAGTACGACCGCCTCATCCGTGCGAGCGACCCGCTCATCGGCGCGGCGGCCCCGATCATGCACCAGCTGCTCGCCGATACGACACAGGAAGGCACCGCGATCCTGTGCCGGCGCTACCGCGACTGTGTGATGTGCGTGCACCAGGAACGCGGGGCGCAATCGCGCGCGCGCACCTTCTACGAGCGTGGCGTGGCGATGCCCCTTTTCATCGGTGCGGCGTCCAAGGTGATCTTGGCGCACCTCGACGAGCGCACTCTCAAGCGAAACTATCTCGACAACCGCGAACAGATTCGCGAGGCGACCGGGCGCCCTGACCTGAAGAGCTTCCGTGCAGAACTGCGCGAGATCCGCCGCCAAGGATATGCCGTGACGACGGCCGAACTCGCGCCAGGACGCGTTGGCTTCGCCGCGCCCGTCCTGGTCGATGGCGCCATCGTGGCCGGGCTTAGCCTAGGCGGATTCCATGGCGCTAGGCTCGATCCAGCTACCCAGTTAGATTACGCGAAGGAGGTATCGGCCGCGGCGAAGCGGATATCCAAGACGGTTAAGCGGCGCGGAACCTGGGTGCCGCGCGGCCAGCTACGCCAATCGTTCGCGTTGACGAGTTCCCTTTAAGGCGTTCCTTGGCCCGGTTGCTTGCCTGGCGGCGCCTCGAGAGGCCACGACTTGTATCCGTAAGAGGTCCAAGCTACGTTAGCGCGTACCGATTGGTTTTCACACAATGGTTAAGCTCGCAGGTCGTCATGCTTTCGTTTTCGATCCAAGGAAGGACATGTAGATGCCCGGAGATTCCTATCCCAAGCTGAAGGTGGCGGCAGTCCAGGCCGAGCCGGTCTACCTCGACCGCGAGGCGTGCGTCGACAAGGCCTGCAGCCTGATCGAGGAAGCGGGCCGCAACGGCGCCAAGGTGATCGCATTGCCAGAGGCGTTCATTCCCGGCCATACCGAATGGCTCTACTTCTACCCCGGTGGCGAGGCGATCAAGCGCTTTTACCGGGACTTCTTCAAGAACAGCGTCGAGGTGCCGAGCCCAGCGACCGAACGGCTTGGGCAGGCCGCGCGGCGCGCTGGAGCCTACGTAGCCATAGGCATCAGCGAACGCGTCGCGGGCCAGATGGGTAGCCTCTACAACAGCATACTTTTCCTTGGTCCCGAGGGCACCGTCCTTGGGGTGCACCGCAAGCTCGTGCCCACAACCACCGAGCGCTTAGTCTGGGCTCCGGGCGATGGCAGCACGCTGAGGGTCTATCCGACGCCCTACGGCGAGGTCGGGGGCCTTCTGTGCGGCGAGAACACCAACAGCTTGGCGAGATTCGCGCTACTTGCGCAGGGCGAGAAGGTCCATACAGCTCATTGGCCCGCAAACCCGACCGAATACAACCGCGCCGGGGTAGAAGGCATTGATATCCGAATCCGCTACCACGCCTACGAGGGCAAGGTGTTCGTAATAAGTTCCACCGCCGTATTCGGAGATGCGAGCATCAAGCGGCTGTGCCAAACCGAGCAGGCGCGCGCGCTCGTGGTGAAGGGAAATTCCGTTTCCGGAATTGTCGATCCATACGGAAAGTACGTCGGCGGCCCGTTGAAGGGGGACGAAGGTATTGTGTATGCGGACATCGACATGGAATCGATGATAGACGCCAAGACGCTGCACGACGTGGTCGGGCATTACAACCGGTTCGATGTCCTGTCCCTCGTTTATCATCGCCGGCAGCCGAAGGCGATCCGCTTCGAAGACACGAGTATTCCAGGGCAGGCACATAATGCGCTCGAAGCGGCCATCCGGGAGCTGATACTGCGTCTGGAGAGGGATGGCAAGGATGGCGCCCCATACGCACGCGAGATAGCCGGTCTGCGAGAAGCTCTGAGCCGGTTCTCCTACGAGCGGATAGCCAATTGACGTTAGCTGGCTATCACCGCTCCGATATGCGCGTTCAGTGGACGCCGCCGCTACCGAACACGTTTTCGATGAACGTCACTATCGATGCTGACCGTTTCGGAACGGCCGCTTTGGGTCGCTATGTAGAGCTCCGCATAGCGGCCACTATGCGCAGATCGCAACTATGCGCAGGTGAGGGCGGCAGCATCGAGCGGGCCTCTATGTCGGGGACCTATAGGGGGCCAGCGATTTGTACGCATAGTTACTGTGCCTACAGAGACCCGGTGATGGAGT
>Ga0156283_1155_pt2 | contig 19746 bp, 18 predicted proteins | sample RifCSPlowO2_12_FD_107932 | JGI IMG/M metagenome (GOLD analysis project Ga0156283, IMG submission 107932) | Betaproteobacteria bacterium RIFCSPLOWO2_12_FULL_65_14 | reverse complement strand
GCCCCCGCGCTGCCGCTCGACTTGCATGTGTAAGGCATGCCGCCAGCGTTCAATCTGAGCCAGGATCAAACTCTTCAATTAAATTTGATGCCTGAATTACTGCTGGTACTGCTGTGCTTCACTCAAAGTAAACGAGGTTTACTTCTCTGTGAGCACTTGCTAGATGCTTGCCGCTTGCGGGAACGGCTCTTGCAAAGGTTCTTGCAAATATTCCTGCGCGCGGCGCCATCGGCTCAAGCGCCCACACTTATCGGCTGCGAATTTTTAAAGAACGTTGGTTGCGGGGAGAGGATTTGAACCTCTGACCTTCGGGTTATGAGCCCGACGAGCTGCCAGACTGCTCCACCCCGCGCCCGAAGAGACAAAGATTATAGCGGCCAGGCGCACGGGGTGTCAACGATTTACGACCCCAAACTTCAACTCGAGGCGACTATTTTTGTCTCCGCCGCCCGCCGGGACGGCGTTCGACGGGCACGCATCGCGGAAGTTCCCGCGGCTAATCGGCCGTGGCCGAGAAGGCCGCGCACCTCCGCCGAGCGCATCTGCTTGCCGGCTTCTGCCGCCAGCCTAGTGACCATTTCCCGCGGCGTGCCTGCGGGCGCCGCGAGCCCGATCCAGGCGAGCGACTCGAGCTGGGGAAAACCGAGCTCCCCTACGCTCGGCACGTCGGGGGCGATGGCGAACATGGTCTGGATGTTTCCCGAGAGCATGTCGGTCACCGCCGGCGGAAAACCCTTGTACGGGATGTGAACGATGAACACGCCGGCATCGCTTTTCAGCAATTCCATCGTGAGATGCGAGGCGCTGCCGGCGCCGACTGATCCGTAGGAGAGTTTCCCCGGATTGCGGCGCACGTGCTCCAGGAACTGCTTGAAATCGCGCACGCCGAGCGACGGATTGACCACCAGCATCTGGGGTGCGGTGGCGAGCAACGAGACGGGAGCGAGGTCCTTCTGCGGGTCGAACGGCATGCTCTTGTACAGCGCCTTGTTGATGGCAAAGACGCCGTTGGTGCTGACGAGCAGCGTATAGCCGTCCGCAGCGGCTTTCGCGACGGTGTCGGCGCCGACGTTGCCGCCCGCCCCGGCGCGGTTTTCCACGACGAAGGGCTGGCCCATGGACTCCTGCAGGCGGCTCGCCAGCGTGCGGCCGACGATGTCGGGCGTCGAGCCGGGAGGAAAGGTCACGATCACCCTTACCGGCTTGGCGGGATAGGTCTGCGCAAGCGCGATGGCAGGCGCGGCGAGCAAGGCGGCCAAAAGCCTCGTGAGCTTCATCAGATCTTCTCCGTTTCTCCGCTGCGCGGCTGCCACACCATCAGTCGGCGCTCGGCGAGGGTAACAGTCCAGTCGAGCACCAAGGCAAAGGCCGTGAGCACCAGAATGCCCGCGAACACCGTGTTGATATCGAACACGCCTTCGGCCTGGAGGATGAGATAACCCACCCCCTGGGACGACCCCAGGTACTCGCCGACTACGGCGCCGACAAACGCGAGCCCGACCGAGTTGTGCAGGCTGGCGAACACCCAGCTCATCGCGCTGGGAATGAACACATAGCGCAACAGCTGCCGGCGCGAAGCGCCCAGCATCTTCGCGTTCGCCAGCACCACCGGGCTTACTTCGCGAACGCCCTGATAGACATTGAAGAACACGATAAAAAACACCAGCGTGACGCCGAGCGCCACTTTCGACGCGACGCCCAAGCCGAACCACACGGCGAAGATGGGCGCGAGAATCACGCGCGGCATCGAATTCAGCGCCTTGATGTACGGATCGAGCAGCGCGGAAGCCATCGGGCTCAGCGCCAGCCAAAGCCCCACGCCGAGCCCGAGCACCGTGCCGATGACGAAGGCGAGCATCGTCTCCAGCAGCGTGATCCACAGGTGGCGATAAATGTCGCCGCCGGCGAACCAGTCCCAGATCCGGTGCAGCACCTTGAGCGGCTCGCCGAAGAAGAACGCCGCCCGGTTGGGATCGTCGAAATAAAGCGGCGGCAGCAGGGTGGGGCTGGTGCCGACGTGCCACAGGACGAACAGCCCGGCGAGCAGCGCGAGCTGCCAAATGCGCAGCGTGCTACTGCCGCTGCTGCTGCGCATAGCCCTTCAGGACTTCGGCTTTCATGGCGTGCCAGATTTCGGCATGGAGCTCGAGGAAACGCGGCACGAGACGGATCTCGGAGACGTCGCGCGGCCGCGCCAGGTCGATGCGGTACTCCCCTATCGGCCGGGTTTCCGGGCCGGCCGAAAGCACCACCACGCGATCCGACAGGGCGATCGCCTCCTCGAGGTCGTGGGTGATGAACACCACCGACTTGCGATTCGCGGACCACAGCTCCAGCAGCTCGTTTTCCATCAGCTGGCGCGTCTGCACGTCGAGCGCGGAAAAAGGCTCGTCCATCAGCAGGATCTCGGGATCGAGGATCAGGGTCTGCGCGAGCGCGACGCGCTTTTTCATTCCGCCCGAGAGCTGGTGCGGATAGCGGTCGCCGAACCCGGCAAGCCCGACCCGCTTGAGCCAGTCGTTGCCGCGCGCCCTGGCCTCCTCGATCGGCAGGCCGCGGAACTCCAGCCCCGCGGCGACGTTGTCGAGCGCGTTGCGCCAGGGCATCAGCGCATCGCTCTGGAAGAGATAGCCGGCGCGCGAATTGACGCCGGCGAGAGGCTCGCCGAAAACGCGAACCGCGCCGGCCGAAGGCTCGAGCAGCCCGGCGGCCACATTGAGCAGCGTCGATTTGCCGCAGCCGGTCGGGCCGACGACCGATACGAATTCCCCTGGCGCCACCTTCAGCGAGGTGTCCTTTACCGCGGTATAGCGGCTCGCGCGGTCCTCACGCGAAACGAACGTGCACGTTATGTTCTCGAGCGCGAGCGCCGCCGTCACTTGTATTTCATGTTCGCCTTCTTCGCGAACTCGTTGGTGTAGGTGCGCGCGAGGTCGATTTCGGCCGGCTTGATGTTCGGGTCGAAGGCGGCGAGCGATTTCAGGGTCGCCTTCGCGCCGGCGTCGGAGATCAGTCCGTCGGGCGAGAAGGCCTCTTTCACCTTGTCGAACGAGAACATGTACAGCGCGCGGTCACCGAGCAGAAAGGACTCGGGCACCACCTTGGCCACGTCGGTGGCGCTCGCCTTGGCGATCCACTTGTCCGCGCGCACCATGGCGTTCGCCAGGGCCTGCACGGTGTTCGGGTTTTTCTGCACGAACTCGATCGCCGCGTGCAGCACGCCGGAGGGCAGCGGCGCGCCCCACACCTCTTGCGTGCCCTTCAGCGTGCGGGTATCGGCGATCACCTTGATCGCGTTGTCCTGCTCGAGCTTGGTGATCACCGGATCGACATTGGAGATGGCATCGATCTGCCCGCTCCTCAGCGCGGCGACCGCCTGGGACGCGAGGCCCACGCCGATGACGGAGACGTCCTTGTTGGGATCGAGCCCGGCCTTCACGAGCAGCTGCTTCACGAGGTTGTGGGTGCTCGAGCCGGGCGCGCTGACGCCGATCTTCAGCCCCTTGAGGTCCTTGAACGACTTCACCTTGCCCGCCTTGGCGGTCGCCACGCCGAGCGCGATCTGCGGCAGGCGCCCCTGGGCCACGAACGCCTGGAAGTACTGCTTCTTGGACTGCAGGCTGATCGTGTGCTCGTAGGCTCCCGACACCACGTCGGCGCTACCGCCCACCACGGCGCGCAGCGCGACCGATCCGCCGGCGAAATCGCTGATCTTGACGTTGAGCCCTTCGTCCTTGAAGTAGCCCTGCCGCTCGGCGATGGTGATCGGAAGGTAATAGAAAGAGTTCTGGCCGCCGACGGCAATGTGCACGTCGCGTTTTTCGAGCTGCTGGGCCTGGACTGCGCTTGCCAGCGAAAGCGCGGCGAATAGAACGATGGAACGCATGTCAACCTCCTGGGTATCGGAAAATCTTACTAAATCCCGCGCCGGTCGAGCAGCGCCTGGGAAATCGTCCCGGCGTCCACGTACTCCAGCTCGCCGCCCAGCGGCACCCCGCGGGCGATGCGGCTGACCTTGATGCTGCGCGAGCGCAGCATCTCGGCGATGTAGTGGGCGGTCGCCTCGCCTTCGTTGGTGAAATTGGTGGCGAGGATGACCTCCTTCACCTCGCCGTCGGTGGCGCGCTCGAGCAGGCGGTCGAGCCCGATGTCGCGCGGGCCGATGCCGTCGAGCGGCGAAAGCCGCCCCATCAGCACGAAGTACATCCCCGAGTAGCTCAGCGTCTGCTCGACCATCGCGAGATCTGCGGGGGTCTCGACCACGCACAGCAACGCGGCGTCGCGGCGCGGCGAGCGGCACAGCGTGCAGACCTCTTCCTCGGTGAAGTTGTTGCACTTGGCGCAGCGGCGCACTGCGGCGAGCGCGCCCGCAAGGGCCTGCGCGAGCTGCTCCGCCCCGGGACGGTCGTGCTGCAGCAGGTGATAGGCCATGCGCTGCGCCGACCGCGGCCCGACGCCGGGCAGTACCCGCAAGGCCTGGACCAGCTGGTCCAGGCCCCTTGCCGTCGGCAGCGGGTCTTTTCTGCTCAAAACGGCAGCTTGAAGCCGGGCGGCAGGCCGAGGCCGGCCGTCATGCCGCTCATCTTTTCCGCGATGGTGGCCTCGACGCGGTGCGCGGCGTCGTTGAAGGCGGCGGCGACCAGGTCCTCGAGCATCTCGCGGTCGTCGCCGAGCAGCGAGGGATCGATCGTCACGCGCTTCACCTCGTGCTTGCAGGTCATCTGCACCTTGACCATGCCCGCGCCCGACTGTCCCTCGACTTCCAGCGTGCCGAGGCTCTCCTGCATGCGACGCATGTTTTCCTGCATCTGCTGCGCCTGCTTCATCAGCTGGCCGATATTGCCTTTCATTTGCCTTTTTCCCGGATGGTGGAGTCGACGACCTTGGCGTCGAACAGGTTGACGAGATCCTGGACGAAGCCGTCGCCCTGGACCGCCTTCACCGCTTCGGCGCGGCGCGCTTCGCGCTCGCCCGCCTCGAGCGAAGCGGCGGTGGCGCCCGCGACTTCGCCGACCGACACGTTCACCCTGACCGGCGTTCCCAGGTGCTGATCGAGCGCCGCCTTCAGCTTGTCCACGTAGTTGCGCTCGGCGAGGTAGGCCTTGGACCGCGGCACCACGAAGTCGAATACGCCGTCCTCGCGGCGCCGCAGCTCGGCGTTGCGCGCGAGCTCGCGCGCCGCCCCGGTCACGGGCAACTGCTGCGCGAGCTGCGGCCAGTCGGAGGAGCCCGCCGCGCTTGCCGCGTTTGCCGGTTTTGCCGCCTGCGCCTTTTGCGCCTTGGGCTGCGCCCGCGGCAGCTCGCCCTGCGTGCCCCCGGGCGAAAACGCGAGCATGCGCAGCACCGTCATCACAAAGCCGGCGTGCTCGTCCGGCGCGAGCGGCAGATCGTCCCGCCCCTGCAGCGCGATCTGGTAGTAGAGCTGCACGGTTTCCGGGTCCAGGCGAGCGGCGAGCGCCGCGATGCGCTCGCGCTCCGCGTGGTCCGCCAGCGCGTCGGGGACCGACTGCGCAAGCGCCATGCGCAGGAGCAGGCTCGCGAGGTCCGCGAGCGCGGCGTCGAACGAGAGGCTGCGCGCCTGCATTTCGTCCGCAACCGCGACCGCGGCCGCCGCATCTTCGGCGGCGATCGATTCGAGAAGGCGCAGAAGGTAGCCCTGGTCGATCGCACCGAGCATCTCGCTTACGCCGTGCGCCTCGAGCCGGCCGCCGCCGTGCGCGATCGCCTGGTCGAGAAGCGAAAGCGCGTCTCGCATGCTGCCGCCGGCCGCGCGCGCGATGACCGGCAATGCGTCGGGCTCGAAGGCGATTCTCTCCTGCTCCAGGATGCGCGCCAGGTGCGTGGTGATCGCGGCCGGCGGCATCTGCTTCAGGTTGAACTGCAGGCAGCGGCTCAGCACCGTCACGGGGATCTTCTGCGGATCGGTGGTCGCCAGGATGAACTTCATGTGCTCGGGCGGCTCCTCGAGCGTCTTGAGCATCGCGTTGAACGCCGAGGTCGACAGCATGTGCACTTCGTCGATGACGTAGACCTTGAAGCGGCCTCGCGTCGGCGCGTATTGCGCCGTTTCGAGCAGCTGCCGCATCTCGTCGACCTTGGTGTTCGTTGCGGCGTCGACCTCGAGCAGGTCGACGAACCGGCCGCCATCGATCTCCAGGCAGGCGGCGCACTTGCCGCAGGGCTGCGGAGAAATTCCGCTCTCGCAGTTCAGGCACTTCGCGAGGATGCGCGCGAGCGTGGTCTTACCCACGCCGCGCGTCCCGGTAAACAGATAAGCGTGATGCAGCCGCTTCTGCTCCAGCGCGTGGCGGAGCGCGCGAACGACGTGCTCTTGTCCCACCAGGCTGCCAAAATCCCGCGGCCGCCATTTACGGGCAAGTACTTGATAGCTCATCGTTTAGTCAATTCAAGGCGAGCCTGACCCCCGGCACTTGCAGGGACCGGCTGTGGCTGCTTCCTTCCGGACCTGACCAGGTTCACCAGACTGCAATGCGGGGAGGCCCGCCGGATGCAATTGTAAGTCATTCACCCGTCGAAACAGCCGCCATCGCAAGCTTTGCGACAGCTTGACGCAAGCCCGCCGATGGCGCAGGGGGATAAGGTGGAAGGCGTTGCATCCTCCTCCATCGCGTCGAAGCCGGCGCGATGGTTACAACGCCCCGCCTCGAAAGTCGCTGGGCGTTTTTCTTTCCGGCATCCGTTTGCTCTAAGCTTCCGCGCCCTGTGCTCCGTGGGCCCTCGTCGCTGCTGATTTTTCGCGCGTAGCTCTACGTCTTCATCAGGCAGCGCGCGCTACCAGCTCGCCGCAGCATGGCTCAATCTGGGTGATCCTGGAGGTGCGCAAACGGGCCGGCATAAACCGGGCAGCAGGAAATCTGGCGGAGAGAGTGGGATTCGAACCCACGATACGCTATTAACGTATACACGCTTTCCAAGCGTGCGCCTTAAGCCGCTCGGCCATCTCTCCAAGCCACGCGATTCTAACTTGCCAGCAGCCCTTTGATCTTGTCCACCAGGTTCACATCGCCTGCTTCAGCTGCTCGAGGATCGCCGGGTTCTCGAGCGTGGACACGTCCTGCGCGATCTCCTCGCCGCGCGCGATCGCGCGCAGCAGGCGGCGCATGATCTTGCCCGAGCGCGTCTTGGGCAGGTTGTCGCCGAAGCGGATGTCCTTCGGCTTGGCGATCGGGCCGATTTCCTTGGCGACCCAGTTGCGCAGCTCTTCGGCCACCTTGTGCGCCTCCTCGCCGCTTGGGCGGTGGCCTTTCAGCACCACGAAGGCCACGATCGCTTCGCCGGTCAGCTCGTCGGGACGTCCCACCACCGCCGCTTCCGCGACCAGCTTGGAATTCGCGACCAGTGCGGACTCTACCTCCATCGTGCCCAGACGGTGGCCGGAAACGTTCAGCACGTCGTCGATCCGGCCGACGATGCGGAAATAACCCTCCTGATCCATGCTCGCGCCGTCGCCGGCGAGGTACAGCTTGCCCTTGAAATCGTCGGGGAAGTAGGTCTTCTTGTAGCGCTCCGGGTCGCCCCAGATCGTGCGCAGCATCGCCGGCCACGGGCGCTTGATGACCAGGATTCCGCCCTTGCCCCGCCCTACCGAGTGGCCGGTCTCGTCCACGATGTCGGCGAAGATGCCGGGTAGCTGCAGCGTCGCGGAGCCCGGCTTGGTCGGCGTGGCGCCGGGCAGCGGGGAGATAAGAATGCCGCCGGTCTCGGTCTGCCACCACGTGTCCACGATCGGGCAGCGCTCGCGCCCGACGGTGGTGTGATACCACATCCACGCTTCCGGGTTGATCGGCTCGCCCACGGTGCCGAGCATGCGCAGGCTGGAGAGGTCGTACTTCTTCGGCAGCTCGCCGCCCGCCTTGATCAGCGAGCGGATCGCGGTCGGCGCCGTGTAGAACACATTCACCCTGTGGTCCTGGATGATCTTCCAGAAGCGACCGGCGTCCGGATAGGTCGGCACCCCTTCGAACATCACTACGGTGGTGCCCACGGCGAGCGGGCCATAGTTGATGTAGGTATGCCCGGTCACCCAGCCGACGTCCGCGGTGCACCAGAAAACGTCCGACGGCTTGTTGTCGAACACCCATTTCATCGTGAGCATCGCCCACAGGAGGTAGCCTCCGGTCGAATGCTGCACGCCCTTCGGCTTGCCCGTCGAGCCCGAGGTGTACAGGATGAACAGCGGATGCTCGGCGTTGACGCTCACCGGATCGCAGTGCTCCGGCTGGCCCTTCACGACGTCGTGCCACCACTTGTCCCGCGGCGTCTGCATCGGCACGGCGCTGCCGGTGCGCTTGTAGACGATGACGTTGCGCACCTTCTCGCAGCCGCCCATGGCGAAGGCCTCGTCGACTACCGGCTTGAGCGGAATCTCGCGGCCGCCCCGGAACTGGCCGTAGGCGGTGATCACCTCGGTGGCGCCGGCGTCGATGATCCGTTCCTGCAGGCTCTTCGCCGAGAAGCCGCCGAAGACCACCTAATGCGTGGCGCCGATGCGCGCGCAGGCCTGCATCGCCACCACCACCTGGATCGACATCGGCATGTAGATCAGGACCCGATCGCCCAGCTTGATGCCGTGGGCGTGCAGCGCGCTGGCGAGCCGGCAGACCTCGCGATGCAGCTCCTTGTAGGTGATCCGCGTCACCTTGCCGTCGTCCGCCTCGAAGATGATCGCGACCTTGTCCGGCTGGGACTTGAGATGGCGGTCGAGGCAGTTGTAGGAGGCATTCAGCTCGCCGTCGTAGAACCAGCGGAAGAACGGCGCCTTGGATTCGTCCAGCACCTTGGTGAAGGGCTTCGACCACAGCACCGTCTCGCGGGCGAGCCGTGCCCAGAAGCCCTCGAAATCGCGCTCGGCTTCGGCCACCAGCTCGCGGTAGGCCTCCATGCCGGAGATGTTGGCCTGCTTGACGAACTCCGCAGGCGGCGGGAACAGCCGCGATTCCTGCAGCACCGATTCGATCGTGGATGACATGCCCTTCTCCTGGTTGACCCGTCAATACAAACACCAAATCAATGACGTGTAAAGGCGTCCCTATGCTAAAGTCTGCTTCCGCTTTTTCAATACCGAATGATGAAATCCCCGCACGAAGAACGCGCCCTGCGCCCCATTCCGTCGTTCATTTTCGCGAGCCGCTGGCTGCAGCTGCCGCTGTACCTCGGACTCATCGTCGCGCAGGCGATCTACGTGTGGCTGTTCTGGCAGGAGCTCTATTACCTCCTGCTCGCGGCTTTCGGCAACGGCGACGCCCTCGGCCATGTGATGGAGGCGGTCACCGTGGAGGGCGGCGAGCGCCCGAGCAAGCTCAACGAGACGGTCATCATGCTGGTGGTCCTCGGCCTGATCGACGTGGTCATGATCTCCAACCTGCTCATCATGGTGATCGTCGGGGGCTACGAGACCTTCGTGTCGCGCCTCGGCCTCGAGAGCCACCCGGACCAGCCCGAATGGTTGTCTCACGTCAACGCCTCGGTGCTCAAGGTGAAGCTCGCGACCGCGATCATCGGTATATCGTCGATCCATCTGCTGAAGACCTTCATCAACGCCGCGGCCTACGACGAGAAGACCATCATCGCCCAGACCGGAATACACATCACCTTCCTCCTGTCGGCGATGGCGATTGCCGCCGCCGACCGCATCATGCCCAGCGGCAGCTCCAAACAGGGCGAGCACGTATGACCCTCATCAAGAAATCCGATCTCATCCAGAGCGTCGCCGACGCCCTGCAGTTCATCTCCTACTACCACCCCGCCGACTACCTCCGCGCCCTGGGGCGCGCCTACGAGCGCGAGCAGTCGCCCGCGGCGAAGGACGCCATCGCGCAGATCCTCACCAATTCGCGCATGTGCGCCGAGGGCCACCGGCCGATCTGCCAGGACACCGGCATCGTGAACGTGTTCCTGAAGATCGGGATGAACCTGCGCTTCGAGTTTTCGGAATCGCTCGAAGACGTCATCAACGAGGGCGTGCGCCGCGCCTATCTGGATCCCGACAACAAGCTGCGCGCCTCGGTCCTCGACGAATCGGATTTCGGAAGAAAGAACACCCAGGACAACACGCCGGCGGTCATTCATATGCAGCTCGTGCCCGGCGACAAGCTCGAGGTGGACGTGGCCGCGAAGGGCGGCGGCTCCGAGGCGAAGTCCAAGTTCGTGATGCTCAACCCGTCGGACTCGATCGCCGAGTGGGTGCTGAAGACCGTTCCCACCATGGGCGCCGGCTGGTGCCCGCCGGGCATGCTCGGCATCGGCGTCGGCGGCACCGCGGAAAAGGCCATGCTGATGGCCAAGGAAGCCCTGATGGAGCCGATCGACATGGCCGAGCTCAAGGCGCGCGGGCCGCGAAACAAGGTCGAGGAGCTGCGCATCGAGCTCTACGACAAGGTCAATGCGCTGGGCATCGGCGCGCAGGGGCTGGGCGGGCTTTCCACCGTGCTCGACGTCAAGATCCGCACCTATCCCGTGCACGCGGCGAACCGGCCGGTGGCGATGATTCCCAACTGCGCCGCCACGCGGCACGCCCATTTCGTTCTGGACGGCTCGGGGCCGGCCGAATTCGAGGCGCCCAGGCTTTCCGACTGGCCGGCGGTGACCTGGACCCCCGATGCGAAATCCACACGGGTGGATCTCGACAAGCTCTCCAAGGGAGCGGTCGCCTCGTGGAAGCCCGGCGAGCGCCTCCTCCTGTCCGGAAAGCTCCTGACCGGCCGCGACGCTGCCCACAAGCGCATTCAAGACATGCTTGCGAGAGGCGAGAAGCTGCCGGTGGATTTCACCGACCGCGTCATCTACTACGTCGGCCCGGTCGACCCGGTAAGGGATGAAGTGGTCGGCCCTGCGGGACCGACCACCTCGACGCGCATGGACAAGTTCACCGAAACCATGCTCGGGCGCACCGGGCTCATCGCGATGGTCGGCAAGGCGGAGCGCGGTCCCGCGGCGATCGAGTCGATCCGCAAGCACCGGGCGGCCTACCTGATGGCGGTCGGCGGCGCGGCCTATCTCGTCGCCAAGGCGATCCGCAAGGCGCGCGTGCTCGCGTTCGAGGACCTCGGCATGGAAGCGATCTACGAGTTCGAGGTGCGCGACATGCCGGTCACGGTCGCGGTCGATGCGAACGGCACGTCGGTGCACAGCACCGGCCCCGCGGAGTGGTCGAAGAAGATCGTTGAGCTGAAGCTCCCCGTCACGGCCGCTTGATCACCAACTGGCGGGCCGTATGGGTGATTTTCGCGGCCGGCCTCGCCGCGGGGGCGTACATGAGCAAGGTGCCGCCCGCGCTTCCGGCGATCCGCGCCGACCTGCAGCTCACGCTCGTCGAGTCCGGGTTCGTCCACACGGTGATGTATGCGATCGGTGGCGCCGCCGGCGTCTTCGGCGGCGCGCTCGCCGACCGCTTCGGCCAGAAGCGCGCCGCCCTCGCCGGCCTTGGGTTCATGCTCGCGGGCGGCGCCCTCGGCGCGCTGTCCGCTCGGTACGAGCTCATTCTCGCGTCGCGATTCCTGGAAGGCGTCGGCTTCATCCTGGTGGCCGTCAGCGCGGCGTCGCTCCTGGTCGCCACGACGACACCGCGCGACCGGGCGACGGCGTTCTCGATCTGGAGCTGCTACATGCCGACCGGCGGGACGCTGATCCTGCTGCTCGCCCCGCTCGCGCTCGTGACGCTGGGGTGGCGCAGCCTGTGGGTCGGCCTCACGCTGTACACGGCGGCGTGCGCCGCGCTGTTCGCGCTGTGGGTGCCGACGCCCTCCTTCGGCGGCGGCATCGGCTCGCAGCGCCTGCTGCGGGAATCGCTGGTGCGGCCCGGCATCCTGCTGCTCTGCGTGGCCTTCGTCGCCTACGTGGGCCAGTGGATCTCCATAATGACCTGGCTGCCGACCTTCGTCGTCGGCGAGCGCGGCGCGAGCCAGGCGAGCGCGTCGCTCCTCACCGCCGCCTTCGTGGCCATGAACATTCCCGGAAATCTGCTCGCCGGCTACCTGCTGAAGCGGCGCGTGGCGCGCTCGACGGTCATGGCCTTCGGCGCCGCCGCGATGGGCGTGAGCGCCATCGTGCTGCTTTCCTCCGAACTCAACGACGGGGTCCGATTCGCCTCCGTGCTCGCCTTCTCGCTGCTCGGCGGGGTGATTCCGGCCTCGGTGTTCGCCGCGACGCCGGTCCATGCGAAAAGCGCCGAGCATATCGGCACGACGAACGGCATGGTGATGCAGGCCTCGCATCTTTCCCAGTTCGTGGTGCCGATCGCCGTCGCCTGGGTAGCGTCGCGCTGGGGCGGCTGGAGCGCCACGCTCGGCGTAATGCTGCCGCTGTCGGCGATCGGAGTCGCCGCGGGGCTCGGCATCGCCCGCTACGAGCGTAAACTTTCGCCATGAGCGACGTCCATATCTGCGAAGTGGGCCCGCGCGACGGGCTGCAGAACGCCAAGCACCTCATGCCGACCGCGGCCAAGAAGGCCTGGATCAGCGCGCTCGCGGATGCCGGCCTGCGCGAGATCGAGGTCGGCTCGTTCGTGCCGCCGAGGCTGATTCCGGCGATGGCGGACACGGCGGAAATCGTTGCGTTCGCGAAAACCCTCCCGGGCTTGAAGGTCGTGGCGCTGGCGCCGAACCTGAAGGGCTTCCAGCGCGCGCTCGAAGCCGGCGCGCACAAGGTCACCTTTCCCGTCTCGGCGAGCCGGCTGCATAGCGAATCGAACGTGCGCATGACGCCGGAGCAGATGGTCGAGGAAGTGCGCAAGTGCGCGCAGTATCCCCGCTCCGGCGTCGAAATCGAGGGCGCGGTGTCGACCGCGTTCGGCTGCACCCTGCAGGGCGTCGTGCCTGAAGACGACGTGGTGCGCATCGCGGCGGCGCTTGCCGAGTTCTGTGATTGCGTCGCGCTGGCGGACACGGTCGGCTACGCGAATCCGGCCCAGGTAAAGAGACTTTTCAAAAGGGTAAAGAACCAGATCGGCGAAAAGCTTGAAGCGGCGCACTTCCACAACACGAGAGGCCTGGGGCTCGCCAACGCGCTCGCGGCCTACGAGGAAGGCGTGCGCTGCTTCGACAGCTCCATGGGCGGCCTCGGCGGCTGCCCTTTCGCGCCCGGAGCGAGCGGCAATGTCATCACGGAGGACCTCGTCTTCATGTTCGAGAGCATGGGCGTCGACACCGGCATCGACCTCGAAGCGCTGTTCAAGGCGCGCGAGCTGCTCGCGCGCGCGATTCCCGAGGAGCCGATCTACGGGCACGTCCCGCTCGCGGGGCTGCCCAAGGGCTTCAGCCAGCATGTCTGAGCCGCTCGTCCTCGTCGCTCGCGAAGGCGCCGTCGCGACGCTGACGCTCAACCGCCCGAAGGCGCTCAATGCGCTCAACCGGGAGCTGACCCAGGCGCTGCGCGAAGCGGTGCTCGCGGCGGAACAGGACCGCGCCGTGCGCTGCGTGGTCATCCGCGGCGGCGAGCATTTCATGGCGGGCGGCGACCTCAAGTGGTTTCACGAGCAGCTCGGCAGCGTCGATGCCGCGCGGCTGAAAGGCCAGTTCGAGGGATTCGTGCAGGAAGTGCACGGCGTCATCATCAGCCTGCGGCGGATGCCCAAGCCGGTGGTGGCGAGCGTGCGTGGCGCCGCCGCCGGATTCGGCCTGAGCCTGATGATGGCCTGCGACTTCGCGCTCGCGGCGGACAACGCGTATTTCACGCTCGCCTATGCCCTCATCGGCGCGAGCCCGGACGGCAGCTCGACTTTTTCGCTGCCGCGCGTCGTCGGCCAGAAGAAAGCGATGGAGCTCGCCTTGCTCGGCGAGCGCTTCGATGCGGCGACCGCGGAGCGCCTCGGCCTGGTCAACCGCGTCGTGCCTGCCGCTTCGCTCGAAGAGGAAACCGCCAGGCTCGCGGCGCGGCTCGCCGCCGGCCCGACCGCGGTCTACGGGCGCACGAAAGCCCTGCTCAACGCGTCGCTGCAGAACAGCCTGGAAGCCCAGCTGCAGCGCGAAGCCGAATGCTTCGCGCAAAGCGCCTGCGAGCCGGATTTCCGCGAAGGCATCGCCGCGTTCATCGAGAAGCGCGCGCCTCGTTTCAAGGGCGGCTGAGCCGCATGCTGCCGCTCGCCGGCGTGCGCGTGGTCGAATTCGCGCACATGGTGATGGGCCCGTCCTGCGGGCTGGTGCTCGCCGACCTGGGCGCGGAAGTCATCAAGATCGAGCCGCTGAAAGGCGACAACACACGCCGGCTCGAGGGCGCGGGCGCGGGCTTCTTTCCGGTGTTCAACCGCAACAAGAAAAGCTTCGCCGTCGACCTGCAGAAGGCGGAAGGCCGCGAGATCGTCCTCAAGCTTCTCAAGACGGCCGATGTCCTGACGGAGAACTTCCGTCCCGGCGCGCTCGACAAGATGGGGTTTTCCTACGAAGACCTTTCGAGGGAAAACGCCAGCCTGGTCTACTGCTCCCTGAAAGGCTTCCTCAAAGGCCCCTACGAGCACCGGCCGGCGCTCGACGAGGTGACGCAGATGATGGGCGGCCTGGCTTACATGACCGGGCTTCCGGACCGGCCGCTGCGCGCCGGCTCCTCGGTGGTCGACATCATGGGCGGCACCTTCGCGGCCGTCGCCATCCTCGCCGCGCTGCGCGAGCGCGAGAGCACCGGGCGCGGCAAGCGGGTGACGAGCGCGCTTTTCGAGAGCACGGCGTATCTCGTCGCGCAGCACATGGCGCAATTCGAGCTGACCGGCGAGGCGCCGCCGCCGATGTCGGTGAAGCGCCCTGCCTGGGGCGTCTACGACATCTTCGAGACCGCCGGCGGCGGGCGGCTGTTCGTCGGCGTCGTGACCGATACGCAGTGGGAGGCGTTCTGCCGGAATTTCGGGCTGGCGGATCTCAAGGACGATCCTCGTCTCGAGTCCAACGGCCATCGCGTCAAGGAGCGCGCCTGGCTGATCCCGCGCCTTGCCGAATGCTTCCTTCGGTTCACGCAGGAGGAGCTGACCGGCAAGCTCGAAGCGATCGGCCTGCCCTTCGCGCCGATCGCGAAGCCGTGGGACCTGCTCGACGATGCGCACTTGAAGGCCTCCGGCGGACTGCTCGCGACCCGCATCGGCAACAAGACCATTCGCGTGCCTGCGCTGCCGATAGAGCTCGACGGCACGCGGCTGCCCAAGCGCCTGGACCCGCCCGAGGTCGGGGAGCACGTCGTCGAGTTGCTTTCGCAGCTCGGCTATTCGCCTGAAGATCAGGCGCGCCTGAGGGATGAAGGCGTCGTCGCAGTGGCATGACGAGCTGGAATCCCGGCATGCTGCCGAAAGTGCACCCGACAGTGGTGCACATGCTCGCCGACGCCGCCGCGCGCTCGCCCTCGGCCACGGCGCTGGTCGTCGGCGACCGGCGCGTCGACTACGCGCAGTATCTGCGTTGCACCGCCCGCTTCGCGCACGAGCTGGGCCGGCTCGGCGCCGGACGCGGCGAGCGCGTGGCGCTGATCCTCGGCAATTCGCTCGATATGCCGATCGCGATGTTCGGCGTGCACGCGGCGGGCGCGCAGGCGGTGCCGATCAATCCCGCCTACACCACGCGCGAGCTCTCTCACATCCTGTCCGACGCGGCGCCTATTGCAGTGGTCTACGACGCGGCGATCGCGGCGACTGTGGAGCCGCTCGCCGCCTCTCTCGGCATCCGCCACACGCTTTCCCTGAAGGGAGACAGTCTTGTCGGCACGGCGGGCGAAGACGCAACGCTGCCCCTGCCGCTGCCGGCGCCCGACGACCTCGCCAGCCTGCAGTACACCGGCGGAACGACCGGGTTGCCGAAGGGCGTGGACATCACGCACGGCCAGATGGCGGTCAATATCAGCCAGCGCGAAGCCGCGCTGCCGACGCGCGCCGACGACGAGTCGGTGCTGTGCACGATGCCTCTTTTCCATGTCTTCGCGGTCGCGATGTGCCTGCACCTCGCCGCCTATTGCCGCGGCAAGCTCGTGATCCTGCCGCGCTACAAGCCCGAGGCCGTGCTCGACGCCATGTCCGCGGAGCACATCAGCCGGCTGCCTGCGGGACCGACGATTTTCATCGGATTGCTGAACCACGAACGGATTCGGGCGACCGATTTTTCGAGCCTGCGCAGCGCCTATTCCGGATCGGCGCCGCTGCCCGAGGAAACCCTCAAGCGCTGGCAGGAGCTGACCGGAACGCCGATCCTCGAGGGCTTCGGCCAGACCGAGGCCGGCCCGGTGCTCACCTACATACGCGAGGGCGGCGTGCTGAAGCCCGGCGCCTCCGGCCGTGCCCTGCCGCTCACCGAAGTGCAGATCGTCGACGTGGAAACCGGCACCCAGGTGCTCACCGCCGGCGAGCTCGGCGAAGTGCGGGCACGGGGACCGCAGACCATGGCGGGCTACCGCAACCGGCCGGAAGAAACCGCCGCGGCGCTGCGCGAGGGCTGGCTCTACACGGGCGACATCGGCGAGCTCGATACCGACGGTTACCTCTATATTCGCGACCGCAAGAAGGACATGGCGATCGTCGGCGGCTACAACGTGTACCCGCGGGAAGTGGATGAAGTGCTGTACTCCCATCCGGCCGTGAAGGAAGCGGCGGCGGCGGGCGTGCCCGACCCGTACTACGGCGAGCGCATACGCGCCTACGTGGTCCTCAAAGAAGGCGCACAGGCGACGGTCGAGGAGCTGCTCGCCCACTGCGCTGCGAGCCTCGCGCGCTACAAGGTGCCGGCCAGGCTCTTCATGGTCTCCGAGCTGCCCCGCACCACCGTCGGCAAGATCGATCGCAAGGCGCTTCGCGAGCAGCTCAAGAACCTGTAGGCAGGCTCTTCAGCCTCAGTCGATCTTGGACTCGTCGCGGTACATGACCTTGTGCCGCGTTTCCTGGATCCAGCGCTCGATGTCCTCGGGCGTCTGGTAATTCTTCATGTCGAAGCGCTCCCGGCTCGCGATCTGCGCCAGCGTCTTTTTCCATCGCTTGTAGGGCGGCTTGGCGGGCGGGCCGAAGCAGAAGATGTCGATGATGTCGAGGTCTTCCGGTACGCCGAGCAGCGGCTTCATCTCCCTTTGCGCGCTCTCCTGGCCGATCGCGGTCACCCACCACACGCCGTAGCCCAGCGCAGCCGCCGCCAGGTGCGCCGACATCGTCGAGGCGGCGACGCTCTGAAGCAGGATGCGCTCCGCGTTCTCCTGGTACTGGCGGTCGAGGGCCGAGCCGTCGCCGAGCACCGGAAATGCCCGCGTGTAGCGGAAGTCGGCGACGATCACGATCATGCCCGGCGCGGTCTCCAGGCCGCGGTAGTTCGGCGTCGGGAACTTCATCTTCAGCTTCGCGCGGTGGCGCTGCTCGTCGACGAAGTAGTCGGCGATCTTCTTCTTCGTCGCCGGGTCGGTCACGACGATGTAGTGCCACGGCTGCGCATTCGCGCCCGAGGGCGCGTGCCGGGCCGCCTCGAGGAGCATGTCGTAGTGCTCGGCCGGAACCACGTAATCCGGGTCGAACTGCCGGCTCGTCATCCTGCCCTTCACGATATCGAGCAGCTGTTCGTAGCGCCCGGTCTGGTTGAACGCCTGGTTCATGATTTCCCTTTCTGTGCAGCGCCTGAAGTCGAATCGCGTACTTTGGCGCTCCGCAGCCCGCCATTGCAATACCCATCGTCAAGATCGCATGGGCCGATCTCCTGTTGCGCGGCATCGCGAGCGGCGGTTTGCTGGCGACCTACGAAGAAAAGCGTAAGCCTCACGTGCGCGTGCACATCGACGGCTCCGACAAGGTCGGCGCCCTGGCCTTCATATCCGATCCCGCCGAGGCGGCGGCGCGCGATCGCATGTTTCTGAAGGAAGACGCGCTCCCGCTCCCTGCGGCGCCGATCCTTGCGTTGGGAGTGCTCAATCAAGACGATCCGCTGGCCGGCTCACTGGCTCCGCAGCCATCGTGCGTCACGCCGACAAGCAGGGCCGGTTCGATGACCTCTTCGGCCGGCGTACACCCCCACCGAGCACCTGAGCGCCGACGAGCTACGCTTTCTCGAACGGATCGTCACCGGCGGACTGGCCGCGCAATCCCTGTAAGGCTATGGCTTAGGAGTCCCTCCAGGTACGATGTGAGCATCCATGCTAGTTATCCTGAACTCGGACGTCCTGTACACGAACGGCTTCATGCACAAGCATCTTCACAGGCAATGGGATGAGTTCGCAAGAGGATGCTGTGCCGTCAATGCCGAGCTCGTCGTACCAAGTACGGCGCTGTACGAGATTCAATTGCGCCAACGGGAACTTTACCAAGAGGAACAACAGCACATTGAAGACGCTGTGGCTTTATTGACCAAGTACGGTGCAAGGTTCGCAGAGCCAATTTCCGCCGAGGCGATTTCCGAACCGGACATCGTGCGAATGTTTCGGGATACGGGGGTAACGATCAGGGTTGAGAATGCAACACTTGAGGACTTTCAGGATGCTGAGCGGCGCGCCGGCTTGCACCTCCCACCAGCGCCTCCCCGAGCGCCTCGTAATCGCAAGCAGGACAAAGAAGACTCCGATGAAATGCGTGACCTTGTCATTTGGGCCGTAGCTTGCCGCTTAGCTGTTGCACACGGCGGCGCGATTCTCTTGAGCAGAGATAAGGTGCACAGAGGTGCATTAGGGAGATTGGAGGCAGAAGAGAAGCGACTTCTGACGGCCTTCGACTTCGATGATGCGTTGGGTATGCTTGGTGCAGAGACAGATGCAGGTAAGATAGCAAAGAGTTTCCTCGCAGCCGCTTGGCAGATGTTGCGAGAAGCTGGGCTTCCGTTCCGCGAGCAGATCCAGATTCGAACGATTACCGAACCAGTATTTGTTCAAGGGGACCTAGGTCTCCGATCAGCGCGATTCTCTTTCTCTGCGGAGACCCACGATGACAAGAGATTCCGCGGCAGGGCCGTCGTGTCCCAAATAGACCCTCAGGGCTTTCAGCTTCAGATTTCAGACGCCCTCGTCGATAGCACGCGGTTTGCGGAAGGCGACGTTACTATCAGAGTGGTTCACCAGCGCGCCGCGCCGGCCGAAGACGCCGATGAGCGACTTAAGGCTCTTAGAGAGCTATTGGAGTAGCCATGCATATTCGGATGGGTAGTCAAGTCTTCAATGATATTGAGGTCCCACTTCTTTGGGGTACACGTGCGGTACTGCAAGACAAAAAGGGGCGAATATCAGTTATTGACCTTAATCGTCCGGAAGCAAAACTAGAAATACTGGGCGATAAACCTGCTTCTGGCATTGAATTCCGCCCAATCTCCGGAGGGGCTGTTGAAATTCTTGAGGGCGGCATACCGCTATACTCATTTAATCCAGCGACCAAAACGATTACGGGAGTGACTTTGCAGCTGCCCGAATGTCAAATTACCGAAACTGGAACGCGAGTAGGGACAAATAGGTTTCAGAACAACATGGTTCGGGGGTTCGGCGTCGGAATCTATGTAATGCCGGACGGCGGGATAGCGATGGGCGCGCCTTTGCCTCCCGGTTTAGCAAAGTTACAGGTGTGAGCCGCCGTTATACGCGGGGGCCTTATGCCCGTTTCTGATATTTCTCCAATAGATCTTTTAATCGAACTAATCGAAGGTCATGCTGGTTGTACACATTAACAAATACGGGAACATGCAACTGATTCTTGAGCCGAATAGGAACCTGGAGCCTTGCGGGCGTAACAACGTCTAGTGTGCGGAACAACTCCGCGTCCACCGCACTGACCGCTCGAATGGCATCGAGTACCTCGTGCATCCAAGTATC
>Ga0156283_1083_pt3 | contig 19836 bp, 19 predicted proteins | sample RifCSPlowO2_12_FD_107932 | JGI IMG/M metagenome (GOLD analysis project Ga0156283, IMG submission 107932) | Betaproteobacteria bacterium RIFCSPLOWO2_12_FULL_65_14 | reverse complement strand
TTCCCTTCGGCCGCTGGGTCGACTTCGTGTTCAAGGTCCGCCAGAGCACCGGCAGCACCGGCTTGCTGCAAGCTTGGATGGACGGCAACCAGATCGTGAACCACTCCGGACCGATCGGCTACAAGACCGCCTACAACGACTACTTCAAGTTCGGCTATTACAACTGGAGCCGCGCCTTCAGCTCGAGCCGCAAAGTTCTGGTGCGCTCGCCGCTGCTCGTGGCCGATCCGGCCGGCGACAAGTACCGGGCGGACGACTTCTTCACGCGAACACGATCTTGTTGATGTCCAGGCCCTCGGCGTACTCGACGCCGACCATGCGGCCGTTGACGCGCGCGATGTCGCGGTAGAACTCGAAGGTGAGGCCGCGCGAATAGAACTGGCTCTTGTGCGCGGCGATCGCGCGCAGCTTGGTCTCGATGGTGTGCGAGACGTCGATGTAGGCGCGCGGCTGGAAGGGAACCGGGACCGGCCGGCACATCGTCGGCAGGAAGCTGTAGAGGTCGAAGCACGCGAGCCGCTGGGTCGCGACCATGCCGTGGTAGATCTGCACGTGGTCGTGGTGGAAGTCGGTCGGGCCGTGCGTCAGCACCGCGAGCGGCCGGCACTCCTTCACCAGGCCGTCGAGCAGTCCCACCAGCTGGTGGTTCTTCACGTCTTCGATGCGCTTGCAGCCGCCCTCCATGAGGATGCGCAGCTCGCAACCGAGGATCGCGGCGGAGTCCTTCGCCTCGGCCACGCGCGTGGCGTAGTCGGCAGGCACCGAGCAGATCGCCATCACCACCTTGACCCCGGCCGCCGAGAGGGCTGCGAGGGTGCCCCCGGCGCCGAGCTCGAGATCGTCCGGATGCGCGCCCACCGCGACCACCGTGCCGCCGAGATAGCGCTTGGCGAAGGAGCGCGCCGCGACCTGCGGAGCGGGGTCAGGGCAAATGCTCCGACCCCGCTCGCTCAGGGCTGCGCCCAGGGGAGCGTCCGATACATGCATAGCGTGAAATCGTTCGGCAGGTAGGCGTGGTCCAGCCGCACCGCCGGCGTCATGCCCATCGCGAGCTGCAGGATGTCCCACGGGTAGACGTACAGCCGGCCCGGGCTGCGGCGCGGCGCGCAGCCGGAGAGGAAGTTCACCGCGAGCCCGATCTCCGTGAGCGAGAACAGGTGCTCGAGCACCGGCTGCACGCGCTCGCGCGTGCCCTTCGCCGCGTAGCCGAAGATGCCGCTCGCCACCACGTAGTCGAACGGCTCTTCGGGGTCGTAGCTGAGCGCGTCGCCGACGACGAAGCGCGCATCCAGGTCCCTGAAGCGGCTGCGGCAGCGCTCGATCATCGGCGGGCAGATGTCCAGGCCGGTGTAGCGCGGGCGCACGCCGCGCGCGGTGAGAAACGCGAGGAAGTCGCCGAAGCCGCAGCCGACGTCGAGCAGGCGCCGGTCGTGGAACGAGCCGAGCGCGAGCGCCGCCGCGAAGCGCTTCTCCTGCGATGAGCGCCGGCCGAAGCCGAGCGCCTTGTAGCCATAGCCGAAGCGGCGGACGTGCTCACGGTACCACCGCGCGGTCTCGAACTCAGGCCGCAGCGCTCGCCCCATGCGTGGCGGCCTCGCCCATCAGGATCGCGCGGCTCGCCGGCCCGGCGTTGAAGAGCAGGTCGACCGCCGCGAGGCCGGGAATGAACGGCGCCGGGCCGCACTGCTTGTAGGTCGGATGCGTGAACTGGTGCCAGCGGATCTCGGCGCCCTCGCGCGCGAAGTGCTCGGGATCGAGGTAGCCGCGCGAGCCGCCGAAGCCGACAAGCAGCGTGCGCGCGCCGACCGCCTTGCACAGGTTGAGAATGAGCTCGCCCTTCGCGCCCTCGACGCCGAGCTGCGAGCTCCGCAGCAGCGGCGTGCGTATGCCGAAGGCCTCGCGCAAGAGCTCCATCATCGCGAGGTCGAGATCCACCAGGCGCTGCCAGCGCGCCTCGAGCAGCTTTCTCAGCTCGCTTGCGTAAGTACTGAAGAAGCCCGCTTCGCGGTACGCGTGGCGCAGCGTGGCGAAGTGATTGGGCCCCCAGGCTCGGCCGGCGTCGCGGTTCTCGATTTCCTTGTCGATGATGCGCTCCTTCTGCGAGCGCTGCACGACCGGCACGGTGAGCCAGCGCGCTTCGTTGTCGATGCGGATCTGGCTGCGGTTCTGGTAATTGCGGCGCTCGAACTGCACATGGTCGAGCACGATGAAGGCGTCCACTTGCGCCATGCGGTGCAGGTAGCCGAGCCAGGGGATGAAGTGCGGCTGGTGAATGGCGGTAAGCATCCGTGCGTCCCTAGTTCGCAGATCCACTAGCCTAAGACGCGCGCTGTCGAATCTTCGACGCGCGCCGGTGCGCCGATCGGCTCAGGGCGATGGCGTCCGTCGTGACGCCGCTGCGCGTCGCCGATGCAGCTTAGAGTTGCGTTGGGTCCGGCGGCAAACACCATCCTCAAAAGTCGGCCCACGGACACGGTGGCGTCTCCCGATCCGGAAACATCGAAGTTATTCAGCAGCAAGTCCGGCGTGGTGTTGACTTCATTGACGAAGACGCGACCGTCGTCGATGGGCCGCGTCGCATCGGGCCCGATGATATCGACCCCGGCCAGCCTCGCACCCATGGCGGCCGCCGCCTTTCGCGCGAGATCCAGATAGTCATCGTGCAGGCTCGCGGTTATGTCTGCCGTAAGACCCCCCACCGCAGCATTGCAAATCCGCTTGAGAACGACCCGTTGACCGGCGGCCGGCACGGACTCGGGCGTCATGTTCTGAGCGCGCAGCGCTGCGCGCGTGTCCTCGTCGACGTAAATCGGATAGGCGCTTGGAAACCCGCCGCGCTCCGCAATCGCATTGTTGCGTCGGCTGACAAGCGCCTCGATCGACGATCGCCCGTCCCCCACGACACATGCCGGCAGGCGTTCGCAGGCGAATACCAACTGGCCATCGAACAAGGTAACGCGCCAGTGTCGGCCCGGGATCATCTGCTCGACGATGATCGGGTCCGCAGTGAGCGCAGCCCGATAGCATGCCCTGCGGAATTCCTGCAGAGTCGCGACGCCAACCGTTATTCCCTGGCCGCCCGCGCCAAAACAGGGTTTCACGACCACCGGGTGTCTCAGACTATGGAAAGCGGAAAACGCCGAGGCCAGGTCCTTCGCCTGATACACCGCGAAGTCGGGCACCGGTATCCCGCGTTCGCGGAGAAGAGCCGATGTGAGATGTTTGTTTCCGCACAGCCAGTACCCGGTCAGACTCTCGAACGAGAAATTGAAGTCGGTAGAGTAAACCAGCCTTTCCCCGTCAGAAATGCGCAGCATCCGATAGGGCAATTCGTCGACCGTGAGATTCATCTTTCTCGCGGCGGAGGCCACCAGCCGGTTATGCAGCGGGCTCTTCGGTGTTCGCGCACGCGTTGGATACGCGATCCGTTGCACGGCTCCCAGGATTTTCTTGAGGACGTAGGTCCCGCGGAACACCAATAAGCTGCACTTAGGCCGAAGGCCCGGTTTGTAAAAGCTCATGTATGACCGTAGAAGTCGGCTTCGGTCCGACGATGGCCGTCTTCTCGTTTTGCGTCAAGGTCTCGCTCGGCGCATTTCTCGTCATTCGTCTCGTCAAGAACGCTCGCCATGCGCCGTGAGAACTAGCGCGCTGCATGAAGCGCCGTCGACGTGCGCCCGGCATAATCGCTCGTCTGGATACGGCGAGGTGACATGCCGAGCGTGCAGGACGTGCTGCGAGGCCCACGGGCCGTCGGGTATTGGCTGGGCGTTGGACAAAGGCGGACGGTTGAGGACGGCGACGATATCATCTTTCTTTGCCACGGCACTCCGCGTCGCATGGCCGCCCGGCTCGAGCGCCAGTTGCGCTACCTGCGACGCGTATTCACGATCGTCCCGCTCGCAGCATTCGCCGCTTCGATGAGTGCAGCCCGCACGCCGGGCCGGCGGCGCCGGGCGGCGATCACCTTCGACGACGGGTTGCGCAGCAACGCGCTCGTGGCCTATCCGATCCTGCGCGCGCTCGGCATTCCGGCGGCGTTCTTCGTCTGTCCGGGCCTCATCGAGGAGCGACGCTGGCTCTGGACCCACGAGGCTCGTCGCCGCCTGCAATTCGCCGGACGGCATTTGCGACAGGAACTCGCCGCCGACCTGGGCGCGCCCGCCGAGGTCGAGGCGTTCGTCCAGTGGATGAAAGAACTGGACTTCCCGAGCCGGACGCGAGTGGAGGCAACGCTGAAGGACGCCACAGCGGCCTTCGTCCCGTCCGACCAGGATGGTGAAGCGTTCGATCTCGCCGCATGGGACGAATTGCGCTCGCTCGATCCGTCGATCGTCACGGTCGGCTCGCATACGATGACGCATCCGGTACTGCCGAGCATGAGCGGCGCCGAGATCGAGGCCGAATTGCGCGACAGCCGTCGCATGATCGAAGCGAAGCTTGCACGGCCTGCGGAATTCTTCTCTTATCCCAATGACGACGTCGATGAGCGCACGCTCGCCTGCGTGCGCCGCCACTATCGCGCGGCAGTCTGCGGCAACTCCGGGAGGCGTTCGGACCCGCATCTGATGCCGAGCGTGCACCTGCCGCGAGGTGTGCTGGCCCTGGCGTGGAAGGTGAATCGCCAGGTGCCGCAAGCGCGGACCTGTCGCGAGCGCATTGCCGAGGTTCAGGACAGGGCATCATGATGCTGAAAGAACAGTCCCCGGCCGAAGCGGTCGTCTGTGTCGGCGATGCGGGAATCAACGCCTTGGCGACCGTGCGGTCGCTCGGCAGGCGCGGAGTGCGGAGCCACGTCGTCGCGCTGCAGGCAAGCGCGCAAATCGCCTCGCTCAGCCGCTACTGCGCCAAGGAGACGCGGGTATCGGACCTCGGCGCGCTGTACGACGCGTTGCGCGCGTTGCCGGTAAGTCCGGCGCGCCCTGCGCTGCTCTTCATCGACAACGACAAGATGATGAAGGCGCTTGCGCCGCACGCCGCCGAGTTGCAACGGCGATTCCGGGTCGTCGAGCCACTGGCACATGCCACGCAGTTCATGGATAAGGCGTTTCAGCTTCAGGCGGCGGCGGATGCCGGCATTGCCGTGCCACGCACATGGTTGCCGAACTCGTGGGACGACATTGCGGCCATCGGCGCGCAAACCGGTGAGCGGCTGCTCGCCAAACCATCACCGGTCCGCTTTCCCGTCGGGGTCAACCCCTCGTTCAAGGCGATCGTCGCCGCCAGCGCCGGCGAGCTCGAGCGGCAGCTGCGCTCGCTCGTGGGTTCGCCCGCCGACGTGCTGGTGCAGGAGTACATCGACGGTGACGACTCGTGCCATTTTGGGAGCGTGTGCTATCGCGCGCGGAGCCGCAACGCCTGCTTCGTCGTGAGCACAAGGAAGGTACGGCAGACCACGCTCGAGGCGGGCATCGTGGCGGTCGGCCGGTTGGTCGACGCTCCCGAGGTGCGCCAAATGACCCTTCGCCTCGTCGAACGGCTCGACTACCGCGGCGTGATCCACGTCGAATTCAAGCGCAGCCCGCGCGACGGAAAGTACTACTTCATCGAATGGAATGCGCGCCCGCCCTACTTCCACTCCATCGGCTGGAGAGCCGCGTTCGACGGCGCCTACTTCGCCTACTGCGACCATATCGCACCGGAAGATCTCGACTCGGTGCGGCTGCGGCATGACTCGGGCCATTACTGGATCAACCTGCACGAAGACCTGAAGCGCCTCGCCAAGTCGCCGCAGCTCGCCCTTCGGCCGAGCACCTGGCGGCCGTACCTGCAGGCGAAGGAGTGGGCCGTCTTCGCGCTCGACGACCCGAGGCCCTGGCTGAGGTCGATGCAGCAGCTCGCCGCGTGGCTGTGGCAGTCGCTGGGGCGAGCCGCGCGCAAGGGCATGAGGCGCGGCAACGCCGCGCTCGGCGCGCGCGGCGCCTGAGAGCTGCGCGGCTAATTCTTCAACGCCCATACCGGGCGTCATGCGGCCGAGAGGGCGAAGCGCGTTCCGGCCGCGAAAAGCACCAGCGCAAGCAAGCTGCGCACGAGCCGCTCGGGCAGGCGCCCGGCGAGCAGGCTGCTCAGGACGATCCCCGGGATCGAGCCTGCAAGCAGGCTGGCGAGAAGCGCGCCGTCCACCGTCCCCAGCCACAGATGCCCCGCGCCGGCGACGAGCGTCAGCGGCACGGCGTGCGCGATGTCGGTCGCGGCGATGCGCCGCGCCGCAAGCCGCGGGTGAAGCACGACGAGAAACATGGCCCCCAGAGCGCCCGCACCTATGGACGAAAGCGTCACCAGCACCCCGAGCGAGATGCCGGCAGCGACGGTCATGGCGCCGCGATAGCGCTTGAGGCGCTCGCCGGCGCGCAGGGCCGCGCGCGCGACGCGGCTGCGATCCAGGCAAAGCGATAGCGCGGTGAGAATCAGCGCGATGGACAGCATCACGGTGATGAGCCTGCTGTGCGCGTCCATGCCGGTTGCGCCAAGCAGTGCGACGGTCAGCGCCGCCGCCGGGCAGCTTCCCGCGGCGAGCAGCCCCGCAGTACGCCAGTCCACCGAGCCTTGTGCCCGATGCACCACGGTGCCGAACGCCTTGGTGATCGCGGCGAAGGCGAGATCGGTTCCGACCGCCACCGCGGCGGGGACGCCGAAGATCGTCAGTGCCGGTGTGACGAGCGAGCCGCCGCCGACGCCGCTGATGCCGACGAGCACCCCGGCGGCAAGGCCGAGCATGGCGTATTCCCATTGCATTGCAATGAGCCGCGTTCAGGCGGCGCGGGCGATCCTCTGAGCTTCGTAGCCGAACCGCTCGGCGACCGCGGCGGTCTCGGACCACACCGCCTGCGCTGCGCGCGGCTCCAGCGTGGCGCGCTCGGGCGGGGCCGACAAGCTGCCGGCGGCCGCGGCCACGCGCCCGGCCTGGTCCTCGAGCGCGCAGAACCGCAGCAGCTGCTGCACGGTCTCCTGAGGCCGCGCGCACGCGTCTTCATAGCGCACCACGTGGATGCGCTCGGGTGCCTGCGCGCGCAGCCTGTCGACGTGCGCATAGACCTGCCGCCACTGCCGCGCATAGCCGCGGTAGTCGTCGCCCGCCGCCCATGCCGCCTCGATTTCGCCGACGCGCCCCGGGTAGAGGTTGATCGGCCGGCGCTGCGGCCCGAACTCGTAGTGGCCGGCGGCCGCGAGATACGCCGGCACGCGCGGGTCCTCCGCGGCATAGCGGCGGAAAAGCGCGTGCTGTCTCGCGAGCGAATGCACGTGCGCCAGGGGCTCGCGCACCGGCACCACGAAGCGTGCATCGGGAAACAGCCGCGCGAGATAGCCGATGCGGGCCACGTTGTAGTTGCCCTTGGAAACATAGCGCCGGCCGCCGCGCAGCCACAGGATCTTGCGCAGATGCGAGCGGAAGCATTCCTCGAAGGCGGCAGCGCGCGTCTCGGGCTCGAGCAGGTGGCATCGGCCGGGATCGTGCAGCCACGGGAAGAACGCCTGCCAGAGCGGCTCCTCGAAAGCCTCGGCGCTCTCCTTGGTGATGTGGATGCGGTCGCGGTGCGGCCGCTCGACCGCCGGCCCGGCGCCGCCGCCCATGCGATCCTGGAACCAGTTCCAGACGACGGGCGCGAAGAGAAACGGGAAATCCCGGTAGCGGTGCGTCGCCACGCCTTCGGCCTGCGAAAGCACGGTGAGCATCACCGTCGTGCCCGCGCGCGCCAGGCCGGTGACGAACACCGGCCTGTCTATCGGCACGGCCTGCAGGCGCCTGCCGAGCAGGTCGGCCTCGAGCTCGCCCAGCGCGCGCAGCAGCGGCGCCAGGCGCCGGCTCCACTGCACGAGCGCGTAGTCGCTCGACTTCAGGATCGTTTTCTCAGGCTCGGCCATAGCAGTCCGGCGATGGTGCTGAGGATGAACGCGGCGAAGAAAGCCGCCTCGAGGTCGCTGAGGAACGGCCACAACGGGTTGCGGTCGCCGTGGTCGGCGCGCAATACCGCGTACGGCAGCTCGTGGCGGGCGATCTCCACGACCTCGAAATCCAGGGCGGCGAAGAGCGCGCAGTAGCCCGCGGAGGAGCAATAGCCGGTGCGCTGCGCGCGTCCCGGAGCCGGCAGCGACACGTACTGCGCGGCCGCCGGCGGCGCCAGCGCAAGGCGCTGCGCCTTCGCGTCCCAGCCCTCGAACAGCGCCGCCGCCGCCGTGAGCAGGATGACGACCACGGGCAGGCAGCCGAGTGCCGCCGCCCCGAGGTTGCGCGCGAGATAGCCTCCGGTCATGACGCCAAGGCGCTTGTACAGGCGCAGGAACTCGCCGCCCGCGTCGACCCGCAGCATGTCGCGCGTCAGCGCCGACATCGACGTCCAATACCGCTTGTTCGTGCCCGGCGGCACCAGCGCCACCCAGACCCAGGCGAACGCGGCGCCCGCAGCCAGGCCGAGAGCGCAGGCGGCCGCGTAGTACGGCATCAGCCGTCCGCCGCCGGCTTGCGCCGCTTCTTCAGGATCATGCGCACCGGCAGGACGATGATGCCGACGAGCGCGACCAGCACCGCGCCGATCACCGCGACGAGGCTGCCGAGCATCCCCAGCCCCGCCCCGGGACCCATGTAAGCGGACGCCGGCGCGGCGAAGAGCATCGCGGCGAGGAAAACGAGCGCTGCACGAAGCAGGTTGTGGCTCACGAGCCCTCCTTCAGAAAATCGAGATTCGCGACGTAGTAGGCGCCGTAGGTGGCAAAGCGCGCGCGCGGGTTCTTCGAATCGATGCCGCTCGCCTCGAGGAACCTGGCGATGTCGTGCGTGTTCTCGTAGACCCACAGCGGCGCGCCGCTCGCCACGTCGATCTCGATGATGCGGCCCTGGTGCGTGACCGACACCAGCGCCCGCCTGCCGTCCGGGCTGACGCTGATGTGCCCGGCCGTCTGGGAATGCAGCGGCAGCAGGCCCTTCTCCGCGCCCTTCGGAAACACCGTTTCCGAGGTGCCCTTGACGAGATCCATGCGCACCACGCGCGTGCCGCCCAGCCTGCGCTCGCCGCCGAGATTGTCGAACGCGAGCACGGTCCCGTCGGGCAGGAACTGCGGCCCGTGCTGGGCCGCGGTGCGCCCGCTGACGAGGTACTTCACCGCCGCCGTCTTCGCGTCGAGCAATGCCACCGCGTTCGTCTCGCGCAGCGACACGAGCAGGTCGCCCTCGGCCGCGCCCGGCAGGACCTTCGCCACGGCGCCCGGTACCAGCGCGACCGAGTTGAGGTGCGTCAGGTTGCAGCCGTCGCGCACGGCATAGAAAAGGCCCCGATAGCCCGAGCGCAGGAGCGGCTCCATGATCGGCAGCTCGCGCAGCGGCTTGCCGTCGGGGCCGAGCACCCGGATCGCATCGACGCCGCTTTCGCCGGTCTTGCACGCGACGTCGACCCGCGTGTCGCCGATGTGCTTCAGGTTCTTGTAGGGGATGTTGTAGGGCGTGTAGACCCGCCCCGCCTCGTCGGCGGCGATCCAGTGGTGGCTGCGGTCGAAGCGCTTCCACAGGATGGCGCCGTTGCGGTCGAATTTCGCGATGCCGATATGGACCGGGTAGGTCTCGCGGCCCTGGAAGCTCACCGTGAGCGAGCCGTCCTTGCCGAGCGCCATGCCCACCGGGTAGAGGCTCAGGTGATTGACGTCGCCCGAGACGCCGGTGAGCCCGCGCCACAGCTCGTCGAGGTTGATTTCCCAGCTGTGCAGGATCTTTCCGGAGCGCTCGGCGACCCACGCCATGCAGCCCCACGTCGGGCAGCGCTCCATGAGCTGGTAGGGCCCGCCGGTGACGAGCACCGGCTCGCTTCCGGCGCGCTCCGCCAGCTTCCTCGCCTGCGGCGCCGGCGCCGCGCCCTCCTCGAACGCCTCGAAGGCGTTCGGAAAGCGCTGCTTCTGCGTCTCGATGCTCGCCCAGGCCTGCCAGCCGAGCTTCGCCTCCTTCAGCAGGCGGTAGGGAAAGATCTCGAACTGGATCGTCGCCGCGCCGTAGACGAACGCCAGCACGCTGAGACCGAGCGCGAAGAGCAGCCGTTCCATTCAAGCCTCCGCGGTTCCGAGCGCCGGCTGCAGCGGGCGCGAGGGCGCGCGAGCGGCGAAGTTGTGCTGCACGTAGTGGGCGAGCTCGGCGATGCAGCGCGCCAGCGGCCATTCGCCGGTGCGGATCTCCAGCTCGGGCGCGAGCGGCGGCTCGTAGGGCGCCGAGATGCCGGTGAACTCCTTGATCTCGCCGGCGCGCGCGAGCCGGTACAGGCCCTTGACGTCGCGCGACTCGCACACCTCGAGCGGCGCACTGATGTAGATCTCGTGGAAGCACTCCGGGTGGGCGGCGCGCACCCGGTCGCGGTCGCGCCGGTAGGGCGAAATGAAGGCCGAGATCGCGATCATTCCGGCCTCGGCGAAGAGCGCCGCCACCTCGCCCACGCGCCGGATGTTCTCTTCGCGGTCCTCCGGGGAGAAGCCGAGGTCGGCGTTCAGTCCCTGGCGCATGTTGTCGCCGTCGAGCAGGAATACCTGGCAGCCTTTGCGGTAGAGCAGCCGCTCGAGCTCGACCGCGAGCGTCGACTTGCCGGCGCCCGAGAGCCCGGTCAGCCAAAGGATGCCGCCGCGGTGGCCGTTCATGCGGGCGCGGTCCACGGCGAGCACGCGGTGCTCCACGGTGAACACGTTGCCGGACTTGGGTGCGGCGGGCTGGCGCTGATCGGCGAAGCCCTCGGTGCTCACCGTGCCGCCGCCGACGATCTGGTGCCCCTCGACCAGGACGAAGCGCCCGGTGACCGGGTGCTCGGCGCGGTCGTCCACGGCGAGCAGCCCGCGCACCCGCAGCAGCACCTCGGCGGCGGCGCCATAGCGCACCTCCTCGCCCGGCTCCGCGGACAGGGTGCTGGTGTCGATGATCCGCTCCACGCGCTCGACCAGCGCGAGCGTCTCGGCGGCGCCGTGACGCAGCCGGTACTGCGCGCCGGCGCAAAGCGCGCGCCGCCCCAGCCAGAACAGCCGCGCGCGGAATACGTTGGTGACCAGCGGCGCGCGCTGCGCATGGCTCGCCATGTGCCCGCGCTCGACGAAGATATCCTCGTCCAGCGTGAAGCCGACCGAGCGCCCGGCCTCTGCGTAGGCCGCCGGCGCGTTCCAGCTCTCGATGCCGGCGACGCGCGCGGTGGCGTTGGACGGCGAGAACAGCAGCGTGTCGCCGACCCGCAGCCGGCCGCTCTCGACGCGCCCGGCGACGATGCGGCGCTCGTCGAACTTGTAGACGTCCTGCACCCACATGCGCAGCGGCAGCTCGGCCGGCGGCGCGGGCTGCGGCAGCGCATCGAGCGCCTCGAGCAGCGTGGGGCCGCGGTACCAGGAAGTGGCTTCGGCGCGTGATTTCAGGTTCATCCCGTCCCGCGCGGCGACCGGGACGAACACCGATTCGCCCGCGACGCCGATCGATTTCAGGTAGCTGGCAACTTCACTCCTTACTTCTTCGAAGCGCGCTTCCGCGTACCCGACGAGGTCCATCTTGTTCACCGCCACGACGATGCGGCGGATGCCGAGCAGCCTCACCAGGTAGGCGTGCCGCCGGGTCTGGTCCTGCACGCCTTCCTGCGCATCCACCACCAGAACCACCGCGTCGGCGCTCGCCGCGCCGCTCACCATGTTCTTCAGGAATTCCCGGTGCCCGGGGGCATCGATAAGCACGTACTCGCGAGCCGCGCTGCGAAAGCGGATCTGCGCGGTGTCGATGGTGATGCCCTGGTCGCGCTCGGCCTGCATGGCGTCGATGACGAACGCCCACTCGAATGCCATGCCGCGCTTCTCGGACATCGCCTGCACCGCGGCCACCTTGCCCTCGGGCAGCGCATCGGTCTCGTGCAGCAGGCGCCCGACCAGGGTCGACTTGCCGTGATCGACATGGCCGACGATGGCCAGCTTCAGCGTGCTCATTGCCCCTCTCACATGTAGCCGTCGGCGCGCAGGCGCTCGAAGGCGTCTTCGGATTCGTGGTCCATCGCGCGCCCGGCGCGCTCGGGCACCCGGGTCGCCTGCAGCTCCTCGACGACTTCCTCGATGGTCGAGGCGCGGCTGTCGATGGGAAAGGTGATGTCCTGGTCGCCCAGGGATCGATACCTCTTGCCTTCCTTCGCGAAGTACAGGCTCACGCAAGGGATGTTCTCGCGCTGCACGTAGCGCCAGACATCGAGCTCGGTCCAGTGCAGCAGCGGGTGCACGCGCAGGTGCGCCCCCGGCGGCACGTCGGAGTTGAACTGGTTCCAGAACTCGGGCGGCTGGTCCTTGAGGTTCCAGCCGCCATCCTCGCCGCGCGGGCTGAATACGCGCTCCTTGGCGCGGATCGACTCTTCGTCTCGGCGGATGCCGGCGATGATCCCCTGGAAGCCGAACTCGGCGAGCACGTTCTTCAGGCCGAGGGTCTTGCGCGCCGCCGAGCGCGCGGCCGGCGGCAGGCTCGGGTCCACCGCATCCAACGCCGGGCACGGCCGCACGATCAGGTTGAGCCCCCACTCGGCTGCGTAGCGGTCGCGGAAAGCGTACATCTCCGGGAATTTCCGGCCGGTGTCGATGTGCACCACCGGGAAGGGAACCCGGCCGAAGAAGGCCTTCTTCGCGAGCCAGATCATGGTGTTGGAATCCTTGCCGAGCGACCACAGCATCGCCAGCTTCTCGATCCGGTTGAAGGCCTCGCGGAAAATGTAGACGCTTTCGCTCTCGAGCCGGTCGAGGTGATCCAACGGTCGCTCCTTCTGAAATTCGTGCCCGGTGAATGGTGCCAAAGCCGGGTAAACGGCTTGCAGACCACGGCGGGTCCGGATGGACTATGCGGGCTGCGCCGCCGCCGCAGCGCGGGTTTCCGAGAATGACGGCATGGAGCCAACGGTCCTGTTCGTGCCGGGACTGCGCGGCAGCGGACCCGCGCACTGGCAGAGCCTGTGGCTCGCGAAACATCCGGAGTATCGCCGCGTGCTGCAGCACGACTGGCTGGCGCCGCGGCTCGAGGACTGGGCCGCGGCGATCAACGGCGCGATCCGTGCGGCGCGCCCGTGTTTCGTCGTCGCGCATGGTTTCGGTTGCGTCGCGACTCTCGCGCGCTTCGCCGAGCAGAGCTCCGGCGTCGCCGGCGCGCTGCTCGTCGCGCCGCGCGATCCCGCTCAGTTCGGCCTGGAATTGGAAGAGCTTGCGCTTCCCACCACTCTGGTGGCGAGCCGGAACGATTCCGACATGGCTTTCCGCGACGCCGCGCGCATGGCACGGCGGCTGGGCAGCCGCTTCGTCGACGCGGGCGAAGCCGGCCATATCGACGCGGCCTCGGGCTACGGGCCCTGGCCCAGGGGAGAGCGCCTTCTGCAGCGGCTGATCGCCAAGGCGCAGGCCCGGGAGCGCGAGCTGCGCATCGCGCTGGCGCTCGCTGCATGAGCCGCATCTTCGCGTTCAATGGCGACGCGGATGGCCTGTGCGCGCTGCAGCAGCTGCACCTTGCCGAATGCGCGCGCGCGGACCGGCTGGTCACCGGCCCGAAGCGCAGGATCGCGCTCCTCGAGGAGATCGCCGCCGGCGCGGGCGACGAGGTCACGGTCCTCGACGTTTCCTTCGACGTGAACCGCGCCGGCGTGTACCGGCTGCTCGAAGCCGGCGCGCGGGTGCGGTATTTCGACCACCATTACGCGGGCGAAATCCGCGCGCATCCCGGGCTGCGGGCGTTCATCGATCCGTCGCCCGACGTGTGCACGAGCCTCATCGTCGATCGCCATCTGCGCGGAACGCAGGCCGCGTGGGCAATGGTCGGCGCCTTCGGCGACAACCTCGACGAAAGCGCGCAGCGCCTCGCGGCCGCACTGCGGTTCTCTGCGGCGCGCACGCAGGCGCTGCGCGAGCTGGGAACCGCGCTCAACTACAACGCCTACGGTGAATCCGAGCGTGACCTGCATTTCCCGCCCGCCGAGCTGCACCAGCGCCTGGCGCGCTACCAGGATCCCCTCGCGTTCGCGCGGGCGGACCCGGCATTCGCCCGCCTGTCCGAGGGTTATCGCGACGACCTGCGCCGCGCGGAGCGACTCGAACCGTATGCGCAGGCGCGGCACGCCGCGCTCTACGTGCTGCCGGACGCGCGCTGGGCGCGGCGGGTGGGCGGGGTCCTGGCGAGCCGCCTCGCGCGCCGCGCGCCCGCGCGCGCGCATGCCGTGGTGTTGCCGGTCTCAGGAGGCTTGCAGGTGAGCGTGCGCGCGCCGCTCGAGCGGCCTCGCGGCGCGGCGGCGCTGTGCCGCGACTATGCGGGCGGCGGCGGCCGCGAAGGCGCCGCCGGCATCAACCGCCTGCCCGCAGACGAGCTCGAGCGCTTCGCAGCGCGCTTCATGGGCCACTTCGCCTCGCCACAGCTAGACTCATGAATATGAGTCATATAGCCACGGTGGCCGAGTGGGTGCGCCGGGCGCTGCGTGCGGCGCGCCCCAGCGAGCCCTCGCGCGACGCGATTCACGCGGTCCTGATGGAGCGCAACGACGTCTCCCGCATTCTGACCTTCGACGCCGCCTTCGATCAGGTGCCCGGCATCCAGCGGCTGGCCTAAACCGCATGGCGCTCGCGCGCCGCCGGGCTTGCCCACAGTGTTTCGTACGCGGCGAGGAGCTTCGGCGCTTCGTAGCGCCATTCGAGCTCGTTCTCGACGCGCTTTCGCCCGTACGCGCCCATGAGCGCGCGCCGCGCGGGATCGTCGAGCAGCTCGGTGATCTTCACCGCGAGGTCGAAGGCGTTGTTGCGCCGCGCGTAGAGCGAGGCGCCTTGAGCCGAGAAGCGCCCCTCGGCGAGGTCGAACTGCACGATCGGCTTGCCGAGCGCCATGTACTCCATCACCTTGTTCATGGTCGAGATGTCGTTCATCTCGTTCGCCACGTCCGGATTGACGCACACGTCGGCGGTGTTCAGCACCGCGAGCATTTCGGCGTCGGGGACGCGCCCGGTGAACGTGACGTAATCGGCCACGCCGAGCCGCTTCGCGAGCGTCCTCATCTCGTCGAGCGAGGTGCCGCCCCCGGCGAGCGCGAAGTGAACGTCGGTGCGCTTCAGGTCGTGCACCAGGTGCGCCACCGCGCGCAGCAGGTAGTCGATTCCTTCCTGGCGCCCCATCACGCCTACATAACCCACAAGAAACTGCTTACCGCATTTGAGGGCCGGTACCGGTTCCCTTCTCTTCATTCGCTCGAGGCTCGGGCCGCTGCGCACGACGAACACGCGCTCGGGCGGCATGCCGCCGCGCCGCATGGCGATGCGCCGGTACGACTCGTTGGTGGCGATGGAGACATCCGCGCAGCGGAACGTGAGCCTTTCGAAAAGGATCATCAACCGGTAGAGCCAGTCCCTTCTGCCGAACTTGGCCTCGTACAGCTCGGGGTTCGCGTCGTGGTGGTCGAAGAGGAACTTCTTGCCGAAGAGCTTGAAGAAGCCGCCGATCAGAAAAAAGAGGTCCGGCGGATTGCAGGCGTGGATGACGTCGAAGCCTCGCGTGAGGAAGACTTTCCAGGAAAGAACGAAAGTCCATGCCAGAGCGGCCGCGTACTCGGCGAGGTAGCCGAGCGCGCCCTCGCCCTCGGCCGGCAGCCGGTAGCGCCAGATGTGGATGCCGTCGATCACCTCGTAGCGCTTCTCGCAGCCCTTGCCGGTCGGGCAGATGATCGACACCGCGTAGCCGGCGTCGCGCAGCGCGCTCGCCTCCTGCCAGACGCGGCGGTCGAACGGGCTGGGCAGGTTCTCGACGAGGACGAGGACGCGGCGCTGCTTTTCCATGCGCCTCACTTGTGGGCCGCCACGGTGGTGGCGCGCGAGACTCTCGCGAGCGAAGCCGGCACGCGGGCGCGGCCGGCGTAGTAGACGACGCGCGAGAACCCGGCTTCGCGGAAGAGCTGCGCCGGCACGAGCTGCCCGCAGACGAAGTAGATGCCGCCCGGCGCGAGCACGCGGTGCACGCGCTCCGGGTCCTTCAGCTCCTCGCAGAAGGCGACATCGACGCTCTCGGCGGGAATGGCCGCGAGGCCGCCCGCGCGCAGCAGCCGCAGGTTGCTCGGCGGCCGCACGCCGCGCGTGATGGCGTGCGGCGCGTCGACCGACCACACGCGGTCGACGTAGGTCGCGGCGCGCAGCGAAAGCTCGCAGTCGCGCGTGCCGAGCTCGAGGAACACCGTGCGCGGGGTGAAGAACCGCAGCAGGAAGTCGAACCGGCGCGCGATCTCGGCGTCGCGCTGCGCGAAGAACTCCGGCGCGACCGGCGCCGGGCTACCAGCAGAGGCCTTCGTATACACCGAGGATGGTGCGCGAATCGCACACCCGCACGAAGTCGAGAATCGTCTGGCCGTCGCCGATGCGCCGCGGCACCTCGGCGAACTCGGGCGCGGCGTTGCCGATGACGATGGTCTGCGCGTGCGCCAGCACTTCGTCGATGCTCGGCACCATCAGCCGCGAGATGTGCGGGATCCTGTTCAGGATGTAGTCGCGGTTCGCGCCGTGGATCGCGGCTAGGCTGACGTTGCGGTCGTAGACGCGCAGCTCGTAGCCCTTGCCGATCAGCCGCTCGGTGAGCTCGACCATCGGGCTCTCGCGCAGGTCGTCGGTGCCGGCCTTGAACGAGAAGCCGAGGATGCCGACCTTCCGGTTGCCCTTCTCGATCACCGCCTGCACGCCGCGCTCGATCTGCAGCTGGTTTGACGGAAGAATGGAAGAAAGAATGGGCAATGAAAGGTCGAGCGTCTTGGCCTTGTAGAGAAGCGCGCGCACGTCCTTCGGCAGGCAGGAGCCGCCGAAGGCGAAGCCGGGCTTCAGGTAGTAGGGCGAGAGGTTGAGCTTCTGGTCCTGGCAGAAGATGTCCATCACCTTGTGCGCGTCGACTTCCAGCGCCTTGCACAGGTTGCCGATCTCGTTGGCGAAGCCGACCTTGACCGCGTGCCACGCGTTGTCGGCGTACTTCACCATCTCTGCGGTCTCGATGTCGGTGCGGATCAGCGGCCCCGGCATGCGCGCGTAGACCGCGGCGAGAAGATCGCCGCTCGCCCGGTTCACTTCGCCGATCACCGTCTTCGGCGGGTGGTGGTAGTCGTGCACCGCGCTGCCTTCGCGCATGAATTCCGGGTTGATGCACACGCCGAACTCCTCGCCGGCACGCTTGCCGGAGAACTTCTCGAGCGTCGGGATCACCACGTCGCGCATCGTTCCGGGAAGCATGGTGCTGCGCATCACGATCACCGGCGCGCCGTGGTGCGCGGCGAGCGTGCGGCCGATCTGCTCGCACACGCGGCGCACGTAGCGCAGGTCGATGCCGCCGTTCGGCTGGCTCGGCGTGCCGACGCACACCAGCACCATGTCGGTATGCCGCACCGCGTCGGACACGTCGGTCGCGGCGCGCAGGCGGCCGGCCGCGACCTGCTCGTTGATGATCTGGCCGATGTCCTTCTCGATGATCGGCGACTTGCCGGCGTTGATGAGCTCGACCTTGGTGCGCTCGGGGTCGACGCCGATCACTTCGTGGCCGTCCCTGGCAAGGCAGCCCGCGGATACTGCGCCCACGTATCCGAGGCCCAACACGCTGATTTTCATCAGCGAGAGGATGCGCGATGATCGTTGTGCCGCGTGCGGATCGCGCGCGCGGCGTTTTAGTCCAGTGGGAGAGCGCCGATCGGCGTGTCCTCCGCGGGCGACACGCGGCGCGAATTCATTGCCTCGGCGCCGATAGCGATCTCGGTGCGCAGCACGGTGCGGCCGGTGACGATCGCGTGCCAGACGATGGTCGGCGCCGGCGTGCGCTCGTCGAACCTGCGCGACACCCAGCCGAGAATCGGCGCTTCCCTGCCGCGGCAGACCTCGATGCGGGCGTCGTGCGCCTGCGGCAGCAGCAGGCGCAGCGAGCGGCGCTCCAGCGTCAGCGCGAACCCGCCCTCGACCGCCCGCACCTCGGTGCGCTCGCTGCAGTGGAAAAACAGCTCCACCTCGTGCTCGCCGGCCATCTCGAGCGTGTCCTCGACGAGCACGCGGCGCGCCCTTTTGTCGAGCTCGATCAGCCGCCGGTGCTTCACCGGGTCGGCGAGGTGCATGTAGCCATCGTGCCAGCCTTCGAAGGAATCCTTTTCCGCCGAGGAGAGCCACAGGCTGCAGCCTGCGCGCGCCTTCTTCAGCCACATGAAGTTCCCGGCCTGCTCCGACTGGTCCAGGCCGTCGATGCGCACGGTGTTGTGCGCCGAGGTGCCGCGGAAGTACCCGCGCCACGCCGCCTGGGTGTGGTACGCGTAGGTGCCGGGATCGACCAGGAGCTCGCGGCCGCCGGCCGAAAGCGTGAAAGAGAGCGCGTCGGCGTGGCCGTGCGCCGCGATCGAGCGGTAGCCGAGCGGCCCCGCGTCGGCGACGATGCGGATTTCGGCGGGCGTGTCGAAGTCGCAGCCGAGCACGAAGTAGCCGCCGTCGGGGAACGTCTGGCGCGGCGGCAGGCGGGTCTTCTCGGCGTCGAGCTCCCGGTACTGCGCCTCGGCCTTGGCGCCGAGCAGCCAGCGCGTCTTGTCGTCCAGCGCGCCGGCCTTCAGCTTGAAGTCGCCGCGGCGAAACAGGATCGCGCCGGTGGCGAGCAGCGAGCGGTAAGGGCAGAAATCGCCCTCCTGGGACAGGCGCGCGACCAGGCCGTCGTCGGCATCGCCGAACTGCGGCACGTTGCCGCCCGCGTCCATGATCGAGGCGAGGTAGTCGAGCATCGCCTCGACGCGCGATTCGTAGTCGGCGGAGAACCAGCAGCCGTTCGCCTTGCCGGCGAGCAGGCACAGGACGAGGAAGTCGAGCACGAACTGCTGGTACCACACCGCCTGCTCGCGGTTCACGCCGTCGGGCGCGTTCTGCGCCAGCGCCTCGCGCTCGAGGATCGCTCTTCCGGTCTCGACCCAGGCGCGGCTGCGCGGCCAGTGCGGCCAGGCGAGCCCGGCGATGAACAGCCCCGCCGCTTCGCCGATCAGATGGTTGTTGGCCGACGAATGCAGCGAAGGCCAGCCGCGGATGAACTCGGCGTGCTGGTAGACCGAGCGCAGCCAGCGGCTGCGCAGGTCCGGGTGCAGCGGATCCTGGAATGCCCTCGACTGCGCTCCGCCGAGAAGCTGCCAGGCGATCGCCCAGTTCACCAGGCGGATCGCCGCTTCCAGCGCGCTCGCCCAGTTCGGCCCCGCGGGATACGGGCAGCACAGGAACCAGGTCTCGAGGTGCTCGGCGAGCGCGCGAAAGTAGGCGCGCTTGCCGCTCAAGGCGTAGGCCTGCGCGAGCGTCACGAGGTGCAGATGCCGGTTCGGCTCCCACAGGTACTTGATGTCGCCGACGATCTCCGGGTCGCGATAGTCGAGCGTCTTGCCGTAGGCGAGCGGCGCCTCGATGCCGGTCTTCGGATCGCGGTTCCAGCGCGGCGGCGTGCCGATGTCGGCGTTGCGCAGCGCGAGCACGTCGAGCGAGCCGTGCGCGATGCGCTCGGCGGCGCCGAGGTACGGAGCGGCGTCGACCTTGGCATCCGCGCTGATCCACGCTTTGCGCGCAAACGCGAGATCGGCTGCAGGCGGCGGCGCGCTTCCGATCAGGCCGCGCTTCTCCGCCTGGGCGCGCGCCGCGCGCAGCAGGCGATAGAGCAGTTCCGCCGGCGTCATGCAGCGCAGGCGGTTCAGGCGCCAGCGAAGCTTCGCTCTCCTCAGCCCGGGCTGTAGGTCCGGTGCCAGATTTCGAGGTTCAGAAGCGTCCAAAGCAGGGTCTCGTGGTTCTTCTTGCCCTTGAGATGCTCTTCGAGCACCCGGTCGAGGGCGGCGGGATCGTAGTACCGGCGCGTGACAGACGATGCGCTCTGGAGAT
>Ga0156283_1005_pt1 | contig 19862 bp, 17 predicted proteins | sample RifCSPlowO2_12_FD_107932 | JGI IMG/M metagenome (GOLD analysis project Ga0156283, IMG submission 107932) | Betaproteobacteria bacterium RIFCSPLOWO2_12_FULL_65_14 | reverse complement strand
GTGAACAGCGCGATGGTGAGCGGATTGGCGAGCGTCAGCAGGAAGGTCCCGCGAAAGCCGATGCGCCGTGAATGGGTACGCTCGGCAGTTGCGCCTTGCGTGCGCAGCGCGTCCTGTGCGAGCCACAGTCCGACCCCGATCAGGGCTGCGGCCGCTGCAAGTGCCAACGTTTGCCGATCGTGCTCGAGCAAACCGGCAAGCTGGGAGCCGGCGGTGAAAGCCAGCACCGCGTAGACGAAGTCCGCTGCGGCAACGCCGGCTGCGCTCGCCAGCGCGGCGGCGAGGCCGTGACGCATGCCGTTGTGGATGATGAGCAGCGCGATCGGTCCGATCGCCGCGGCGACGGTTGCGCCGAAGAACAGTGCCCGCAGTTCGTCCATGGATGGACGTGAATTATTGCAGGCTTGCGGAAAATGTCACGCAGCCGCGGCCGCCTGACGGCACGCTAGACGTGGTGTTCCTGGCAGTAGTGCCTGAGAACGAGCTTCAGCGTCGCGGCGTGCTTGATGTCGCCCGACTTGCGGGCGGCGGCGATGTCCTCGAGGATGATGCGCTTGATTCTTTTCTCGCCTGTGGGCGTGTGAATGAGGTAGTTGCCCATTTCCAGCGCCGCGAGCTCGGGAATGTGCTCGTGCTCGGCGATCGCCAGGATTTCATCTTCAGTCAGTTCCGAAAGGCCGAGACAGTCTTCGAATGTGAGCATGATCGACGGGCCCTTATCGGTGAATAAACAGCCCTCGCATAAGCAGACCGCAATCGGGGCCAGGGGGAGTTGATCTAGGGCAACAGATCGCCGACTGAACGGCGGTCGGCCTGCGCTGTCAGGCGCCTACGGCGCGAGCCGTTCGATCGTCCAGCCCTCACCTTCTCGCCGGTAGAGAAGCCGATCGTGAAGGCGGTTCTCGCGGCCCTGCCAGAACTCGATGGCATGGGGAATGACACGATACCCGCCCCAATGAAGCGGGCGCGGCACCGCGTCGCCGAAGCGCCGCTTTGCGTCGGCAAAGCGCGCCTCGAGCGCCGCGCGGTCGGGAATGGTTTCGCTCTGCGGCGAGGCCCATGCTCCCAGGCGGCTTCCAAGCGGGCGCGAGGCGAAGTATTCGTCGGACTCGGAGGCGGACACTTTCTGGACCGGGCCTTCGATGCGGATCTGGCGCTCCAGGTCTTCCCATGAGAACAGCAGGCAGGCGTGCGGATTGGCGGCGAGCTCGCGTCCCTTGCGGCTCGAGTAATTGGTGTAGAACACGAACCCGCCCTGATCGTAGCCCTTGAGCAGCACGGCGCGCGCCGAGGGTATCCCCTGCGCGTTCGCGGTCGCCAGAATCAGCGCGTTCGGCAGGTGCAGGCCCGCCGCCTTGGCGGCGTTGAACCAGCGCTCGAACTGCTTGAACGGATCGGCCGCGGCGCTCTTTTCGTCCAGCCCGGCCTGCATGTACTTATGGCGGAGTTCGGCGATGTTCAATGAGATTGGGGAAAACTCGGGGTTTGGACCGCGGAATTGTACCGCGCGGCGGCGCGCCGGGACGCTAGCCGGCGGTCTTTCCCGCCCTCGCCATGTTGAGCACCAGACCTTCCTTTTCGATCTTGATCTGCGAAAAACCGGGCCGCTTCGCCAGTTCATTGATCAGGGTCAGGAGCGACAGCCGACCGTCCACGGCACGCTCCGACCGGGGGGCAGCCCGCATTGCGGCCACATCCTCCGTTCCGGCAAAGTAGCGCAGCATCAGGTCGTCGTCGCTGACTCCCGGGCCGCCGTATTGCCGTCGCACCGCCTCGATCGACGGCTCCGGCACTTGCAACCGGGCCAACTCCTTCGCCCGCGAGCGCGAAAGGATCTTGTCGCGGAGATTCGGGTTCATGGCGGCACTCTCCGCCTCCCCCCAGAACCCCAGCGCATACTGGATGACCTGATCGATTATCTCCTTGTACCGCTCGCCGAGCATCACGTTCATCGCCGCCTGGACGCCGACGAACTGGGAGTAAGGTGTCACCATGATCGGATAGCCGAACTCCTCGCGGACCCGGGCGGTCTCTTCGAGCACTTCGGCCAGCCGCCCCAGCATCTTTACCTGGGCAAGCTGATGGCGCAGGTTGGAGATCATGCCGCCGGGCACCTGATGGGTGTAGTGAGCTTCCGTGTACTCCAGCGGGGTCCCGATCGGCAACCCTTCGCGCCTGGCGATCCGAGTGAAGTGCTCCGAGACCGGCCTCAACGCTTTCATGTCGATCGTCGGGGTGAAGCCCAGCGCGATCGCATTCTCTGCCACATTGAACACGGACGGATTCGAGGAGCCGTTCGCGAGCGGCGGGGTGGCCGCGTTGATGATGTCGATCCCCAACTTGATCGCTTCGAGGGCGCAGAGCGGGCCGAGACCGGTGTTGCAGTGCGTATGGAGTTCGACGGGAGTCCCGTTGGCCGCGCGCAGCACGATAGGCACCAGGATGCGCGTCCGGTCCGGGGTCAAGAGCCCGCCCGGGTCCTTGAGACAGATCCGATCGGCGCGAAGCTTGACCGCTGCGCGGGCGAGCTTCGCGTAGTAATCGTCCGTGTGCACGGGCGAGACGGAGAAGATCAGGTTCAGGATCGTCTTCAGACCGACGCGGCGGGAATCGCGCACGAGCCGCTCCCAGACGGCGACGGTATTGGAGCAGTCCGAGATGCGGACTTCGCGCACACCGTTCGCCACCAGCCTTTCCAGCCAAAGGTCGGTGACCGAGCGCGGCGTGAACTCAAACGCCCCCACGTACCTCCCCAGAATCGCCCGCAGTGGGGTCCGGGGGGCGAGGTCGGCGATGAGCCGCAGCCGCTCCCACGGGTCGTCTCGCAGCTCGCGCACCATTTTCTTGAAGAAGGAGGTGGAGATGATCTCCATCGCCCTGAACCCGACCTGGTCGATCCGGGCCGCGACGGGGAGCATCATGTCGGTCCGCATGGCGCCCGCCCACAGGCTCATGTGCCCGTCGCGCAGCGTCGTATCGACAAAATGTACGGGCTTCATCTCACCTTCCATGTTGCCATAACATATTGAATTGGGTCATCACCACGCGCTTACCCCGCCACGTAACCCGAGAAAATTGACATACTATGCGTTACCAGGGCGGACGGTTTGTTAGCTGGAGAATTCGATCATCCCGGATTCCCGTATCAAGAGCGCCGAGGAGCTGCAACCAAATGTTCAAGGAACAGAACATGCACCCGCTCGTCCGTTGCCTGATTGCCGCTGCATTCGCATTCGGGTTCGCGCCGCCCGCCTGGGCCCAGGCCTGGCCGGTCAAGCCGATTCGACTGATCGTCAATTTCCCGCCCGGAGGCGGCCCCGACGTGATCGCCCGAACCTATGCTCCGCAGCTGGGCGAGGCGCTCGGCCAGACGGTCGTGGTCGAAAACCGCGCCGGCGCGGCCGGCAACATCGGACTCGAGGCGGCGGCCAAATCCGCGCCGGCTGGCACGCCGCGCGAGATCGTCACGCGCCTGAACCGGGAAATCAGCCGTATCATGCAGACTGCGGAAGCGCGCGCTGCGCTCGCCGCCATCGCGACCGAGGCGGTCACGGCCTCTCCCGAAGAGTTCGCGGCGCATCAGCGTCGCGACCGCGAGCGCTTCGGCGCAGTCGTTCGCGAGGCCAACATCCGCGCAGATTGAACGGGCGCGCCTGGGCCTTACCCGGGTGGGCTGCCCGGGCGGCAAACATGTAACCGGAAAAGGATCGCAACGCCATGTCCGACGCCACGCCGAACCAGATCGAAAGACTCGCGTTCAATTCCATTTCGAAGCGCCCGCGCCTGCGCTGGTCCAACGGCGCACGTGTCGCCGTCTGGGTGATCCCGAACATCGAGTACTTCCACATCACCGGGCACGGCGCGAGCATTCGACAGAACCCGGTGCCGATGAATCCCGATATTCCCAACCACAGCTGGCGCGAGTACGGGCCGCGGGTCGGCGTGTGGCGCCTGATGGAACTGATGGATCGCTTCAGGGTGCCGGGAACGGTCGCGCTCAATGCCGCCGTATGCGATCACTATCCGGAGATCCTCGAGGAAGCGCGCAGACTGGAGTGGGAATTCATGGGACACGGCTGGACCAATGCCGAATCCCTGACCGGACTGTCCGCGGATGGCGAGCGCGCGCTCATCCGCCGGGTGCGCGACAGAATGAAGGCGTACTTCGGCGTCGCGCCGCGCGGCTGGCTCAGCCCGGCGCTGAACGAGAACTGGGCGACGCCGGACCTGCTCAAGGAAGAAGGCTATGCGTACACCTGCGACTGGGTGCACGACGACCAGCCCACGTGGCTCGCCACGCGCGCCGGCCCGCTGATGACCATGCCCTATTCGCTGGAGGTCAACGACCTGCCGGCGTTCGTCGCGCGGCACGCTTCGCCGGAGGATTTCTGCCGGACGATCTGCGCCCAGTTCGATCAGCTCTACGAGGACGGCGAAAACCAGGCACGCGTGATGGCGATCGCGCTGCACCCGTTCGTGATCGGCACGCCGCACCGCATCCGGGCGCTCGCGGATGCCTTCCGGTACCTGCAAGGCCGCCGCGGCGTCTGGTTCGCCCGGGCCGGCGAGATTGCCGACGACTTCGTCAAGCAGACCGCGGTTTAGTTGCTGCGCAGTCATGGGAATAGAGCACAAGCCCGGCGTTTGTTGACAAGCGTTACGAGTTAAACGAGACTCCAAAAGGGTAGCGGGGAGGCTGCGCTGGAATGGCGAAACTGACCACCGCTCTGCTTGAGGTTGGGCGGAGAATTCATATTTTTCACTGCCCCGTTCGGATCTACATCCAGCAAAGGAAGGCTCGGACGAAGATACCGGGCGGCGTTCCATGCGCGCGACACTCCTGCAGCGCGCTGCCCTTCGGGCGAGCCTGAGAAGGTGCGAGCTTTGCCTGAATTCCTGCGACTGCTGATAGGATCGGATCAGTTGGGACTCTTACGGAGATTATTATGGTCGAAATGATTGTTTCGAAGCTGGCCAAGGGCGCAGAAGGTCAGGTTCTCGTGGATTTCGAGGACCGCATCGCATGGGTGACGATCAATCGCCCGGAGAAGCGCAATGCGATCAGTCCGGCGCTCGCAGCGAAAATGTCCGAAACGCTCGACGCGCTCGAGATAGACGATCGATGCGGGGTAGTAGTGATCACCGGAACCGGAAAGGCCTTTCACTCCGGCATGGACCTAAAAGAATTCTTTCGGGAAACGGATGGAATGCAGGTCGAGGCCAGAAGGCGTTTGTCCGAGATCAATTCTGATTGGCAATGGAGGCGTCTTCTCTTCTATTCGAAGCCCACGATCGCGATGGTGAACGGCTATTGCTTTGGGGGCGGACTGAATCCCGTCTGCGCATGCGACATAGCCATTGCCGCGGAGGAGGCTGTTTTCGGGGTGTCCGAAGTGAACTGGGGAATCATACCTGCGGGGAACGTGTTGAAACTGCTCTCGTCCGTCATGAGCCCTCGTGACGGACTCTACTATTCGATCACAGGGGAGCCATTCAACGGGATTAAGGCCGCTGAGATGCGATTCGTCAATGAGGCCGTTCCACTGGAGCGCCTGCGCGAGCGGACCGCCGAGATGGCGAGGTCGCTGCTCGGGAAGAATCCATCGGCGCTGCGCGCGACGAAGCACGCCTTTCGCCGGGTTCGCGAGATGAGCTGGGAGGACGCGGAAGACTACCTTTATGCCAAGCTCGAGCAGCATCGTATGCAGGATCCGGAGAAAGCGAGAGACAAAGGCATGTCGCAGTTTCTGGATGAAAAATCCTTCCGGCCCGGACTGGGCTCGTTCCGCCGCGATTCCTAGTCACGGAAAGAGGTGCTTTTGCGGGGCGCTTGCATGGATCTGAATGGAGCAAAGCGAAAAGTTGAAGCTCTGCTCTTTCCCCGAAATGTCGCCCTCGACGCTATCGTTATCTTGAGTGGCGGAAGCCCGATCGAGACCGACGAGCCAGCCGAAAAGGACTCGCACATCCAGAGGGTGAAAAGGAGGGAAACCATGTCCTACGAGCCGTTACGCAAATTTGTCTTCCTGTTTACGATGTCCTGGGCAATAGTAACCGTGCCGTTTGCTGGACCGGCTTTTGCGCAGTCAATGGTCAAGCTGAAAGTAGGTGTGCTCAAAGTTGCGGGTCAGACGAATGCGTATGTGGCGCAACAGCAGGGGTTCTTCAAAAAGCGCGGTCTTGAGGTCGAGCTGATCAACGTTCGGTCCGGGGGCGAGGGTGTCTCCGCAATGCAGGGGGGATCGCTTGACATGGCGATCACGATTCCGAGTTTTGGCATCGTGGCAAACGAGCGCGGGTTCGGTCTGGTCATGGTAGTGCAGAACCAGAGCGCCTCGCCTACACCACCCGACCATGCGGCGATTATGGTAGCGATCGATTCTCCAATCCGCTCGTTGAAAGATCTCGATGGCAAAGTTATCGGGATCAACGCACTACATGCGCAGGAGGCCGTATCGGCGCAACATGTAATCGGTAAAGCGGGTGTGCCGCGTCAGCGCCTCAAGTACGTGGAGGTGTCATTTCCGTCTATGGGCGATGTCCTGCGGAGAGGGGACGTCGCGGCGGTCGTTCCGGTAGCGCCGTTCATCACCGGCATTGAGCAACGAGGTATCGGCCGGGTGCTTGCGTGGGCCTACCACGGTGCCGTCCCGGCCCAGCCGACTGGTGCCTATTGGGCGAAAAGAAACTGGGTGGAGGCTAACGCGAAGCTCATTGACCTCTACGCGGCGGCGATAGATGAGGCGAACGAATATCTGCTTTCGGATTTAGGCCGGGCACGCGTGCTCGTTGCTCAATATACCGGCCTCCCGTCGGCTTTGGTTGAGGCGATGCCGATGATTAACTGGACCACCAAGGTAGATAAGGCCAAGTGGGCAGCGCTGATTGCCATGTTACGGGCAGAAGGTGAGCTGGAAAAAGATCAGCGGCCGGAGGATTTTATTCTGTCGCTGATGCCGGTCAAGCGCTAGGATACCTATTCCCATGGGCGTCACGACCGAAGTCCCGGGCCGGGCCCGAGGATTTGGAACCGGAAGCGGTTCGATCATCGACGTCAGGGAAGTCTCGAAGTCATTTTCCGTGGGCCAGAATCGGTTGAACGTGTTCAGCGGATTCAATTATCGGATCCCTGAGGGCCGCTTTCTTTCGATTGTGGGACCTTCAGGTTGCGGCAAGTCCACCCTGCTCAAGATGATTGCCGGCCTGGACAATCCGACTAGCGGCGAGATTCTGTTTCATGGGACTCCGGTGACGGCGCCGCCCAAGGGCATGATTTACGTTTTCCAGCAGTACACGAAATCCATTCTTCCCTGGCGTACCGTGCTGCAGAACATCCAATTCGGCCTTGGAAGTCGGAAGAAACTACCGGCACGGGAGGCTCGCGAAAAGTGCATGGAATACATGCATCTTGTCGGGCTCCAGGGTTATGAGAGCTATTATCCCTACCAGCTCTCGGGAGGTATGCAGCAGCGCGTCGTTATCGCCCGCGCGTTGATCTGCGAGCCTGAGGTGCTACTGATGGACGAGCCATTCAGCGCCGTCGACGCGATGACGCGCGCGATCCTGCAGGAACTGATTCTGAAAATCTGGGAAAGAATCGCGATCACCATCCTGTTCGTGACCCACGACGTGGACGAAGCCGTCTTCCTGTCCGACCACATCATCTCGCTCAGCCGGGCTCCCGCAACATTGCGCGAGGACGTTGCCATCGATCTGGCCTATCCGCGCGACCAGATCGAGACCAGGGGTCACCACAGGTTCACTATCTACAGGCAGCGGTTGTTCTCCAGTATTTTCCTGCAGGAAAAAGAAGGGCTGACGCAGGTCTGATCTTCGATGGTGCCCGGAGGTGAACCATGAAAAAGCGCTGGCCCGGATTCCTGCTCATTGCCGTCCTGCTGATTGCGTGGGAGGCCGCGTCCGCGAACAAGTGGATCGACCAGGTAACTTTCCCTACGGTGTCGACTATATTCAGGACGTGGTATGCGAACATGATCTCGGGTGAACTGATCAATCAGCTCTCATCAAGCCTGGGCAGGATTTTTGCGGGTTACTTCCTCGCGGTGTTCGTAGCGGTTTCGCTCGGCCTGCTGATGGGCACCGTCTCCATCATCTACCGGATGCTCGAGCCGATCACGGAATTCATCCGCCCGATCCCTTCGTCGGCTTATATCCCCGTCAGCATACTGATCCTCGGGATCGGCAATGAGATGAAGATCTTTGTCGTGTTTCTCGCTTGCACCTTTCCAATTCTGCTCAATACCTACGGAGGTGTTCGCGGGATAGATCCTGTACTGATTGACACCGGGCGAACATTTGGGATTTCACGGCTCAGATCACTGCGCCAGATCATCATGCCGGCCGCGTTGCCCTCCATCCTGACTGGCATGCGTATCAGCCTCGGCATCGCCCTGATCGTCGCGGTGGTAGCCGAAATGATCGCCGGCAATAGCGGTATCGGCTATTTCATTCTCGATATGCAGCGCATCTTCCGCATACCGGAGATGTTCGCGGGAATATTTACGCTCGGACTGCTTGGATACATAATCAACTTCTGTTTCCTTAAAGTCGAAGCTCATTTCCTGAGATGGAGAGGCACGAGTGTCGAGAATTGATCCAGCCAGGCACCGGATTGCGGACGACCGCAGCCTGGCCGCGGGTGCGAACGACAGCCGCTTCCGGGTTGCTCGAAGGTGAAGGCAAGCCTGCTACGCGGATCGATGGTGCCGCGAGCAGGATCGATCCGGCGGGAAAGATGCTCCACCGAGATCCTTTCCGCCATGGACGACGCGCGACCTTCGCGTCCTGTTGCCGTTGCGACGGGGATCGCCGCAGCGGCGGCGCTCGGTCGATCAGACCCCGCGCGTGCTCGCGCCCTGCTGCACGAGCGCTTCGATCCGCGCCAGTGTCGTCTCGGCACCCGCGTCGATTTCCCGGATCACTGCTGCGACGCTCAATAGCTCGTTGATGCGCCCGGTCACCATCCCGATCGGCACGCTGGAATTCGGAGCATCGCCCCGGTTTTTGGCGTCCGTACCCCGATCCTTGAAAGCGGCAATCTCCTCCTCGGAGGCTCCGCGTTTTTCCAACTCCATCAGGGCGCTGGTAAAGAGGTTCTTCCAGTGCCGGTTTCGACCCCAGACCCCGGACACAATCACGGTGTCGGTCTCACGCGCATCGAGCAACTCCTTGTGAATTCTGGGATGAACGAAACGAGCGTCCGTGGTCATGTAAAAGCGGGTTCCCATCTGTATTCCCTGGGCGCCGAGGGCCAGCGCGGCGACGAAACCGCGGGCATCGCATATGCCTCCGGCTGCAACGACCGGCACGGTGGCCGCGTCCACGACACCCGGCACCAGCACGAGCGTATGCACGGGCTGATAACTGACATGTCCTCCGGATTCGTATCCTTCGGCAATGAGGAAGTCGACTCCGGCTCGCTGGGCTTTGACGGCGTGATAGACGGTGGGGACTACATGCCCGTGCACGAGCCCGGCCTCCTTGAATGAAGTGACAAACGGTGTAGGGTCTCCGGCCGCGGTGACGATGACGCGTAGGCGACGCTTCACCTCGGGATCGTCACGGCGGGCTTCAAGGAGGGCTTCCAGCCGCTCGCGGCACCATTTTGACGCCAGTGGCTGGTTGAAACCGAATATTCCCGTAGTTAAGCTCTTAACTTTGTCAATGTTCTGGCGAGTGGCGCCCTTTACATTGCCCTCTTCCACGTATTGGCTGATGACGCCAAGCCCGCCGGCGTTTGTCACCGCGGCGGCCAGGTCCGTGGTGTCGTTGGGGCCCATACCTCCCTGAAGGATAGGGTACTGAATACCCAGGAGGTCGCATAGGGGCGTACGGATCATCGGGTTCTCCCTGCTCTCAAATGGCGGACAAGTCTGGCGAGCGGCACTATCCCGTATCATGTGCGTGCGGCAAGGCAAAGGCTGCCAGCACGATGGGAGGGTGTGCCAACGGCGTCGAATCTACTCGATAGTCCGCTTCACATCAACCGGCACGGCAGCTTGCCGCCATTCGCCGCTGATTCGACATGGAGGATTTCATGCCCAAGTCCCGCCCGACGAAAAATGCCGGATACCGATTCGACCCGGGCAAGACGAAGCTCGGCTACGGTGCGATAGACATCGTGGTGAACGTCTACACGCCCCAGGCATTCGCCGAGGGGCGCATCGGGACGGATGACGATTTCCGCTCCAAGGTCCGGCTCAAGTCGAGCTACCGCAGGGGCATAACCATGGAGGATTACCTGCTCAAGATGGATCGCGCCGGCATCGAGCGCTCGCTCCTCGTGGCGGCGCGCTGCGGCGACCTCCGCGTCAAGGGCTCGACCGAAATACCCTATGAGTGGGTTGCCGAAATCTGCAAGAAGTACCCGCACCGCTTTTCCGGGCTCGCGGGCATCGACCCGACGCGCGGTATTGCCGGACTGAAAGAGCTCGACGTCGCGGTCAGGAAATACGGATTCGTCGGCGCGCACTTCTATCCGCATTGGTTTGGCGAGGCGCCCGATGCGGCAATCTGGTACCCGTATTACGCGCGCTGCGCCGAGCTCGACGTCCCCATCATGATGCAGGTGGGCCACTGCCTCGTATACCAGAAGGACCGGCGGTTGCCTTCGGTGGGCCGGCCGATGACGCTCGACAAGGTGGCGATCCATTTCCCGGAACTCAGAATCATCGGCATTCACCTCGGCTATCCGTGGACCGACGAGATGATCTCCTGCTGCTGGAAGCACCCGAATGTGTACATGGGCGGCGACGCCTACGCCCCTAAACACTGGCCGGCGCAGGCGGTGCACTACGCTAATACGTACGGCCAGGACAAGTTCCTGTTCGGCACCGACTTCGGCGTGGTCGATCCGGAGCGCGCGATGGCCGATGTCGTGAACCTGGAGTTCCGCCCGGAACCGCTTCGGAAAGTTCTGCGCGACAACGCCGTCAAGATCTTCAAACTCAAGGACCGGGCTTGACCGCGGCCGGCCCCTTGGTCGCCGCATCGACAGTCTCCGACCGCAGGCCGATGAGCTTCACGACGCGGCTCGCGTAGGAGCGATCGACCTTCAGGAACTCTGCGAACTCCGCGGGCGAACTGCCCGCCGCGTCGAACGCCTGTACTTCGAGGACCCGCTCCTGATAGCCCGGATTGCGCAACGCTTTCACGTACTCGGCGTTCAGCCGGTCGATGATCGGCCTGGGCGTACGTGCAGGCGCGAACAGCCCGAACCATGTCGTGATCCCCGGGTCGAGGCCGTCCTCGGCAAGCGTGGGGACGTTCGGAAAATAGCGCGAGCGCTGCGGCGTGGTGACCGCAATCGCCTTCACTTTGCCCGCTCTGATCTGCACCAGGATCTGGCCTATTGCAAAGAAGCTTACATCAACATGACCGGCCACCATCGCGATGATGAGCGGGCCGCCACCCCCCTTGTATGGAACGTGAACCATGTCCACACCGGTCTGGTTCTTTATCCACTCCAGATAGATGTGAGCCAGGCTCGCGACGCCCCACGACCCTGCATTGAGCACGCCGGGCTTGTCCTTGGCGTAGGCGATCAACTCCTTCATGCTGTTGAACGGAGCGTCCTTGTTCGCCACGATGCTGCCCTGCGTTTTGACGAGGTTCGTGATCGGAGCGAAATCGCGCTCGGTGTCGTAGGGCAGGCTGGAAAACAGGTAGGGGCCGAAAGACATGCCTTCCCCGGAGGTCACGCACAATGTGTATCCGTCCGGCGCCGCCTTCGCGCACGCCGAAAGCGCAATCTGGGAACTCGCGCCCGGACGGTTGTCGATCAGGATGGGCTGGCCGAGCGCCTCCGAGACCATCTCGTTCACGCCTCGCACCAGTACATCGGAGACGCCGCCAGCCGCATAAGGAAGGAGGACGCGTATCGGCTTGCTCGGATACGCCTGTCCGTGAGCAGGCTGGACGCAAAGCGCGCCGGACAACATGAACATCAGGAATGCGACGCGATGCATTAAAGCCCCGGTCCAGGCTAACCGGTGACAGCCTGACTCTACGAAAGTGTGGTCACGCATAGGTCATCCCTCCTCTTACGCTTGGAAGCGATCATTCCGTAACGATCAGCGCGTCGAGCGCCGTCGCGCCCTGTCCGCGCGGATGGGCGACGAGCGGATTTACGTCGATCTCGACGATTTCGGGAACGGTCAGCATCAGTCGTCCGATCGACGCGGCTGCGCGCGCGACGGCATCGAGGTCGACCGCCGGCGCACCGCGGAAACCACCCGAGAGTAGCTTTGCCGAGCGCAGGCGCAGCAGCTCCTCGACGATTCTCTCCTGCGTTGCATCGGGCGGCAGCAGGCGCACGTCGCCCATCGCCTCGACCCAGACCCCTCCCAGGCCGAGCAGCAGCACCGGGCCCCAGGCGGGGTCCCGCTTCGCGCCCACCATCAGTTCCACCCCGCGCGACGCCATGGCCTCGACCAGCACGCCGTCGAGCACGAGACCCGGCTGCGCGCGCGCGACGTTTTCCGTCAGCGTTCCCCAGGCATGGCGCAGCGCAGCTTCGTCGGCGACGCCAAGGATGACGCCGCCCGCTTCGGTCTTGTGGGAAAGCGCCGCGGCCTGCGCCTTGACCGCGACCGGATATCCGACGCGCGCCGCCACGGCAACCGCTTCGTCTGCCGTGCGGGCGAGCGCGCCGTCGGGCACGCGTATGCCGGCGGCGGCGAGGACCTTCTTTCCCAGCCATTCCGGCTGGCTCCCCCTGTCCAGGGCAGGCAGCCCGGTGAACGTCGCGGGCGGCAAGTCGTTCCGCGGCCGTGCGAGTGAGCGTCCATAAGCCGTCACGATTGCAATCGCACGCAAGCAGCGATCGGGGGAACGCAGGAACACGATCCCGCTCTTCTTCGCGGCCTTCAGGATCTCCGCGGAAAGCGCCGACGTATCCCCCCAGGCGGCAGCGAGGACCGGTTTGGCGGATCCTTCCACTGCCTTCAGGAAACTATGCATCGCCAGGACACCGAGTTTTCCGTCCATCGGAAAGAAAAAGAACAGGCTGCCCATGTTCGGGTCATCGAGGAGCGCCCTCGCCGCTGCCCTGATTCCCTCGGTATTGGTCGCGAGGATATCGACCGGATTGGCGGCCACCACGAAATCCGGCAGGACTCGCTTCAACGTCGCTTCGGTATCCGCGGACACCTGCGGTACGTCCAGGCCCAGACTTTCCGCAATATCGTTGGTGAGCGCGGCAAACGCGCCGGAGGCGGTAATGACGGCCGGGCCGGCGGTCGGCGGCGCGGGGTAGCGAACGAGAAGATCGCCCGCGTCCAGCAACTCGTCCAGGGTGTCCACGACCAGGACCCCGGCGTGCCCGACCAGGGTGCGCATGGCGCCGAAGTCCCCGACCATGGCGCCCGTGTGCGACTGCACGGCGCGCTGCGCGCGCGCGCCGCGGCCCCCATGCAGCAGGACTACGAATTTGCCTGCGTCCCGCGCCCGGTTGCAGGCGGCCAGGAATTTCACGGGCCGCCTGATCTGTTCGGCGTAGACAACGATGACCCTCGTCGCCGCGTCCGCGACCAGATAATCGGTGAAATCGACCAAGTCGAGCCCGGCTTCGTTGCCGGTCGAGATGAGGTAGGAAATCGGCGTCCCGCGCGCTTCGAGCGCCCGCCGCACGTGCGAGAGCATCCCCCCGCTCTGGCCGACCAGAGCCATGCCGGGCGCCGACCGCGCGGTTAACCGCTTTGCCTTGATGGAAAGAAACATCTGGATGGCGAGGCCGTCCACATTGTTGATGAACCCCTGGCAATTCGGGCCCGCGAGCGCAAGGTTTCCCTCGCGCGCCATCCGGCTCATCCGCTCCTGCGCGGCCCGATCGCCGGTTTCCGCGAAGCCAGAGGCGAAAATGAGGGCCGCCCCAACCCTGCGCCTGACGCAGGCGGCGACGGCCTCGCCGGCCGCGGCGGCGGGCAGCGTGAAAACAGCCAGGTCGACGCCTTCCGGCAGGTCATCCGCGCCGGCAAGGCAGCGCAGTCCGTCGATCGACTCGGCGCTGCGGCTGACCAGGTGGATTTCGCCCGAAAAATGGTTGATCCTCAGGCATTCGAGCACGCCCTGTCCCGCGCTTCCCGGACGCGAGGTAATGCCGATGATCGCGACCGACCGCGGCCGCATCAGGCGTTCGACCTGGCTCGGATCGCGCTTCTTCAACGCGGCAACCCCAGTCCGCGCAGCGCGATTTGCGTGCGCTGAATTTCGTTGGTGCCGCCGCCGATCATCGGCATGATCGAGTGGCGCAGGACCTGCTCGAGTTCCCCGACCGGGGCGGAATCCGCATCCTCCGAGAGCAGGCCGCCGGACCCCAGGATGTCCAGCGCAGCCTGCCCCAGACGTTCCTGGAGTTCACTCAGAAAGACCTTCGTGACGGCGGCTTCATAGCGGGACGCCTGTCCCTGCTCGACCATGCTCGTATTGCGCAGCAGGAACTGCCGCGCAACCTCAATCTCCGCGGCCAGCGCGCCGATCCGATCCCGGATGACCGGGTCGTTCCTCATGACCTTGTCTCCTACGGTCGCCGTCTTGATGTATTCAGTCACGTTTTTGAAGGCCCGTTTGACGATAGCCATGTGCATGCCGCCGAGCATGATCAGTTCCTCGACCAGGGCGCCGGTAATGACTTTCCAGCCGTTGTTGAGGCCTCCAACCATCGCGCGCGATGACACGCGCACGTTGTCGTAGAAGACGCTGCTGAAGGTCCTTCCATACATGGCCAGGCCTGGCCGTATGGTGATGCCGGGAGACCGAAGATTCACAATGAACACGCTGATACCGGCGTGTTTCTTCACCTCCGGTTCGGTTCGCACTGCAAGCCACACGTACTCCGCCTTGTCCGCGTTGGTCGACCAGAGTTTTTGTCCGTTGACGATCCAGTCATCGCCGTCTCTTAGCGCCCGGGTGCGCAAAGAAGCAAGGTCGGATCCTGCCTCCGGCTCGCTGTAGCCCAGCGAGAAGAACCGCGCGCCCCGAAGTATGGCAGGCAGGTACTCCGCTTTCTGCTCCGGCGTACCGTGAAGGAACAGCGCGCGCGCAACGATGGACGCGCCGACGTTGTGGGCGTGATAGGGCACCCGTGCGCTCACCAGCTCCTCGATGAATGCGATCTGCTCGGAAGCGGTGCGCGCCTGCCCGCCGTACTCCTTTGGCCAGCCGACGCCAATCCATCCGTCGCTGCCCATCAAGCGGGAAAATTCGGGATCCCAATGACGATCGGTGAAGGGCCGCCGTTCGTTCTCCGTCCGGCGCTCCTCGGTCCAGTGCCTTGCAAGCCAGGCGCGGAATTCCTGCCGGAAGGCACTGTTGGAAGCGGCCGCATCTGGTGCTGAAACGGTAGCCGTCAAGACTTCTCCCCCATGGGTTGCCGTGGGTCGCGCGGCGGGTTACGCAACCGGACCCAGGACCGAGTCCGCCAGTTCCGCGCGGGCGCGTGGCGCACCGCCGAACCGGGCGAGATCTGCGTGCACGCGCCGGAAATGCCGGGGCGCCTCGTGTTCCTCGGCATATCCGATGGCGCCCAGCGCGCAAATCGCCTGGACCGATACTTCCCGGATCGCCGGACCCGCGAAGGCGAGTGCCGCCGAGCCCGATGCCTGCCAGCCCGGGACATCCATGTCGCGAGCCTCGGCCGCGTGATCGAGCGTGAGGCGCGCACCCTCCAGACTGATCAGGCAATCGGCGAGTTTGTGCTGAATCGCCTGGAACTGGCCGATGACCCGATCGAACTGGCGGCGGACCTTGGCGTGCTCGACGGCAAGCTCGAACGACCGTTGTGCAGCGCCGACAGCGCGCGCGGCGCAGGCGAGCCGTGCCAGGAGAACCAAATCCAAGAGCGTCCTGTGGTCAACGTCAAACCGTGTTCCCGGAGCCTCCTGGAACCTCAATTCGCTGAACGCAGGCACCGCGAGTCCGGGCGTTTCCCTGAAGGATAGTCCCGCCGCATCCGCGGCCACGATCGCAACGCCCGAGGGCGAGTCGGTGAGTACGATGAAATGGCTTGCACCGGCCGCGCCCTCGACAAACGCGATGCGGCCATCGAGGGTGCACCGGGAGCCGTCGCCATTCACGGTTACCCGGCCGGCGTCCGAATCGCCGTCATGCGCTCCATAGGCGGCCGCGACCAGGGCTTTCCCCTGCCGGATATCCTCGACCAGCGCGGCAGCGAGTTCAAAGGCGGAATCGGGTGCGTTCGAAGCCGCGCACAGCGGCGCAAGGGCGAAGTTGGCCGTCATCGCCCCAAGCAAGGGAGCGGGGCAGGATGCGCGGCCGAGTTCCTCGAACACCAGGACGAGTTCCCGGAAACCGCCTTCGGCCGGATCGGCGCCCAGGCTGGTCAGGCCCTGCGCGCCTAGTTCGCGCCACAGCGCGGCGATGGCCTGCGGGTCAGCGGACTTCGCCACGGCTTGCGACGCAGGCCAGCGCCGGATGAGAAGATTCCGGATCGAATCGCGCAGCAGGACGCGATCCGCATCCGACAGACCCGCGCCGCGCCCCCCCGCGGCGCGCTCTACTTGTCCCACTTGTAGGCGCCAAGCCCGGGACGGTAGCTCTTGTCCTCCCTGAACTGCTTGACGCCTTTCTTCCATGTCTTGCCTCCCAGCGCGTCGAGTTCCCACCACATCGCCCTCTCCCAGGCCACCGCATCCTCCAGACCCATGCTCAAGCCTACGCGGAACGCTTCCTTGCAGGCTGCCAGTACGGCGGGGTTCTTCTCCTTGAATTCCTCGGCGAGTTTCAGCGTCGCGGCGTCCAGTTCGGCAGCCGGCACCGCGAAGTTGACCAGGCGCATCTCCGCGGCCCGCTTCCCGTCGAACGGCTTGCCGGACATCACCATGTAGAGGGCGTCGCGCGGGTTCACCAGCATGCTCGCGAGCTTCGTCGCCCCCCCGGCAGGAAGGATACCCCAGTTGACCTCGGACAAGCCGAAGGTGGCCGTCTCGCTTGCCACCGCGAAATCGCAGAGACACGTCGTTACGACCCCGCCGCCGAAGGACCAGCCGTTCACCTTGGCGATCGTCGGTTTGGGAAGCACCTTCAGATGCCGGTACATCCAGTTAAACGTCGCCTTGCGTGCGGCCTGCCGCTCCGCAGGCTTGCCCTCGGTATCGTAGAAGAATTCCTGCAGGTCCAGCCCGGAGGTAAAGCTGTCGCCGGCGCCGGTGATCACCAGTACCCTGCAGTCGTCATCCTGCTCGACCTCCGTCAACGCGTCGGACAATTCATACATCATCGTGGGATTCATCGCGTTCTTTTTCTGCGGGCGGTTGAGCGTGAGGGTGGTGATCTGGTCCTTCCTGTCGAGAAGCAGGGTCTTGTAGGTCTGGTAGGTCATGACGGTAATCCTCTTTCCTGTGTGGTGATCCAAGATGCCAGGCCGCGCGTGGATCGGCGCGATGCCGTCGCTGCGATATCGTTCGCGCCGTTCCGGGCATGAACAGATGGCGTTCGGGCGTATCCGATACATCCGAATCCGTATCCGATGCACCCGAATCGAATCGAGTCTATCACCTCTTTCCGGGCATATCACCACCGTTCGGGTGTCGCGCGGCCGCACTGTCCGGCCCGGTCGAACCGGGCTGCCGTTGACACCTGTAACGCAAAAGGTGAATACTGTTTTCGGCGCAGTGCGCAGCGGAGCATGTCCGTCTCGGCCGGGTGCAGACGGGACCCGGGCGATCCGCAGACTCGAGGGGAACGGGGGACATGGCCGGGAGCAGCGCTGAAGAGTCGCGTGCGCGCGCACAGTGCGCCCTTTAAAGGAACCTCATGAAGACGAAGATGATCGCCGCGCTCCTTGCCCTTGCGGCCGTTTCCGCAATTGCCACCGCGCAGACTGAATTCCCGTCCAAGCCGATCCAGCTCGTGGTCGGATATCCGGCGGGCGGGAACACCGACTCGATCGGGCGCACGCTCGCGCAGGAGGCGAAGAAGTTCATCGGCCGGGAGGTCATTGTCGTCAATAGACTCGGTGCCGGGGGTGTGGTCGGAATGATGAGCGTTGCCGATTCGCCGCCCGACGGCTATACGATCGGTCTCGCGACAAGCTCCGGTTTGACGATTGCGCCCTTCCTGATGGACGTGCCGCCGGACCTGATCGAGCGCACCACTGCGCTCGTCTGGCTGGGCCGCCCGCAGACGGGCATCGCCGTCAGGCGTGACAGCACGATACACACGGTCAAGGATCTGATCGAACAGGCGCGCCGGAACCCGGGAAAGGTATCGATCGGATTGCAGGGCACCGGATCGGGGGCGAGCCTGGCGCTGCGGGCGATGGCGCTGGACGAAAAGGTGGAGTTCAGCCTGGTGCCCTTCAAGGGTGAAGCGCCGGCCGTGACCGACCTGCTGGGCGGCCACCTCGTCGCCGTCGCGACTTCGGCCTTCTCCTTTGAGCGGTTTGTCAGTGCCGGGAATCTGCGGACCATCGCTTCGACGAACGAGGACCGGCTGCAGTTCGAGCCGAATGTTCCCACGCTGACCGAACAGGGGTATCCCTACAACTTTCCGGTGATTTTCTACCTTCTTGGTCCTAGGGGACTTCCGCCGGCGGTGGCCAAGCGGATCGCCGACGCGTTCGGCCAGGCCTCCCGTACTCCCGCCTACCTCGACGCGACGGTGAAGAATGGAGTCATGTACGGCAACCCGATTTCCGGCGAAGTTCTCGAACGTGTTCTGATGGAGGAACGTGCCAAGACCGGCGCGATGGTCAAGAGGCTCGGGCTCAAGAAGGGCTGAACCGAACCGTGCGCCTGGCTCCGGTGCTCCGACGGCCTCCATAATGCGATGCGCCTGATTGGTAATGCCAGACTGACGCAGTGCCTGCGGCAATCGTGCGGCAGTCGACATCACCTGGATTCTGCGAAAACCGATTACCGCTCGTCGAGCGGTTAGTTTTTCGGTGGAGCCAGCCGCAGGGAATGTCCTAACAATCCCCTTGACGCAGGCTATTGACGCCCGGCGCGAGCCTAGGTTAAATGCAAAATCGACGATTAGAGGGGACGACCGTGGTTACGATGGCATCGAAGCTCACTTTCGGCACGGGTATCGCGGATTGGCAGGAACGCATCAATGTCGACCGGATGAGAAGGGAGCGGGCCGACAAGGCGCGCCAAGTGCTGAAAAAAAACGGAGTGGCCGCCATCGTTGCGGCGCGAAACGAAAATAGGCGGTTTCTCAGCGGCCTCAGAGGCCCGGATTTTTTGACGGATCTCTGGTACGTGCTCTTCTTCGCCGAGGGTGACCAAGTGGTCTTCCACCACGCCGGCTGGCTGCCTACTTATCCTGCGGAAGCTCCCTGGATCAAACACTGGCGCTTGGCGCGCAACTGGGTGAACCGGGGATGCGGACCTGAGGCCACGGAAGAGGAGGCAAAGCTTTTTGCCGACGGAATTTACCGTGAACTGGCGGAAAGAAAACTCACGAAAGAAAAACTTGCCGTGGTCGGCTTCGACGGCACGGCCACACAGGCCCTCGTCGCCAAAGGCCTTAACGTCATCGATGGCTGGCCATTGATGCTGGAGGCGACCAAGACCAAGACTGTCGATGAAATCAGCTGTCTCAAGATGGCGTATGCCATCACCGACAACGCTTGGAACAAGACCTGGGAACTTGCCAAGCCCGGCACCAGCGATATCTGGGTGGTGCAGCAGGCAATGCTCGCGGCCTTTGAGGCGGGAGCCGACATAACACCGCGCGGAAATGTGCATAGCGGACCTACCAGTTACGAGCGGGGTTTCAACCACACGGCTCGCATTCTTCAACACGGTGATCTTCTCTATGCTGCGTACTGCGGCATCGGGTACATGGGATATAACACCTGCTACTACCGCACCTTCTCC